>Ga0209564_1000269_pt1 | contig 108807 bp, 105 predicted proteins | sample AraplaCol_mMF_r2_FD_184272 | JGI IMG/M metagenome (GOLD analysis project Ga0209564, IMG submission 184272) | Arabidopsis root microbial communities from North Carolina, USA - plate scrape MF_Col_mMF_r2 (SPAdes) (version 3) | ecosystem: Host-associated > Plants > Roots > Endosphere | place... | reverse complement strand
TGGACCCAGTCGAGCGACATGAACGGCCAGGTGCGCCTGAATTTCGAGACCCGCGACGAGGCCGTGGCCTACGCCCAGCGTCACGAGATCTCGTTCCAGCTGTTCGAGCCCAAGGCGCCCAAGCGGATCATCAAGGCCTACGCCGACAACTTCGCCGCCGGCCGCAAGCAACCCTGGACCCACTAGGACTTCCGCCTCAAGCTCTCCTCCCGGAGTCCGCGCCCTTAGCTCAGCTGGATAGAGCACTCGCCTTCTAAGCGAGCGGTCGCTGGTTCGAATCCAGCAGGGCGCGCCACTCCGGTACACGCGACGGAACTGCGACCGCAGCGTCGCGAGATCCGTTAGCGGCGGCAAGCGAACGAAAAAGTTCGACGCGGCAGCCGGACACCTCCGCTTCCACTTTCGATTTGATCTCGACGCGTTGGGCGATCGCCCGCAGCGTATCGCGGCGGAACGACCCATCCTCATTTCTGAGCGCCCGTTTCGTGGCTTCCGCGAACTGAGCGAGGAGTTCGGGTGTCACGATGGGGCCGAGGCGATTGATCGCGCGCTCTGCGCGATCGGCATCACCGTTGACGCCGTCTCTCAGCGCCTTCAGTTCAGTGATGCGGCCCTTCAAGTCCGGGTCTGAAGCGTCCGCCGCGCCAGCCTCGATCGCATCGTAGAGCCTGTTCAGCCGCGCTTGCGCTTCTGTCGCGCGCTTTCGCAGATCGGCGACGTGCTTGTGCCGCTGATCGATCCACGCCTGTCGCCGATCGATGACGCTGGTCATCAGCTCCGTCAGGTACCGTGGATCAAGGAGCCTGGTTTCGAGGTAGTGCACGACCGCAGCGTCGACGATGTCCATTCGCACCGTCAGACCGCCGCAACTCGTCGGCCCCGTTCGCGCCCGGCTGGCGCACGTATAGTAGCGGTAGGCGTTGTTCTTGCCCGTGCGCAAGGTCATCGTGCCGCCGCAGATGCCGCAATGGCAGATGCCGGCCAGCAGGATCGGACTGGCGTTGAGGTTGCCGCCGGGCGCTTTGGGATTGCGGCTGTTCATCAGCAAACCCACCGCCTCGAACTTCTCCCTGTCGATGATGGCGGGGACTTCCATGACCACGTGTTCGGCCTCGTCCTTCAGTTCTCCGGTCTTGTAGACCCGGGTGTTGAAGCGGTGCTCGCCCATGTAGGTCGGCCGGGTAAGGGCCGAATAGACGGCCGAAATCCCCCAGCGCCCGCCATCACGCGTCCGGATCTGGCGCTCGTTGAGAAAGTTGACGATGCCCTTGACGCCCATGGGGCCGCTGGCGCCGTGGCCGGTCAGGGCCAGATCGAACATCAGGCGGATCACGTCCGCGCTCTCCGGTTCAATCTCCAGCTTGCGCTTGACCTTGACGCCCCGCTGTTCCGCGTCGACCACCCGATAGCCGATTGGCGGGCGAGACCCATTCCAGAAGCCCTGGCGGGCGTTCTCCTTCATGGCGCGCAAGGTATGCTTGGCGTTCTCCCGGGACTGGTATTCGTCGAACAGCGCCATCATCTGGCGCATCATCAGACCCATCGGATCGTCGCCGAGCTCTTGGGTTATCGACACCAAACGCACGCCGTTTCGGGCCAATTTGCGCGTGTAGAACTCAAACAAGAACTGGTCGCGGAAGAACCGGGAAAACGAGTGCACGAGGATCGTGTCGAAGGCAGGCGGCTTGGTCAGGCCCGCCTCGATCATGGCCTGGAAACCAGGACGCTTGTCATCGGTGGCGGTGTTGCCCGGCTCGACGAACTCGGTCACGACACTGAAGCCCTTGGACGCGGCGTAGGCGGAGAGCTGCCGTCGCTGATCCGGGATCGAGAGATCGCTGTCCGCCTGGCGGGCTGTGGAGACGCGAAGATAGAGCGCGGCGTGCGACTTGGGCGGTTTAGACAGCTGCTGGCGGGCCAAGACCTTGCTCCGGTTAGGGCAGGGGTCCCAAGATCGCGTCGAGATCCTCTGCCAGGACGGTTTCGACCAGGCGGATCATCTGCTCGGTGACGGGCAGGACATCCGGCCACGCGCCGACTTCCACCACTGAGACGACTGGCGGAGCGCGTCGGGACATCCGCTCTGGAATTTTTTTTGTTCCTTTCGGTCGGCCTCTAGGTCGCGTCATGCCCGCACGGTCTGCGCGCCTGGCGAGCCGCGCAATCCGACCGCCATGAAAGGGAAGCTTCGAGCGTAAGAAAGAACGGCGTTGAGACCGCGCGCCGGCTGCCCGCCTATTGCGCGCGACCGAGCTCTGGCGCCAGCCGGCGCGACGCCAAGCTCCTGTCGCGCCGAACCCGTCCTGTGTCAGTCTTGCGTCGCGATCTGGCGGAGCGCCTGCTCGAAATACTCCGCGGGCTGACCGCCCGAGATCAGGTAGCGGTCGTTGATCACCACGGCCGGGACGGAGTTGATCCCGGCCGCCTGCCAGGCCCGCTCAGCGTCGCGAACTTCGCTCGCATAGCGTCCGGAGGTCAGCACCTCGTGGGCGGCCTGCGGATCGAGGCCCGCTTTCATCGCCGCGCGGACGAGCACCTCAGGGTCGGCAATGTTCTCATTGGCCGTGAAGTTGGCTTCGAAGAGGGCGTGCTTCAGCGCGGCCTGTTTACCGACCAAGCCGGCCCAATGCAGCAGACGATGCGCATCGAACGTGTTGTGGATGCGGCTGTTCTCATCGAAGGCCATCGTGAAGCCAACGGCGGCCGCCCTGTCGCGGATCATCTGGCGGCTTGCGTCCATCTGTTCGCGCGTAGACCCATACTTCTGCGCCACATGTTCGATCCGGTTCTGGCCTTCCGGCGGCATATTGGGATTCAGCTCGAACGGCTGGAAATGGATCTTCGCGTCTACGAGATCGCCGACGCGCTCCAGCGCCGCTTCCAGCCCGCCCAGGCCGACGACGCACCACGGGCAGGCGACGTCGGAAACAAAATCGATTTTCACAGTCTTGGTCATGCGCGGTCCAGATAACGGTCAGGTCGGTGATATGGGGCGTTGGATCGCGATTGCATCGCTTCGGCGGTGGGAGGATCGACCGCTCAACGTATGACGGGGCGGGCAGCCCTCTACCACGACCGTCTTTGTCGTCTCCCGATGCGACCTTGCCGAGCATGGGCGACTCGTCCTGCAAAGGGGCTCGCTGGCGGGGTTATGTATGACAGCGGATGAATTCGGCGAGATGATCGAACGCGTGGCGCCGGGCGTTCAACGCAAGCCCGTGCTGGAGACCACGCAATTTCGCGTCGGTCACAAGACTTTCGCCACATTGGGCTGGCCCTCCGAGGGCTGGGCGGTGGTGAAGCTGTCGCTCGCCGAACAGCGGCGTGTCTTGGCCGCCTCGGACGCCTTCGCGCGCGAGCCAGGCCGCCGGCGCAATTCAGGGGTCACTCTGGTGCGCCTCCAAGGACTTGATCCCGAACTCCTGGCCGACGTCCTGGCGGTCGCCTGGCGTGAGGCCTACGCGATTCCCACGTCGCCTCGCCGACGCCCAGGCGGACGGGCGGACGTTATCGCCGCGTAAGCGCCGCAGGCAGGCGCTGGCTCGACCAAAGACCTCGGCCCGCGGCGCGGGCCTCGGCCTCGGCTTTGGCGTAGAAGCCCTTGCTGTAGCGGCGATATTCGCTGGCGAAGCCGCTGCGGATCACCGCGGCGTTAACGTCCGGGGTGGCGGTCGACCAGCACTTCCCGACAAAGCGGCCGTACCGATCGCGATTGACGAACCGGCATGCGACATGGCCGCGAGTCAAAGCGATCAAGGCTAGGCGGGCTTCCTCGGCGAAGGGCTGCGCCGGTGTCTTCCCGCGCGCCACTTCAGGCGCATCGACGCCGTACAGCCGCACCCGCTCATCGCCGCAACGCAGGGTGTCGCCGTCGTGGACGGCCGGAGCATCGCAAGTGATCAGCGTCGCGGCGGCGAAAGCGAGGAACATGACGCGGCCCATAGCCTGCTTTGCGCTCGCTTCGCCATGGGCCTGGTGGCGCATCTTTCCTGGCGGTCGCTCCCGCGACCGCGTGCTTGGGGGCGCCGCCCCCTGGCGCACTTCGCAACGGTTTCCGCCCAGCTTCGCGGGCGCGAGCCGGGCAATGGCTCGAAGGCGGCGACGGCTGCAGCCGGGTCCCCGCGAAACCGCCGCTCCGTTTACACCCCCCGCTCTCGCCGAGGGGCAGGGGTCAGGCGCGACCTGCACCTGACCCCAACCCCATACGAGAGACCCATCATGTCCGTGTCCAGTCAAGCAGCCCAAGAAACGCCGCGCGAAGGGCTGATCAGCCCCAAGGGCTTCGTGCTTACCGAAGCCGCCTCGCCTGACACCGCCCAGCGCCTTTCGGGCTTGAAAAAGGCCGAACTGGTGGCGGCGGCCGAGCCCGATCTCGTCAAGGCCCGCTGGCTCCCCGTCTTGCTGCGGACAAGGTCCACGGCTCCGCCGCAGTGGGCCGAAGAGACGGCGTCGGCGTCGGCCCCGGACCACGGCCAGACCCTGGAGGACGCCGCCGAGACGGCGTCGGCCGCAGAGTTGGCGGCGGCCGAGTAGGGCGGGCAGGGCGGGTCGTCGTTCCGGCGACCCGCCTTTCGCGCGCAGCCGGGGCGGCCTCTTGGCGTCTTGAGGGAAAAGGGCTCCCCGCCGCCATGCGACGGGAGCGATAGGGGATCAGGCCGGGTGGTCGACGTCGGCGTCCGGCCCGGTCTCAAGCTCGGGCTCAGGCTCGCGACGCTTGGTCGGCGCGTCCAGACCAGATCAAGGCCATCCTCGGCGGCAAAAAGGGCCCAGCATTCGCACCGCCGGGTCCCTGGTGGCGCCGAGGCTGACCGATAGGGAGCCGCCGCCCTACTTCGACTTCTACTTGCAGGCCGAGCCCATCTCGGCGCCTTGGGCTTGGTCCCGGCCAGCAGGCCACGGCGTGGCCGGCTCGCCGCCGATGGCCCCTGCGGCCAACCTTCGTCACGCGGATGGGCCGGGCGCGGCTGGAGCCGTTGAAACCGTCGGCCGTGGCCCCGACCTCACCGCTAAGAGCCCTGGAGCCGCCTTTCGCCGCGAACGCGCCGCGTCCGTCGCGGCCTCTCTTGGCTGCAACCGGACCGAGGCGTCGGCCGCCGTCAACCTTGGTCTCGGGTTTCTTCCCCGTCGCGCCGCCCTGGTGCCGGGCGCGACTTCCTCGCGAGGCAACAAACCCGCGCCCAGCGGTCCTGCGCTGCGCTGCGGGTCCGCGAGCGGACTGCCGACCCCCGTCGTCCCCGGTCTTCGGAGCGCCATCGAGGCTGCGAACGGCGCGGCCCGGAACCAGCGAAAGGTAAGCTCCAATGGCTCGCATCGGTAAGTTCACGGCCACGGCCGACGGTTTCACCGGCTACATCCACACCTTGCAAATCCGCGTGTCGAACGTGGTCTTCAAGGCCATCGCAGGCGATCCGGCCAAGTCGCAGCCCGTCTACCGGGTCTATGCCGACGGCGCCGAGATCGGTTCTGTCTGGAAGTACAAGTCGAAGAAGGGCGTCGATTTCCTGTCGGTCAGCCTCGACGACATCAGCTTCCCGGCGGCTGTGAACGCCCGCCTCTTCCCGGCTGAGGACGGCTTCGATCTGGTCTGGAGCCGTCCCACCAAGCGGCGCGAGCCTGAGCCCGAGCTTGAGACCGGGCCGGACGCCGACGTCGACCACCAGGCCTGATCCCCATTGCTCCCCGCCGGATGGCGGCGGGGAGCCCTTTTCCCTCAAGACGCCAGGAGGCCGCCATGACGCGCGCCGAAAAGACCTCGCGCCCGAACGGCGCGACCCGCCAAGACCCCTATACGTCCATCACCAACCAGATCCTCGCCAACCTCGCCCAGGGCGTGACCCCCTGGACCAAGCCCTGGACCGCCGGCCACGCCGCCGGCCCCGTCTCGCGGCCCCTGCGCCACAGCTTCGAGCCCTATTCCGGCATCAACACCCTGGTGCTCTGGGGGACCGCGGTCGAACGGGGCTACGCCGCCCCCATCTGGATGACCTTTCCTCAAGCCCTCGAACTTGGCGGGGCGGTGCGCAAGGGCGAGAAGAGCACCACGGTGGTCTACGCCAATCGCATCACGCGCCAGGACACCAACGACCAGGGTGAAGATGTCGAGCGCTCGATCCCCTTCCTGAAGGCCTATCCGGTCTTCAACGTCGAGCAGATCGACGGTCTTCCCGAACGGTTCCGGGCCGCGCCCGTGACCCTTCCCGAAAGCGAGCGCATCGCCCGGGCCGACGCCTTCCTCGCCGCGACGAAGGCGGAGGTCGTCCACGGCGGCGACATGGCCTGCTACGAGCTCATCGCCGACCGCATCCGCATCCCGGAGTTTGGCGCCTTCGCCAGCGCCCACGACTACTACGCCACGCGCGGTCACGAGACCGTCCACTGGACCCGCCACCCCTCCCGGCTGGATCGCGACCTTGGCCGCAAGACCTTCGGCGACGAGGGCTATGCGCGCGAGGAACTGGTGGCTGAACTTGGCGCGGCGTTCCTGTGCGCCGAGCTGGGCGTTGATCTTCGGCCGCGTGAGGACCACGCCGCCTATATCGGCCATTGGCTGACCGTCCTGAGCCAGGACAAGCGGGCGATCTTCAGCGCCGCCGCCCATGCGCAAAAGGCGCTCGACTACCTCAAGGGGCTCCAGCCGCCAGGCTGAGCCGATCCTCAGGCGGCCTGGTCGGCGATCCCGGCAGGCCGTCCGGTGGCTGGAAGTCGAAGCGGAGCGGCGGGGTCTCGATCCACGCCCCGGTCGGCGCCACGGGCCGCTTGGCGTTGGCGATATGGACCAGCAGCTCGTTCATGCCCCGCGACACCGCGTGGGCCCAGGCCGCATGGCCGATATCGGCCGCGCGGCTGATGTCGTCGGCGGCGTCAAGGCAGAACAGCGTCCGCCCGCCGTCGGCGTCAAGGCGCGAAAAGGCGAACCGGCCCGACCGACGGACGAACTGGGCGTCATGGTGATGGAGGCTGATGAACCAGTCCCCGTCGATCAGCACCGTCCCGTTGTCGGTCATCGCGCACGCTCCCCGCACTTCGCGGTTCCGAGGCTAGGAAGATTTTCCGATTCTTTCCCAGGGCTTGTCTTTGGTTCGCGCCAATTTCCAGTGGATTGAGCGTCGAATGTCGTTGCGCAACAAGGGTTTGCGCGGTCCGGACAGACGCCTCCAAACGCCCGCCGGGCGCTCTTGATCAGGTCCGCGAAGCCTGGCCGTCCGCCGTTCCCCACCGGCGGCCGGCCGGCGGCGGTCCGACCCCTTCATGGCGATCTTCCCCCCATCGCCCGGTCGGACCGCCGCCCCTGGGCGACACGCGTGAGCGGCGGGCTGGAGAACCTCATGTCGGTCATCGGTCACTTCCGTCGCGAGGGCGACGGCTTCACCGGTCGCATCGCGACCCTGGGCCTGGACGTCGCCGTCCGGCTCGTTCCGTCAACGCGCGCCAGCGCCAAGGGGCCTGACTACCTCGCCCTGATCGGTGAGAACGAGGTTGGGGCCGCCTGGCGGGCCAGCGACACCAGCGGCGCGCTGCTGAACATCAAGCTCGACGATCCCACCTGGTCCGAGCCGGTCAATGTTCGGCTGATGGCCGCCGAGGACGGCGTGCTGCCCCTGACCTGGATCCGGCGCACCGAGGACAAGCCCGACCGAACCGCCGACAAAGCCGCCACTCCGCCGGGGCCGGACTGATCGGCCGTGCCCAGCGCGCCATCAGCCTTCCTCCAGCCCTCCGTCCGGGTCCTCGTAGGAGAGCTCGATGGCGCGCGCGATATAGTCGTCCACGCTGGCGTCCTGCCGTTCGAAAAGCTTGCGGATTTCGCCGGCGATGTGCCGAAATCCCGCGACCCAAGTCGCCGCCGGCACGCGCGACAGACGCGGGCCGAACTCGGCGAAGAGGTCGCGGGTCAGCACGTAGAACGCTGTCGCCATCTTGTTGTCCATCAGCAGCAGCGGCAGCTCGGGCCAGTTGAACTGCACCCCGAGATGGATGGCGGCGGCGTCGCTCCGCGTCGCCTTGGCGAACAGCCTCACCTTATTGAAGTCATAGGCGCGGCGGCCCTTTTCGAAGTCGCGGTAAGTCCGAAGGGAGACCCCCATGGCGACCGCGACCTCCTCCTGGGTCATATGGCGCTCTTTTCGAAGCATTCTGACGATTTCGGACAGAAGCTGCGCCTGACGCGCGAGAGGCGTCTTTGGTGCGGCCGCCATGCGTCACTCCAAGCCACTAATCAACCAGAAGAATAGTTGTCCAGCAAACGCAAGCGCCCGCAACGGCTTTGGTGGCGGTCCCGTCCGACGACGGAGGGTTTGTGGCGGGGTTTGGCAAATTCGCTTGAGGCGGCGCCGCATCGATTAGCCGTTGCAGCTCTAGCGGCAACGATCTCGAAGCCGACCGGCAACGTCATTCCCAGCGGGTCGGTGCGGGTTGCCGGTTGAGTCGCTGATCCACAGGAGAAGTTCGAGCCGGTGCGCGCCGGTGGCGCGGCGCAATCGACGGCGCGCCGTAAGCGAAGAACGATCTTCGGCTCAAGGGAGCCGTCGCGTGGGTCGAGACCGGGATGCTTTTGAACGGACGCTGCGGACCTTGCGTGAGCGATTGGCCGACGGCTCGGCGTCGCAGGGCGCGGGACTGCATGTGCACGCCCTCGCGGCCGATCTGGACGTGAGCCAGACGCCCGTGCGCGAGGCCCTGGCCCATCTGGCCGGCGAGGGCCTCGTGGCGCGCCTGCGGGGCGGCTACCAGACCATCGTCTACGACAAGGCCGCGCTAGCGGAGCTCTACGAGCTGGCCGGCCTGCTGGCGTCCGCCGCCATTGATGACCGTGCGGAGGTGCGCCAGGCTGCCCAGCCGTCGAGATTGATCGAGCTGCTGGCGGGCGCCACCCGCAATCGCGCCGTCGCCGCCGCCCTGCATCGCGTGCTTGCCCAGCTGTCGCCGTTCGAACCGGCCGAACGCGCCGTGCTCGGCGACCAGGACCAGGACGGACTGCGCGCAGCCTTGCGATCGGCGCCGGAAGGCGCGGCGACCAAGCGCCTGGTACGCGGCTATTTTCGTCGGCGCGCGCGCCATGCGGGCGAGATCATCGCTGTATTTCTGGGGCTTTCGAGCGGGCGCGCAGCGCGCAATCCCAGGTCGCAAATATAGATTTGAATATACGTCGCGCGAGTCGCCTTCTGAACGCGTCGCAACACCGCGACGACACAGCCCAGGAGGTCGTCATGACCCGCTCCACTATCCGGCTGATCCGCTTCGGCTCGGCCAAGACCCTCACCCAGGCCCAGATCCCCTACGGGGAACTGGAGTCGGGAAATCCCTTCGACGGCTACGGCGTCTAAGCGCCGGTCGCCGCGCCGCCGACGCGGTCTGGCCGGCGGCGCTCTGGCAACCCTCAACTCAGGACGAAGTCGATGAACATCAAGTTCCGCATTATCCGGTTTGGCGCCGCCAAGGCGCTGACCCAAGCTCAGATGCCCGTCGGTGAGCTCGAAAACGGCGACCTCACGAGCCGCTGGGGCATCTGAACCCCAGCGCGGTCCGGGTCGCGTCGCCCAGCTGTTTCATTCGAAGGGAAGGACGATGCGACTCTGGCTCGCTCCACACGTCTTCGCCGTCACCATTGGCCCGGACATTGTCGTGCTCGACGTCCTCTCCGACACCTATTTCTGTCTCGCCGACGCGGCGTTGCATCTTCGGCTCGGCGCCGACGGCGCGGTCGATGTCGAACCCGCCGAGGCCGCCGATGACCTTCTCGAGGCCGGGCTCCTCCAGACTGCGCCGCCGCCGCCCCGTGCCGCCGCGCGCGAGATCCGTCAGGGTCGGCCTTCCTCGCCATCGCCAATCTCTCCGCGCGCCGTCGGCGTGGCCCTGCGCGCCAACCTCACCGCCGCCAAGTCGATCGATCAGCTTCCTTTCGCGGACGTGCTGTCCTTGGCAGGGCCGCTCGCCGAAACGGTGTTTGAAGCGCCCACCACGGAGTTGTTGCGGGAGGCCGACCGCTTTGCCCGACTGGCCCCCTGGCTTCCGCGCGAAGGCCTTTGCCTGATGCGCAGCCTGCAGCAACGCCTCTACTTGACCCGGCTGGGCCATGCGGCAGCCTGGGTCTTTGGCGTACGCACCTGGCCCTTCAAGGCCCATTGTTGGTTGCAGGCCGGCGACGTCGTGCTCGACGACACGCCAGAGCACGTCGGGACCTATACGCCGATCCTGGTGGTCTGATCGTGCGTGACTACCTGATCATCGAATCCACACCCGGTGACGACCTCGAGGAACGTCGATCGGCTGAGGCCATCGTGCTGGCGACGGGCGCCTGGACGAAGGTCGCGCAGCGCCGCTGGTTTTCGGTCTTTCTCGAAACCGAGAAGCCGCCGCGTTACCGGCATCTACCCGGCGTGGCCGGCGCCTTGATCGGGGAGGTGTTCGACGCGGAGGCGGCGCGGGCAGGGCGCGGGCAGGACATCGATATGCTTGGCTTTGGCGCGGAAGCTGACAGCGCGGCGCGGCGGCTCATCGAACGTGGCTTTGGTCGTTACGTCGCCATCCTCAACGACGACGCAGGCCCCGCGCGTGTCCTTCGCGATCCGCTCGGGGCGATGAACGCGATCGGATGGCGGCGCGGCGCTCTGCGCTTCATCGCCTCGCGCCTTCCCGACATCCCTGGGATCCGCCCGTCGGAGCTGGTCGTCGACTGGCAGGCCGCCGTCGACATCCTGCGCCAGAAGAACCTCGCCAGCCTGGTGACGCCGCTTGAAGGCGTTGTGACCTTTCCGCCGGGTGTTCTGGCGGATGAGGCCGGCCGTGGGGCGCGCCTTTGGTCGCCCGCCCGATTTGCGCGAACCCCTCTGACCGGCGTCGTCCCCAGAGACCTTCGGGTCCTGGTCGATGGGGTGGTGGCCGCATGGGTCCAGCGCCGCGAAGGCCTTTTCTGCGAAATGTCGGGCGGGCTCGACTCCGCCATTGTCGCCACCAGCCTCGCCAGCGTCGGCGCGCCGCTGCGTTACGGCCTCAACCATGCCTATCCTGAGCGGGAGGGTGACGAACGGCGCTTCGCCCAGGATCTGGCCGACAGGATCGGGGTCCCGCTGGTGGTGGTCGAACGCCAACCCTTGCGCCTGACCGCTGACAAGATCCTGGCGGGCGCGGGCGGCATGCGCCTCAACTACGCTGGCGGCGATCCCGAGCACGACGCCGACCTGGCCGCACGTCATAGCGAACCGGGGATCGACGCGATGTTCACCGGCTGTGGTGGCGACGGTGTCTTCTTCCAACCCGCCCATCCGAGCCTGGTGAGGGATGTTCTTCGCGGTCGCTGCGGAGCGCGGCTTGCCAGTCTAGATGTCCTGGCGCGGCGGAACGCGACCACGGTCTGGTCTATCCTGCGTCGTGGCCTCAAGCCTCAGGACGTGACAGCCGGCGCGGGCGTCGAGCAGTTCCTCGATGCCCGCGTCCTGACGACACCGGTTCGCAAGCATCCCTGGCTCGACGAGGCGCGAGACATCGAACCCGCCAAGCAGTTGCAGATCCTAATGCTTGTGAACGGTCTGAGCGTCCTTGGCGACAGCCTCCACCACGCCGCCGGAGACGTCATCGATCCGCTGATGAGTCAGCCAGTCGTTGAGTTCTGCCTCTCCGCGCCGGCTGGCGTGCTGGCGGTGGGCGAGCTCAATCGTCCCTTTGCGCGTCGTGCCTTCGCTGAGCGCTTGCCCGCGTCGATCCTCGAGCGGCCGTCGAAGGGCGCGGTAACGAACTTCATCCTGCGCAGTCTCGGTTCAAGCCTAGATTCCCTGCGGCCGTTTCTGCTCGACGGGCTCCTCGCTAAAGCCGGGGTGCTGGATCGCGAGCGGCTCGACGAGGCTTTGCAGCGCGAGCAGTTCCTGTGGTCGAACACAGCCTCGCAGGCCTTCATCCTGCTGGCGATGGAGGCCTGGACGCGCCGCTGGACGGGCGCCCAGGCCTTGGGCCGGGCCGAGGTCGCCTACGGGGCGGCGACCTCGGTCTGAGGCCGGACGATCCCGAGGTTCTCGTCCAGGAAGGCGAAGATCCGCTGGTACTGATCGCGGACATTGCCCGGCGTTTCGACGACGTGGGTCTCGCCCCGATAGGTCAGGAAGATCGCGTCCTTGCCCTGGCGATAGAGCGCGCCGAAGAGGTTCTGCGGCTGCTCGATATATTTGTCGAGGTCGCCGTAGATGATCATCATCGGGGTGGTGATCCGATCGACATAGGTGATCGGACTGTTGCGCTGGTAGAGGTCGGGGGCCTGCCAAGGGGGGACGCCCATCCGAGCCTGGCCTGTTTCCGTCCAGCCCGATCCCGACATCAGATAGTACCCGTTCTCAGGGTTGGTGTTCGCCCACGGGCCGACCATGGCGTAGGCGCTGGTCAGGTTCACGGTCGGGGCGCCGGCGATGACGGCGCGGAGGCGCTTGGTCTGCTCCGCCGCCGCCACAACCGTATAGCCGCCATAGCTATGGCCCCAGGCCGCGACCCGGTCGCCATCTACCAGACCGTCCTTGGCGGCGGCATCGACGGCCGCGAAGATCTGATCGGCCATGGCCTCGATCGGTTCGCGCCCGTCGGGATAGGGCATGGCGGGCACCAGCGCCGCGTAGCCGTGGGCGGCCAGGAGGATCGGATTGGTTCCCATATAGAGCGTTCCAGGCGCGAGGGCGCCGGATGGCGACATCGGCGCGGCGGGGTAGGGCAGCACCACCACGGGCGGTTTTCCGCCGCCGGGGAGGGGCGTGGGCGGCAGATAGAGCCAGCTCGTCACCGCCTTGCCGTCAATGCTCTTGTGGTGGACGGCGATGGGCTTGGCGATGTCGACGCCGGCCAGGTCGGCATTGACCGCCGTCAGCGGTCGAGCTGAACCCGCCGCGTCGACCCAGGAAACGGTCTGGACGCCGTGTTCGTCGCGACGCGTCTGGACGGCGCCCTGGGCGGTTCGAGCCACGATCCTGGCGCCGTCCTGGGCGGCGCGGACGCGAGGACCCACCCAGGCCTCCGTTGGTGTCGCGCCCTCCGCCAGGCCCAGGCTCGCCAGCGGCGGTACGAAGTTCTGGGCGCCACGGAAACCGGGCGGCGGGTCGGCCAACGGGACCACATCGCTTGCCGCGACGCCCCAGGACTTGCCGCCCTGCGTCGTCACGCGCCAGACCTTCGCGCCCGCGGCGACGGCCCAGGCCTTTGTCGAGACGCCAAGCGCCCGGGCGCCGTCAGGCAGGCCGGCGGTGAGATTGACCGGGCCGGTCGGCGTAACGCGCCAGTAGTCGGCGCGGCCACCGGCTTTCGGGCGCGCGAAAACGACCGGCGCCCCGTCGAGCCAGTCCCCCAGCGGCGTGCCGGCGGTGTCGTAGGTCGGGCCGAAGACCGGGGTCAAGGCGCCCAGATCGACGGGGGAGGCCGTCGCCGTGGCGGTGAAGCGCCAAAATCGGCCCGCCGAGAACGGGACATCGCCTTCGCGCGCGAAGGCAAGCACCTCCCGGCCGTCCTGGGACCAGGCGAGCAGCCGGTTCATGACCTCGCATTTGAGGCACGGGAAAGTGGCCTTGCCGTTGTCGAGGTCGATGACCGCCAGGCGATTGAACTGCGAGGGCGAAGCCGTGGTCTTGGGGCCCTCGTTGAGGCGCTGGATGTCCTCGCCCTCGACGATCGCCGCGACCGTCTTGCCATCGGGCGCCAGGGCGAAGTCCTCGATCGTTCCGCCAACGAGGGGGCGCGCCGTATTGTGGCGAAGGTCCAGCGTCACCAGGCCGACCTGCGGCCCCTTGGGGCGCAGGTCTCGATAGCGACCGCTGCCGATCGCCGTCACCGCGACGTCGCCCTTGGCGGTGTCGGCCCACATCTTCGTCAGCCGCGCCTGGGTCTCAAAGCCGAACCGGATCTGGAAATCCGGCCATGACATCGGCACGGCGGCGACGAGGATTTCGTCGTCGGAGCGCCAGACGACATCGGGGCCAAACTGCGGGATCCGGGGCGAGACGCCCAGCCACCGCGCCTCGCCGCTATCGAGATCGACGACGCCCAGCTCGTAGCTGTGTCCGATCATCCGTCCGACGGCGAGCCGCTTGCCGCCGGGCGAAAGACCGAGCGCGGTGTAGCCTGCCCCGGCCGGGAGGTTGAGGGGCCGCTCCTGGCCGCCAGCCTTCAGGTCGAAGAGCTGGATGCGGCCGAGGGCCAGGCGCGTCTGGCGTTCCAGGTCCCAGATTGGCGCGCTGTCGTATCGGGCATAACGCTGGACCACGAGCCAGCGCTGGGTGGTGTCCAGGCGGACCGATCCCAGGCTCTCAAGAGCCAGAAGTCGGTCCACGGTGAAGGGCTCGGCCGCGGCTGGCGTTGGGCAAACCAACGCGCAGCCGACCGCGAGCGCCGCGAAGCGTCGCATGATCATTCTCCAGATTTCAGGTTGGGGTTTGGCCTACCAGGCCTTGGTCAGTTGCAGCGTGACCATGCGGCCGAGCGGGTCGGCGTTGGTCGGGTCGTAGCCCATGCCCAGCGGGTTGTCGTAGAAGGGCGGGGCGGTGTCGAAGAGGTTCTGGACGTTCAGCGACCAGGACAGGCCCCGCACGCCAGCCAGGCGCTCGGGTTGCCAGTGGAGCTGCAGGTCCAGAGTCGTCCACGGCTGAACCCGTCGGCCGGTTTCGGCGTAGGTGTCGCCGAGGTGGTTGAGCCCGGTGGTGACGCTGAAGGCGTCGTGGGTCCAGGTGGCCGAGACCCGCGCCCGCAGATCGGCGGGGTAGCCGGCGCGGCCAGCCAGATCCTGCGCGACCGACGCGGGCGTGATCTTCCGCCTGTAGTGCATCAGCCAGGAAAGGCTGGCGTTCAGCACAAGCGGATCGCCGGCGAGGCTGGTCCGGTAGGCGGCGGACGCATCGACGCCGGAGACGTCCAGGCTGCCGGTGTTGACGTTGCGGGCCTCGACGATCGCCCGGTAGTCCGTCGCCGGATAGACGCCCAGGTTCCGCGCGTTTGGGCTGGCGATCAGCGCCTGGACCCTGGCGAGATCGGCGGCGTTGGTCGAGGGGCTGATGAAGGTGCGAAACGGGGCCAGTTCGGACGACGTCAGCGCCGTGGCCAGGCTGCTGATCACCGGCGAGGCGATGCGGTCGGTGAACTTGGTCCGATAGACGTTGAGGCCGAGGGTCAGTTCCGGCTTGGTTGGCGGCGTGAAGCTCACACCGCCCGTCCAGGACTTGGCCGTTTCCGGGCGCAAGGCGGTGTTGCCACCCTGGTAGAACAGCGTCGGGACTTGCCCAGCCCCGTAGTCGAGAGCGATCGGGCTGATCGAGAAGGGCAGGTTCAGCTCCGGGAGGGACGGCGCGCGAAAGGACGTGCCGTAGCTGGCCTTGACCGTCAGGCCGCCGCCGGGCTCCCAAATGACGCCGACCTTCGGGTTCCGCGTCGAGCCGACGTCGTCATAATCCTCGATGCGGCCCGCTAGCGACAGTTCGAGTCGTTCGACCAGCGGCATCGCATTGGACGCGCCCACCAGCGGCACGTTGAGCTCGGCATAGGCGCTGCGCACGTCCCGGCTGAACCGCCGCTCGACCTTGGCGGTCGGGCTGTAGCCGCTGAAGAAGCTCGCGCCGCCGGTGCGCAGCGCCTCGCGCCGCAGCTGCCCGCCGATCGCCAGGCGGATGGCCCCGCCCGGAAGCGAGAAGAGCGGCCCGTCGAAGGCGAGATTGGCCGACCTCATGGTGCTGCGGAACTTGCTGACGTCCCAACCCGAGAGGACGAAGTCGAGCACCGTCGCCGCGTTCGAGCCTTGGCCGATGAACGGATTGAAGTAGCCGTCGCGCGCCGCCGAATACGACGACAGCGGGCTGTCGGCCGTCGCGCCCAGCGCCTCGTTGAGCTTTGTCGAATTGACCTGATGGCTCGATCGGCTGATGGCGAGCTCCTGGGCATAGGTGCCGAAGAGGTTGCCGTTCCAGCCGGCGGGCAGCTTGGTCTCGGCGCCAAGGCTGGCGCCGAGGCTTTCGGACACCACCGGGTTCGACACCCCGCCGAGTTCGCGGGAAAAGGAGTAGGCGATCCGCTCGGACGCCTGTCCGGTGGGCGAGACGAAATAGGGATTGGCGGCCGAAACGATCATCGTCGCGACAGGCGCGGTGTTGGTGTTGGCCGTTTCGCGATGGGCGAACCGCAGGTCCGTTGAGAGCTGGAAGCGCCCGACGTCCTGCTCGGCCGAGATCACCGCGCTGTGGCGCTCGGACTTGGGCATGATGTCGATCGTCGCGCGCTGGTTCTCCAGGTTGGCCGTGCCGCGCACGAAATCGCTGGGCTTGAGGCCCACGCCGTTTTGCCCGGCGGGGATGGCGTAGGTGGCGACATAGGCGCCCGTGGCGTCCGGCCGCAGGATGTTGCCCGGCGCGGTGAACACCGAGCGGCGCCAGTCGGTGCCACCGAGGGCGCGCAGGTCGGCATAGCCGGCGAAATCGCGATCGGCGCCGCGCAGCCGACCGGTGCGCGTGTATTCGTACGCCGCCAGCACGTGGCCGCTGTCCCAGGTCTGGCCCAGCGCCTGGCTGAACAGATAGCGGCTGTAGCCGCCGCGCGTCGCGGTGGCGCCGCTGGCCCGCGTCTCGCCGCCGTGCAGGTCGGTGCGCAGCTTGATGTTGACCACGCCTCCAACCGCGTCGGCGCCGTACAGCGCCGAAGCCCCGTCGAGCAGCACCTCAACCCGGCCGACGGCGGCGAACGGGATCGACGAGATGTCGGTGAAGTCGCCGTAGTAGCCCGCGCCGGCCATGCGCTTGCCGTTGAAGAGCACGAGGGTGGCTTCCGCGCCCAGGCCGCGCAGGTCCACGCCCGTGCCCCGCGCGACATTCGAGCCGTTCGGGTCGGCTCCAGTCGAGACGGTGTCCTCGCTGGCCGTGCCGCCGAACGCCTGCGGAAGAAGGGTCAGGGCCTCGGCGATGCTCGAATAGCCGGCCTTGTCCATGTCGTCGCGACCGAGGACGACGACTGGCGAGGCGGTGTCCTTGACGCCCCGGATGTGCGTGCCGACGACGACCTCGGCGACCGTGGTCGTATCAACGTCGCTCGGAACGGCGGCCATGTCCTGCGCCGCGCCTTCGAACGCCTGGGTCGGGGTGCTGATCGAGATGCGCCGCGGCTTCAGCACAACGACGCCAGGCCGGACCTGCTCGACGGCGATGCCGCTGCCGCTGACAAGCTTCTCGATCGCTTGCCGGGCCGTGAAGCGGCCGTCCAGTTTCGGCGCCTGGAGCCCCGCGACCAGTTCGCTTTCGAAGAGGATCTTGGTGTTGCTCTGCTTGGCGACGGCCAGCAGAGACTCCTTCATCGGCGCCGACGGCAGAGCGAACGGAAGCGTGGCTTCCTGGGCGGACACGATCGCTGGCGCGGCGATGGCCAGAACGCTGATCGAAACCGTACTCAACAAACTAAGCGACTTGCGCGTCATCTTTCTCTTTCCCCCGCCACCGGCGGGCGCGATCGAGCTGATGCGCCTTGATCACCGGTTAAGCGGGGTTGAGACGTTCGAAACGGGAGCGAAGGACATCGCCCCATGAAATAAATGTGACGTCAGGCTGGCTTGTACGGTTTGGGATGCAGTTCGACGTCGCCGTTCGATTTTCTCACGCTCTCCAGGCCATAGAGGGACGACATGGCGGCGATGAAGTCGCCGTTCTCGCCAGCCGGGAACACGCCATTGATGACGCGGTCGGCGTCGACGCCGTCGCCAAGAATGATCTTTTCCTGGCTGTAGCGGTTCAGCTCGGCCACGGCGGCGGCGAGCGGGAGATCCTGGAAAGTGAGGTCCCCCGTGGTCCAACTGGTGGCGGACTTCACATCGATCGTCCTGGGCTTGGCCAATGCGGGCTGTCGCGCCGGAACCGCCAGGGCTTGGCCGGGCGCCAGCCGCCAGGTCGCCTTCGGAGCGTCCTTGTCAGTGATCTCGACGCTGCCCTGGGTGAGGATCACGCGGACATCCTGGCCGTCGCGGCGGACTTCGAACCGCGTCCCCAGGGCGCGGGTCTGCGTGTCGCCCGCCACGACGATGAACGGGCGCGCGGCGTTGTGGGCGACTTCGAAGAGGGCCTGGCCGCGCAGCAATTCGACCCGGCGAACGCCGGCGCTGTAACGCACGCGCACCTGGCTATCGGTGTTGAGCAGGACGCGCGAGCCGTCCTCCAACCGCGCGCTGAATGTCTCGCCAACGCCCGTCGAATAGGTCGGACGCAGCAAGGTCACACCCGCGACGGCACCGATCACCAGCGCCGCGGCGGCGGCCCCGATGGCGAGCCAAGTGCTTCGCGAGGTCTCGCGCAGACGCCAGGGCGCGGTCCTGGGCGCGCGCGCGAAGGCGTCGGCGGCGATCTGCTCGATGTCCTTGTCGCCAGCCAAGGACTGCAGCGATTGCGTCAGATCTTCGAGCCGTTCGTAGGCGGCGCGGTTATCGGGATTGGCTCTCCACGCGGAGAAGGCTTCGAGATCGTCGGTTTCAATCTCGGGGTCGCTGAGCCGCGTCAGCCAGTCGGCCGCCTCTCGGGTCGCGCGCGAAACCTCGTGTCGTTGCTGGATCATCTCGAACGCCGCCCTAATCCCGCATGGCCTTCGTCCTGACCAAGGCCTGACGAAGACGATCCTTCACCGTCCGCTCCTTGGCGCCCGTTAGCGCGGCCACCTGGCGAAAGGTGAGGCCCTTAATCTGCGTCAGCACCAACACTTCGCGCAACTCTTGCGGGAGAGAAAGAATGATCTGCTTCAAGAGGACCTGTTCCTCTTGGGAGGGCGGTGTCGACTGCGCGCGGAAGGGCTCGTCGCCGACAAGTTGGGCACGCTCACGCTGCGACCGGCGCGCGCGGTCGATGGCGAGGTTTTGCGCGACTTTGAGCAAGAACGCCTTGTGATGCTCGATCTCGCCAGACGCCTCGTGGGCGGCCGCCCGCAGCAGGGCTTCCTGCGCGAGGTCTTCAGCAAGATCGCCGTATCGCGGCAGCAGGGCGTCTTTCAGCCACGCACCGTAAAGGCGCACGAGACGGTCGAGGACGCTCGTGGCGTCTAATTGGGTTAGGGGCCGGGCGAAGCCATCCATGGATCAATCCACTTCTGATTGCCCCACAAAAATCTCGCATTTGATACGTCAGATAAAGTCCTATCTGCTCTCGATACGTCAGATTGGTTCCTCTGCCGTTTCGCGGTCCGCCGGGAAAGTCGTGATCCTTGTTGTCGGGGATCGCGTACGAATGACGACGTTGCGTCGCCAAGTTGGAAACATGGTGCGTCACCACCGCGAACGCGCGGGCGTGACCCAAGCCGAACTTGGTGATCTCGTCGGTAAATCGCTGGAGACGATCGGTCGAATTGAGCGCGGAGCGACTGCACCGAGCTTGGCGCTGTTGGAGAAGTTGGCCGCTGCTCTCAAAGTCGATCCACGCGATCTTCTTGGAGTTGGAAACTTCGCCGCGAAGAGCCGACGTGCCGATCCACTTGCGAAGCTCCTCGATAAAGTGGCCGGTCTTTCCGACGCCGAAATCGAACGGGCGGAGAAGCTTCTAACCATCGCGATGGGCTGGAAGAACGCAGAGTAGTTGCAGGCAAACAAGCGGCTTTTCAGTCGCCGATGAGCAACAATTCTGCTGCTGCCGCAAGATCGTTGCCGCCGACTACCAACAGTCGTTGCCGCTTAGGACGCCCGATCAAGTAGGAAGCCCGTAAGTCCTCGCTGAAGCGGCATGTGTTCTGACCTGCTTCCGAGATGGCCGCGCCGCGCGCAAGTACGGGACCAGGTCGGCCGCCGGGTGGGCTTCTCGGCGGCGGCTGGCGCGCATTTCTTGGTCTCACCGTGCCGTCGCTCTGCTGGGAGTTCCTGCGCCGCAATCCAGACTATCGCGCCGAGTTTGCCCGGTTCGTCCGCGGCGAAGGCCCGGTTGATCCCCGCTGGGGCTTGTCCGCGGCGGCGGATCCGGCGCTGTCGGCCGACGAGGGCAGAGTGGTTTGGCGGGCCGACGTAGCGCCGGGTGTCGTCGTGCCGGTAGAGCGCGCCTCGTTTGGTCGGCCGCGTGCCTCCCGGCTGACGCGGGCCGCGCCGGTCGCTGGCGTGGATGGCGTCCACATCCGGTTGCCGAGCGGCTTGCAGGTCCAACTTCGAAATGACGCCACACCCGCCCAGCCGCTGGTCGTGGTGCTCGCCTACGACGCGGATTTTCGTCTTCGCGTGCGCGCGGTCGATGCGCTTCGCCGCGCGGACCTGACCGACACGCCGCCGCGCTCGCGCCTCTCGTCGGCGCAACGCGAGCGGCTGGCGCGAACCCTGTTCGCGCTCGACGGGGCGCTCGAACGACGCAGCTACCGCCAGATCGCCGAGGACCTTTTCGGCGACATGGAGACCGGAGCGGACTTCAAGACCGCCTCGATCCGCGATGTCACCATCAGGCTTGTTCGGAGAGGCCGGGCCCTGATGGCCGGCGGTTATCTCAAGCTCCTCCACGGCGGCTTCTGAGGGTGGCTGAATCCGCCCTGGGCGGTCTTCGCCATCCGCCAGACGTTCCCGCTGGCGCCAGCCTCTTCCTCGCTCCGCCGCCCGGTGTCCGGGCGTTCGTGGCGGCGCCGAGGACCCTGGCATGCCGAAGAGCGACGACGAGGACGAACCGATCGAACGCCTCCTGCTGGCGCCGGAGGCGGCCAAGATCCTGCGCCTGACCGTAGGCACGCTAGCCAAGCACCGCGTCTACGGGACCGGGCCGACGTACCGCAAGAACGGCGGCCGCGTCGTTTATACGCTGCATGACGTCCAGGCCTGGTCCCGTCGTGGCGTTCGCCGATCCACGCGCGATCCCTTCGCCGTTCCCATGCTTCCAGCAAAGCCGCATGCGGCGCAGTCGGCGGCTCGCCAGGAGCACGGCGATGACGAATGACGCCACCGCCGACAGCACCATGACGCGTGTCGAACTCGTCCACCTGAAGGGCCGGATCGAGCGCTGGCTGCGCTTCGGGCGCGCCGCAGGTGAGCAGATCCAGGACCGTCGCCGGCGCACGGTGTTGTTCGCCCCGGGCGCCATCTTCGCCTTCGTTCGATGGCGCGCCGAGGCCTACGGCACGGTCGACTCCCGCATCGCGATCCTGCGAGCCGTAGCGCCGGGGCATGCGTTCACGACGTACCCGGAGGTCGCGCCGGGCGCCGAGGTCCTGCTCGACATCCGCGGCTGGGCCAAGGTCCAGGCGGTCCTGGAGGCCATCGACCGCGTCGAAGGGCGGGGACTCGCTGCGACCGATGTCGCGCCCGACTATTGGCGTCACGTCGGCGCGCGGATCGCCGTCGGTCTGCCCCCGCGCATCTACGAACGCGCACGGCACCGTGCCTGGCTTGTGCGTCGGGAGATATTCTCGTGACGCGCGGCGGCGTGCTTCCGGTCGGTCTGGCGGCGTTCTGCGGCTGCGCGGCGCTGCTCCTGAGCGATGCGCGGCGGCCTCCGCGCCTGCTGTTTAATACGACGGCGAGCGCCCCGATCGGACTCTACGCGATTGAACCGGGCCGCTTCCACACCGGCGATCTCGTCGCCGTGTTTCCGCCGTCCGATCTCGCCCGCTGGATGGCCGTTCGCGGCTACCTGCCGGCGAATGTCCCCCTCCTCAAGACACTCGTGGCGGAGCGCGGCGCGCGCGTTTGCGGCGGCGCTAGCGGCCTGACGGTGAACGGGCGTTGGTTGGCGAAGGCCCAGCCGCGAGACCACTGGGGGCGGCGTTTGCCGCGCTTCGACGGCTGCCAGGTGCTGAGCGCCGACGACGTGCTGCTGATCAACGCCGCTGCGCCCAACAGCCTCGACAGCCGCTATTTCGGACCCGTGCCGCGGCGGGGCGTGGTTGGCCGCGCGCGCCCGTTATGGACGCGGGAGGCGCGGCGATGACGCGTTCCCATCATCTTTCCCTGTTCGGTCGGACTTCCGGTTCTTTCCCCGTCCCGGTCGAGACAATGTCGGCGGTCGCGCGCAGGCGCGGTCAAGGGCGGCCGTTAGGCCGGCGCGGTTCGCGCCTTGCCCTTGACGGCGACGAGCTGGGCCGCACGCTTCCTGTGACCTGGGCGAACGGAAGACCTTCGCGCGCCGTGCGCGCGGCCGCTGCGGTGCTGTGCCTCTGCATGGCGCTGGCGTTCGCCGCGACTGGAAGCGCCGCGCCTTCAACGGAGGATTGGCGGCAAGGGCGGAACGACACGGCGTTGGTGGCCCACGCGGTCGATGAGGCCGCCCTGCGGTTTGGCCTTCCGCGACATTGGATCGTCGCGGTGATGATGGTCGAAAGCGGTGGGCGCGTGCGGGCCGTATCGCCCAAGGGCGCGATGGGCCTCCTGCAGTTGATGCCGGGAACTTGGCGCGCCCTGAGCTCCGAGTTGGACCTGGGCGATGATCCGTTTGAACCACGGGCCAACGTCATGGCCGGCGCTGCGTACCTTCGACAGATGTACGATCGGTTTGGCGCGCCAGGCTTCGCGGCCGCCTACAACGCCGGTCCGGCGCGGTATGAGCGCTATCTCGCGGGCAACGCGACCTTGCCCGCCGAAACCCACGCCTACGTTCAGCGCCTTCGGCCGCTGCTCCAGGAGCCAGGCCAGGATATGCGCCGGCATCCCGTCACAGGCTGGCGTGGTGCGACTTTGTTTGTTGCCCCTGGGCTGCCGCTGCGGGCTGGCGAGGCTGTCCGATGATGGGCGCCGGTAACGGGGGAAATGGATGGAGGAGGGCGGATTCTGGAGGACACGCGCTAAGGCAAGATAAAAGCACAGGGACCCTTCGGTCCCAAGTGGCGGAATCCATTGGTGATTTAGAGGGACCCGCACGCGCGTCGCGGCCCTCGGTCGTCGGTTTGTTCAGCGAAAACAATGCTCTGGTAGGGACCTTCGGGTCTCGCGCGCCGCGATGACCCGCGACGACGACTTCCAGCCGAGCCTGGGCCGGATCCGCGACCGCGGGGGCAGTGCTTCCAGCAGGATCCGCAGCTTCGCGTCTGAGGTCACGGCTGCGTGCCGGAAGTCCGGGCTCGGCGCTATCGATCTTGGCCCGCGACGCGGTGTGAGGAGTTTCGGCCGCGGTCGGGCTGTCACGCGCTCCCAATCCCGACGCCAGGTCGTGGTCAAGGCCAGGATCATTCGCCACCGAGGTCAGCGTTTCCGCGCCGCCAGTGTGGGGACCCATCTCTACTATCTGCGCAGAGGCGGAACCGCCCGCGACGGCGGACCCGCCGACGCCTTCGACCGTGACGGTGTTGCCGATCACGACGGCTTCGCCAAGCGCGCCGAGCCTGACCGGCACCATTTCCGCTTCATCGTCTCACCGGAGGACGCGGCCCAACTCGATGATCTTCGCGCCACGACGCGCGACCTCATGGCCCAGATGGAGAGCGATCTTGGAACGCGGCTCGATTGGGTCGCCGTCGATCACTGGAACACCGACAATCCGCACGTCCACGTGCTGGTCCGAGGTGTCGATGATACGGGCCGGGACCTCGTCATCGATCGCGACTACCTGTCGAACGGCCTGCGCGAGCGCGCCAAGGCGTTGGTCACGCAGGAACTGGGGCCAAGGTCGGCGCTTGAGATCGCGGCGGCCGCGGACAGGGAGGTTGGCGCCGAGCGCTGGACAGGTCTCGATCGCCGCCTCGTGTCCGCCGCCAAGGGGACGGGCGAGATCGATCTTCGGCCAAGTCGCGGCGACCAACTGGACGACCGGGGGCGTCTGATAGGGCGCTTGCAGGTGCTGCAACGCTACGGCTTGGCGGAGGAGGGCGCGCCAGGGCGGTGGCGTATTGTTGAGGACCTCGAGCCGCGCCTTCGAGAATTGGCGCTGCGAGGCGACATCATCAAGTCGCTCCATCGATCCATGGGCGCCCAAGAGCGGGATCCCGCCACCCTCGTCATCGAGGGGGCTAGGCTCGAAGCGCCGGTCATCGGCAGGGTCGCTGAACGCGGCCTCCACAACGAGCTGGACGGTCAAGCCTATGTCGTCATCGACGGCGTCGATGGTCGTCTGCATCACTTCCGGTTTCGGGATCTGGCGGCGGCCGGCGATACGCCCGTCGGCGGGATCGTCGAGGTTCGCGATGCGCCGGCTGTGCAGGGCGAGCAGCCAGCGCTGCAGCTGATCCATCGATCGGACCTCTCGATCGATCGGCAAGTCGCGGCCGATGGGGCAACCTGGCTGGATCGGCAACTGGTCGTCCGCGAGCCGGCGACGCTCGCCTCGCATGGCTTCGGCGCGGAAGTCCGCGAAGCCCTCGATCGCAGGCGTGATCACCTCTCGGCTTCTGGCCTGGGCGAGGTCGACGAGGGGCGGTTCAAGCCGAGCGCCAATCTGATCGGGAAACTGCGGCGGGCCGAACTGGAGCGGGTAGAGGCCCAGCTCGCCAAGGCGGGGGCAGGGGGCGTCCATGGGGTGGAGGGGGAGGCCATCAAAGGCGTCTACGCCCGGCGCCTCGATCTCGCGTCGGGCCGGTTCGCCATGATCGAGGACGGCCTGGGATTCCAGCTGACGCCGTGGACGAAGGCGCTGGACGCCAAGCTGGGGCAGGAGGTGACCGGCACGATCACGACATCAGGGGTGGAGTGGACGCTGGGGAAAAAGCGCGGGCTTGGACTGTGATGGTGCAAGCACATGAGTGGCACGAAGATCCTCTGGGGTCAGATCCTTCTGGTGGGGGCTCTGGCCCTCGGAGGCGTCTGGCTCGCCACCGAATGGACCGCCTGGCAACTCGGCTACCAGCCTCAGCTCGGGCCACCCTGGTTTAGGCTCGGCGACCTGCCGATCTACCCGCCGCCGGCCTTCTTCGTCTGGTGGTTCATCTACGAAGCCTACGCGCCGGCGGTGTTCGTTCGCGGCGCGTTTCTGGCGGCGGGCGGGGCGCTGGCCGGCGTCGCCGCGGCGATTGCCCTTTCAATCGCGCGCGCTCGCGAAGCCAAGTCGGTGACGACCTACGGCTCGGCGCGATGGGCCACGCGCCGCGAAGTCTTGGCTGCCGGTCTCCTGGGTGGCGGCGGCGTCATGCTCGGACGCCTGGGTGAAGACTACCTCCGTCATGCTGGGCCCGAGCATGTCCTGTGCTTCGCACCGACCCGCAGCGGCAAGGGCGTGGGCCTGGTTGTGCCGACCCTGCTGGTCTGGCCGGGCTCGGCCGTCGTCCACGACATCAAGGGCGAAAATTGGCAGCTGACTGCCGGTGCGCGCGCCCAGTTCGGTCATGTCCTGAGGTTTGATCCGACCGACGCGACGAGCGACGCCTACAACCCCTTACTGGAGGTTCGGCCCGGCCCGACCGAAGTGCGCGACGTGCAGAACGTGGCCGACATTCTGGTCGACCCGGAAGGCGCGCTCGAGCGTCGAAATCACTGGGAGAAGACCTCCCACAGCCTGCTCGTCGGCGTGATCCTGCACGTGCTCTACGCTGAGGCCGACAAGACCCTGGCCGGCGTCGCCAGCTTCCTGGCCGACCCGTCGCGGACGATCGAGGCGACGCTACGGGTGATGATGTCCACCCGGCACCTGGGCGACCGCGTCCATCCTGTCGTCGCCAGCGCGGCGCGGGAGCTTTTGAATAAGAGCGACAACGAACGCAGCGGGGTGCTGTCCACGGCGATGAGCTTCCTGGGTCTCTATCGAGATCCGGTGGTGGCGGCGGTGACGTCCCGGTGCGACTGGCGCATCTCCGACCTGGTGGAGGCGGACAAGCCGGTCAGCCTCTATCTGATCGTCCCGCCGTCCGACATCAGTCGGACCAAGCCTCTGATCCGCCTCGTGCTGAACCAGATCGGCCGGCGGCTCACTGAAGGCCTGGAGGCCGCCAAGGGGCGGCGACCGCTCCTCCTGATGCTCGATGAGTTTCCTGCCCTGGGCCGGCTCGACTTCTTCGAGCAATCGCTCGCCTTCATGGCCGGCTACGGCATCCGCTCATTCCTGATCGCCCAATCCCTGAACCAGATCGAGAAGGCTTACGGGCCTAACAACTCGATCCTCGACAACTGCCATGTCCGCGTCGCGTTCGCGACCAACGACGAGCGCACGGCGCGCCGGATAAGCGACAGCCTCGGCACCGCGACCGAGATGCGGGCAATGAAGAACTATGCCGGGCATAGGCTTTCGCCCTGGCTTGGCCATCTGATGGTTTCGCGTCAGGAAACGGCGCGTGCGCTGCTCACACCGGGCGAGGTAATGCAGCTCCCGGCGCACGAAGCAATCGTGCAGATCGCCGGCATCTCGCCGATCCGTGCGCGCAAGATCCGCTACTACGCCGACCCACGTCTGGCGCAGCGTGTTCGGCCTATTGCTCCGGATCATCCGCGGTTTCGATCATCGGCGGCCTCGCCGTGGATAGGGTCTCTGACCACGCCGGGCCAGCCTGGAGCAGCTCGAACCACGGTTGCTGACGAAGGCGGTCTCAAGCAGGAGCCGGAACTTCCGGGCCTGGAACCGATCGAAACGACGGAGCCCCAGGACACCGTCGACTTGAACTGGGATGCCGATGGCGATGACCTGGCCCAGGGCGCCGAACTGCAGCGCCGGTTCGTCGGCGCCGCGCGACAGGTCGCCATGGATCCCGACGACGGCATCCCGCTCGGCGGTGGCGCATGAAGATCGCGACCAAGGTTTTCTTGCCAAGCGACACGATCCGCAAGCTGGACGCGCTGAGCCAGCGATCGGGGCGGGGGAAGTCGGAGATCGCGCGGGCGGCGATTGAGTCCTACCTCTCGCCGGATTCCGCGGAGGCCGCCGAGGCCACCCTGACGCGTCGGCTCGACCGCCTGTCGCGCCAGTTGGACCGGCTGGAGCGGGACCTCACGATCTCGACCGAGGCCACCGCGATGTTCATTCGAACCTGGTTGAAAGTGACGCCAGCGATGTCGGCCGCGGAAGACCGGGCCGCCACGACGAAAGGGCAGGAGCGCTATGCCGCTTTTGTCGAACGGCTAGCCCGACGGATTTCCGAAGGCCGGCTATTGAGAGGGGAAGTGCTAGTTGAGGTCGCGAGTGATGAAACATGACTCATCGCTGAAGTTGGGAAGGTCCGCTTCCAGCTCATCGTCCGTGAAGGCATCCCTGCTTATCGCAACGCACAGAAGGCGACGGTCTGGCTTCGGAATGTGCCGGCGATGGCCAGTGCAGATGATCAGTCGGTCATAGGCCTTGGACGCGAGCGCTACGGGCACTTCACCGCGCTACTCGGCCGCACATTGTCGTCCAGAACGCTTCTCAACAGCGAGCCCTCGACGGAAATTGCGAGAGACGAGGTTGACCGCGAAGAGTAGTAAGTTCTCCTAAGGTCGATGCGAGGAAGCTTCTTGGACCATCGATTGCCTGATGGAGACTATCCCTTCGCCGACACCCGTCTGCCCTTGAGCGAGATGGCGATGATGGAGGCACCGATGGCGCTTGAGGAGGTCCTGCGGGCGGCTGCCGCCAATGACGGCATTGAGATTATTCGAGACCAGCCCGTCGAGCTCCGCTGCGTGTCGCGCGATTTCCCAGAGGCGACCTTCATCGTTTTCTGGCCGAGCGGCGCCCAGCGCCTCAACATTCTGGCGCCGAAATCTGCGGTCACGGGCAGGGCCTAGATGCGGGCCCTACGTCACCAGCCAGCGCGACAAAGTCGCGATCACTGATCCATGGGCTGCCTGATCTGCACCACGTCGCCCACGGTGAAGTCGCACATCCTTCCGCGCGCGCTATTTCACGCCATGAAGCGTGAAGGCCAACAGCTTGTTGCGGGCCGCAAGGACGGACCCGGATATCGCGTCCTTCAATCCGGGGAGTGGGATGACCGGCTACTATGCGCAGAGCACGAAGCCGCCCTCGGTGGCTTCGACAGGTACGGAGTTGAATTCTGCCGTGAGGCCAAGCGTCAGATGGATAGTGGCAAGAGGGCGCTCGAGATCCCGAACCCCAAGCCCCGAGCACTGGTCGGCTTCGCATGCGCCTGCATTTGGCGATACGCCGCCTCGCGGAGTGGTGGTCGGCCTGAGCGGGCCCTGGGCCCCTATGCCCAACGGCTGAAAGAGGTGCTGTTCGAGGCGAGTGACTTTTCGCCTCTATTGCTCGTATCGCGCCACGCTTACGAGATCGATGCTGGCGAAACGATGAACCTTGCGATGCTGCCTCACATCTATAACGAAGAGGAGCTGCGCTTCTGGCGGTTCATCGTTTGCGGGCTGATTTTCGACCTCAAGCTGGATAATCGACCCCCACCGCCGGCCATGGCGACCCTTGCGGTCAATGATCTGGCCGAGATCCATCTGTTTGAGGATTTTCCGCAAAAGATCATGCGGCAACCCGCATTGGCGCGCAGCCTCCAGCGTATGTATAGGCCTCCTGCAAGGACCCGCCGAGGCCGCTGATCTACTCCTTGCTGAAAATCGCGTCCAGCCGCGCAGCCAAGCGATCTGGCTTCCTGGTGTCGCATTCCCAGATGACCTGCACGCGCCAGCCCATGGCCTCGAGCGCGCCAACAGCACGGGCGTCACGTTCGACGTTTCCGGCAAGTTTCGGTTCCCAGTAGTCTTGCCGCGTCTTGGGCGTAGAGGCGAGCTTGCAGCCTTGGTGCTGATGCCAGAAGCATCCGTGGACGAAGATAGCTAGCCTGTGCCGGGGAAGCACGATGTCAGGCCTGCCGGGCAAGTCGCGCCGTTGCAGCCGAAACCTGAATCCGCGTGCGTGGATAGCGCGGCGGACGAGGATCTCCGGCTTCGTATCGGCCGAGCGGATGCGCGACATCTGGAGGCTTCGCTTGGGATCAATCTCAACCATAGGATTGAAACGCGTCCATGAGCAGCTAAGGTGCGCGCCAGCGCACGGAAATTTCGAGAGTCATGCCGTCAGAGACCAGCGAACCATCCCCGGCGCCTGCGCGGGCCGACCTCGGCAAGGACGAAGCGGCCTTCGTCAGCGCGATCCGGGAGAATCGGACTTCTGGTACGGCCGCGACGGCGACCCTGACGACGGACGATCGGGTCCTAGCCCGTATCACCGACGGGATCTACCGCCAGCCTTCATCGGCTCTTCGGGAGCTGATTTCCAACGCCTATGACGCTGACGCGACCCAGGTGGTCATCGATACCGACGCGCCGCGGTTCAGGCAGATCCGCATTCGCGACAACGGCCACGGGATGGACGAGGACGCCCTTGGCCGGATGATCTATCACATCGGGGGCAGCTCGAAGCGGACGACCGTCGGCGCCAAGGTTGGAACCACCGATGCGAAGGACCCGACCCGCTCGCCAAATGGGCGAAAGCTGATCGGCAAGATTGGCATCGGCCTGTTTTCCGTCAGCCAGCTGACGTCGCACTTCCAGATCATCACCAAGGTCGCTGGCTCCGATCATCGGCTCTTCGCCGACGTTGTCCTGCGAACCTACAGCGAATCCGATGAGCCTTCGGATGGGACCTTTGAATCCGGCACCGTGAAGGTGGTCTCGGTCCCCGCCGAGGATCTGGCCTCCCACGGGACGGAAATCATTCTGCTGAACGTCCGGCCCAAGGCCAAGGACATCCTTCGCTCGAAGGACCGGTGGGAGAATATCTTCGAGCAGGAGGGCCTGCCGTCGGCAGAGCGCGATCCCGGCGCCGTTGCGCCGCCGTGGCATATTGGATTTGCGGAAACGAGCTCCCTGGACGGCGAGGAAGCCGTCTCGTTCCGGGTCCCGCCGAGCTTGCCCTGGGATTTCGATGATCCCCCGCAAGTCAGGTTCGAGAAGCTCTATCAGGGCGTGGCAGACCAGGTCGGCAGCACGACGGAGCGGCCCGATCTAGCCAAGACCCTGGACACCTATCTGGGCACGATATGGGCGCTGAGCCTGTCAGCCCCCATTGGCTACATGGGCAAGCATCCGTTCGACCTGGGCGCAGATGACAACCTTCTGGTCTTCAAGCTCTCGAACATCGGCCGGGGGCGTGCAGACCCAGTCCCGCTTCAGCCTGGACAAACGGTCCGCCAGGCGCTGGGACTGAAAGCTGGCGCGGAAGATCCTGCAGGCGGCTTCACGGTCTACATTGATCAGGTCGAGCTTCGCCGTCCCATCAGCTATCAGTATTGGGCAGCCAAAAAGCAGGGCGTCTCTCAGCCCATGCTGTTCGTTGGGTCTTACAAGCCGGACCTATCGAAGGTTAGCAAGAATATACGAGGCGGAAATCTTGCGTTCGAGGGTTACCTATTCTGGAATTCTAGGATTGTTCCTAAGGAAAATAACGGAATATTGATTAGAATTAACGGATCCAGCGGCGCGCTTTTTGATGATACATTTATGAAGTATCAGGTGTCAGAGCAGACTAGACTGCGGCAGATCACTTCTGAGATTTTTGTCAGCGAAGGCCTCGATGCGGCTCTCAATATCGATAGAGAGTCGTTCAATTTCGCTCATTCTCATTATCAGATCGTGTCGAACTGGGTGCATCGCGCACTTCGGCAGCTGGCCAACACGCACAAGGGCCTAGGCGATGACATACGCGCCGGCCAGAAGCACATCGACCGGATAGCGGCGACGGATAAGCTTGGCCGGTTTGCCGCATCGACCTGGGCAAGAGCGCGCAGCGATCAGGACGAGGCTCCCCCAGAAGTCGAGATCGTTGCCAGTCCGATCGAGGCGGCCGCACTGCGCCGCTCCGGGGTGTTGGCGCTCGATATGTCCCAGCTACCGCGCCTTCCTGCGCTCCCAGCGCGAAAGGCCAAGGACGAGGCCGAACGCCGCGCCCAGATAACGAAGGCCATCGCTACGGTTCTCGACGGCTTTGGCCTGCTTCAGGACATGCCCTATGCGCGGCAGCACGAGCTCATCGGGGCCTTGCTCGCGGTCTTTTTTGAGGACGCCCAGGACGAATGAGCGAGGAGCATGGGGACGAAGCCGCGCCGGAAGACATCGATCTCGGCGCGGCGCCGGAACACGGCGAGTTCGACAAGGTCAAGACGCAGTTCGAGCGCTGGCATCATCCGCGCAAGCAGTTCGTGCGGATCAAGCAATGGTGCGCGGCCACCAAGTCGCTGATCAAGGAACTGAACTTGGCGCCTGGAACGCCATTCAGCTACCTGACCCTGCCAGGCAACGAGCTGCTTGATGTTCGGGCGCTGAGCGGTGTCTGCAACGGGGCGTCCATCCCGCTGAAGTATCTCGGCTTCAACAGCGTTGGGAAGGGCACGCCTGGGCAGGCTGAGCTCAACATCTCCCAGAGCGAAGTGCGGGAACTAGGGGGCATCGACCCGTTCTCGATCGTGCTGGAGGAACGGCTTGAGGCAGTCGCGAACGACCTGAGCCCTGCGTACCGGCGCACTCTCGAGTATGGTCCCTTCCACGCGATCAACATCGATTTATGCGACTCGATCACTCATCGGGATGCTGATGACCGGCGCGGCAGCACGCTAGGCGTGCTCGGCAAGCTGCTGGAGCTTCAGCTCCAGACGACATCGCCGTGGCTGCTGTTCATAACGACGATGGCCCAGCCAAACCTGGTCTCGGACCGAACTCGTGACGGCTTCATGGGCGCGATCAATGCCAATACGGCGGCCAGTGAGGAGTTCAAGGCGGAGCTGGCCAAGCTCATTTCGGGATCCGTTGATGAACTCGACGCGCGGCTCGACGCTGCATGGCAGAGGCAGGATCCGGATTTCCTTCGCCTGTTTTGCACCGGCCTTGGGAAATGGCTCCTGTCCCTGCTCGGCAAGGCGGCCCCGCCGAGGAATTTCACGCTGCTCAGCAGCTACTATTACCGTGTCGGTCCCGATGGACCCGACATGCTCTCGCTCGCATTCCGGTGCGACACGCCGCCCCAAGTGCTGAACGACCAGTTTGGCATCATCGCCGCCGGCCCGGCAGCGGCGCAGGATCCCTTCTCAGAGGTGCAGCTGGCCATTCGGATGGCGCAGGGACTGGGGGCCAGCGCGGATCTGGATCAGATGCTGAAGGACGATGGAACCCTAGCGGAAAAGTTGATCGTCGGGGCCAGCAAGCTGCTCTCGTCGGCGCGGTTCAGCGCGCAGGCCTACGAGGCCTGGGCCCGCGAGGAGCTGGAGCGGTTCAAGGCGACGGGATAGCCGCGCATCGAATTGCGACGAACTAGCCCGCCTTCTTGAGCTTGTCCGCGTAGAGCGCTTTGGAGACGGCCTTGGCCACAGCGTTCGCCAATGGAGGCGGCACAGCCTCGCTCACCTGATCAATCTGCGACGAAAGCGTCCCGTGCAGCTCATACTTAGGCGGGAAACCCTGCAACAGCATGGCTTCATAGACGCTGAGGCGGCGCCGGCCGGAGGGGTGAACATTGACCTCGCGATGGCCGTAGGCCACAGCGATGCTCGGCTCGTCCCAGTCCAGCATTTTGAAGCTTCGGCCCTTCACACCAGGCCGGACGCCGCCTTCCTGGCTGAATTTGGGAGATTTCGGGAACATGCACCAGTGATTGATGTGGCCGGGCTGGGCCGCCATGTCGAGGCCGCGGACGAAGTAGACGGGGTCACCCAGGTGCTCGATCGTCTGGCGTACGGTCTTCGTCGGCTTCGCTGGAAGGCTCAGCTTCGCCGGGTCCACCCCGGGGAACCGATCCCTGTTGATGCCGACCAGGAATAGGCGAGGCCGGTTTTGCGGCGTTCCGTGGTCCTTGGCGTTCAGCATCAGCCGTGCGGTCAGAAAGCCTGCGGCATCTAGTTTCTGTTCGACGGCGGCAAGCGTGGCGCTGTGCTTCTTCAGCGTTAGGCCGACCACGTTCTCCATGACGAAGAAGTCCAGCGGTTGGCGGGCGTGTAAGGCAGCGACGATGTCGGCAAACGTCTGAGGCAGGGCAGTTCGGACATCATCCACCCGCTGATTTACGTTAGCCTGGCTGAAGCTCTGGCACGGTGGGCCGCCAATGACGCCTGTCGGCCGAAGTTCGCCTTCGTAGATGCTGTCGAGCTTCTCGACCGTGATTTCGGCGAGATCCTGGACCTTGGCGACCCGTGCGCCCTTCTTCCGGTTCTGATTGTAGGATTTGACGCTGTCGCTCTTGCGGTCGAGCGCGAGCACGACTTCAAACCCTGCCTGCTCGAATCCCAGATCGAGGCCGCCAGCACCGCAAAATAGGCTCAGCAGCAAGATTCGACTCCCAGATGTGGTGGCCAGCCACCTTCACGCCCGGAATGAAAATCGCAGATTCCGAGATTCATGCCAGACCCCCGCACGCGTCAATGAGGAACCGACAGTTTCATACGTTCAGCCGATCGGCAGATACAGCGAGCCGCTGGCATATTCTAGCCAAAACAACCGACATTGCCGGGGAGACTACGTCTACGGCCGACACCGGATTCTCGCCGAGACATAATTGTCCATGGCCGCCACTAGCGGACGGAAGCGTGAAGTGGTGTTTCGTTAGGTGCACAATCTCTGCTTGCTCAAGCGCCTGGATCGGCCATGCTGGAGCTTGGGGAGGCGCGCATGCAAATCATCAATTGCGGCCGCGGCGTTCACGCGCGGGAAGTCGTTGGCATCGAAAAGCTGCGAGCCTTGCCTAAGCATTGGTTTGCCTTCACCAACTTGGAGTTGGCGATGGGAACCGGGCGATCCCGCGAGATCGACGTCGTGGTCATAGCCGATGACCGGATCTTCCTCGTCGATCTCAAGGATTGGGGCGGGCGCATCGAAAGCCAGGACGGCAATTGGCTGCACAACGGCGAGTTCCGGGGTGAGTCTCCCGTCAACAAGATTCTTGCCAACGCCCGAGAGCTTGGCTTGCTTCTCGCCGACCATGTCAGGCGACACGTCGGAGGGCCCGCGCCTCGAGTCATGGGCGCTGTCGTGGTCACAAAGCGCGCCGATTTGAGCGGCATTTCCGGCGCCGAGGCGTTGGCCGTCCTGACGGCGGATGAGTTCATCGCCGCCGTGGCGACTCCCGGACCTAGGGTCGGACGGTTCGGGGGTGTTAGCCGGGCTTTCGTTGATAACCCGCTGACCAGCTCGGATTGGAAAGACCAACTCGGAAAGTTCTTCAACGCCAGAACGGGTAGGCTCCGTCCCGGTCGTCGGCGGTACGCAAGCTTCCTGGCCGCCTCAAACGATGCCAGCTTCGAGCATCCCAAGAATATTTTCTCCGAATACGACGCCGTGGATGAAAATTCACCGCTCTCGTTGGGAACCTTGCGCGTCTGGGACTTCACCAAAGCCCCTATGGCGCGGTTCCAAAGCGAGGAAGGCCGGAAGGAGATCGCGGGGCGCGAGCGAAGCGTCATCGAATTCTTGAAGGACCGCGGCGAAGCCTGCGAGAATGCGGTGCTCTCGCTGAAAGCGGAGGACCCCGAGCGCGGCGTCGACCACTGGGAGGTCTTCGACCGGCGACCCCGCCTAAAGCGTCTGGCCCATTTTGCTCCAGCCGAGGTCGAATCCCTCACGCGCGACGGACGGATCGAGCTGGCGCGGCAAGTCGTGGCGCGGGTCGCGACCTTGCATGGGGCGGGCGCGGCTCACCTTGACCTGGGAGGCCACAGCATCTGGCTGGAGGCACCCTCCACCGCCAAGCTGTCTCACCTGATGGCGGCGCACTTTCCTCAGGTCGCTTCGCTTGGCGCCAGCCGCTACCAGTTTCTCTCAAGCGCTAGTCTTCCGGAAGACATCCTTGGCGGTGACAGCGACCCCTGGCGTAGGGATGTGTTTCTCCTTGCCGCAGCCGTCCACTGGCTGCTGTTCGGCAGACCGCCAGCGGGCGGAGGAGACGACGTCCCGTTCGAGTGGGACCCGGCGCTTGACGCTTCTAATGAATTTGAAGAACTGCATCCGTGGCTTGAAAAAGGATTGTCCCTAGATCCGACCGATCGGTTCAAGACCGCAGACGAAGCTTTGGCCGCCTTCAACCTCGCTGTCTCTACGCGTCCCTCCGCCAAGGAGGTCTTGGAGGGCCTGGAACGCTTCAGGGGCGACATCCGCTCTCAGCGGCAGCTGGCGGCGGCCTTCCCAGAAAAGGCGATGCTCAAGGAAAGCGAGCGCGTCGATGTCTGGACCAGCGAACAGGATGGCGACACCGTTGTCGTGAAGCTGTGGAAGAGCGCGGCATGGGGCGACCAGGTTCGTGAGGGGCCTCGTCTCTTGGACTTCTTGTCTCGTGCCCAAGATCTAGCGTTCTCGCCGCCGGCCGGTTGCGCGCCGATCCTCAAGGCCTTCTGGCTCCAGGACGCTATGGTGGTCGTCCAGAAGTTTGTCGAGGGGCCGAACCTGGCCCAAGCCATGGCCGCCAACTTGTTCGCGGGCCAGCCTGAGGAGGCGGTCAGGTTCGTACTGGCACTCGCACGGCGTGTCGTCTCGCTGCACGATCAGGGGCTGGTCCACGGAGACCTCAAGCCAGACAACGTGATCGTCTCGCCGGCCGAGCCCTGGACGCCGATCCTAGTCGATATCATCGACTTCGGACCGAGCGCGGATGGTGAACTGCAGTCCTCCGCCTATGCGCCACGCGCCGGCGGGCGCCTGGAGCGCGATCGCTTCGCTGTGACGAAGATCATCGAAGAAGTTCTCGCAGACGCTGAGCTGCCCGGGGCGACCCGAGCGGCGATCGCTTTGGCGGTCCGCTCGTGTCGGGAAGACGTGCCGGAGAACGGGACGCTTCTACCGGTGATCGAAGCGCTAGAGGTTGCCCTGGCTCCAGCGGCCCAAGTCGAGCGGATGGTCTTGAAGATCGGCATCGTCAGGGCGAGCGTTGGACCCATCCTTGGCGACGAAGGATGCATTTACGTCCGAAAGCTGATGGGCCGACCAGGCTTCGTGATGCGCGGCGCCATCGAGGAGGTCGAGGTCTATCTCGACGATAAGGGCCAGCCCTACCGTGCTAAGCGCATGCCGCTGGCGCAAGGACGCATCTCGCGGCTGCGCAATCACGAGTTTATGGCGTATCCCGCCGACCTTGTTGTAGAGCAAGCGATCGAGAACGACTTTTCCCAGATCCTCCCGCTCATGCACGAGCCGGAGTTTGAGCGAGGATTAGGGCGTGCAGTCGACGAGCCGGCAGAGATCTTGGCACCGCCGATCGACGCCGGTGGCGAGCTTGGGGAAGTTGATCCTGGCCCCGCGTTCGGGGATCTCGGGTTTGATCGGTTCAGCGACAACCCACGAGCTGGACGCAAACTTGCACACGTCGATGTCAGGGCGCTCTGGCGCGCCCTGATCGAGGCCGAAAGCGCCCTGACGACGGAAGGCGTTGCGCGCCTGGATAGCGCCTATGTGCGTGACCTTAAGCGTCACGTCGTTCCGTTCGACCTCGCAACGGGCACCTTTGACTTCAACCGCAACGACCGCGTCGGGGTCGAGCGCCTGGACCGGAAAAAGCAGTGGCGACGGATCGGCACGCTGGACATCGCCAGGTCGAAACCGGACCGGATCCTCATCGACGCATCGGAACTGCCGTCCGCTAAGGATGCCGGACTTATCCGAGAGGATGACCGACTCCGGTTCATCAGTCATTTTGAGCTGCAAAGCTTCAAGCGCCGGGAATCGGCGATCGGTCGCGTGCTCGAAGGCTCGGCGCGCGTTCAGGGGCTCGCCAACCTGTTCGAAAGCCGTACCCAGGCCCTGCCGACCAGGCGAGAGCACGCCTGCGAGGACGACGATATCGCCCGCTACAAGTTCAATCCGGCTCAGGCAGCGGCTTTCCGCAAGCTCGTCGAGGTGCGGCCGCTCGGGGCGCTGCAAGGGCCGCCCGGCACCGGAAAGACCCACTTCATCGCCGCGCTCGTGCACTACGCCCTGACCAAGGGTCTGGCCCGCAACATCCTCTTGGCCAGCCAGTCGCACGAGGCAGTCAACAACGCGGGCGAGGCGGTCTTGAAGCTCTTCGCGGGCGAGCCGAACGCGCCAAGCATTTTGCGGGTCGGGAACGAGGGCGTGGTCTCCGAACGCCTCATGCCGTTCCACACCGATCGCATTGAGCAGCTCTACAAGGATCGCTTCCGTGCCGAGATGCGCGAACGCCTGCGTGCGGCCGGCAAGATGCTCGGCCTCCATGCGGCGGTGTTGGAGGCCGCGATTCACGTCGAAACAACGCTGCGTCCTGTGGCGGTGAGCCTGGACCATCTGCTCGTCCATAGCGATCCTGACCCTGAACGGGCCGCCAGCCTTCAGGCTACACTACAGGCCCAGGTCGATCAGATGGATCTGCCGGGTCCCGTTGATGTCAAAAGCCTTGGTCCGATGGCGTCGTTGGACGCCGTCATCGCCAGCGTGGCCAACAAGCTACCTGCGCACGATCGCCCGTCGCCGCAGCTGATTGCCCGGCTACGCGCCCTGGCCCAGGTGGGACGGGACTTCATCGGCAGCGTCTCGACGCAGCAGCGTGGGTTCGAAGCGTTCCTGGCGGGGACCCGGCAGATCGTGGCGGGGACCTGCGTTGGGTTGGGGCGGGCATCCTTGGGCTTGATCACGACGCCGTTCGATCTCGTCATTATCGATGAGGCCGCGCGTTGCACAGCGAGTGAACTGGCAGTGCCGATGCAGGCGGGACGTTGGATCGTCCTGGTCGGCGATCACGCCCAGCTTGAACCCCAGCATGATGCCGAGGTCGTGTCGCAGGTCGCAGACCTAGTGAATGTTCCCGAGAGCGAAGTTGTATGCAGCGACTTTGAGCGGTTGTTCTCGAACGATTATGGCGCTGCCGCCGGTGCTCGTCTGGCGCGGCAGTACCGGATGCTCCCGCCCATCGGAGAGGTCGTGTCGAAGACGTTCTACGACGGCGCGCTGGACCATGGGCGCGTGGAGCCGGAAATCCCGCTCGACCGCCTGCCCAAGGGGTTGGAGAAGCCGTTGACCTGGATCACGACTGATTGCCTGGGGGAGGGAGGCGAGGAGAGGCCGGAGGAAAGCGGTACGAGCCGCATCAACGCCGCCGAGGCCGACGTAATCGTCGCTCTGCTCAAGAAGTGGGCTGCCCATAAGGGCTTCGTGGACTGGGCGAGCAAGCAGGACAAGCATGCTCAGGTCGTCGGGGTGATATGTATGTACGCCGCCCAGCGCGACCTGGTGCGGAAGAAGGTCCAGGCGGCCAATTTTCCGGAAACATTCCGCAAGCTCATCAAGATCGACACGGTCGATAGCTATCAGGGAAAGGAAAACCCAATCGTCATCGTGTCGCTAGTCCGTAACAACACCGACGGGTCTGCCGTGGCCGGCATCGCGACAATCAAGTCCGGCTTTCTGAGCAAACGCAACCGGATCAACGTCGCCGTGAGTCGTGCGATGGACCGGCTCGTCATCGTCGGGGCCAAATCCCGCTGGCGGCAGGGGGAGTGGATGCATCGCCTGTCAGATGCCGTGGAGGCCGCGTTCGGCGAGGGCGAGGCCAAGGTCCTGCCCGCCACCTATGTCATCGAGCAAGGCGCGGCTGAGCCGCCTTCAGTCCGGCGCACGCGCACTAAGGCGGAGGCCGAAGCATGACCCCTGCCAAGCGGCCAATCTTGTCGCTGAACGGATTGATCAAGCCTGAAGAGGACGGCCCGCTCGTGCTGGCCACCTACGATGTCCTGTTGCCGTGTCGATGGTACGATATCGAACACAAGGTGGCTGTGCTGGGTCAGGTGACCCTCACATCCGAATTTCTTTTGCGACTGCTAAAATCGGCGGATGGCCTGGAGGAGGCTGGGGCCGCAGCTTTCTTCGGCTTCGATCTGCGCGACATGACCTTTGTCCTCGCGGAGGTCGAAAGGCATGGCTACGTTCAGCGAAAGAACGGCCGTCTTTGGCTAACCCAAGCAGGCCAAGCTCTGTTCCGATCAGACAGCGACCAGCCCCAGATTTTCGCGGTTGAAGCAGTCCGGGAAAGCGTCGGCTTCGACCTGCTGTCGTTCGCGCCCGAGCCTCGCCAGTTCCTGGATGAATTCGAGCGTTTCCTGCCAGAACTCGCGGTCGGGCCCGACGCGTCGCAGGCGGCGACACAACAAATTCCTTCCGCCTTTCGGCGCTTTTACCACGAAGTTCAAGCAACGAAGGAGCGCAAGCGTGATGACCGCAAGCGCGACGAGAAAAAATCTCTTTACTCGATCGACAACGTCGCCGCTGGCGATCGCTTCTCAGCGACCGTTCGGGTCGTGGTCACCGCCACCGGGATGAGGCCCCATGCCGGTGAAGCCGACCTTTCGGATTGGCGAAGCGAGCCGGAGCTTGAGGATCGGCCCCGCACGCTGGCGGCCATGTCCGCGTTCGTCGACGCGCAAGCCACAACCAAGCACAGCTCGGACCAGGAGGCCTATGACGCTTTGCTTGAGCTTGCTCCGGAGTTCCTGAAGGACTTCGCGCGCCGCGAAGGCCTGAATATTGATCGGTATTTCCGGGAAGCCCTCACGCGGACCGGCGACGCCAGGTCGGACCGACCAACTATCCCGCTCCTTGGAGCGCTGTTGGGGCGCGAGAACATCCGCAAGGCGTCCGAAGTCCTGTCGTACGGTTTGCGCAAGGGTGCGACGCCGCCTTGCCTGATCTGGGTGCTTCCACAACTGCGAAATTGGGGAGCGACGCAGCTTCTTCCGGAGTTCCTCCGTCACTTGAAGGTCCAAATTAAGAAGCAACCCGGCGCAGTCGCGCCAGCTTTGGCCGTCGCGCTCGCGTCGGGCCGGCCAGAGCTCTATCTTGGTCGCGCCTTTGATCAAGTCGCTGCCAGCGAGGCCCCGCGGTTCCCGCGCGCCCTCGAACTGCTCGTGATTCCCGGCGTGATGGTAGCCGCAACAGTCCATGCGCCGATAGGCGTGCACAAGGGCCTCCCGGTGCCGACCGGCTTTGTAAGTTTTGACCCAAGGGTCATCGAGCGCGGGGAGGCCTACCTCGCCGCCAGAATGGGTCCCGTTGTCCAACAGAAGCCGTATGAGGCTCTTTTGGCGGATGCGCTGAACCGCGACACCAGATCCGTCGTCGAAGAGCTGGTCGAAAGCTTTGACGAGAAGGTTCAGCCCAGCTGATCCTTTCGTCCACTGGCGACCACGTCAGACTGGAGCGTGGGGTAAAAGGTGCGCCCGGCTGGTCTGTAATCCCCGGGGCCAAGAATCCCCTGGCGCCGACGCTGTTGGCGTCGACGAGCTCAATCCCTTCGATGAAGGGCTGAGCAAGACCGAGGGCCGGTCATCTGCGGAAATGTTCGAGGCGCTCGCCGCCTGGCCCGACAACTGAGGGCAGCTGGATCGTCGACCGTCGCTGATCCGATAGTGCAGCCCTCGCTCGACCGCTGCCGCGCCACCTAGCCAAAGCGAACGTCCAGTTCCTGGAGGCGCGCCAAGGACCGCTATGGCGCCTTTTCCGCGCTCAGGAGCGGGCGATGATTTCGCCGCCGGGGTAGTTGTCCTGGCGCTCTTGGTAGAGGATCACCCGGCCGGGTAGGCGGGTGGCCTGCCAGCCGGCGGGAAGCGCCGCTGTGACGGCGGACATGATTTCACGCACCGAGAGCGGCGTGCCCGGAAGGGACACGATCACGTCCTTGAGAATGTCGCGGGCGGCGGCCGTTTTCTCATGGCGCAGCGTATAGGGCAGGCGGCTCGAGATTTGGGCGAGCAGGTCGAAGATGGGCCTGGGCGCACTCAGGTCGGCGACGTCGATCGGCAGGTCGATGTTGATCGGGTAGTTGGCGTCGAAGCCGTCCTCGCGCAGGGCGGTCATGTCGCGCTGGCGGCCTGGATCGTTGTTGCCAAAGCCAGATCCGTTCCAAGCACTGGGCGAGCCCTCTTCTCGGTAGTGGCGGATTAGGGCCGTTTCGAGATCCATGGCGCTGAAGACGAGGACCCGAACCGCCTTGAAGGACATCTCGGCGACATCGAGGCGGTGCCGGCTGAGGATCGCCGAGGCGTGGCGGGCCAGGCGATGGCGCAGGCCGGATTCCGCGTCGGTCTTGCCGATATAGACCAGCTTGCCGTTGTGGAAGAGCTGATAGACGCCTTGGGCCTCGGGCACTTCCTCGGCCACGTGGGCGGGCAAGAGGGGGCCGGCCTCCATGCCGTCCAGCACTTGGATAAGCTGGACGAGCAATGCGGCGGGAAGGTCGAACTCGAACGAGCGAAAGCCCGAGGCGGTCATGCGGCCCGCGCGTTCGCGGGCAGGGCGTCGCCGACGGCCTTGGCCACGACCTCGGCCAGTTTCACAGGGACGGCGTTGCCCAGCTGCCGCATGGCTTCCGACCAGCAGCCCTGGAAGACGAAGTTGTCCGGGAAGGTCTGCAGGCGAGCGCTTTCGCGGACGGTGAAGTAGCGCAGGCGGCCGTTGGCCCACACGCCCATGTTCTCACCGCCGGGCACGCCGTGGACACCGGCCTTCAAGGTCTTGGCCGGCTCGTCCACGGGGCTACCCGTGTGTCCGGGATAGGCGCGCGCGCCCGGCTGGAAGAGGTGGTTGGCGTACTCCCGCGCCGCGGCCGGCGCGCGCTCGGGATCCGGCAGGTCGCCGATCTCGTCCCGGGTCGAGCGCCAGGGCAGTATGCCTTCCGGCTGGTCGGCCGTCTCGGCCAGGCGCGCCATGGCCGGGGTGACGGCCCGGTCCTTGCGGGCGATGCGGTGGCGATCCCAGTAATCTCCGTTCGGCCCCTGGCTCCAGGCCAGCGCCTCGCGCGAATGGGTGGCCTTGGGGAAGCACCACTCCACGCCAAGATCACTTCGGAAGCCGACAAAGAACACACGCTCGCGACGCTGCGGCACGCCGTAGTCGGCCGCGTTCAGCACGTTCCAGACCACGCGGTATTCCAGGCCCGCGTCACCGCGCCGGCCGGTGTGGTGCCGCTCGAGGCGCCGTAGGTGCTCGCTCCAGTCCTCGTCGGGCTGGGCCACGAACTCCGGATACTGCAGCTGCAGCACGATGTATTCGAGGTAGGACTGGAAGCTGGCCCGGGTCAGGCCCTTGACGTTCTCGAAGATGAAGGAGGCCGGCCGGGCCTGGCGCACCGCCCGCACGGCTTCGGGGAACATGTCGCGCGCGTCGGTATGGGCCCGGTGCTTGCCGCCTAGCGAGAAGGGCTGGCAGGGCGGGCCGCCGGAGATGAGCTGCAGCTTGCCTTCGTGACGGCTGAAGTCGACGTCGCGCACATCGCCCCGCACCTCGCGGGGCCAGTCGCGGACGAGCTCGGCGCCCTGGTCATGGTTCTCGCGCAGGGTGTCGCGGCAGTAGCGGTTCCATTCGACGATCTCCACGGGCTTGAAGCCGGCCCGCGAGACGCCCATGCCAAGGCCGCCCGCGCCGGCGAAAAGTTCAACGGCGCGCATCATCACTCAACTCTCCAGGAAGCCCACGATCCGGTCCGCCAGATCGTGCTCCGATTCTAGCCCACACTCCCAGAGGATCAAAACCCTCCATCCCATCGCTTCCAGCGCGGCCTGGCTTCTGAGATCGCGCTCTGCGTTTGCCGTCAGCTTGGATTCCCAGAACTCCAGTCGGCTCTTGGGCATGCGGGCGAGCTTGCAGGCGGGGTCGGGATGGCGGTGCCAGAAGCATCCGTGGACGAAGATCACCTTGCGCCGGCTCGGAAACACCAGGTCGGGCGAGCCGGGGAGGTCGCGGCGATGCAGGCGATAGCGATAGCCCAGGCGATGGACCAGCCGGCGCACCTTCATCTCCGGCTTGGTGTCCTTGCCTCGGACGAGCGCCATTTGACGGCTGCGCTCGGGCGAGGGCGTGGCCGCGCCACTCATGGCCGACATCCCCGTACCGAGGAAAACGCCGGTTTCTCGCGTTGCGAGCTCAAGCTTGGCCGCGCACTGTCAAGTTGATTTGTGGATTCGCGTGACGAGCTCGAGGGGCGCATGGACTTCTATTCGCGGCTGCGGGAGCAGCAGAATTATGACGAGACACTCCGCGCCTGCATCGAGCGCGTGGTCGACAAGCTTGAAACGGCCAAGGATCCGCTAGAGCCGGGCATGCTCCTGGGCAAGATCCAGTCGGGGAAGACGCGCGCCTTCCTGGGCGTTATCGCCCGCGCCTTCGATCGCGATTTCGACATCGCCATCGTCCTCACCAAGGGCACGCGCACGCTCGCCAAGCAGACGGTCAAGCGCATCGGCCGGGACTTCAAGAGCTTCGTTGACGACGACCAGGTCCTGATCTTCGACATCATGTCCGCGCCCGACGGCCTGGCCAAGACGGAGCTGCGCCGCAAGATCATCATCGTCGCCAAGAAGCAGGCCGACAACCTCAAGCGCATCCTCGAGTTCTTCGACCAGAAGTATCCTCAGCTGAAGGAGCGGCGGGCGCTTCTCATCGACGACGAAGCCGACATGGCCAGCGTGCGGTTCACCAAGGAGAAGGGCAAGGACACCTACGACCAGGGCACGATCGCCAAGCAGATGGACGAACTGCGCGGCGCTTTGCCGGGGATCTCGTTCCTTCAGGTCACCGCCACGCCCTACGCGCTGTACCTTCAGCCCGGAAACTATGAGCAGGCCAAACTGGCGCGCGAGGTCTTCTATCCCAAGCGGCCGGCCTTCACCGAAATCCTGCCCACGCACGACGCCTATGTCGGCGGCGAGGATTATTTCGGCGGATGGGGCGCGGATGATCCGCGCTACTACCTCCATGTCGAGGTCGGGCCTCATGAGCACGACGCGCTGCGGTCGACCGATGGGCGCACCATCCGCGCCGACCGGATCTGGACGAGCGACAACATCAAGGCCCTGCGCCGAGCGATCATGGGCTTCCTAGTCGGCGTGGCCATTCGCGAGCGGCAGCTTCGCGCGGAAGGAGCCCGGCCCCGGAAGTTCTCAATGATCATTCACAACGATACGCAGAAGGCCAGGCACGCCTGGCAGAACGCGACGGTCCAGCTGATCGCCGAGGCCTTCACCCAGGCCGAGGCGAGCGGTGACGCGCGACTGCGCAAGGTCTTCGACGAAGCCTATCGTGACCTTGGCCAGTCGGTGGAGGCCAATGGCGATCCGCTGGCGGCGGCCGAGGATTGCTTCGCCGACGTGCGCGGTCTCATCTCCGACGGCGAGCTGCGCTTTCAGCTGGTCAATTCCGACGCTCAGCTCGAGCCGCTGCTGGACCCGGACAGCGGCGAGCTCCACCTGCGCACCAAGGCCAACATCTTCATCGGCGGGAGCATTCTCGACCGCGGGATCACGGTCCCAAACCTCATCGCCTTCTACTATGGCCGCAATCCCAAGCGCATGCAGGCCGACACGGTCCTACAGCACGCGCGCATGTACGGCGCCCGCCCGCGGGCGGACCTGGCCGTTACGCGGTTCTACACCTCCAGCGAGGTGCATGGCCGTCTCGTCACCATCCACAAACTGGAGAAGACTCTGCGCGACGCCTTTGAGAAGGGCGCGCACGACGCTGGCGTGGTCTTCATCCAGGCCGACGACAAGAAGTCGGTGGTTCCATGCGCGCCTAGCAAGGTGACGCTCAGCGATGTCGTGGCCATCGGTCCGTCGGACGCGCTGCTGCCGCACAGGTTCAACACCATCGCGGCCACGAAGCTGACGAAGGTGACGCAGGCGGCCGACAAGCTTGTGCCCGCCGAGGCGCTCGATAGCCGCGGCTTCGCGGCGATCGGACTGGACGAAGCCATCGCCATCTTGGACGCGCTGGAACCGGCGCTGGATCTTGGTGACGACAACCGCTTCGAGTGGGACGCGATGCGGGGGCTGCTGAAGTACTACGCCCGCGACCACAAGCGTGTGGCGATCCTCGCGGCCACGGGCCGCCGGCTGCACAAGAGCCGATCGGAGGACCACTCGGGTCTGTCGATCCTTGGTAGTCCGGAGCTGCGTGACCTTATCCGCCAGAAGGGGCGAGTGGAGCCAGCGCTGGTCCTACTCAAGCAGGTCGGGGGTCCCGAACTCGGCTGGAAGGCGGGGCCCTTCTGGTGGCCGATCCTCTTCGCGCCGTCCGAAGGCGCCTCTTGCGTCTACGCCACCAAGGTAGCGGCCTGAGCCCTGTTCGGCGGCTTAGGGAATCGTGGTCGGATTTGCCCATGAGCGAGCCCTTCGATCCTCTGGCCGTCGAAAACATCGGCGTGACGCTGGCGGTGGAATTGCTGGAACAGCCCACTGGACGCTTCCCGCTGACCGAACGGTTCACTGGAGCGGGGATCTACGCGCTTTACTATCATGGAGAGTTGCCGGGATACGCCGCGCTGACAGCGCTCGATGCCGGCCGTAAGCTCTATCCGGTCTATATCGGCAGCGCGGTGCGCGAGAAGGCCAAGCAAGGCTTCACGTCCCGTCCCAGCGTGGAGCGCCGTGTCTATGGGCGGCTGCGGTCGCACCAGTCGTCGATCGGCCAGGCCGGCCTCAATCCGGCTGACTTCAGCTACCGCTATCTCATCCTCAACGACGCTTACATCACGCTGGCGGAATCGGTCTTGATCGCGGTCTTTCGTCCGATCTGGAATGGCTTGGGGTTCGGCAGCAATGGCGTGGGCGGCGTCAGGATCGATGGGAAGGCTTCGCTTTGGGATGGGCTCCATGCCGGGCGAGCGGGGCGACCGGCCGCCGACGCGGTCCGGCAGGCCGAGGCCGCGGCGCACGTGGCCGACTGCATCGCGCGCATCGGCACGGACTACGATGATCCGCGCACGCAGGAAATGGCCGACCGGATCATGCAGATCGTCAACGGCCTGGCCTTGCTGAGAAGTCAGGCCCCCCGTGGCCAGGGCGCCCCCGGCTAGTCGCGGAGGAGATCTAGGAACTCGGTCCAATCGTCCATCGAGGCGTCGTTCTTGGCAAGATTGCAGCCCAGGTGGGCGATATGCAGGTTCTCGGTGGCGTAGCTCTTGAGAGCGCTGTCGATGCGGTCGGGCGAAGGGCGCAAGAGACGATTGGCGGAAGAAGGCCTGATGGGGCGGTCGCACAGTCGGCAGACCCCGGCCTGGTCGCGCCACTTGCGTCCTAGATCGGCCAGGACATCCGATAGATTGGGGCCTTGCCGGACGGGATGACTTCCCACGCGCTCACGGCCGCTGTCGAGAATGCGCTGCTCGATGGCCATCGCCATCTGGGACAGGGCTCGGCGCAGGTCGGGATCCTCCGGGTTCATGATCACCGCGTTCGAGACGGCGTCGCTGAGTTGAAGCCTGGTGGCGAGCAGGGGCGCGGAAAGAAGGGCCGCCAAGTCCCTTGGGTCGACGGGAACGCAGCGCCCCAGCGCCGTGAGCGTCCCCAGGGCGGCGTAGGTATGAGGGGCGATCACGCGGGCTTCGGGAAGCGGGGCGATGAATGTGTAGGCTTCGATGACCGGGAAGGACCACTCCCAGCGAAGACCCCATTTCTCGACGGCCTTGGTCCAGGCCTCCTCGGGGACGATTTGGCGGGTCGAGATCGGAGCGTTGGGCTCGAAGGTCACCGCGCATAGCAGCCGCCCCCGATGCTCGGGCCGCTCGGTCGCTTCGGGGTCTTGGGTTCCGATGTAGACGACGAAGTCGCGGCCGCGCCGGAAGTCTCGGCCAAAGTCCGACGCGACCTTTCGGCTGGAGAAGGACAGGGCGGGCCAATCGGTGTCGGCGGGGCCAAATTCGCTTTTGGCGAAGAGCCGCCCGTCGTCTCCGAGAAGATCGGCGAGGGTGACCGGCTCGTCCCCCGGCTCGTCTTCCGGCGCGGCCGCCGGATTAAAGCCGAACCGAAACCTAACGGGCGTCTGGTTCTCGAACGCCAGCACCCTGGCCTGACCCGCGTAGGTGAAGGACGGGTTGTCGCTATTGGTCCGCCAGAAGACGTGGATGACGGCCTCGCCCGAGGCCATGCGCGCCATGCGAGGCTGGCCAAGGTGGGTGCCTGTCTTGGCCTCCCAGGCCAGTTCCTCGCCGACCCAGTGGTTGTTGTAGTCGTGTCCGGTGCGGGCCGGCGCGCCAACCGTGCAGAAGATGTAGAACTCGCCTTCGAACTCGGTGTAGCCCGTGTTCCAATCGCCATCGCGCCGCTCGACCGGGACGCCGGCAAGCTCCTGGACCCGGTCGCGACGATAGGTCTGGCCAGCCTCGAAGATCATGCGCGCTTTTTCCTCTGAGACCGATGAAGGCGCCTCGCAAGCTCTAGCATAGGGCGCGATTTTTACCCGCGCCACGGGCGTGGCTCGCCGCGATCGAGTTTAGAGGCCCTGCAGGTCGTCGATCATCTCGAGCATCTCCTTGAGCTTTTCGCGCGCGCCGGCCAGCTTGCGGGCGGTGATCAGGTCGTGGCGATCGGCCAGGAAAAGCACCGTCTCTAGCACCTCCTCGGAATGCCGCAGCAGAGCCACCAGGTTCTCGCCGCTGGGGCCGTTGTTGCCGGCGAACCAGTTGCGCACGGCCCTTGGATTGGCACGGGTCAGACGCACCACGACCTTCACCGCGGCGGGGCTTTGTCCGAACTCGCGGCGCAGGGCCTGAGCGATCGCTTCGACGAAGTCGAAGCCGAGAGCCCCAGGCGCTTTTGGAAAAGTTTTTCCCGAATCTGACCGAAGTTTTCGGTCCTTCTGCGAACGCGACATTCCCATCATCCCCGACCTAGGGTCGCATCGGAGCCAGTGCGCTCCGGCGTGATGACGTTTGGGCGAGGGGTTTGCGACAGATGGAAAGTGTAACCGGCGAGGAGAAATCCGCCGGCGCGTCAGTGCGGGCGGCTCAGTACGTTCGAATGAGCACCGAGCACCAAAAGTACTCGACTGAGAACCAGGCCGAGATCATCGCGCGCTACGCCGCGCGCAAGGGCTTCGAAATCGTCCAGACCTACGCCGACGAAGGCAAGAGCGGCCTGCGGCTCGACGGGCGCGATGCGCTCAAGCGTCTGATCGCCGATGTCAAGGCCGGCTTGGCCGACTTCGAGGCGATCCTCGTTTATGACGTCAGCCGCTGGGGGCGCTTCCAGGACGCCGACGAGAGCGCCTTCTACGAGTTTCAATGCCGGGAGGCCGGCATCACCGTCCATTACTGCGCCGAGCAGTTCGAGAACGACGGCAGCCTGTCGGCCACCATCATCAAGAGCATGAAGCGGGCGATGGCGGGTGAATATAGCCGCGAGCTCTCGGCCAAGGTTTTCACCGGGCAGTGTCGGCTGATCACGCTGGGCTTTCGTCAAGGCGGGCCGGCCGGGTTTGGCCTTCGCCGTGTGCTTGTCGATGAACATCGCCAGCCCAAGGCCGTGCTCAATCGCGGCGAACAAAAGAGTCTGCAGACCGACCGGGTCGTCTTGGCGCCCGGGCCGGCTGATGAGGTCGAGATCGTCCAGCGGATCTACCGCATGTTCGTGCTGCAGCGGCGCTCGGAGCGGGAGATCGCCATCCTGTTGAACGGCGATGGCGTGGTCACCGATCTTGGCCGTCCCTGGACCCGGGGGGTCGTCCACCAGGTCCTGACCAACGAGAAGTACGTCGGCAACAACGTCTATAATCGGGTGTCCTTCAAGCTGAAGAAGACGCGCGTCGTCAATGAGCCCGACCATTGGGTGCGTGCCGATGGGGCGTTTGAACCGATTGTCGATCCCGACTTCTTCCTGGCCGCCCGCCGCATCGTCGAAGAGCGCAGTCGCCGCTTTACCAATGAGGAGCTGCTTGAGCGTTTGAACGGCCTTTTGGTCGAGCGGGGATGCCTGTCCGGCCTGATCATCGACGAGGTCGAGGATATGCCTTCCAGCTCCACCTACCGTCATCGCTTCGGCAGCTTGATCCGGGCCTACGAGCTGGTCGGCTATGCCAGTCGGCGGGACTACCGTTATCTGGAAACCAATCGCGCTCTGCGGGCCCTGTATCCCAAGATCGTCGACCAGACACTCGACGCCATCCGCGGCCTTGGTGGCGCGGTTCGCGTCGATCCCGCCACCGATCTCATGACCGTCAATGAGGAGTTCACCGCCTCCCTGGCGATCGCGCGTTGCGCGCCAACGCCGGGCGGCGGCCGGTGGAAGATCCGGCTCGACACGAGCTTGCGGCCCGACATCACCATCGCCGCCCGGATGAACCCCGACAACGCCACGGTGCGCGACTGGTACCTGCTGCCTTGGATCGATTTGGGGGAGTCTTCCAAACTGCGGCTGGCCGAGGAAAACGGGGTCTTCCTCGACGCCTATCGGTTCGATGACCTTGAGCCGTTCTTCGACCTGACGCGACGCTTCAGCCTGCGAGCCGCCGCATGACCGAGTCCGCTCAGGGCATCCGCCGCGTGCCGATCGCGGCGATTACCGTCCTCAATCCTCGCTCGCGCAATCGCCGGATCTTCCAGGAACTGGTGACGAGCATCGCCAATCTGGGGCTCAAAAAGCCGATCACGGTCAGTGAGCGAGACGATGGCGGCTATGACCTGATTTGCGGGCAGGGGCGGCTTGAAGCCTTTGTCGCGCTGGGGGAGACCGAGATCCCAGCCGTGATCATGGCCGCGAGCGTTGAGGACTGTTTCGTCATGAGCCTGGTTGAGAACCTGGCGCGACGACAGCATACCCCGCTTGAACTCGTGCGTGAGATCGGGGCCCTGAAGGAGCGCGGCTATTCGGTCTCGGAGATCGCCCGCAAAACCGACTTCAGCCCCGAATATATTTGGGCGATCGTCTTCCTCCTCGAAAATGGGGAAGAGCGTCTGATCAGCGCCGTCGAGCGCGGCCTCATCCCCCACACCATCGCCATGGAGATCGCCAAGGCCGGCGAGGCCGACGTACAGAACGCCTTGGCCGAGGCCTACGAGAACAAGGCTTTGCCCGGCAACCAGTTGATGGCCATCCGACGGATCATCGAGCAGCGCAAGATCAGCGGGAAGGCCGGCCATAGTGGCTCGCGGGGACCTGGTCGAACACGCGTGACGGCTGACGCCCTGGTGCGGGCCTATCGCAAAGAGACCGATCGCCAAAAGCTGCTGATCAGAAAGGCCGCGCTCGCCCAGAGCCGTCTGCTTTTCGTGGTCAATGGGCTTCGCCGGCTGATGGATGACGATCACTTCGTCACCCTGCTGCGCGCCGAAGCCATGCATACCTTGCCTAAGCCGCTGGCCGAGCGTCTCGGCGTGAGCGCCAGCTGAGATGTTGACCGTACGCGCCGCGTTCGAGCAGGATCTGATCACGGTTCGGCTCGATGAAATCCTGCCGATGCGCAAGCTGCCGGACAAGGTGCTCGCCTCGGTCAAGTTCCGCCGCATCGCCCAATCGGTGGCAGAGGTCGGTGTGATCGAGCCGCTCGTCGTGGTGCGCTCGCCCGGCGCTGGCCCATACATGCTGCTCGACGGTCATGTGCGCCTGGCCATTCTCAAAGACCTTGGCGAACGTCAAACCCGCTGTCTGATCTCCGACGACGACGAGGCCTTCACCTACAACAAACGTGTCAATCGCCTGGCGACGATCCAGGAGCACTACATGATCGTGCGCGCCCTTGAGCGCGGGGTCTCCGAAGACAAGCTGGCGCGGGCGCTCAATGTTGACGTCAAAGGCATCCGCCGCCGGCGCAGCCTGCTTGAGGGCGTAACCCCCGAGGTTGTCGATCTCCTGAAGGATCGGGCCATGAACCCCGTGACCTTCGATGTGCTGCGCAAGCTAAAGCCCATGCGTCAGATCGAAGTCGCCGAGTTGATGGTCTCGGCCGGCAACTTCACCTCCGCTTACGCCAAGGCGCTCTTGGCGGCCACGAGGCAGGCCGACCTTGTGCAGGCCCACAAGCCCAAGAAGGTCGGCGGCATGACCGCCGAGCAAATGGCGCGTATGGAGCGGGAGATGGAATCCCTCACGCAGGACTTCAAAGCGCTAGAGAGCTCCTATGGCGATGATGTCCTGCATCTGGTCATCGCCTCGGGCTATCTCTCCCGCCTCGTGGGTAATCCTGAAATTGAGCGTTACCTGCGCGGTCGCCATCCCGAGATCCTCGACGAGTTTCGGGCCATCGTTGCCGCCACGTCGCTCGATCGTGCGGTGACATTGGGCGGGGCGAGCGAGAACCCGCTCGACCCCCCGCCGGATCGTCCCCTGGCGTCCTAGTGGGGGATCTTGATCGGTAGGTCTTGGCCAGGCGTATTGGTAAGAACAACGTCGGCCCATCCAATTTGCGTGAGGAGCCGAGCGGTCGGACGGCGGGGGGGCAGGCATGTTCAATCCTAAACAGGCTGGCCCATCGGCGCTATGGCCGCGCTGCTCGGCGCCACGTCGAGGCCCAGGCCCAACTGCTCAGCCTTCAGCGTGATCGCCTGACCGTTTCTCCGAACGGTACTGACCTAGATCCACGCGCGCCGCCGTCGTGGTGCGAGCCTCCGAAGTCTGGACCGCCCTTGACGGGTTTGACGGCGTTGCCGTGGGCGCTGGGCCCTAGAATTGGCGTCGCAGCACCAGCTCGAACCGCCGGCCGCGGGGGTCGCCATAGGCGCTGTACCCGATGCCCTGGTCGGTCACGTTGCTGACGCTGTAGGTCGTGGTCAGCGGGATGACGACCGGCGGCGGCCGCTGGCCCATCAGGTTGCGGACACCCAGCCGGATCACGGTCTGAGACCCCTTCGACCCGAAGGACCGCGCGATGTAGCCATCGACATAGGTTTGCGATGGGATCGTGTCCGCGCCTTGCACCGTCCGCGCCACCGCGCTTTGCAGCGTCGAAAACAGGTCGTTGCCGGCGTACCGTGTGCGGTAGTCGGAGTAGAACTGCAGGTTTATGCCAGCCGTCCAGGCCTTGCCGGTCCAGTCCAGGCCCGCGTCCAGGCGAAAAGCAAGCGGACCATCCAGGACCCCCACGGTTTGGTATGGCGCGTTGAGCACGCTGCCGCGGCGGACGCCTGAGAGGCGCCAGGTCGCTCGGGCATAGGGTGAGAACTGGCCCATCGCGGTGTCGCGCTGGTAGTCAAGATCCAGATCGATGGTGTCCGCGCGGGAAAAGCCGACATTGCGAAGCGATCCGTCGAAGAACTCGACAGCTCCTACGGTATAGCCTTTGGCGATATCGGCCGCGGTCAAGGGCGCGCGCCGCATGATCCCAGGATAGACGTCCTCGAGAACAAAAAGCTCTTCGTAGCCTCCGTTCAAGGGGGAGGCGATCTCATCGTGCTTCTCCGTCCGTGAGAAGTCGATCGACACGCGAAGGCCGTCGAGACGATCGGGAGTGACCACGAGCCCAGCTGAATAGGTTCTGGCCCGCTCGGACCGCAACGTGGCCGAGCCGCCCATCAAGACGCGGAACGGGCCGAGAAAATCGCCAGGCCGCTTGGGGTCGGAGACGCTTGATCCAAAGCGATCGACATAACTGACGACCTGAAGTTGGCTTGGGGACGGTGGCAGGTAGCCCGTCGAATAGCTGGCCCGCAGCGCCAAGCCATCGATCGGTTGCGCCTTGGCGCCCACCGTCACCGTGCCGGTGCTCCGCCGCCAGCGCACTTGCGTGTCCTCAAAAAACACTTTGGCGCCGAAGTCGTTGAGCGGCGTGGTGATATTGAAACGATCCACGCGCCCGGCGAGCTGGAGTTCAAGGCCGCGCGCCAGGCTAAAGGGGGCGTCCAGACGGGTGATCGGCGCCCGAAGCTCGGCATAGCCTGACCTGACCCATTGCGTCTGTTCGGCCACTTCGGCGTCTGGTTCCCCGCTCGATGGCATATGCTCACGCCGCGTCTCGATGAGGAGGCTCAGCGTCGCGGTGCCCGCGCCGGTCTCGAAGAAGGGGCCCGCCAGGCGCGCGCTCAGATCCGTCATACGGTTGTTCAAGACCGATGTCGTGGCGCTCGTTGGATACTGGGCCAGCGCGGCCTTAAGTCCATCGATCCCGGCGAAGAGGTCGACGCCGGTCTCCGCCAAGAAGGTGTCGGTATCGACAAGGTCGAAGGCGCTGGTTTTGACCCGGGCGCGCGCTGCTGTCAGATCAAGATTGGCGCTCCAACCGGCGGGCAGCCTCGCGATCGCGCCCAGGGTTACGCGATCCGAGGCGATGTCGGTGCTTGAAACCCCGGCCGACCCTGAGGTTGGCAAGTTGACGTAGATCCCCTGAGGATAAGGATTTCCGTTGGCGCCGACATCCACGAACACCCTGCGCTGCTGCTGGAGCCAGGGGCCAGCCGCCGCGCCGCGATTGGCCAGATGCAACGCGTCGAGGAAGACTTCGAAACGCGGGGTGAAGCTATGCCGGACGCTGGCGAGCGCGGACGACGTTCGCGTGCGCGTCAGCAGGCTTTGCAGGGTTCCCAAGCCGTCTTGCGACAGGCGGCGATCGAACCGCTCCTCGTCGGAAACGATATAGCTCGGCAAAGGCGGGCCGGCGCCATCAATTTGCGACGGGACGACGATGTTGAGTTTGACCGAGACGGGCCCGGTTTCACCAAAAGCCTGGCGAATGAAGTCGCGATCGCCCACGCGTAGACCTGCGTCCTCGGCGTAGCTCACCGTCAGGACCGCGCGGGTGGCGCCAGACCGGCTCGTTCCGCCCCAACGTCCCTCGAGCCCCCATCGCCGGCTGTCGCCCTGGTCGCTGACGCGGGAGGTCGACACCAGCTCCAGGCCCGCCGACGGCCGCTTGAGAACCACGTTGACGACGCCGCCCACAGCGCCCGAGCCGTAGATGCCGCTGGCGCTGGAGGTCAGGACCTCGATGCGCTCGACGTCTCCGGGAGCGATCGCGTTGAGATCGGGCTGCAGGAGATCGCCGGCCGCCGGAAGGCTCGGCATCCTGCGTCCGTCGACCAGGACCAGGGTCTGGTTGACGCCGAAGCCCCCGAGATTGATCGCCGAGCGCGCCGAACCGCGATTGAGAACAGGCGCTTGGCTAAGCGCGATCGCGCTGGCGTTGCCGGTGGCGCGCGATCGCATGAAGTCTTCGATCGAGGCGACCTGGGCATTGGCGATGTCCCGGTCCGTCGCAACGCGATAGGGTTGGATGTCATCGCGGCTACGGGGAATATCCGCATTCAGGCTCTTGCGGCCAACGACGAGGAGCTCGGGCAAGGTCGTGGGCGTGTCCGCGTCGAGGCGCGGCGGCGAGACCACCGCGTCGACCGCGGGCGGCGCCACGATCGCATATCCGCCGTTGGCGAGGCGACGATAGGTGAGATGCGTGCCGCCTAGGAGCTGATCCAGCCCCGTCGTGGCCGTATAGCGACCTTCGAGACCGGCGCTGTGGCGACCCGACACCAATCTTGGATCATAGGCCAGCGTAATGCCGGCCTGTCGCGAGAAGCGGGCCAAGGTGTCGTCCAGCGTGCCGGCCGGTATGCTGAAGACCGCCGTCGCCTCCGCACCTAGCGCGGCGTTCGCCGTCAGGGCGGCGAGGGCGAGCCCGACCAGGCTCGACGTGGCGCGGGTCAACCTGTGATCTGACGCGATACGGCGATCGCCGAGTCTGAAGAACTTGAGCATGCGGTCGCGGTGGTCGTTGTCTTGGTGCGCGATAGCAGCGGACCGACGTCCAAGGCCCCGTGAAAGAGCCAAGGCTCTGGCGGACTTCAGCTCACCCCCAATCCGAGCATTGGATCATATTCGGAATGGAATGTGACTCGTATTCTTCGGCCCTATCGCCGTTCGGCAAGGACATGCCGAAATCGCGGACAGACTCCAGCAACGACAACGCTGAGGGCGCCGGTTCACGACCAGGGCTCGGTTCCGGCCGCCAGGAGGTGTGCGGCGACCGGCGGCTCGAGAATGCTTCCAAGACACAGCGCCACATCGCCAGCCACATCCTTAGCGCTGTCCAAGACCAGCAGCATCTTGCGCGAAGTCGGATTAGGCAAAGTCGAAGGGGACAGCGGATAGACTTCGGCAGCCAACAGCGCCGCGGCGACCGCCTCCGGCGTTCGGCCAACGCCTTCCACCGATTTGAGATCGACGAACACGACGCGACCAGTCTGGCCGTCCTCAACCGTTCTCGCCACGGCGATGGCAAGCGACGCCGCGCTATGCCCCAGGTCATCGATCACGAACATCAGGCGCGAGACCGTCACGGCCTGGAGCCTGGCCTGCGCTTCATCGAGCCCAACCGCGCTTGCGGGCGACACGGATTGGGCGCCAGTCTTGGCAAGGTTTGCGCGTGGACCGGGCGCATCGCCGTCCCGCACCGTAGCGACGAACCTGTAGCCGCGGCCGGTCACCGTCCCGATGTAGTCCGGTTGCTTGGCGGGGTCGCCAAGCGCCTTGCGCAAAGTGGCGATATTCACCTTGAGATTGGCTTCGCCGACGAAGGTGTCAGGCCAGACGCGGGCGATCAGTTCCCGCTTCGAAATCAGTTCGCCGGGGCGCTCGACAAGGACTGTCAGAAGCTCCAGCGCCCGGGCGCCGATCGCCAAGGGGACGCCATCTCGACAAAGCGACTGTCTATCGGGCCTCAGAAGATAGGGGCCAAAAGCAAAGGCGCGCGGTGAGCTTCGACCAGGAGAACGGTCGCTGACAGGATCGGCCCCCTCCGCGGCATGAGGGCGAACAAGATCGAGAACTTCGGCGGATTGTACGGACATGGAACCTCTCCGCCCGCTGAGACGTCGGTCCCTCGCAAACCCGTACGTTGAGCGCGAAGTTTTTAGCGGGCGGGGCGCAGGATGATGCCGGTCTTATCCTGATCGACCTCAAGCGGGTGGATCGCGGCGATGGCGTCGGCGAACCCGCGCGCGTCGTCGATCGGGAAGCGCCCGCTGATCGGCAAGGCCCCGATCCGCGAACCCATCAGCCGGATCGGAGGTCCGCCGTACCGGTTGATTTCGGCCACGGCCTCGTCCAATCGCGTCTGGCGAAATTCCAGATAGCCGTAACGCCAGGCCATGGCCCGATCCGGATCCACCGGCTTCACGGACCCCGCCGCGCCAGTCGGCGCCTGGTATTGCTCGCCGGGGCGCAAAGTCACTGTGCGGGCGCCTTCGCCGATCGACACCGCGCCATCTTGCAAGGTGACGGTCACCAGGCCCGCCGGATCCCGTCGAACGGAAAAGCGCGTGCCGATGTCGGTCACCGTCTTGTCGGACGCTCTGACGAGGAAGGGGCGCGCCTTCACGGCGGCGACGTCGAAATAGACTTGCCCGTCCAGCACCGTCACGCGTCGCGCTGTTTCGTCGAAGCGGATTTCGATCACCGTATTGCGATCCAAGGTCGCCAGCGTGCCGTCCGGCAGCCGTCGATCGGTGCGCTGCGTGTGCGCCGCCAACATCTGGACGACGGGCGAGGCCTGTTGCGGCGCGCGGCTGGGCGACAGGTGGCGCCAACCCATAACCCCGCCAAGAACAGCGGCGGCCACAAGCGATGCGGCGATCAATCCCCGCCAAGCCGCCTGGGCAGGCTCTGGCTTGGCCGCCAGCGCCTGGGCCCGCATCACCTCGAAGAGGTCGCCACCCACTTGGTCGAAACGCGCCCAATCGGTGAGCGCCTGCTCCCACGCCCGGGCATGGGCGGGCGAAGCGGCCAGCCAGTCGGCGAGGGCCTTCTCATCGGACGTCGACAGGCCAGCGTCGCGACGCACGAGCCAGTCGGCGGCCTCATCCCGTAGTTGGGAGGGGTCGATGACGTTCATCGCAAGGCCTCCATGCGGGACAGAAGATGGCGCGTCGCGCGCTGCATGTGCTTTTCCACGGCGCTGACCGACAAGCCCAGACGCCGTCCAATGAGCGCGATGGGCAGTCCTTCCACACGGCGCAGAATGAAGATTGTCCGGCTGCGCTCTGGCAGCTCCAGGAGAATCCGGCTCGTCAACTCCAGAGCCTGCTGGCTGATCAGCAACTCTTCGGCTCCAGGTGTTGAGGGCGCGTGGCGTTCGGCGTCGAACTCCTCGTGCTGGTCCGAATGACGCACATTGCGGCTGCGCATCCGGTCCTTGAGCACGCTCGAGGCCGTTTCAAACACGTACGCCTGGAAATGATCCAACTCGTTCGTGCCGCCACGTTTGATGATCCGGAGGAAGACGTCTTGAACCAAGTCGTCGACCTCGTTGGATGGCGCTCGCCGCGCGAACCAGCGCGTGAGGAGCGGGCGCAAGACGGCCGTCTTAGCCCCCAACCCATCGCCCGACCGCCTGTCGTCTCGCATCACACCCCTCAGCGGGCGCAATTGTAACGGGCCGTGGTTTGGCTCGCCAGTCCGCGATGAGCCGTCACGAGCCATGACCGCGACTGTCCCGTGTCATGATTTTCGGGCGTGCGCCCGTCGGGGGCGTTCTGGGCGCGAACCTTTACCGCTTTTTACCGCAACCCGATGCTGGCGGCGCCCTGGGAGACCTGGGGCAAAGCCTCAACGGACCTCCGAAGGGTTGATGACGGCGGGTGTCGCGCGCCGGGCGATGTCCCGGACATTCTCTTCGGCGCCCGAAGGGTCTCTTCCAGGACAGGCTGTTGAAAGCCGTCCGAACGCGGTCTTCTTACTCGTCCCCGAAGCCAACGGGGACCGACATGGACCAGCCCGACACCCTCGACCTCTCCCGAAGCGAGCGCATGCTCCGCTCGGCGCTTGGGCCCTTGCTGCTGGCGCGCCTGGCCGACCCGGCCGTGGCCGAGCTGATGGTCAATCCCGACGGCCGGGTCTGGCTGGACCGCCTCGATACGGGGCTGGTCGACGCCGAACTGCGCGTTGCGCCCGCCGACGCCGAGCGCGTTCTGCGCCTTGTCGCCCATCACGTCGGCGTCGAAGTCCACGCCGCGAATCCACGGGTCTCGGCCGAGCTGCCGGGGACGGGCGAGCGGTTCGAGGGGCAAATGCCGCCGGTCGTCACCGCCCCGACCTTCACGATCCGAAAGCCGGCGCGTCAGGCCTTCACCCTCGACGACTATGTCCGGGCCGGCGTGATGAGCGTCGAGCAGGCGCTGGTGCTGTGGGAGGCCGTGCGCGAGCGACGCAACATCCTGGTGGCGGGACCCACTTCCAGCGGCAAGACCACCCTGGTCAACGCGCTGTTGGACAAGGTGGCCGAAACCGCCGACCGGGTCATCCTCTGCGAGGACCTGCGCGAGCTGCAATGCGCCGCGCCGAACCTGGTGGCGCTGCGCACGATCGAAGGCGTCGTGAGCCTCACCGACCTCGTCCGCTCCACCCTGCGCCTGCGTCCTGACCGGATCATCATCGGCGAGGTGAGGGGCGCCGAGGCCCTCGATCTCGTCAAGGCCTGGGGTACGGGGCATCCCGGCGGGATCGGCACCCTGAACGCCGGCTCGGCGCTCGGGGCCCTGCTACGCCTGGAGCAGCTGATCCAGGAAGCGGTGGTGACCGTGCCGCGCGGCCTGATCGCCGAGACCATCGATCTGATCGCGGTCCTCGCCGGCCGGGGCCGACAGCGACGCCTGATTGAACTTTCGCGCCTGGAAGGCGTGGCGCCCGACGGCGCCTACCAGCTCAGCCCCGCCTGAGATCTCGCCCCTAAGCCCCTGAAATCTCGAAAGGAGATGGTCTCGTGTTCATGAGCCTTGCCCTGTCGCGCGCCTGTGGTGCGCGCCATCCGCTGCCGCGCGTCCGACCCTGGCTGCTGAGCGGCCTGTCTTGCGCCCTGACCCTGCTATCGGCGCAAGCCTACGCCGCGGGCTCCTCCATGCCTTGGGAGGAGCCGCTCCAGAAGATCCTGGAGTCGATCGAAGGCCCCGTCGCCAAGATCATCGCCGTCGTCATCATCATCATGACGGGCCTGGCCCTGGCGTTCGGCGACAGCACCGGCGGCACGCGCCGGCTGATCCAGATCGTGTTCGGCCTGTCGATCGCCTTCGCCGCGTCGAGCTTCTTCCTGTCGTTCTTCTCGTTCGGCGGCGGGGCGGTCATCTGATGGCCGGTGATCGCGCGACGAGCTTCGCCGCCCCGGTGCACCGGGCGCTGACCGAACCGGTCCTGCTGGCCGGCGCGCCGCGCGCGATCGCCTTGGTCAACGGCACCCTGGCCGCGGCCCTCGGCGTTGGCCTGCGGCTCTGGGTCATGGGCCTGGTGGTCTGGCTGGCCGGACACGCCCTGGCGGTCTGGGCCGCACGACACGATCCGCTGTTCTTCGAGGTCGGCCGTCGCCATGTGCGACTGCCAGCCCGCCTGGAGGTCTGAGCCATGCTCGATCTTCGGGACTATGGCCGATCCGGCGCCCGGCTTTGCGACTATCTGCCGTGGGCGGCGCTCGTCGCCCCGGGTGTCGTGCTGAACAAGGATGGGGCCTTCCAGCGCACCGCCAGTTTCCGCGGGCCCGACCTCGACGCGGCCGGGGACGGGGAGGTGGCCGCCGTCGCCGCGCGGGTCAACAGCGCCCTGCGTCGGTTCGGCTCCGGCTGGGCGCTCTTCGTCGAGGCCCGCCGCGATCCGGCCATGGCCTATCCCGACAGCGTCTTTCCCGATCCCGTCTCGGCGCTGGTCGATCACGAGCGTCGCGCCGCCTTCCTCGAGGAGGGGGCGCATTTCGAAAGCCGCTACTACCTGACCCTGGTCTACCAGGCGCCGGCGGACCAGACCGGATGGCTCGCCGGTCTCTTCGTCGAGGGGCGAACCCAGGCGAGCACCGACTGGCGGGCCGAGCTGACCGGCTTCATCGACCGCACCAACCGGCTGCTGGCGCTGATCGGGGCGATCACGCCGCACGCGGCGTGGCTCGACGATGCGCAGACCCTGGCCTTCCTGCATGGGGCGGTCACGTCCCGCCGCCAGGCCGTCCGCGTCCCTGAGTTTCCGATCGCGCTGGACGGGCTCGTCGCCACCGAACCGCTCGACGGCGGCCTCGAACCGCGCCTGGGGGCGGCGCACCTGCGGGTGATGACCCTCGTGGGGTTTCCGTCGGCGACCACGCCGGGGATCCTCGACGAGCTCAATCGTCTGGCCTTCGCCTATCGCTGGACGACCCGGGCGATCTTTCTCGACAAGGCCCAGGCCCAGGGCCTCCTGGCCAAGATCCGGCGTCAGTGGTTCGCCAAGCGCAAGTCGGTCGCCGCCCTCCTGCAGGAGGCCCTGACCCAGCAGCCGGCGGCGCTCGTCGACAATGACGCGGCCAACAAGGCGACCGAAGCGGACCTGGCCCTCCAGGACCTCGGCGGGGACGCGGTCGCCTATGCCTTCGTCACCACCAGCCTGGTGGTCTGGGACGAGGACCCCGCGCGGGCCAACACCAAGCTGGCCCTGGCCGAGAAGGTCATCACCGGACGCGACTTCACGGTGGTGCGCGAGCGGGTTGGGGCGGTGGAGGCCTGGCTCGGCTCCTTGCCCGGCCAGGTCTACGCGAACGTTCGCCAGCCGCCGCTGTCGACCCTGAACCTGGCGCACATGGCGCCGCTGTCGGCGGTGTGGGCAGGGCCCGAGCGCAACGCTCATCTGGCCGGTCCGCCGCTGCTCATGGCGCGCACCGAGGGCTCCACGCCCTTTCGGCTTTCGCTGCATGTCGGCGATGTCGGTCACACCCTGATCGTCGGGCCCACCGGCGCCGGCAAGAGCACGCTTCTGGCCCTGATGGCCCTGCAGTTTCGGCGCTACGCCGGCGCCCGCGTCTTCGCGTTCGATTTCGGCGCCTCGATCCGCGCGGCCGCGCTCGGCATGGGCGGCGCCTTCCATGACCTGGGCGGGGCGCTGCGCGACGCCGAGCGGCCCGCCGTCGATCTCCAGCCCTTGGCGCTCATCGACGCCGAGAGCGAACGCGTCTGGGCGGCTGGCTGGATCGAGGCGATCCTCGTCCGCGAAGGCGTGTCGGCGACGCCAGCCGTGCGCGAGCATGTCTGGGCGGCGTTGCAAAGCCTGGCCAGCGCGCCGGCGCGCGAGCGGACGCTGTCGGGGTTTTGCGCCCTTCTGGCCAGCCGAGAGCTCAAGCACGCCCTGGCGCCATACTGCCTTGGCGGCGCGTTCGGCCGCTTGCTCGACGCCGAGCAGGAAACCCTCGGCGAGGCGCCCATCGAGGCGTTCGAGACCGAAGGTCTCCTGGGCACGGCCGCCGCGCCCGCGGTGCTGGCCTATCTCTTCCACCGGATCGAGCGACGGCTCGACGGAAAGCCGACCCTGATCCTCGTCGACGAGGCCTGGCTCGCCTTGGCCGACGCGGCCTTCGGCGCTCAGCTGCAGACCTGGCTGGGGACAGTTCGCAAGAAGAACGGGTCGGTCGTCCTAACCACCCTGTCGCTCGTTCAGATCGAACAGAGCCCGATCGCCCATGCGGTCATCGAGCTGTGCCTGACCCGAATCTTCCTGCCCAACGCCTGGGCCCTGGATCCGATCGGTTCGGCCGCCTACCGCCGGTTTGGCCTGGGCGATCGCCAGATCGAGCTGATCGGCCGCGCCACCCCAAAGCGTGACTACTACGTCCAGTCGCGAGATGGCGAGCGCCTCTTCGAGCTGGGTCTGGGGCCCGTGGGCCTGGCCTTCACCGCCGCCGCCTCGAAGGCCGATCAGGCCCTGATGGCTCAGCTCCTGGCGGCGCGTCCGCCCGAGGGCTTCGCTGCGGCCTGGCTGCGCGCCCGCGGTCTCGACTGGGCCGCCGACCTTCTTCCGTCCCTCACGCCGCCGTCCTTCATCGAAGAGGAGCGCTGACATGCGCCTACGCCGCCGCCGTTTCCTGGCCGCCGCCATGCTGAGCCTGGCCCTGCCGGCCGCGCCAGCCCTGGCCCAATTCACGGTCTTCGATCCGACCAACTACGCCTCGAACGTGCTGCAGGCCGCCCGCGCGCTCGAGCAGATCAACAACCAGATCACCGGCCTGCAAAACCAGGCGCAGATGCTGATCGGCCAGGCCAAGAACCTGGCCAGTCTGCCGTACTCGTCCCTGGCCGCCCTGCAGGGACAGATCGCCCGCACCCGCGCGCTCCTGGGGCAGGCTCAGCGCCTGGCTTACGACGTCGGCGCCATCCAGGCGGCCTTCACCCAAGCCTACGGCGCAGCGGGCGTGTCGGCGACCAACGCCGATCTCGTGGCCCGGGCCGACGCGCGCTGGGCCAATTCGGTGGCCGGGTTCGAGGACGCCCTAAAGGTTCAGGCCGGCGTGATCGGGGGGCTGGACGACACCACCGGCCAGATGTCGAGCCTGGTGACCGCCAGCCAAGGGGCGAGCGGGGCTTTGCAGGCCGCCCAAGCCGGCAACCAGCTCCTGGCCCTTCAGGCCCAGCAACTGACGGGCCTGACCGCCCTGGTCGCCGCCCAAGGCCGCGCCCAGGCCCTGGAGGCCGCCGATCGCGCCGCCGCGCGCGCCGACGCCAAGGCCCGCTTCGCGCGCTTCATGGGACGCCAGCCGTGAGGGCCGCCATCGTCTGGGGCCTGGTGCTCTGGATCATCATCGCCGCGGGCGTGGTCACCGCCCGTCATGCGCCGCCACGCGCCGTGGCCGCGAGCGCCGCCTCCGATCGCGATCCGACCCTGACACGGTGCCAGACCGCCGCCGTCCAGGACGGCGGAGGGGGCGATCCGGGCTGCCGAGCGGCCTGGCGCGCCGCGCGCGAGCACTTCTTCGGAAAGCCGGGCCGATGAACGACATCGGCGTCATCGACACCTTTTTCGACACCTTCAACCGCATGATCGACGGGGGCTTTGGACTGCTGGGCGGCGACGTCGCCTCGCTCTCCAACCGCCTGGTGGCCATCGACGTGACCCTGGCGGCCCTGATGTGGACCCTGGCGGCGGGCGAGGACGTCCTGGCCCGCCTCATCCGGAAGGTCCTCTATGTCGGCTTTTTCGCGTTCCTGATCGGCAACTTTCAGGCGCTCGCGACGATCGTGTTCAAGAGCTTCACCGCGCTTGGCCTGACGGCGACGGGTGCGGGGCTGCCGGCCGATGAGATGTTGCGGCCGGGGAAGTTGGCGGCGCTGGGCGTCAGCACGGGCAAACCGCTTCTGGAGGCCGCGGCCGACCTCTCCGGCTGGCCGGGGGTCTTCGAGAACCTCGTGCAGATCCTCGTCCTGCTGGTCGCCTTCCTGCTGATCCTCATCGCCTTCTTCGTGATGGCGGTTCAGGTCTTCGTCGTCCTGATCGAATTCAAGCTGGCCACCCTGATCGGTTTCGTCCTCGTGCCCTTCGGGCTTTTCGGACGCACCGCGTTCCTGGCCGAAAAGGTCCTGGGCGAAGTCCTGGCTATGGGCGTCAAGGTCATGGCCCTGGCCGTCGTGGTCGGCATTGGCTCGACGCTCTTCGACCAGTTCTCGGCCACCTGGGTCGATGGCCAACCGACGCTGGAACAGGTCCTGGCCCTGGTGCTGGCCAGCCTGGTGCTCGTGGGCCTGTCGATCTTCTGCCCCTCGCTGGCCGCCGGGCTGATCTCCGGGGCGCCGCAACTGGGCGCCGGCGCGGCCGTCGGCACGGGTCTGGCGGTCGGCGGCGCCGCCATGGCCGGCGCGGCCGGCGCCCAGATGGCCGCCGGCCAGGGGGCGGCCCTATCGCGCGGCGTCGCCGCTGGTTTCGGCGGCGCAGCCGGCGGCGGGGGCAAACCGCCGCGCGGCGGCATGAACAAGCTCGACGACGGCGACGGTCCGACCGGTAGTCCCAAGAGCCCGGGCGGCCCCGACACGCCGGGTCCGCGTGGTCCCTCGTCCCCCAATCCCGGGCCCTCCGGCGCCGGCCCCTCGGCGCCGCCGAGCGGCTCGGGCGGCGGCGCCAACGAGACCGGTCAGGGGCCTTCGCCAGCCGCGACCGCGCCGGATTGGGCGCGGGACCTCCAACGCCGCCAGGCTCTTGCCCATGGGGCCGGCCTGGCGGCTCACAGCCTCGCGAGCGGCGATGCGGCCGCCAGCGGCGGCGCCCCTTCCTTGTCGGAGACCTGATCGATGAACCCTTTCAAGGGACCGCCGAAGTATGGCGCGACGCCCGCGCCCGAAACACCCTACCGCCAGGCCGGCCAGGCGTGGGACCGACAGGTGGGCGCCGCGCGCGCCCAGGCTGGGTCGTGGCGCCTGATGGCGATCGGCCTGCTAGCCTTGTCGGGCGGCCTTGGCGGGGGGCTAGTCTGGCTGTCGGCGCAGGGCACGGTCACGCCCTGGATCGTCGAGGTCGATCGCCTCGGCCAGGTCCAGGCCGCGGGCCCGGCGGTGCGCGGTTACGCGCCCACCGACGAGCAGGTCCGGGCCTCATTGCGACGCCTGATCGAGCAGGTGCGGTCGATCTCGAGCGACGCCGTCGTCGTCGGCCAGAATTGGGATCAGGCCTATGACGTCGTCGAAGGCGACGCCGCCCGCTTCGTCACCGAGTTCGCCAACGCCATCGATCTCAAGGGGCAGATCGGCAAGACCCAGGTCAGCGTCGAGGTGACGAGCGTGCTGCGCGCCTCGCCCAAAAGCTTCCGAGCCGCCTGGATCGAGCGCCGTTTCGTCGACGGGCAGCTGCAGGCCACCGAGCGCTGGTCGGCCATCCTGACCGTCGAGCTGCGCCGGCCCAGGACCGATCAGGAGATCCTCGCCAACGGCCTGGGTGTCCACGTCACAGCTATCAACTGGTCTCGGGAGGGCGGAGCATGACGATGCGCTCCTTGATGGTGTCGGCGGCCCTGGCGGCGCTCGATAGCGTGAGCGGGCAGGGCGTCCAGGCCGCGCCCCGTGAGCGTCAACCGCAGGCCGGGGCGCCCGTGGAGTTCAAGTTCGTCCCCGGCGGCCTTTATCCGGTGTTGGCCGCGCCTGGCCGGATCACCGCCATCACCCTGGAGCCGGGCGAGACCCTCAGTCCCACCAACCCGATCGCCGCCGGAGACACCGCCCGCTGGGTGATCGGCGACACGGCCAGCGGCGAGGGGCGCGTTCGGCGCGTCCAAGTGCTGATCAAGCCGACCCTAGGAAGCCTCTCCACCAACCTGGTGATCAACACCAGCCGCCGGACCTATTTCCTGGACGTGCGCGCTTCCGATCGCGCCTATCTCACCGAGGTGCGGTGGCGATACGGCGACGCGGTCCCGTTGGTCGCCGCGCCGCCCGCGCCGCTGGCGCCGGCGCGCGCGGAGGTCAGCGCGGGGCCGCCACGTCTGAACTTCGCCTACCGGATCACCGGATCTCGCGTCCTGCGTCCGGTCCGGGTTTACGACGACGGCGTGCGAACAGTGCTGGAGTTTGGCCCGCGCATCGCGATGGCGGACCTGCCGCCGCTCTACCGGCTGGCCGCGAACGGCAAGTCCGGCGAGCTGGTCAATTACAGCGTCGATGGCCGGACCCTCCGCGTCGACGGCCTTGTCGAGCGGGCCGAGCTGCGTTTGGGCCGCAAGGGCCTGGCCCGCCGCGTACGGATCGAGCGTCTGGCGGAGGCGGGCCAATGAGCGGGCCGGTCGACGACGAGCAAAAGGCGATCGCCGAGCGCTTGAGCCTGCGGGCGCCGGGCCCGGCGGTCACCCGGGTGTCGCGCAAGGCCTTGCTCGTCCTTGGGGGAACGGCCGCCGTGGCGCTGGGCAGCGCGCTGATCTGGTCAACGCGGGCGCCGCCGCGCAAGGCTCCGCCGCCGCCGCCCGCCGCCACACCGCGTCCGCCGGAGAAGATCTCCAGCCTCCCCAAGGACTATCTGCATCGCGACACGCCGCCAGCATTGGGGCCGCCGCTGCCGGGCGACCTCGGACGGCCGATGCTCAGCGCCTCGCGAGCCGCCGCGAGGCCCGAAGCCGACCCGATTTCGGCCTTGCCGGTCGTCGCGCCGCCGCCGGTGGTGGCCTCGCCCGCAGCGCAAGCGCGCTTGGCCGGGCGCGTCAGCGGCCTGTTCCTGACGGTGAGCCAAGCCGATCACGGGGCGGTGGCTGAATTGAGGTCCGACGCCTCGCCGACGGCCGGCGCCGATCCGCGCACCACCAGTCCCGAGCGGCTCCAGGCCCCGGCCTCGCCTTACCTGCTCCAGGCCGGGGCCATCATTCCCGCCGCCTTGATCACCGGTTTGCGCTCGGATGCGCCCGGCGTGGCGATCGCCCAAGTGACCCAGGACGTGCACGACAGTCTGGGCGGCGGCCACCTGCTGATCCCCGCCGGGGCCAAGCTGATCGGCGAGTACGCCACGACGACGATCGCCGGCCAGAGCCGCCTGGGCGTGGCCTGGACTCGGCTTATCCTACCCAGCGGGGCGTCCATCATCCTCGATAAGCTCCCGGCGGCCGACTCCCAGGGCATGGCCGGTCTCGAGGATGGCGTCGACCGCCATTGGGGCCAGGTGTTCGCCGCGGCCGGGCTCAGCACCGTCCTGGCGATCGGGGCAGAGACCGGCGCGGACGGCGATAGCGAGCTTATCCGGGCCCTACGGCGCGGATCGAGCCAGGCGGTCAGCGACGTGGGTCAGCAGGCGGTCGGACGTAGTCTCGCCCTGGCCCCGACCCTGACCATCCGACCGGGCGCGCCCCTTCGGGTCCTCCTGACCCGAGACCTCGTTCTTGAACCCTATGCGGGAGGCCGCCAATGAACCGGCTCAAAATCACCGGCATCGAGGACGATACCCCGGTGAAAGTCACCTCGGAGGTGCCGGCCGCCGTGCACCGCGACCTGATTGACTACGGCAAGGCGATGGGCGAGGGCGGCGGCAAGGTGGTCGAGCCCGCCAAGCTCTTGCCCGAGATGGCGCGTCTGTTCATGGCTTCCGACCGTGGGTTCGTGCGGGGTCGCAAATCGCGCCGACCCTGAAACGGTGGGGTGAGATCGGCGATCGTGCCCGGCTACGCCTGTAACCGAATGACCGCCCGGCGAAGCGCCAATGTAAGACGCTGCTTCCATCTTCCCGGACCGGCAAGAGGGCCGGGGAGGCCACGACCCTGAGCCTCGCCGCCCTCGATCCATGACGGGACGAGAGCGATGATGGACCCACACGTGCTGGCGGCCTTCGCCGGCGTGGCCTTGGTGCTGACGATGGCGCCGGGCCTGGACACGGCCATGGTGCTGCGCACCTCCGCCGCGGAGAGCACCCGCAACGGCGTGATGGCCGCCTTTGGGATCGGCGCGGGCTGCCTGCTCTGGGGTTTTGCCGTCGCCCTGGGTCTTGGCGCGCTCCTGGCCACCGCGCCCATGGCCTTCGTGGCCCTTAAGTGGGCTGGGGCGATCTATCTCGTCTGGCTTGGCCTGAAGCTGCTGATCAAGCCACGCGGGTCGGGCGGTGATCCGCTTCCGGCTCGCGCCGCGCCTGAGGTTTCGCAATGGGCCGCTTTTCGGCGAGGCTTCACCACCAACATCCTCAATCCGAAGGTCGGGGTTTTCTACATCACCCTGCTGCCACAGTTCCTCCCCGCTAACGCCACGGGCGTGGCGCCGGCCCTGCTGCTAGCCGGCATCCACGTCGCCCTGGCCGTCACCTGGTTCACAATCCTCGCCGGCGGCGCGGCCGTGGTCCGGAAGATCCTGCAACGTCCGCCGGTGGCGCGCGGCCTCGACCTGGCGACCGGCTGCGTCTTCGTCGGCTTCGGCGCCAGCCTGGTCTTGGCCAGTCATTAGGCGGGCGCCCCGAGGCCTCACGGATCGACGCGCAGGACGGTGTTGGCCGCGGCTGGCGGCGTCAGGTCGATGACCAGAAGCTCTACGGCTTGGGCCTCATGATTGCGCGCGGCGTGCCATTGGTCGATGTCTTCGGCGATGGCCTCACCGGCCTTGAAAACCCGCGCGCGGCCCGTTTCGAGATTGGTCACCGACAGTCTGCCGGACAGGACATAGCCGATGCGGACAAACGGGTGCTTGTGGGCCGGGAGCGCGGCGTGGGCGGCGATATGGTATCGCGCCACCGTCACTTCCAACGGACCTGGCGGCAGGACGATCGAGCCGCCCGAGGTGGTTGTCGCGCTGCGCATTAGCGTCTCGACCTTGACCCCCGAGGGGGCGGCGTCGGGCGCGGCCATGCTGGGCGCGGCGACCAAGGCAACGGCGATCGCCGAGCGCGCGCCGAGACGAAGGGCGGCCCAGAAGGCCTGGAAACGGCGACTTGCCATGCGGATCTCCATGATGCGGGGGGCGCCCGAGGCGGGCGCGCCAGGGGATGTTTCAGAGGGCGGCCAAGCCTGTTTCGCCGGTGCGGATACGCACGGCCGACTGGACGTCCAGGACAAAGATCTTGCCGTCGCCGATCCGGCCGGTGGCCGCCGCGTCCTGCACCGCGGCCAGCGCGCCCTTGAGGGCCGAGGCGGGGACCACGGCCTCGATCTTGATTTTCGGGATCAGCGCGACTTCGTACTCCGCGCCGCGATAGATTTCGGTCTTCCCCATCTGGCGGCCGCACCCGCGGACCTCGGCGATCGTCAGGCCCTCCGCGCCGGCCATGACCAAGGCTTCGCGCACAGCGTCCAGCTTGAAGGGTTTGACGTAGGCGACGATCATTTTCATGGGCGTGTCGCGGCCCAAGACCGCGCTCCTGTTCCAAGACGCTGGCGTGGCCGGGCGCCGGCGTGGCGCGACCACGGTCAAGCGGTAGGGAAGGGGCGATACGGCTCGGTTTCGTCACCGCGCGTTTCGACTACGACCGTAACCGAGCCGGCCGCCGACAGGATTGGCGACAACGGCTGTAGCCAATCGGCGCCCCGTTGATTGCGCCTGTAACCCAGACGCCCGCCCAGGACGGCGACGAGCGTCTAAGGGACGAGTCCCACAACCTTCGCCGCCCAAACCGTGGCGGATCGTCTCTCCAGGAGCTCCCATGTATCGTTTCGCCAAGCGCGCCCTGATCAGCGCATGTCTCGTGGCCGCCATCGCCGCGCCGCTGTCCGGCATGGCGGCGACCTCCGTTGTCCGCGACGCGCGGCAGAACACCTGCAAGCTGGTGAGCGCGCCGTTCGCCGCCCACAAGACGCCCTATCGCACGAGCCAGTATGTTTGCGGCGGCGTGACCTACGCCGTGTCCGATCCGCGCCTGTCCCAAGCCGTGGTCGATGCGCGGGTCCAGGCCGACGGCCGCCCTGGCCGCCTGGTCGCGCGCTGAGGCGACCGCGCCGGGCCTGGAGCCAGGTCCGGCGCTCGCGCGGTTCCTCCGTCGCTAATGTGACGCCGCGCGGAATCGTGATCGAGTGCCTCAGAGCCTCGGCCGTTCGGCCGAAGGCGACAGGATCAGGTCGCGGGCGGCCGCCCGCGGCGCCGGCGATCGGTCCGCTCCGGCGGCCCGACAAAACAGAAGAACCAGCCATGACCAAGTTGCTTCGCAGCCACGCGCCTTGGATGGCGCTCGCCCTTGTCGGCGCGCTCGCCCTGGGGGTTCTCGCCACCGCGCGCGGCGAGCACGTCAATGCGCTGTGGGTGGTGGCCGCGGCTCTGTCGGTCCACCTCGTGGCCTATCGCTACTACAGTCGCTACATCGCCAGCTCGGTGATGCGGCTCGAGGCCGGACGGGCCACGCCGGCGGTACGGCGTAACGATGGCCTGGATTTCGTGCCGACCGACCGACGGGTGCTGTTTGGTCACCATTTCGCGGCGATCGCGGGGGCCGGTCCCCTGGTCGGTCCGGTGCTGGCGGCCCAGATGGGCTACCTGCCGGGCGTGCTGTGGATTCTGGCGGGGGTGGTGCTGGCCGGGGCGGTGCAGGATTTCATGATCCTGTTCATCTCGATGCGCCGCGACGGGCGCTCGCTGGGCGAGCTGATCCGCGCTGAAATGGGGATTATCCCCGGCATGGTGGCTCTGCTGGGAGCCTTCATGATCATGATCATCATCCTGGCGGTGCTGTCGCTGATCGTGGTCAAGGCGCTGGTCGCCAGCCCCTGGGGCGCCTTCACCGTAGGGGTGACGATCCCGATCGCGCTCTTCATGGGGATCTACACCCGCTTCTTGCGGCCGGCCCGGATTGGTGAGGTTTCGCTGATCGGCTTCGTCCTGTTGATGGCGGCCATTGTCTTTGGTCAGTCGGTCGCCCATTCGCCGCTGCTGGCGCCGCTGTTCACCCTGACCGCGACGCAGCTCTGCTTCGTGCTGATCGGCTACGGCGCTGTCGCCTCGGTCTTGCCGGTGTGGCTGCTGCTGGCGCCGCGCGACTATCTCTCGACCTTCCTGAAGATCGGCGCGATCGGCGCCCTGGCGATCGGCATCGTGGTCATGGGGCCGGACCTGAGGATGCCCGCCCTGACCCGGTTCATCGATGGCTCCGGCCCGGTGTGGTCGGGACCCCTCTTCCCGTTTCTGTTCATCACCATCGCCTGCGGCGCGGTCTCCGGCTTCCACGCCTTGATCGCCTCGGGCACGACGCCCAAGCTGATCGCCAAGGAAACGGACGCGCCCCTGATCGGCTATGGGGCGATGCTGGTGGAGTCGTTCGTGGCGATCATGGCCCTGGTGTCGGCCTCCATCATCGACCCGGGCGTTTACTTCACCATGAACAGTCCGCCGGCCGTGGTCGGGACGACCGCGCAAAGCGCATCGTCAGCCGTCGGGGGGATGGGGTTCCCGATCGCGGCCGCGACCATCAGTCAGACCGCCCAGGACGTCGGGGAAACGACGATCATCTCGCGGGCTGGTGGCGCGCCGACCCTGGCCGTGGGGATGGCCCAGATCTTCTCCCACGTGGTCGGCGGCAAAGCGATGATGGCCTTCTGGTACCACTTCGCCATCCTGTTCGAGGCGCTGTTCATTCTGACCGCCGTTGACGCCGGCACGCGGGCCGGACGGTTCATGCTCCAGGACCTTCTGGGGACCTTTATCCCGAGATTCCGCGACACCTCGGCCCTGGGCCCCAGCCTGATCGCGTCGGGCCTGTGCGTCGCGGCCTGGGGCTATTTCCTCTACCAGGGCGTCACCGACCCGCTCGGCGGCATCAACACGCTGTGGCCCCTGTTTGGCATCTCCAACCAGATGCTGGCGGCCGTGGCGTTGATCCTGGGAACCGTGGTCATCTTTAAGATGAAGCGCCAGCGCCACGCCTGGGTGACGATCGCGCCGGCGGCTTGGCTGATCGCGTGCACCCTGACGGCGGGGGCGATGAAACTGTTCTCACCGCTGCCGACCGTGGGTTTCCTGGCGCACGCCCGCGTCTATTCGGCGGCGATCGCCGAGGCCAAAGTGCTGGCGCCGGCCAAGTCGATGGCCAACATGCGTCAGATCGTGCTCAACGACCGGATCAACGCGGTGCTCTGCTCGATCTTCATCCTCGTGGTCGCGTGTATCCTGCTCTATGGCGTGCGCGCCTGCCTGGCCGCCCTGCGTCGGCCCGATTGGACGGCCCAGGAAACGCCGGACCCGCTGGCGGCGGCCGAGTGATGGCGGCGGTCTGGAAAGAGCGCCTGATGTCGGCCGGCCGCTGCCTGTGCGACAGCGCCCGGCTTATGGTCGGGGTGCCCAACTACGACGTCTATGTCGCGCACGTGGCCATGACCCATCCGGGCCAGGCGCCGATGAGCTATGAGGCGTTCTTTCGCGATCGCCAGCAAGCCCGCTACGGTGGGGGCGGCAAGGGCGGCTTTCGCTGCTGCTGAGGCAGGAGCGGCCTGCGCGGCGGGTCGCGCCGACGATCGCAACAGCGGTAACCGAAGCGGTCGGCTTGATGACGGCTGTAACCACTAGGGCCGGTTTAAGGCCAGGCGCATGAACTAAGACCAAGCCTCCAGGCCGCCCGTCGCAAGGACGCAAAGCGGCGATGTTCGGAGCGCCGATGTCTCGTCGATGTGGTTCCCTGCCGACCTTCTTGGCGGTGATCGTGGGCGTGGTCGCCCTGCCTTTGACCGCGGCCGAACGGCTTGCCGATGGCCACGCGGCTCCAGCCTGTAAGACGCAGGATCGGCTCGCGGCGCCGCCGCGGCGTCCTGCGAAAGGCGCCGTGACCTGCGCCGTTGCGGATCGGGCCAAGCCCGTCCAGCCAAGCCCCGCGCCGCAAACCGAGGGGCGTCCGGGGCCGTCGCACAAGGCCTGGTTCGATGACTATCGCGTCAGGGGCGCCGGGCTGATCGAGCGGTAGCCCCAAGTCTTTCCAGACCTTACCGAAATTTACGCGCCCGACCGCAGGCGCCGCGCTAAGCCCTGTCCCTGGCCACCGCAAACGCCACGCCAACAGGCCGTGAGGAAGCCGGGGGCCGGGCGCGCCAAGCCTTCCGCTACGGAGCGGTGTCGGCCCATCGCCCAGCCGGAGGAGCCGACGCCATCGCCACCGCGCCGCCGCCAGGCGCCGGTGACATCACCCGACCGCCGCGAGGACCCGCCATGTCGACGACCTTTCCAGCACCCAGCGTGGTCGCTGCTCCGGCGAAGATCCTGATCGTCGACGACGATCGCGCGATGCAGGCGATGCTGAGCGAGTACTTCGCCAACAACGGCATGAAGCCATCGGTGGCCGCCAATCGCGCGGAGATGATCGATCGGCTGCGCGCCGAGCCGCACGCCGTCATCCTCGATCTGAAGCTGGGCGAGGACGATGGTCTGGATCTCCTGCGCCTGATCCGCACGCAGTCGGACGTGCCCGTGATCATCACCACCGGTCACCGCCGCGAAGAGATCGATCGTGTCGTGGGCCTGGAACTGGGAGCGGACGACTATGTCACCAAGCCCTTCAGCCCCCGCGAGCTCCTGGCCAGAGTCCGGGCGATCCTCAGGCGCGGCGGCGCGGGCGTGGACCTCAAAAGGGCGAGAGGCCGCAATCGGATTCGGTTCGGCGCGTGGGAATTGGACCGGGGCGGTCACACCGTCCGCCGGGGCGATGAAGAGCCCATCCTCCTAACCAAGGGCGAATACGGTCTGCTGCTGGCCTTTCTCGAGGCCCCCAACCGACCGCTCTCGCGCGAACATCTGCTGCGCGCCACGCGGGTTCATGACGACGTCTTCGATCGCTCGATCGACGTCCAGATCCTGCGGCTGCGCCGCAAGCTTGAATCCGATCCCAGCGATCCGCGACTGATCGAGACGATCCGTGGCGTCGGCTATGTATTCCGATCCGTTGTCGAGGCGCCATGAAGGGGATGATCGCCCTGGGCGCGTTGGCCATGGCCGCCGCGGTCGCCGCGGACGCCTGGCCGCGTGACGATGCGGAAACGATGGTCCGGCACGAGACTGGACAGGCCTTCAGGCCGGTCGCGACCAAGGTCCTGTCCAGGCGCGAGGCCGCCCAGGCGAGGTTGGGGGAGGCGCTCTTCGCCGATCCGAGACTGTCGGGGAAGGGGACGCGCGCTTGCGTTAGCTGCCATGATCTGGCGACAAACGGGGCGAGCGCGCGCGCCAACGATCTGGCGCCGGACGGACGGGCGCTCGCCTTCAACACCCCAACCGTGTTCAACGCCGCCACGAGCTTTCGTCTGAACTGGGAAGGGCGCTTTCGCAGTCTCGAGACCCAGGCGCGACGCTCGATCGAGAACCCGGCCATCATGGGGGGCGACCCTGGCGTGGTCGCCAGCCGGCTAGGCGCCGATCCAGCCATCAGGAGCCAGTTCGTCGCCGCGTTCGGGCGCGATCCCAACGCCGAGGACGTGGCCGCGGCCCTGGCCCGTTTCGAGACGACGCTGATCACCCCGGACGCGCGTTTTGACCGCTACCTGCGCGGTGACACCGCCGCCCTGGAACCCCAGGCGTTACGCGGCTACCGCCTCTTCCAGTCGGCGGGATGCTCGTCCTGCCACCAGGGCGTCAATATCGGCGGCAACCTCTTCCAACGCAGCGGCGTCTTTCACACCCTGACCGACCCGCGCGCGCCGATCATGCGGGTGCCGTCCCTGCGCAATGTCGAAACGACGGCGCCCTACTTCCACGACGGCAGCGCCAGGACCCTCGAGGACGCCATCCGGGCCATGGGGCGAAGCCAACTCAATCGCGTGCTGACCCCCGCCCAGGTCGACGATATCGCCGCCTTTCTGCGCAGTCTCACCGGCCAGTATCGCGGCCGGAGCGTCAGGGCGCGGGAATGAAGCGGACCTTTCCCCCTGTCCTGGCCCTGTTCGTCATCCTCGTGCTGACGGCGTTGCTGCGCAACGGCATGCAGCCGGGGCCCGGGGAGGTCGACACCATGCAGCGGGCGCTCGATCGTTTCGAGAACGCCCAGCACATGCTTCGGCGCGACGTGATCAGCGTTCGCGCTGGTCTCCTGCGGTCGTACGATCCGATCGTCGAGGACGTCGATGCGCTCTATGCCGCCCTCGCGCCGCTGGACCGCATGGCCCAGACGCCGGCGAACAAAGCGCTGATCGAGGATCTGCAGGCTTCGGCCCGCCGCCAGGAGGCGCTGACGGAGGCGCTGAAGAGCGACAGCGCCCTGTTGCAGAACAGCCTGGCCTATTTCAGCACGCTCAGCGCCAGCGACGACCTCTTCGATCAGGCCAATGTCGAGGCGGGACGGTTGACCGGCGCGATGCTGCGCCTGACCCTCAACACCTCTTCCGACACCCAGGCGCTCGTTGACCGGCGCATCGCCGACTTCGCCGCGGGGCCGGGGCGGTCGGGACGGGACCGTGAGGCGCGGGCGGTGCTGCTCAGCCATGCCAGATTGCTGCGCCAATTGCTCCCGGAGACCGACGCGCGCCTGACCGCGCTCTTGGCCGAGGACGACGTCGCCGCCCGCGCCCAGCTCAGGGCGTGGATCAGTCACGAACGGGTCCGCGCTGAGACGCGGGCGCAGCGCTATCGAAACGCCCTCTACGCCACCGCGGTGCTGTTGACGGTCGTCCTCGCGGGCCTGGGTGTCAGGCTCGCGGTCCACATGGCCAATCTCAAGCGTCGAGGCGCGTTCGAGCGAGGCCTTGCCGAGATGTCGGCGGAGATCGTCGCGGCCCGCCCCGAAGAGGTCAAGGCGCGCTTCGATAGCGGTCTGGCCCGGCTTGCGCTCCATGCGCAGGCCGATGCGGCCTTCCTGTTCGGGGAGGGGGACTACGGCTGCGCCCGGATCTGGCCCAGGCCCTATCAGGGCGCGGATCCTGACTGGGCGCCCGCCGCTCGCGCCTTGGCCGGCCTGGCCCAGCGCCGGGCCGACGGCGTCTTTCGCGGCGCCGCGACCTGGCCCTGGCCGGAGGGACAGGACGCCGCGCCCCGGCGGGCTAATATCGTGGCCATGGTCCTGGTCAACGAGCACGGGGATCACTGTGTCCTTGGCTTCGCCCGGTTCGAGGGACGCGTCCAGATCCGCGACGCCGACTTGGGGGTCATGCGTCTGGCGCTCGATGTGCTCGCTGGCGGGGTGCGGCGCTCACGCATGGAGCAGCAGCGTTCGGCGCTCGAGGTGCGTCTGCAGCAGGCAGGCCGCACCGAGGCCATCGGCACGTTCGCCGGCGGGATCGCGCACAACTTCAACAACATCCTGAGCGCGATAGCGGGATATGTGGAGATGGCCTCGGCGATCCCGAAAACACCGCGCGCCGTGACGCGCTATGTCGAGCAGATCGGCGTCGCGGTCGGGCGCGCGCGCCGGCTCGTCGACCTAATCCTGCTCTACGGCGCGCGCTCGAGCCCCGTTCGCCAGCGCGTGGATCTTCGGGCCTTGCTCGGCGAAAGCGTCTCTTTGCTCAGCGCCGCCCACGGTCAGACGGCGACCTTCGCGATCGAGGCTGGCGAGGAGGACTACCGAGTGCTGGGGGATCCGTCTCGCCTGCAGCAGATCATCTTGAATCTGGCGTCAAACGCGGTGCAGGCGATGGGCGGCAATGGGCAAGTGGCGCTGACGCTTGGCCGACGCGTGAACCGAGCGCCCGTTGAGAAGACCAGCGGGGTTCTGCTGGCCGGCGACTATGTGGTGCTTTCCGTCGTGGATCACGGCGTGGGCATGTCGGCCGCCACGCGGTCGCGGATCTTCGAGCCGTTCTTCACGACGCGCCCCGAAGGCAATGGACTGGGCCTGGCGACGACGGCCGAGACCGCCCGCGAATTGGGGGGCGCGGTCAATGTTCGTTCGGTGCTCGGGAGCGGTTCGACCTTCGAGGTCTGGCTGCCCGCCGGCGGGCAGGCGCCGGTGGGCGCGGTATCGGCGCCGGGGCGCGGCGAGACGGTCCTGCTGCTGTCGGACAGCGAGAGCCTGTGTCAGGACGAGGAGCGGATCGCCGCGCTCGGCTACGAGCCGGTGGGCTTCGTCGAGATCGAGCGCGCCATCGCCGCCTTGCGCGCCTGGCCGCAGCGCTTCGACGCCATGGTGGCGCGCACCAACCGGGCCGAGTGCGCGATCGCGCTGCGCCAGGCCGCGCCGGCGCTGGGGCTCATCCTGCTCTCGGACACGCGCCTGCGCGCCAACGCGCCTCTGCGGACCCTAGCGGCGTCCTTGCCCAATAGCCGGCTGCTGTCGGGATCGCTGACGGCCACGGACTTGGCTGAGGTCATCGCTCAGGCCCCGACGGCGACGGGCGGCGTATGAGGTTGTCGATGCATGAGAGACAGGCCGCGCCGGCATGAAAAATGGCGGCGGGCTTGCAGTCCCGCCGCCGTCTCGGCAACGCCTCGAGGGGTCCAGGTTCCAGCGTCGAACGCGTAGATCGGGGGGAATACGCGTCCTTTGCCAAGAAGCCCGAGGCCGCACGCTCGCGATGCGGCCTCTAAGTTACGCCTGGCCTACGGGGGGAGGGCCAGGCTGGGCGAACGCTTCGACCTTTGGGGGCAAGCCGCGCGGAGCGGCAAGGGGTCGGCGTTTCTTCTGGTTATCTTTCGGCTGCGCGGCCCTGGCGGGCAACGCGGGGATGATTTCAGCGGTAACGTCCCGCGTACTGAGCCATGTCGATCGTAGTGCGCTAGCACGACCCCATGACTTCGACCTGATGGCCAAGCGCCGCCATCCGCCGCCACTTGGACGGCGTCGAGCCGGTGACGTCGCCGAAGGTGCGCGTGAAGTGCGCCTGGTCGGTGAAGCCGCAGGCCAGCGCTATCTGGCAGAGGCTCGAGGATGTCTTGGTCATCATCGCCTGAGCGTGCTCGATCCGGCGACGGGCCACGAACCGGGAGAAGGTCAGGCCGAACGACTGTCTGAACCGGCGGGAGAAATAGCCGGGGCTGAGCTTGGCGTGCGCGGCGGCGCCGCGGATTGACAACCGGCCGGCCAGGTCGCCGTCGATGTAGTCGCGCACGCGTCGCGCCTGCCAGGGCAGGAGGCCCTCCCATTGGGACGGGGCGGCGGGGATGAGGGCCATGACGTTCGCGCCAGGGCCGGCGGTGAGTTCGATCTGCGCCATGCGCTGTCTCCACTGGCTAAGGTGTTCGCCAATGAGACTAGGCGCAGATGCGCGAGCCGACGCGTAAAGCTCAGTAAAGGGTCGTCAAGCGTGGGACTAGGGTGGTCTGGTTCCCGCGTTTTGAAGCTTGATGCTTCGAAAATGCTCGACTTTTCTTTCAGTCACCGCCGGGTGGGTGAGGCACGCGAACAACCAATCCATTCAAGCTGCGGGGGCGTCGGCGAGCGAAGTCTAACGTCTATCGACGCGTGGCCGTCACGCCACGACTGGCCATGCCCTCGTAAGCGCGCGGGGGACGCACATAAGGAGACCGCCATGAAGCCCTACCTGCTCTCGCTCGGCGCCGGGCTCCTCGTGGGCGTGATCTACGCTTTGCTGGGGGTGCGCTCGCCCGCGCCGCCCGCCATCGCCCTGCTGGGCCTGATGGGCATGCTGCTGGGCGAGCAGGCGGTCCCAATCGCCAAGCGCCTGATGACCAGGGCGCCGGTCGTGGCCTACCTGAAGACACCCGAATGCGCCGGCCAGGTCCTGGGATCGCAAGCCGTCGCCGGCGATGGTCCCGAGCCCAAGTCGCCAAGTGATCAGGCATGAACCCGCTCGACCGCCTCCCGCCAAATCGCCGCCAAGCCGTCGCCCTCGGCGCGGCCTTCCTGTCCAGTTCCGCTTTCGCCCAGCCCCGGAGGGCTAGCCCCATGACCGACCTGCTCCTCGTCAACGGCAAGTTCACGACCCTCGATCGTGGCAACCCGCGCGCCGACGCGGCGCTGGTCCGCGACGGCAAGTTCGCCGCCGTCGGCGAAGAAGGCGAGGTCCGCGCCGCCGCGGGCCCGAACCCGACGATCATCGACCTGAAGGGGCGCCGGGTGATCCCGGGCCTGATCGACAGCCACATGCACATCATCCGTGGTGGGCTGAACTACAACATGGAGCTGCGCTGGGACGGCGTGCCGACCCTGGCCGACGCCATGGCCATGCTGAAGAAGCAGGCCGCCAACACCCCGCCGCCGCAATGGGTGCGCGTCGTGGGCGGTTTCACCGAGCACCAGTTCGTCGAGAAGCGCCTGCCGACCCTGGACGAGATCAACGCCGCCGCGCCCGAGACGCCGGTGTTCATCCTCCACCTCTACGACCGCGCCCTCCTGAACCGCGCCGCCCTGCGCGCGGTCGGCTATACCAAGGACACGCCCAACCCGCCGGGCGGCGAGATCCAGCGCGACGCCTCGGGCGAGCCCACCGGCCTGCTGCTGGCTCAACCGAACGCCACCATCCTCTACGCCACCCTGGCCAAGGGCCCGAAGCTGCCGGAGGAGTACCAGCTGAACTCCACGCGCCACTTCATGCGCGAGATGAACCGCCTGGGCGTGACCGGCGTGATCGACGCCGGCGGCGGCTTCCAGAACTATCCCGACGACTACGAGATCATCGAGAAGCTGCACATCGACGACCAGCTGACCCTGCGCATCAGCTACAACCTCTTCACCCAGAAGCCGAAGGCCGAGCTGTCGGACTTCCAGTCGTGGTCCAAGCAGGTCAAGCCCGGCCAGGGGGACGACAAGTACCGCCACAACGGCGCGGGCGAGATGCTGGTCTATAGCGCCGCCGATTTCGAGGACTTCCGGGTCGCGCGGCCCGAGATGCCGCCGAACATGGAAACCGACCTGGAGCCGGTGATCCGTCACCTGGCCGAGCAGCGCTGGCCCTGGCGGCTGCACGCCACCTACGACCAGACCATCGACCGGGCGCTGGACGTCTTCGAGAAGGTCAACAAGGACGTCCGCTTCGACGGTCTGCACTGGTTCTTCGACCACGCCGAGACCATCAGCGAGCGCAACATCGACCGCATCGCGGCTCTGGGCGGCGGCATCGCCGTGCAGCACCGCATGGCCTATCAGGGCGAATATTTCATCGAGCGTTATGGCGCCAAGGCCGCCGAGCGCACCCCGCCGATCGACAAGATGCTGAAGGCCGGCGTGCCCGTCGGCGCGGGCACGGATGCCACCCGCGTGGCCAGCTACAATCCGTGGGTCTCGCTGAACTGGCTGGTGACCGGCAAGACGGTGGGCGGCACGCGCCTCTATCCGCCGGCCAATCGCGTCGACCGCGAGGAAGCCCTGCGCCTGTGGACCACCGCCAACACCTGGTTCTCGAACGAGGAAGGCAAGAAGGGCCAGATCGCCGTCGGCCAGCTGGCGGACCTGGCCGTGCTCAGCGACGACTACATGACCGTGCCCGAGGACGAGATCCCGCACCTGTCGGCCGTGCTGACCCTGCTGGGCGGCAAGGTCGTCCATGGCGAAGGCGACTTTAGCAAGCTCGCGCCCGTCCTGCCCCCGCCGATGCCCGACTGGTCGCCGGTGCGCACCTTCGGCGGCTATCAGAACCGCTCGAAGCGCACGGCGCTCGCGATGGCCAGCGCCTGCGGCTGCGCCAGCAGCTGCAACGTCCACGGCCAGGACCACGCCTCGGCCTATACCCGCGAGGCCCCAACCAGCGATGCGCGCTCCTTCTGGGGCGCCATGGGCTGCGGTTGCTGGGCGGTCTGATCATGACCCCCTCGACCCAGACCCCGCGCTTCGTCGACGCCATCCTCGACTGGCGGCCCACGGCGCACATCGCCCGCCTGGCCCTGGTCAGCGCCTATCTGCTGGGCGCGGCCGTCAAGGCCAGCGACTTTCCCGGCGCCGTGGCCGAGCAGGCCCACTTCGGCATGAGCCCGCCGGCCTTCTGGGCCGCGCTGACCATCGCCGTGGAGATCGTCGGACCAGTATTGATCCTGACCCGTCGCTGGCTGTGGCTGGGCGCGGGTATGCTGGGCGTCTTCACCCTGCTGGCGGCCATCAAGGCCAACGCCTTTTGGGCGATGGCGGCGGGTCATGACCGCTTCATGGCCATGAACGCCTTCGTCGAGCACATCGGGCTGATCGGCGGCTTTGTTCTAGTCGCCCTGCTCGATCGCAAGGCGCGCGCCGCATGAGCCCTCATCCGACCTGGTTGACGGTCGCGACCAGCGTCCTTCTGGCCCTGGTCGGCGGCTATGTCGACGTGGTCGGCTTTGTCCTGCTGTTTGGCCTGTTCGTGAATCACGCCACCGGCAACCTCGTCATGCTGGGCGTGTCGCTCGCCGGCGAAGGACAGGGATTGGCCCTGAAGCTCCTGTCGCTTCCAACCTTCATCATCGCGGCGGGTGTTACCTACGCCTGCGTCCGCCGCCGCCACGATCGGGGGCAGGGGAGTGAGGCGCTCATTCTGCTGCTGCAGGCCGCGATGCTGGTGGTGTTCGCGCGACTCCTAAACAACGCACTGCCCGCCGCCCGGCCCGACGATGCGGCCGTGATCCTGGCCGGGCTGGCTGGCGTAAGCGCCATGGCGATCCAGAATGTCGGCGCGCGCGCGGTATTCACCCAGATGGCGCCCACCACGATCATGACCGGCAATGTCACGCAGATCGCCATCGATCTCGTTGACCTGCTGAGGTCTCGAAAGGCGATCGAGCGCAATCTGATCGGTCGCCTGATCAAGACTTGGCCCCCGGTCGCGGGCTTTGCGGCGGGCGCGGTCGCCGGAGCCTTCGGCGTCGTCAGGGCTGGGGCATACAGCCTCCTTCCCGCCGCCGCGATCGTCGCGGTGCTGGGCGGCCTCTATGCCAGCGCCCCGCGCGCCGCGCGCGCCTGAACGCGCTTGGCGGGCGCGACGTCGGATGCGCGACGGCGATCGTCCAGGTTCGCCGCTTCGCCGGTGAGCTTGGCGTCAGTTAGCGGCGATGCAGGTCCCGTCCGGCGTCGCTGGCGATTTGCCGCAACGTATTACAGCTGAAACCAAACAGCCGTTGCGACTGAAATGGCCGCGAAGATAGACCCCAAGCCGCGCAGTTGCGCGTCAGTGACGGGAGTATGGACCATGACGAACACAGGTTTCACGCGACGCGGGACCTTGAAGGCCGGGGCGGGTCTCTTGGGGACCGGCCTCGTCGCCACGGCGGCTCCGGCCTTGGCCGGCATCCCTCAGACGGAGGGCTTCGCCACGGTCCCGGGCGGAAGGGTCTACTGGCGAAAATTCGGCGCGGGCGGCAAGGCGCCGTTGCTCACCCTGCACGGCGGGCCAGGCTCCTCGCACCAATATCTCTTGCCGCTTCAGGCCCTGGCCGACGAGCGTCCCGTCATCTTCTATGACCAGCTCGGATGTGGCCGCGCGGACGCCCCGGAGGACGATGACGCCTACTCGATCCAACGCTCGGTCGAGGAGGTGGACGCCGTTCGCGCCGCGCTGGGCCTCGATCAGGCCGTGTTGCTGGGGCACTCCTGGGGTGCGCTGCTCGCCGTCGAGTATCTGTGCCAGGGACGGGGCAAGGGCGTTGATCGCTTGATCCTCAGCGGCGCCATGGCCAGCATTCCCCAGGCCGTGGCCGGCTTCGAACGCCTCTTCGCCACCATGCCCGACGGCTGGGGCGACAAGATCCACGCCCTGGAGAAGGCGGGCAAGACGGGCACGCCGGAATACGGCGAGCTGGTCCAGAAGTTCTACGACACGTTCGTGCTGCGGGTTCCGCCCAGCCCCGAGGTCGTGGCCACCTTGGAGTCCCTTGGGAAGTCTCCGGCCTACCGCGTCCTCAACGGACCCAACGAGTTCACCATCGTCGGCAAGATCAAGGACTGGGATCGTCGCAAGGATCTCAAGGCGATCACGCAGAAGACCCTGATCACCACGGGCGAGTTCGACGAGGTCACGCTCGACTGTCACCAGACGCTGCGGGATGGCATCGCGGGCAAGGCGCGCCTGGCGGTCATGACCGGCTGCTCGCACCTGACCATGAACGAAAAGCCGGCGCAGTATAACGCCTTGCTGCGCGGGTTCCTGAACGAGGCCTAGAGCCTTCGCGCCGGCGGCGGGGGTCCCGCCGCCGGTTCGCTTCGAGTCTAGAGCGACTGGGCGGCCTCGGCCTTGGACAGCTGGTCGGCCATCCGCACCAGCTCGGGCAGGGAGTCGGCCTCCATCTTCTTCATGACCTGGCTGCGGTGAAGTTTGACGGTGGCCTCGGTGATGGCCACGCGATCGGCGATCTGCTTGTTGAGCAGCCCCGTGGCCACCAAAGCAAACACCTGCTTTTCTCGCTCCGAGAGCGTGTCGTAACGCTGGCGCAGGGTCTCGTCGCGCGTCGCTTCAGCCCGGCGCTGATGATCCTGGGCCAGGGCGCGATTCACCGCTTCGAGAAGATCCTGTTCCCGCACCGGTTTGGGCAGGACGTCGACGGCGCCGGCCTTCATCGCCCGGACCGCCATCTGAACGTCCACATGGCCGCTGATCATCACCACCGATTGAGCCGCGCCGCTTCGCGCCAGGGCTTCTTGGAACTCCAGGCCGCTGCGCCCCGGCAGACGAATGTCCAGGACGATGCAGCCGGCGCGCTCCAGAGCGCCCGCGTCGAGGAACTCCTGCACCGAGCCATAGATTTCGGTCACCAGGCCTACCGACTGGAAGAGCCCGTGGAGCGCCTCGCGAATGCTTTCGTCGTCGTCGATGACGGCGACGATCGCCTTTCCAGTTTTAGCGATTGACGACATCGGCGTCGGTTCCTTCCGCCAGAGGCAGGGTAAAGCTGAAGACGCTTCCACGCGCGCCATTGTTGGCCGCCCAGATCCGGCCGCCATGGGCCTCGATGATCGAGCGACAGATGGACAGCCCCATGCCGATACCCTCGGCCTTGGTGCTGAAGAAGGCGTCGAACAGACGCTCAGGGTCATCCTCTCCAAGCCCTGGCCCCGTGTCGGTCACGCTCACGATCGCGTCGCGCCCGCAGACCTGCGCCCGCACCGTCAGGCGTTGCCCGCCGGTGGCGCCGGCCATGGCTTCGAGCGCGTTCATGATCAGGTTGAGGATCACCTGCTGCAGCTGCGTGCTGTCGCCGCGGATGGCGAGGTTCTCGCCGATCTGCATCTTGGCCACGACGCCGCGTCTGGCCAACTCGCCCTGCAGGAGGTCGAGCACGACTGGGATCACTTGATCCAGTTGCAGCCGGTCCAGGCGCGGGGCGGACTTTCGCGCCAAGTTGCGCAGGCTGGTGATGATATCGCCCGCCCGGTGGCCGTCGCGGACGATCCGGTCGAGCGCTTGCCGGGCCATCGGAATATCGGGGGTGTCACCGTCCAACCAGCGCAGCGACGCGCTGGCGTTCATGACGATCGCCATCAGGGGCTGATTGACCTCGTGGGCGATCGAGACCGCCAGTTCGCCCATGGTCGTCATCCGCGTCACGTGCGCCAACTCAGTCTGGCTCCGGCGCAGTTCCTCCTCGGCGCGCTTTCGGTTCTCGATGTCGACATTGATGCCGAACCACTGGGTGAGCTTGCCCGCGCTGTCGAAGAAGGGGCTGACCCGCCACAGGAACCAGCGATACTGCCCGTCGGCGCGGCGGATGCGGGTCTCGGATTCACCCGGCTGACCCGACTGCAGGATGCTGACCCAGGTTTGCATCACCAGATCGCGGTCGTCCGGGTGAATGTAGTTCAGGAAGCCGTAGCCGATGATGTCCTCGAGCGTGGCGTCGGCGCCGGCGTATTCGAAGAACGTCTGGCTCCAGTAGGTGATATTGCCTTGCGCGTCGGCCCGCCAGGTCAGGCCGGGGATGGAGGCGATGATCTGCTGAAGCTGTCGCTCGCTCTCGCGCAGGGCGGCCTCGCTGTCGCGCAGGGCGTCGCGTCCGCCTTTGCGGTTCTCGATGTCGATATTGACTCCGGCCCATCCGATGAGCTTGCCCGCCTCGTCGAGCGATGGGCTGGCGCGGAACAGCATCCAGCGATAGACGCCGTCGGCGCGCCGCAAGCGCACCTCATGCTCGACCGCCTGGCCCTTGGCCAAGGCCGCCGCGCGCGTGCTCAAGAGGCCCTCGACATCTTCGGCGTGGACCGCGTCCAGCCACCCGCCCGCCAGGGCCGCGTCTAGGCTCTGTCCGATATAGTCCAGATAGGGCTGGCTCAGGAACGTCATCTCCCCGTCAGCGTCGGTCGACCAGACCAGTCCGGGCACGGCGTTGATCAAGCGACGCAGGTCGCGCGCCTCCCGATGGAGATCGGGCGGACCACCGGAGTGATCCAGGTCTTGATGGCGCTGTTCCACGCTCTGATCTTTCATGGGCCGATGGATTGAGGGGACGAGCGCCAACGTCTCTGGGGCGTGATCCAAAGCTATCGCGATCGCCGCGGCGCATCCACCTCACCAAGGTCTAGGCGGACTCGACTTTAGGTGAGGAAGACCTGACGACCCCGCTGCTGCGGGGGCGTGAGCGGACACGGCGTTGCCGCCCTAACCGCCGCGAGGGAACCCGGTGCGCCCTTGCGACGCCGAAATCCCGCAAATGAAGGATGCGACTAGACTAAGGTCGAGTCCGTCACGTCCACGGTCGAGAACAGCGCGACCATGGACGAATTGAACCCTGCCGACGCAGCGGCCTAAGCCTAGGGGGCACAACCCAAGGAGGCCGCTGATGACCCACGCTCCGACCTACGCTTTTGGTGAATACCTGTTCATTCCGCGCCGGCAGCTTCTGCTGAAGAACGGTGAGGCGGTGCGGATCGGCTGTCGGGCTCTTGATCTGCTCGAGGCGTTCGTGCGGCGCCCAGGCGAAGTCCTCAGCAAGCGCGAATTGCTCGAAGAGGCTTGGCCGAACATCACGGTCGTCGAGGGCAATCTGAAGGTTCACATCGCCGCCCTTCGGCGCGCGCTCGACGATGACGCGGACCTGGCGCGCTACATCGCCACCGTCAATGGCCGTGGGTACCGGTTCATCGCGCCGGTCGTGGTCAGCGACGCCTCGGCGACCCCGACGGGGAACGCGCCGCCGGCGATCACGGCCGAAGCCGCGCCCACCTCCGTTGGCCAACTGGAGGAGCGCTTCCAGGACATCGTCGCTTTGCTGGCCCAGACGATGCGGTCGACCGTGCTCGACCTGCCCTGCGAGGCGGGGATGGGCGATCTGCGCGCCCAGCCACGTCGAGTCTTGTTCATCGAGCTGACGCCACGCGACGAGGCTTGGATCGACGACATGTTCGCTCGGCGTCAGCCCATGCTGTCGGCGCTGCAGTAGGTCGCAACGCGGTCGAGCAAGGACGTCGGACGGCCTAGTACTCCCAGGGCTGACTGGCGTCGCGAAGCTCGCGCATCTCCTCCAGCGTCCGCTGGATGGGCCTGAAGTCCATCATGTACATCGGCATTTGCCATCCGTCGGCCAGGACGGCGACATGCTTATCGGCGGCCCGTCCTGTGATCAGGCCCCTGGCGTTGAGCGCCTCGAGGGTCGCCTGCAGCAGATCCCCGGTTTCCGACCAGCAGCGCTCGCCTTCGAAGGTGACCGCGCCCCAGATTTCTTCCAGGATCGCCAAGCCCTCGGCTGTGAAGAGCCCGAGGGCTTCCAGCGCATCGACGACCCGGTAGGCCAGGGGATCGAAGGCAAAGGGACCAAAACCTGGCGCCCCGGGCGCGTGCCACACCAGGTCGGTGTCCTCGTCGCCGGCGATATCCGCATAGAGCAGAGCCTCGCGCCGCCAGATCATCTGGTTGGGCAGGATGTACTCGCCATAGTCGCCCTCCAAGTCGTGGGAGGGGCGATGGCTATCGACGTAGTCTTGCAGCTGAGCCGCCGAAAGCGGCTTCCACGACTGGGCGTCGGCATAGATCAGCCGCGCCAGGTGACTGTAGAAGGCCGCCATCATCGGCCCGATGCGGCTGGCCTTGAGCTTCGCCGGGCAACGGGCGATATCGACCAGGATCAGGATCTTGGCGACCTCTTCGAGCGCGTGTCCTTCCAGGATCTCGGCCTCGCGCGAAAACCCCTTGAGCGCCTGGGACGCGGTGAGCAGGGATCGGGCGCTGTCGAGGATCACGGGCAAACCCTCGGCGATGAAGGCCATCCGGGCCTGCGCGTCCATATTGGCGAGCCGGCGGCCCTGCCGAAATCCAATCTCCCGAATATCCGTCGTCTGAGGCAAGGCGCGTTCTCCAAGGGATCACATCCTGCCAGCCAGCAAGATCCATGTCGCCAGTCCGCGGGTCCCTGTTGTCCCGCCGAACTTAATTCCAAACAGGCGAAGGCCGCGACGCCGGAGCGCCGCGGCCTTGCTCGTCGTTGAGGCGAGGTCTTACTTGGCGACCTTGCGATCCAGGAAGTCGTGGATCAGCGGCGCCATCTCGCTGAGACGATCCTCCAGGGCGAAGTGGCCGGAGTCGAGAATGTGGATCTCGGCCTTGGGCAGGTCGCGCAGGTAGGGGTGAGCGCCTTCCTCGGGGAAGATCTTGTCGTTCTTGCCCCACACGATCAGGGTCGGCGGCTGGAAGTCGCGGAAGAACTTCTGGAAGTCCGGATAGAACGGCACGTTGGAGCCGTAGTCGCCCAGCATGTCCAGTTGGACGTCGCGGTTGCCCGGACGGTCGAGCAGGGCCTGGTCGTGGACCCAGTTGTCGGGGCTGATGCGCGAGACATCGCCCATGCCGTCGGTGTACTGGAACTTGGTGATGTCCAGGGTGACCAGACCGTTCAGGGCGTCACGGTTCTTCTGCGAGCGGTCGCCCCAGTAGACCTTGATCGGGTCCCAGAACGGCGACTGCAGGCCCTCGGTGTAGGCGTTGCCGTTTTGGACGATCAGGCCGCTGACGCGCTCGGGGTGCTTGAGCGCCAGGCGGTAGCCGATCGGGGCGCCGTAATCCATGACGTACATGGTGTAGCGCTTCAGACCGAGCTGGCCGACCAGCTTGTCCATAACCTCGGCCTGGTTGGCGAAGTTGTAGGCGAACTTCGTGTGGTCCGGCGCATCGCTCTGGCCGTAGCCCGGATAGTCGGGCGCGATGACGCGGTACTTGTCGGCCAGCAGTGGGATCAGGTTGCGGAACATGTGCGACGAGGTCGGGAAGCCGTGCAGCAGCAGCACCACCGGACCGTCCGCCGGACCGGCCTCGCGATAGAAGACCTTCACACCGTCGATGGTGGCGGTCTTGTAGTGGATCACCGGCGGGGCCGGGCGGGTGGCGGCGGCCTTGGGGGCCGGGGCGGCCATGGCTTGCGGCGCGGCCAGATTGGCGGCGGTGAGCGTGATGGCGGCCAGGGCCACGGACGTGAGCAGGCGTTTCATGGATATCTCCTAGGGTTTTCAGGGGAGGGGAAGGAGCCTCGCCGCGGTAGGCGCGGCGAGATCGTCTGGTCGGCGACTACTTGGTTTCGTCGGCCGCCATCGCGATGAAGTCGGCGACGTATGCGGGCTTGGAGAGCATCACCGCATGGCTGCTCGGGGTTTCGACGAGCGTGGCCTTGGCCCGCACCGCCATCGCGCGTTGGGCCGCCGGCGGGATCATCAGGTCCTGCGTCGCCAGGAGGTAGTAGCTGGGCTTGGCCTTCCAGGCCGGCGCGGTGATCTTGGCGCCCACCGCCCCCAGGCCCCACGGCACCTGCGAAGCGGCCATGAAGTGGGTGACCTTGGGATCGACGTCGGCGGCGAAGGCCGAAGCGAACTTGGCCGGGTCGATCTGGATGAAGCCGTCCTTGGGCGGCAGCAAGGGCGCGGGCGGCGCGCCGGGGACGGGCGTGCTGGCCAGCTGCAGGACGGACTCGCCGGCGTCGGGCGCGAAGGCGGCCAGATAGACCAGGCTCTTGACCTTGGGATCGGCGCCGGCCTCGGTGATCACCGCGCCGCCGTAGGAGTGGCCCACCAGGATGACCGGATGCCGAGCCTGAGCGATAGCTTGGCGGGTCGCCGTCGCGTCGCCGTCCAGCGTGATGGTCGGGTTCTGGACGATCAGGACCTCGTAGCCCTTCTTCTCCAGCAGGTCGTACACCGGACGCCATCCGGAGGCGTCGACGAAGGCGCCGTGGACCAGGACGATGGACACGGGCTTTTCGGCGGCGAAGGCCGAATTGGCGGACGCGGCGGCGGCCAGGGCCGCGATCATTCCAACGAGGGGGCGTTTCATCATGTTCTCCATGGGGCGACCGAGCCCGAGGTGGGCGTTGGTCACTAGGAATAGTCCCTTGGAGAAATTTGTGGGGTTAGGCGTGGTAAAGGGCGGTCAAGGGATGGGATGGGGAGGCATAGCTGGTCCAAAGAGGACTGTAATGGCGTGGCACGGAGGGTCTATTTAAGAGTCTTGATTTGGTCGCATGGAGGTAATACCGGGATTTACAGCGCTTTACTGGCAAGGGGGCGCGAAGCGGGTGATGGTCGATTTGCGCGGGGCGTCCTTGGTGGTCGTCGGCCGCGGCGCGATTCATTCGAGGAAAACCCCATGACCACGTCGTCGAACACCAAGACCAGCGTCCTGCCCACTGGCGGCGGCGCGGCGCTGATGGACCCGTCCGATGCGGCGATCCTGCTGCTGGATCACCAATCGGGCCTGTTTCAGACCGTCAAGGACATCCCGGTCGCCGACCTTCGCCGCAACGTTGAGATGGTCGCTCGCTTGGCGACCCTGCTGAACATTCCGGTGATCACGACCGCTTCTGAGCCGACCGGCTCGAACGGGCCGCTGATGCCCGAGATCCACGAGCTGGCGCCGCACGCGGTCTATGTGCCGCGCAAGGGCGAGGTGAACGCCTGGGACAACGGCGACTTCGTCGAGACGGTCAAGGCGACCGGCCGCAAGACCCTGATCATGGCCGGTGTCTGGACCAGCGTCTGCGTGATGTTCCCGGCCCTGGACGCGGTGGCGGCCGGCTATGAGGTCTATGCCGTGGTCGACGCCTCGGGCGATCCCAGCGAGATGGCCTCGCGCACGAGTCTCGCCCGCTTCGTCCAGGGCGGGGTCAAGCCGACCTCGACCAACGCGCTGCTTAGCGAGCTCCACCGGACCTGGGCCCGCCCGGAAGCCGCCGAACTGGCCAAGCTCTACGGCCTGGCCGCGCCCAACTACGCAGCGGTGATGGAGAGTTTCCAGAAGGCCCAGGCCGTGGCCAAGGCCAGCGCCTAGCCGCCGTGGGCGGACCCCGGCGGGGACCTCTCCCCCAGCCTCGCCGGGGTCACCCGGGCCTGAGGGATGCGTTGAGCGCCCCACTTGGAGGTGCTCGATCCCTTTCTCTTCTTATCTCCTAGGGCAGCCATGACGGACGAAACGCTTCGTACCGACGCCGCACGGGAGCGCGCCATTCTCCGGGAGGCGGCGCGTTGGCTGGCGCGGGAAGACGTGGGTACGGTCGACCAGGAAGAATTCGACGCCTGGCTGGCGGACTCTCGCCACGCTCTGGCCTATGCCCGCGTGTTGGACGCCATTCGCTGGGCCACGCTGGCCGCTCAAGAACTCCATGGTCAAGATCCATCGGCGATCGAACGCCTTGTCGAGAGCGTCTCCAAGCCGGTCTCGAGGGATCGCGACGAGGTTTAGCGGCCCGTGAGTTTGAAGTGGAACATTCGGCTTGGGCCATCCTCAGGCACAAGGTAAAGGTCGCGGCCCCTGAGGGTCATGCCTTCCTCCGTGTACCGGATGCCCCGATCCGTCGGGCCCGCCGCGCGGCTGTCGACCAGCTTCATCGAGGGCCAGGCGAACCAGTCGATGGCGCCGGCCTTGGGGCCCAGAGCGCCGGACCCGACCAGCTTGCCGCGCTCGAACTTCATGTCTTGATAGCGGGTCGGGGCGGGGTTCTTGACCACCCGAACCTGCCGACCCTGCCGGTCGAACACATAGAGCAGCCGGCTGTCCCAGTTGCCGGCGACCAGGCCACGCCCGGACGCCGCCACGCAGCCCAGATGGTCGGCGACGGCGATCTTCCGGCGGATGGTCATGGTTTGCTTGTCGATCTCGACCAGGACGGCCGAGCTATTGGCTCTGTACTCCGCCACCGGCGCCCAGATCGACCCGCCGTGCATCGCCATGCCGCCGGGGTGGTAGCGGACGCCGTCGGTGATCTCGAGCCGACGCTGGAACTTGCCGCTGCGCCGATCGAACTGGTGGATGTAGCCCTTGTGCGCGCGGGTATCGACGGACGTGACCCAGATGTGCTGGGCGTCCAGGTCCATCCCCTGGACGTGGAAGAGCTCGCCGTCGAGCGGCAGAACATCGACGAGCCGGGCGCGCTCGATCGCCGGGACGGACTGGGCCGGCGCCGCGCCGGTCAGCAGCAGAAGGGCCGCCGCTGCGGCCAGGACGCGGTCTCGGATCATCAGGTCTTCCAAGCAAAAAGGCGGGGCCGGTCTGAGCCGGCCCCGTAGTCGTTGGGGAACTAGAAGGTGGTCAACTGGAAACCCAGCCAAACCGTGCGGCCGTTGTTCTTGATCTGGTAGGCCGGGCCGTAGTTGGTCACGCCGTAGCGGTCGGTGATGTCCTGATCGAGCAGGTTGCGGCCCTCGACCATGACCCGGAAGTTTCGGCTCACCTGCCAGCTGGCTTGCAGGTCCAGCAGCGGGTCGTACTTAGTGCGCCGGTCGTTGGCCGGGTTGTAGCTGAGGCTCGGGACCGACGACTGTTCCTGCAGATAGAGGTTCGCCGCGAACGGACCCTTGTTGTAGGCCAGCGAGGCGTTGAAGAAGTGGCGTGGCGCGGCGTCGACAAGGCGGGTGTCGCTGGGCGGCACGCCGCCGCCGCCGTTGATCGCCGTGACCTGGTAGACGAGATAGTCGTAGGACAGGGTCAGGCCCAGATTGCCCAAGCGCGCCGGGATCCACGGCAGCTGCGGATCGGACCAGACGGCTTCCAGGCCGCGGACCTTGCCGTAGACTTTCTTGCCGTTCACCTCGCGGACGTTGCTGGTGTAGGTGATCACCTCGCGGATGCCGTCGGCGCCGATCGACTGGCTGCTGCTGCTGGCCGATATGTCGCGCAAGTCCTTGGCGAAGGCGCCGAACGAGAGGTAGGCCGAGCGACCGTAATAGTACTCGGCCGAGGCGTCGAAATTGGTCGAGCGGATCGGCATCAGATAGGGGTTGCTGTAGCTGATCGAGCGCGTGACCGGCACGTCGTAGCTGGTGATCAGGCGGCGCGAGGCGCTGTTGATCGCCGGCCGCTCCAGCGTCTTGGTGAAGGCCCCGCGCAGCTTCAGGTTCGAGGTCAGGTCGTACGAGCCGTAGGCGCTGGGCAGCACGTGCCAATAGTTCTGCTCGTAGTGGCCCTGGATGTAGCGGCCCACGGTGTCGGGCTCGTACTGATCCAGCTCGCGATGGGTGTGGGCGGCGCGGACGCCGGCCGACAGGCGGGCGCGATCCCAACCGTACGAGACGATGCCGTAGCCGACGCCGACCTCTTCGGAGCCGTTGAAGTTCTGGCCGTAGCTGTCGGCCGGGTCGGCGGCGTAGAGGCGGTTGGCGTCGGGCGAGTGGGTCCCGCGCGTGTTCACCAGGTTCAGGAAGGTGTCGACATTCCAGTCGACCGGCTGGAACTGGGTCAGGCTGGACGCGCCGGTGACTTCCGACAGCAGGACGCCGCTGGTGGGCAGGACGCGGGCATAGCCGCGCTGGACGTTGCTGCGGTCCAGGGTCTTGAGCTGAGCGCCGGCCTTGAAGCCCAGGCCCTTGTCGGTCAGGTCCATGTTATGGGCGTAGTCGATGCGCGCGAAGTAGTTCTGGTCGCGGCTCAGGGTGTCGCCAACCGTGACCTTGGAGTTCAGGCGGTAGTTGGCTGGATTGCCGGTCAGGGCGTTGGCGCCGGGCGTGAAGGCCAGTTCGTCGTCGCCGAACGTGTAGCCGACCGGCGTGGTCAGAGCGCTGGAGGCCAGCACGAAGCCGCTGGTGGCGACCGAGCCGGCCAGCACGCGGTTGTAGGTCACGCCCAGGCGGACCGACAGGCTGTCCTTGTCGCTGATCGCATAGTCGCCGCCCAGCTGGACGATGTGGTCCATCAGCTTGGGATGGCCGGCGTTGAAGCCGTAGGTCGACGAGGCGGCGTTGAACTGGCCGGCGTTGGCCGTCGGGTTGCTGACGCCGGCCGCCGAGACGGTGACCGTCGCGGTGCGCTGCTCGGTGCGGAAGTCGTGCTCCAGATAGAAGTATTCGCCGAACAGCGAGAGCTTGTCGCTGGGCCTGTAGTCCAGGCGCGCCATGGCTGAGACGCGCTGGCTGGCGCTGTAGGTCTCGCCCTTGGTCAAGGCGCCGTTGGGGACCAGGGTCCCGTTGATGCTGCTGAAGCTGGCGACCGAGACGGCGTCCTGGCGCGAGCCGAGGCGGTCGAGGCTGGCGCCGACGGCCAGGCCCCACTTGCCGGCGTCGTCCAGGCCGCCCTTCCAGGAACCGGCCAGGCGCACCGGCCGGCGGGTGTCCATGACGCCGTCGTCGCGGTTGTTGGCGCCGACATAGGCGCGGAAGTCGGCGACGTGCTGGCCGCCGCTGTCCAGGCCGCTGATCGTGGTCAGGGCCACGTGGGCGGAGTTGGCGTTCTCGTCCAGGTCCGGCGTCACGGTCGAGGTGACGGTGACGTTCTTGATGAAGTTGGCCGACAAGAGCTCGGTGGAGGTGGCGCGCGAGCCGTTGACGTAGTCGGTCAGCAGCACCCCGTCGATCGACTGCGAGGCCGCGGCGTTGTTGAGGCCGCGGATCTGGACGTAGCGGTTCTCGCCGCTCTGGGTCTCGTTGCGGCGCACGCCCGGCAGGCGGGCCAGGACATCGGAGACGTCGAGATTGGGCAGACGCTGGATTTCCAGCTGGGTGATGGTGTTGACCACCGTGTCGCTGCCCCGCTTCAGGTCGCCGGCGCGCGGGCCGCTGGTGACGATGATTTCCTCCAGGGCCGTAGCCGCGTCGGCGGCGAGCCGAGCATCGTCCCGACCGGCGCCGGCCTGCAGCATGATCATCTTGCCATCGTCGCTGACGATGCTGAGATTGGAGCCGGCGATGAGCTGGGTCAGGGCCGCGCGGGGCTCCATCGTCCCCCGGACGGCCGGCGAGCGCCGTCCGGCGGCCGCTTCGCCCGGGAAGAAGATCTGTACGCCGGCCTGGCGGGCGAACTGATTGAGCGCCTCGCCCATCGGCTGGGCCTTGATGTCGAAGGCGCGTTCGGCCGCCACGCTGACGGCCGGAGCCGCCACGATCGCGGACGTGACAAGGAGCGCCGCGAAAAGCGGCGTGCGTGCATGAGCACCACGGTTCATGGCTTTGAAATCCTCTGGCCAGGCGCTCTTTGCGCCCCCCTACCTCCAAGGATGGTCGGCGACGAAAACGCCTCCAAATCAGCTCAGGAATTTTTTCGCGACAGCAGCATCGCCTGCTGCGACGGCGTCACGCGGACATTCATCGTCGTCTCCAGCGCCCGCAGGAAGGCGCTGGGGTCGTCGGCCACGAACCGCCCGCCGACCCGCAAGCCGCTGAGCTGCGGGTCGGCCAGGACGATCTTGCGCGTCAGGTGGCGGTTGTATTCCTCGATGGCGCTGGACAGCGGCTCGTCCACGAACAAGATCTCGCCGCTGCGCCAGGCGAGGGTCGCGGCGATGTCCTGCTCGGACAGCGGCCGCGCCAGGGGGCGCTCGGGCGTCAGGGCCAGGGCGGCCGGGCCGTGAACCGGCGCGGCGTTCGAGCCCTCCGCGCTAGCCTCACCCTTCAGCACGACCAGATCCAGGAGACCCTCGCGCAGACGGGCGTTGTAGCGGCCCGGTCCGAGCAACGCGCCGACCACGCCGCCCTTGAGGTGGACTGGGCGCGCGCCGGCGGTGATGTCCAGGGCGATCTCGCCGCGTTCCAGCCAGAGGCGAAGGCCCTGATGATCCGCCTTCCAAGACGCGGCGCTGTCGGTGTTGAGCGTCAGGCCGCCGGCGTCGGCGAGGTTGACGTGGCGCATCCCGCCGACCGGCGTGGAGGCGCGATCGCGCGCATTGACCTTGCCGGCGATCAGCGCGCCGCCTCCGAGCGAGAACACGGCCAACCCTGCCGCGATCGCGCCGCGACGGGTCGGGTCCAGCTTGCGGGCGCGTTTCACGGCGGGGGCTTCGGCGCCGTCGGTCGTGACGCGGCGCGCGGCCTCGGAGACGCGAATGAACGCCAGGGCGTGGCGGGGATCTTCGGCGCGCCAGCGTTCGAAGGCCGCCTCGTCCAAGGTCCCGAGGTCGGCGCGCGCCAGCCACTGCGCGGCTTCACGCAGCACTGGATCGTCTCCGGCCTTTTTCGAAGCTCGCGGCATTTCGAACACGTCCGGGGTCACCCTTTCATCCGCCTATCTTAGGAAGATGTTTGGGCGCGCGAACGCCACCACATTTCAGGAGCGCTTGGTCGAATTTTTTCGGCGGCCCTCATCCGTCTTGGCCGGACGATCTTCCAACGGCAGGGCAGGGGTCGGAGCCAGCGCCTTGGCGACGAGATAGTGAGCGCGCGCGAGGCGCTTTTCCAAGGTGGAGGGGCTGACGCCCAAGTGTTTGGCGATCTCGCGCGGCGAGCGCTCTTCGATGCGCCGCATGACGAAGACGCGGCGGCAGCGCTCGGGCAGGTCTTTCAGCGCGGCGTCCAGCTGGGCCAGCTGCTCGCGGCCGGAAAGGACCCGAAACGCGTCGGGGCTCTCGTCGACGACGTCGAAGTCCTCGGCCAGGGTCAGTTGCTCGAACCGGGCGATCTTGGCGCGACGCAGCTTCTCGAACGCCAGGTTGCGCATCATGCGCAGCAGATAGGGGTGGGGCGCCTCGATCTGGGCCCAGCCCTCCACGGTCAGGAGACGCGCGAAAGCTTCCTGCACCAGGTCGCGCGCCGCGTCCGGATCGTTCACCAGCTTGCGCGCCGAGGCCAGCAGCATCGGCTCGAGCGGCAGGATCTGGTCCATAAACCATTGGTCGATGGGGCGAAGGTGCGACAAGGCTGGGCCGTCCTGCATCGGGTTGGCCGTGGCTAGGCGCGATCGGTGTCAGGCGCGTGACAGTTTGACGATTGTTTCAGTGAGCCATCGTCGATGGCGCACCCACGACTTCACCCAGCCTTACAGCGCTTTACTGTCGTCGCCGCGCTGATCAGATCATCGTCGAGGGGCTCCAATGAAAGGATCCCCGATGCCGAAGCTCAATCCGTCCGAGATCGTCCTGCGACGCGCCGATGTCGGCGACGTCTCGATCTTCTATCGCGAGGCCGGAAGCCGTGAGCACCCGACGATCCTCCTGCTGCATGGCTTTCCGACCTCGTCCCACCAGTTTCGCCACTTGATCCCACACCTGGCCGAGCGCTTCCACGTGGTCGCGCCCGATCTCCCGGGCTTTGGCTTCACGACAGCGCCTGAGGGGTTCGAGTACAGCTTCGCTAGCCTGGCCAGGGCGATGGAGGCTTTTACCGACGCCATCGGGATCAGCCGCTACGCCCTCTACACCTTCGACTACGGCGCCCCGGTCGGACTGCGCCTGGCGCTCGCCCGGCCGGGCGCGATCACGGCGATCATCTCGCAGAACGGCAACGCTTACGAGGAGGGGCTTAGCGACGGCTGGGCGCAGACCAAGACTTTCTGGGCCGATCCGTCCGCGGCCAATCGCGAGTCCATGCGGGGGATGTTCACCCTTGAGGCGATGCGCTGGCAGTACACCCATGGCGCGCCGGACGAGACCCAGGTGGCGCCTGAGGGCTACTGGCTAGACCACGCCTTGATGTCGCGGCCGGGGAACGCGGACATTCAGCTGGGGCTGATCGCCGACTACGCCAACAATGTCGCGCTCTATCCGCGCATCCACCAGTATTTCCGCGAACACCAGCCGCCGCTGCTGGCCGTCTGGGGCGCCAATGATCCCTTCTTCCTGCCGGCCGGCGCCGAAGCCTTCAAGCGCGATCTGCCCGACGCCGAGGTGCACTTCCTCGATACCGGGCATTTCGCCCTGGAGACGCATGCGGGCGCAATCGCCGGCTACATCCAGGACTTCATGGGCCGGCTGCGGCCCGAGCGCGTCCGGCCCTAGAGGTCGCGTCTAACGCGGCGCCGGCGGCGCGACCCAGCCGTCGGCGTTGTCGATATAGGCCTTGCGGCTGGCCTTGTCGTACAGGCAGAGCTTGGCGTTGTTCGAGCCGCGAGACCGATCCGACACGAGCATGGCCACTTTGCCGACCCGATCGTCGAACCCGATGACCGGTGAGGGCCGAGCGTTGCGGTAACCGGCGGCCGCCAGGCAGCTTCGGGTGACCCGCTGATTAAACTCGGCCCAGGCGCTGGGGCTGGACGCTTGCACTGCGCTCGCCGTCATCGACGCGGCGGTCACGCAGGCCAGCACGATCAGGTTCGTTTTCAGATGCATAAGTGTTCCCAAGGATGAGCGCCCCGCTCGGCTGACAAAACGTCCGTCACCCTGGGCGGTTTCTAGACGCGGCCAGCGACCTGTGGACAAGCCCGCTCGCCGAGCCGCACCGGCGCTTAGCCTTCGGCCGTTATGCGTTCGCGCAGCGCGCGGTTTTCAGCTTCGAGCGCCTCGATCTTCTGATGCAGGGGCTGCACGGCGCGGGAGATTTCGGCCTCGGTGAAACGCGGGACGATGTGCTGCGGGCAGTTCCAGTCGAAGGCCGCCAGACGGAGCTTGAAGATCCGCTCGGGCCGGGCTCGGTAGGTCTCATCGGAGACCCGCTCGAGCAGGCCAGGTTCGGCGTCGAGGGCCAAGCGCTCGACATGCGCCAGGATCTTCAATCTGGCGCGGCGGGGATAGTCGACCAGGATCAGCGCCACGCGGTCATTGGCGTCCAAGTTGCCGACGCTGATGTACTGGCGATTGCCGCGAAAATCGGCGAACGCCAGCGTGGTCTCGTCAAGGACCTTCAGGAAGCCGGGCGGACCGCCGCGGTATTGCACGTAGGGCCAGCCCGTCTCCGAAACGCTGGCCATGTAGAAGCTGTCGCGCGCGGCGATGAAGGCCTCCTCGTTTTCCGTGAAGGCCTCCATCTGTCGATCGACCTGGCCCGGCGTCCACAGGTGGTCGACGCCCATTTCGGCTTGGGCGGCTTTCACGCTCGCCGAGGTCGCAAGATCAAGGAAGCTGTACCGGCTCACAAGGAGGCCCTCCTGGCTCTGAGCGTCTGAGCTATTCGACCAAGGCCGCGTCTAGGGTGATTTCCGCGTTCAGCAGCTTCGACACCGGGCAGTTGGCCTTGGCGCCGGCGGCCAGTTTCTCGAAGGTCGCTTGGTCCGCGCCGGAAATCCGGGCCTTCAAGGTCAGATGCGAGGCGGTGATCGCGTAGCCGCCGTCAACCTGTTCGAGCGTGACCTTCGCGGACGTGTCCATCTGATCAGCCTTCAGGCCGGCCTCGCCGAGAACCAGCGACAGCGCCATGGTGAAGCAAGCGGCGTGGGCCGCGCCGATCAGCTCTTCGGGATTGGACCCGGGCTGGCCCTCGAAGCGGCTGGCGAAGCCGTACGGATAGGTTTGCAGAGCGCCGCTCTCGGTCGAGATCGACCCCTTGCCGTCCTTGATGCCGCCGCTCCAGGCGGCCGATCCGGTTCTAACGATCTTCATGGTCTTCTCCTCGTAGGTCACATCGATGTCGCCAGGGGACCGTCTGGACGTCGCCTGGAGGGGACTGGTCGGGCTCGCGCTCGGCTGCTGGGGATCAGAAGCCGAAGGCGCTCAGACCGGGATGATCATCAGGCCGGCGTCCCAGGGGCCAGAGAAACGCGCGATCGGCCTCCGAAATCGGGTGCTCGTTGATGCTGGCGTGACGCGTGTGCATCAGGCCTTCGGCGTCGAACTCCCAGTTCTCGTTGCCATAGGCCCGGAACCAGTGGCCGCTGTCATCACGATACTCGTAGGCGTACCGGACGGCGATGCGGGCCCCCTCGAACGCCCACAGCTCCTTGATCAGCCGATAGTCCAGTTCCTTGGCCCATTTGCGTTGGAGGAAGGCTTCGGCTTCCGCCCGGCCGTGGAGAAACTCGGCGCGGTTGCGCCAGCGGGTATCGACCGTATAGGCCAGCGAAACTTTCGCCGGGTCGCGGCTGTTCCACCCGTCTTCGGCCAAGCGGACCTTCTCGATGGCGCTCTCGCGCGTGAAGGGCGGAAGCGGGGGTCTGGGCATGGAAGTCTCCGAAGAATCTGCGGCAACAAGTTGATGGCGCGCATCTTCTCGGCTCTTCCACCAGGCTTATTGTAGAAACTGGCAATGCTTCGCTGGCGCGCGACGATGGCCGCGCGCCAGCCGGGCTCACCAGATGCGAACGCGCTGGTCTGGCGACAGGTAGAGCTTGTCCTTTGGCTCGACCTTGAACGCGGCGTACCAGGCGTCGTTGTTGCGCATCGCCCCATTGGCCCTGAGAACTGAAGGGGCGTGCGTGTCGATCGCGGCCAGCTGCCGGGCGACATCCTCGCGAAGCTTGGTGCGGCGGGTTTGGGCTTGCGCCAGGAAGAAGCGCTGGTCGCCCGTCAGTCCGCCCAGGATCGGAGCCGGACCCGTTCGGGCCACATAGCGCTGGTAAGCCAGGTGGGCGGCTTCCAGGCCGCCAAGGTCGGCGATGTTCTCGCCGAGCGTCAACGCGCTGTCGACCTTCAGCCCTGGCAGGACGTCGTAGGCGCCGTACTGCGCTTTGAGAGCGGTGATCCGTTGCGCGAAGGCCGCCCTCGAGGCGGGGCTCCACCAGTCGCGCACCCGCCCTTGCGCGTCGTAGCGGCTGCCCTGGTCGTCGAAGGCGTGACCCATCTCGTGGCCTAGGAAGACGCCGATCGCCCCATAGTTCACGGCAGGATCGGCGGCTGGGTCGAAGAACGGCGGCCGCAACAAGCCCGCCTCCAAGGTGATGCTGTTGGCGGCCGCGTAGTAGTAGCCATTGCCGCTCACCGGGTTGACCGGATAGTCGGGCGGATTGGCGGTCGCCAGGCTTTGGCGCTCTCGCTCGCGCCGGAAACGCGCCAGTCGCACGACGTTGCCCAGAAGGTCCGTCCGATCGATGCGAAGCGTTGAATAGTCCGCCACCTGGCCGGCCGAGCCGATGCGCGCCGTCAAGGTCGAGAGCTTTTCCAGCGCGCCGACCTTTGTCTGCGCATCCATCCAAGGCGACTGCTCGATGCGGATCCGGAAGGCCTCCTTGACGTCGTCAAAGATGGTTCGGACCTGCCGCTCGGCTTCCGGGGGGAAGTAACGCGCCACGTAGACTTGGCCGACGGCGTCGCCCATCCACTCTTGGTTCATTAGCGTGACGCCACGTCGCCACCGCGCGGGCGGCGTTGTCACCCCCGTGAGGGTCTTGGCGTAGAAATCGAAGCGGGCGCTGGCGAAGGCGTTTGGCAGCACCTCGGCATGATCACTGAGGAACCGGTAGGCCAGGTAATCGGCCCACAAGGAGACGGGCTGACTTTCGGTCAGGGCGCCGAGCGCACGAAGCGCGTCGACGTCGCTGACCAACACTTCGGTCGCGCCTTCGAGTCCGGCCGCCTTCAGCAATTGCGGCCAGTCCCATTGTGGCAACTCGGCCTGCAGCGTAGCGAGCGTGACGGTCCGGCTGCGGCTGTCTTCACGCTGCTCGGCCCGGGTGCTTTGCGTACGGGCCAGGGCGACCTCGAGGGCGAGGATCGCCGTGGCTCGGGCGTGAGGATTGGCGTATCCGCCAGCGGCTAGGATTCTTTCGATGTAGACGAGATAGTCCCGCCGGATGGCGACGTAGCGGGCTTCGTCATTGAGATAATAGTCGCGAGGCAGGCCCAGGGCGCCTTGCGATACGGTGACGATGTTGCGGGTCGGCTCAGCGGGATTGGCGCTCACGCCGAGCGCGATCGGTGCGCTGTAGTCGATGTCCGCCATTAGGCCTTGGACGGCTTTGGCGGACCTGACGTCAGCGATCCTGGCAAGGTAGGGCGCGGCAGGGCGCAGCCCGTGCATCTCGATATCCGACTGCGCCATCCAGCTGGCGTAGAGATCGCCGATCCGACGACCGTTCGTGTCGGCCCGGCTCGACTTCGCCAGGTCCTCCAAAAGAACCCGGACGCGTTCCTGGCTTTCGCGGGCGAGCGTCGGCGCCACGCCAACGGCGTCCGTGTCGCCGGCGATGGCTGTCCGGGAGGACCATCCGCCATTGGCATAGCTCCAGAAGTCGTCGCCAGGCCAAGTGGCGGTGTCTCGTGCAGTAAGATCGATGCCGAAGGCGCCAAATTGCGGCCCCTCGGCCTTGGGCGCGGCAAGCGTGGGCAGTGGGGCCATGGCCGCCAGGGCGAACGCGAGAACACGAAACTTCATCTTCACTCCAAACGGTCGCGCGCCTTCCAATGCCAAGGCGGCCCTTGCGGCGGACGACCGTTTAGCGAGCGGGTCGCTCGATCTTGAATGAAAAAGCCGTAAGGCGGGAAGTTTCGCGGTTTGCCAGGTAATCTGCGACGGTCGGTGCTCAAAGACGGGGCAGGGGTGAACCCATCGCCGTTATGTTGCCATTGTTGGGTAACTTTTGCCGACGAAAAGTCAGCTGGTCCGGCTCTGCCTTCTCAACCGGCGGTGTTGCGGTTAGGCTTGGACGATGCGCAAGTCCCCCAAGCCCTTGGATGATGTCGATTGGGAAGAGGCCTCCCAGCACCTCATCGGCGCTTTCCCGGGGGTGACGCTGGGCGAGGTTGTCGAGCGCGCCGAAAATGCCGCGACAGTCCTCGACCTGATGCGCAAGCCCAGAGAGGCCGAGGCGATGCGCCGGAGCGCGGCTCACATCCGAAAGAAGATGGCCCACTAAGGGGAAACAGTGGCGACGCGACGGGCGTCCGAGGGTCAGTTGGCCTCGGCGATTCCGGATCGTCGGAACGCTTCAACCTTTGCGCCAAGGTCAGCATCGGCTTCCTCCGAGAAGGGACCCAATTGACTGAGCTTTCCCATCAGGTCCTTCAGGTCCTTCCGGATCAGGCCGGCGGTGATGCTCTGGCCCCGGAGCGAAAGCCCCAGGTCAAATCCATCAAACGGTCGCTGGAGTCGTCGAACGCGATGGCCTTGACCAGTGACTCAGCTGCTCGCGCTTGTTCCGCAAGCTTCACTCTTGTCGCGCATGTGTAGCCCGGAAACGCCTTCTTCACCGGAGGCCGCCGGCGAGACGAACCGCGTTACGACGTCTGCGCCGCGGTCGAGCGTCTGGTGGACGGGGCACTTGTCGGCGATCTCTGCCAATCGAGCGCGTTGCGCGTCGTCTAGGTCGCCGGTGACGGCGACTTCGCGAGTGAAGGTGTCGCGCGCGTTCAGGCTGCCGCGCGTGTGGGTGACCTGGACTGTCACCTCTTCCAATGGCCAAGCCTTTCGGCGCGCGTAGAGCCGAAGGGTCATCGCGGTGCAGGCGCCAAGTGCTGAGGCCAGGAGATCGTAAGGGTCTGGGCCGGAACCCATTCCGCCGAATGCGACGGGTTCGTCAGCGAGGATGTGAACGCCGGCCGCCAGAATGTCGACTTGGAAGAGACCGACCCCGGTCTCGCGAACAACGATAGGGTCTTTATCGAGATGGGTCTGAGGAGCGTCGGACATCTTGGCTCTCGGCTTGTTGAAGCAGGGTTCGGCGCCGGGCGGTGAATGCACGGCTTCCAGCACTGTAAGCCGTATTCATTCAGGCTGAGGTAATATGGGGTAAGGGGCGGTAAGACGTAGCGCTGCCGCTAAGCTTGGCCCTTATTCCGATCCTCGCATCGAGAATGACGAGGTCCGCAGGATTCCCCTTAATTCTCAAAATGGATTTTTATTTCAGGGCACGTTGAGCGCCCCACGTTTGCGCGTGAAAAACGGGCTTTGGCCACGGCGGGTTCTCGGTAGTGGAATTATTCCTCTGTAGTACTCACGCCTTCCCAATAGAGCGCGCCATTCCCGTACAAAACCGGGCACCGCTAGAGCCGCCGATTCCACGCCATTGTTCGACGCCAAGGTTCTGAGCAACTCGACCTTCGAGCCGCAGATTTTGGCCTCGAACGGGGAGACCAGTTCCACCTTCTGGGCGACCGCGCGTATCAGGTCGCGGCGATAGGCGCCGTTATCGTCCCTGAACATCTCCCGTGTCGCTTCCGAGAACCGTCGGAGGAGATCTGGTGTCAGAGCGGGCGTGATTTTATCGATCGCGGCGGCCGCCCGCTCGGCGTCGCCCAGAGCTGCGTCGCGCTGCGCCTTCAGCGAAGCGACTCTCTGCTTGAGAGAGCCATCGGTAAGATCGATCAGGCCCTCTTCGATCGAAAGATAGAGGCGCTGGAGTCGTTGGTCGGCTTCGGTCGCCAGCTTGCGCAAATCCGCGACGTGGCGGTGGCGCTTCTCGATCCAGTCGGAGCGGCGGTCGATGATATTGTCCATCATCGTCGCTAGGCGCTGTGGATTGAGCAGGCGATTTTCCAGGTGATCGATGACCGAGGCGTCCAGCAAATCCATGCGTACGGACAGGCCTTCGCATCCGGCCTCGCCTTGGCGGGCCTTGGTGCAGCACGTGTAGTAGCGATACGCGCTCCCCTTACCAGTGCGCAGTGTCATGGCCCTGCCGCACAGGCCACAGAAGCAGATCCCGCCCAAGAGGATCGGGCTGCTCACGAAGCGCGGCGCCATGGCCATGGGATTGCGCAGCGACATCGCCCGCTGCACCGCGTCGAAGGTTTCGCGATCGACAAGGGGCGGAACGGGCATAACGACGCGCTCCTCGTCGTCCTTGTGTTCCTGCGTGGCCCAATGCCGGCTGTTGAACACGTGCTCGCCAATATACGAGGTGCGCGTCAGGGTGTGATGGACGGTGCCGACGCCCCAACGACCCCCTCCACGCGTTCTGATCTGATGGTCGTTGAGATAGTTAGCGATCGACTTGACGCCCATCGGTCCGCTGCCGTCATGGCCGTGGAGCGCCAGCCGGAAGATAGAGCGCACGGTCTCCGCGCCGATCGGGTCAATCTCGAGCCTCTTCTTGATGCGCTCCCCACGTTGTTCTGCGGCGACGACGCGATATCCAATCGGTGGATGGGATCCGTTCCAGAAACCCTGGCGCGCGTTCTCCTTCATGGCCCGTAAGGTGTGCTTGGCGTTCTCCCGCGACTGGTACTCGTCGAAGAGGTTCATCATCTGCCGAACCATCACGCCCATGGGATCGTCTCCGACCTCCTGGGTGATCGAGACGATACGGACCCCGTTCTTGGCCAGCTTGCGGGCGTAGAACTCGAACAGGAACTGGTCGCGGAAAAACCGCGAGAACGAATGGACGAGGACGACCTGGAACGGCGGGGGCTTGGCCGACGCCGCGTCGATCATCTGCTGGAATGCTGGCCTGCGATCATCAGTGGCGGAGTTGCCGGGCTCGACGAACTCCTCGGCGACGGGCCAGCCCTTGGCCTGGCAGTAGGCTCGTAGCTGGCGCCCCTGGTCGGGAATGGAGAGGTCGCTCTCGGCCTGCCGGCCAGTCGAAACTCGAAGATAGAGCGCCGCGCTGGGCACGGCGGGCGGAGGAGGTGTCTTACGCTTGGCCATCTATTTTCCCTGGGGATCAGGGCAAGGGTCCGAGTAATTCGGCCAGCACCTTCTCCAAATACGCCTCGGTGATCCGCAGCTCGGCTTCGGTGATCGGCACGAAGGCTGGCCAGTCATCCGAAACCGAAGGCGCTATCGCCGCTCGGCACGAAGGTGAGACGATCGAAAGGGCTGGTGTTGGTAGTTCCATCGGCAAATAATCGTAGAGGTCGGCCAGGGCGTCGGGATTCACCTTCGGTCGAGCGCGAGTCATGGATCATGGACGCGCTGCGAGGCGACGCGGGGCAAGGCCCGGCGGCGGCTCGTCGTAGAAAAGCTTACAGTCGGCGGACATTGGCGGGGCTGCACGGTGGTGTCGTTTCGGCGCGGGGAGGTCGAAATGGACGGAGCGCTCAGTCGAAGGGCGTCCTTAGGGGCGGGTTTGGCGCTGGTGACGACGCCGACCATCGGCTGGGCGAGTCCGCAGCCGCGCCGGCTCAGCAATCCCAAGGCCTCGGCCGAAGCGCGCGCGCTCTACGCTTATCTATGGTCCCTCTACGGCCGAAAGACTTTGACCGGCCAGCAGGAGGGCGTGGCCCGTCCCGGTGTCGAGTTGGACTACATAGAGAAGGTCACCCGCCGGCAGCCGGCGATCCTGGGCCTGGACTACATCGAGCCGCGCCTGAACGCCGGGGTCAATGAACGGGCCATCGCCTGGCATCGTTCGGGCGGCATCGTCACCCTATGTTGGCACTGGGGCGCGCCGGACATTGGTCCTGGCTACGACAATTCCAAGAAGGACTTCGACCTTGTCGCCGCCCTAAGACCGGGGACGCCGCAGAACCTCGCCTTGCATCGCGATCTTGCGCGGGTCGCCGACCTTTTGTCCGTGCTGCGGGACCACAGGGTGCCGGTCCTCTGGCGACCGCTGCACGAGTTCAGCGGAGATTGGTTCTGGTGGGGCAAGCATGGCCCCGAGGCGTTCAAGGCGCTTTGGGCGCTGATGTACGACACATTCGCCCGCCAGCGCGGCCTGGATAATCTGATCTGGGTGGCCGGCTGGGCGGGGCAGAATGTCGATCCGGCTTGGTATCCGGGGTGCGATCGGGTCGATGTCGCCGGGGCCGACATCTATGCCGATGGCCACGGCGTCCTGGCTCCGATGTTCCAGGCGGTGAAGGCGATCGTAGGCGAGGCGACGCCCATCTGCCTGCACGAGAACGGTCCCATACCTGACCCCGCGCTGCTGGGGCCCGAAGCCGACTGGCTCTGGTTCATGACCTGGCACACGCGCTGGCTCATGGATCCTGGCCAGAACGATCCGGAACGCCTGAAGGCCTACTACGCGTCGGAGCGTTTTCTGACCAAGGACGAGTTGAAGCACTCGATCTAGATGTCGTCGTGGCTCTGGGCAGCCTGCTTGGCCTTTCGCTCAGCGATTCGGGCCAGGGAGCGGGTCAGATAGTCCTCGGTCGAATGATCGGGCGTGGCGTGCGCGGGGGCGAGCTTCAGCTCCTTGCGGAGTGTCTGGGCCGCACCGAGGGCCTGAAGGCCGAGTTTTACGGCGGTTTCGGCGATGAGCTGGGAATGGTCCCACTGGTCGGCGAACTCGGCGTCGGCGGTGATCATGGCGCCGGCGTCGGACCGGGCGACGCGGAAGTGCAGGACCTTGGTGGTCAGCGCCGTTCCCAAAGCCTGCCAGGCGATGTCGGCCGGATAGTCCTGCAGCTTTGGAAGGCCGCTGGGCAGTTCGCCCGCGCTTCCGCGTGAGGACCGGTAGTTGTCGAAGTCACCGTAGGTGCCTGCACAATCGCCGACGAACTCTTCCAACATCAGCGCCAGGCGGAGCGCGGAGAACGCCGCCGCCTTGTCGTTGGCCAACTTTTCGCGCCACCATGGTGCGCCCTGGGCGATCAGGCCGCTGATCACGCCGCCGATGACCGACGAGCCCAGCAGCAGTCCGATGAGGGTCTTGGTGTCCATGGCCCACCCTAGCTAGGCTGTGGTCTGGCGATCAATGGAGCAGCGGCAGGACCACTTTCACCGCCACCAAGAACAGTCCAGCCATTCCCAAACGGGCGGCCAATGCGACGCCCTTGCCGGTGCCTTCGATCTTGATGACGCCGAGAATGCTGACCGTGACGCGGTCTCGCGCCGCCGTTGGTGGCGGAGGAGGGGTCTTCGGCGGGAGCGGAAGGTTCACGGACGGATTCCTCAGCAAGATTGAATTGCGGAAATCCCTTCGGGTATGGGGGGCTGATCGGGCGTCCGGGTCAAGACCGTCTTGTTGTGGAGCAGCGGATGCAACAGGCGGGCTGCAGGGGGTCTACGGACCGCTTTTTCCACTTTCGCCTTTTCTAAGTCATTGAATTTGAACAAGATGCAATAGACTGATTTTCCTGAATTTGGCTGTGGATAAGCCTTCGATAGCTCACGGGAAAATAGGTGGCGCCGATTTTCGTTGACCCAGAGGACGGTCAGTCCGACTCCCGTCGCGTGCCGGGCGGACCGATCGGAGTGTCGCTGAAGATCGAGACGACCTGGTCGACATAGCCTGGATTGGCGTCGATGAAGTGCCCGATAGGCGGTCCTGCTGGTCCAGTGAGCAAAGCCCAGGTCCAGGCTCCGGCCGCGTCGATCGTGAAGGTCTGAACGCAAGGCCTGAATCCCAAATCATACAGGGCCTGTTCGTGACGTTCGTCATCGACGGCGCTGAAGCACGACCACTTGGCCCACTCGATTGATCCGTAGGACCTGACGATGTCGGCGCCAGCGTTGTCGGGATGGGTGACCTGATCCCATCCCCAGAAGCCGGCCAGACCGCCGACAGGCTGACCGTCGATAGTGACGCCGATTTCGAAGCTGGACCCGCTTGCTTCAGGATGAAAATGCGCCTGGTAGATCAGGTAGAAGGGATTGCGCGCGTCCGAGGCTTGGAAGTGAAAGACGGCGCGGGGATCGTGGGGCTGGGCCAGATAGACTTCCACCGCCTCGACCCACGATGGTGCGAAGCCGATGAACTTCAGGAAGGCCGCGACGCCGCCTCTCCAGGAAGGGGCGATACGCTTCGTCAGCGTTCGGCGGAAACGGTAGCGATTGGAGCGGGGCGTTGCGGCCTGTCCCGACGTCGCCTTCAGCTGCTTGAGGATGCGGCTCTCTGTGTTGAGGACATCAACCTTGGGCCAGTCGCCGAACCGAACCAGGCCGGCGGGAACGCAAACCAATTCAAGGTTGGCGATCTTCTCAGGCGTACCCCGCATTGCTTCCGCGGTGGAGAAGCAGTCGTCGGGGTAGCTCTCGTCGGCTAACCACATAAGGGCGTCCGTTTCGGCTTCCCATCCCGGAAATGCGTAGGGCGCCAGATGCCCGATCGGCTCTCCGGTGATCTTCGTGAGTTGTTCTTCATCCCCCAGTCTCAGGCGCCAAAGGCACGCGATCGCCTGGTAGGGCGCCGTCTCGGGCGACATTGCATCGAGCTTAAGGATTGCCAGGCGAATGAAAGGTGTTCGCGCCGCGCGTTCCTCGATGGCCTTGAGATGGCTGTCTCGCCGGTCGGCGGAGGGGTATTGATACAACGACACTTCGGGCGACAGCTGCGGTTGGTCGGAGATCGGGAGCAGGTCCACGTTCTCGTAGGCCACGCCGTTGGCCACTCGGATCGGGCGTAGGCCTTCTACGTGGACGCCCGCCGTTGCGGCGAAGAACGAGAACGGCAACCTCAGTTCGTGCCATTCGGTCGACAGCACGATGCAACGGATGGCTTCCTTGGGAATGCGGGCCTCGTTGATCAGCAGCGAGACGTATTTGGCCAACTCGTTCAGCGTCGAGCGGGCGCTGCGGTCGCTGCGCTTGAGTTCGATGACCACCACGTGGTCGAACTGATCGAGGGCGACGATATCGATCCGTCCACCGGCCCCGCTCGGATTGGGAAGCTCGTACTCGATCTTGGTGAGCGTCAGCCCTGGCTCCAGGGTCTCCAATCGCTCGGCGACGTAGTCGCGCAATTCAGCTTCGGTCTGGAACAGGCCGAGCACCGGCGGCTGCATCGACATGAATGGCTCAACCTCAAACACCTCGGCGCCGCGTGCAATAGTGTTCGCCAGTCTAGGTTGAGGCGCAATATGGTTTCGTTCACCACGCCTATGCTGAAATTGAACTGGGGCCTGACATTCAAACGACCTCTCCCGAACCGGTGATCGAAGAGACGGCGTTCCCAGACGCGCTCGCGATCCTGCCCAGCGACACCTACGTATTCGACATGGCCCCCGGCGCGACCGAAATGAGCTTGCGGATCGTCGGGCAGCGCAAGCTCAACAACGGTGTCGGAGTCACGGCCGTCGACCTCGGGCTTTTGGCTTTCGACTTCAAGGGCACTTCGCTGGGTGGCTTTCGTCGTCTGCGATCGAACAGCGGCCTCGTTCCCGAGGCGGTGATGGACAACGAAGACGCCATGTTGCGGCTTCAGACCGACAGGTTGCGCGTAGCTGTGTTCGTGTCCGCCTGCATCTACGGGACGCACGCCAAGGCCAATCACTCCACCATCCGAGGCGCTGTATTGCCGGGCCTGGATGATGTCTTCAGCTACGCTCAGGTTCGGGATGGGCGGCTGGGGCTGGCGCAGTTCGAGCTGGAACGATTGCTGGCCAAGATGCGCGAGCGAAAGAAACTGCTCGACCAACGCAAGCTTCATAGCGCCTCGATTAGCCTGGAGACCCTGACTCAGGCGCTCGATCTTGCTGATCGATTGCTCGCCAGCGTCGCGCAATACGAGACCACCGACCCGGTGACGCTCATGGTCCTGAGCTACCAGGCCATGGTGCTGCACGGCTTGCAGCATCCAGGGCCAAGTATCGCGGTAGCTGCGGTGGTGCTGGAAGCAGCGGTCACCGAGTTGCTTTATGCGCTGGGTCTGGTCGAAGGCCGGCCCGCGCGGCTGCCGCTGCTCGATCCGGCGCCGGCGCCGATGTCGCGAAGCCGGGTCAAGACCCTGCGGTTCAATGGCGCCTTGGGCGAGCTGAAGGAACTTGGCGTGCTGGACGCCTATCTCGTCCAACGGATCGATGCGGTCCGCAAGGCGCGGAACGACTTCATGCACGAGGCCAAGGCGCCCGGCCCAAGGCAATCTGGCGATGCGCTCACCGCCGTTCGCGATGTCTTGCGGATCTGCACCGGCGAGCGTGGCTTCGAACTCAACACCGGCTTTGCCTACCGCTGTTGATCCTAGATCAACGCATCGACATCGATTTGGCCCTCGCGGCCCCGCGCGCCGCATCGGCTGCAGCGGAGTTTTCCGCGGATCGTGTGGGGCTGGGTGTGGCCGCCGAGATTGGCCACGGCTTTCTCGCGTGACCAGACCACGCGGTTGCCGCAGCGTCGGCAGATGATGGTGAGGGGCGACTTGATGCGGGCCAGGATGGGCCAGATGGCGGCCATGGTCAGCGGCGACCCGGCCAGCCATAGCCGTAGTCGGTCGGATTGAGGCCGGCATCGATCAAGGTCTCGATCAGCGCCCATCTGGCTCGATCGGGATCGGCCGGCGTCATCAGGCCCGAGAACGACAGCGCCGGCATCCGGCCCGGGCAGCGCGGGCAGCTCACCTTGGCCTGGATCTGCGGCATGGTCAGGTTCAGCAGCTTGCGGGCACGGCCCAGCATGACGTCGCGCCGCCAGGTCTTGCTCGACCCACAGTACTGGCAGCGGAAGGTGATCTCCCAGCCGCGCTCCAGGGCATCGACCAGACGCGCCTTGTCGAACGGCGCGGCGATCTGGGCGGCCTTGCGGCGGTCGGCGTCGCTGGGCTCAGGCACGGGGCGGCTCGACCTGGCGCACCGCGCGCCAGTAGGACCAGGGCTTGGCGATCACCAACTCGACCAGGAACCAGGCTTCGTCGCCGTCGAACGGCGGTACGTG
>Ga0209564_1000248_pt1 | contig 116617 bp, 115 predicted proteins | sample AraplaCol_mMF_r2_FD_184272 | JGI IMG/M metagenome (GOLD analysis project Ga0209564, IMG submission 184272) | Arabidopsis root microbial communities from North Carolina, USA - plate scrape MF_Col_mMF_r2 (SPAdes) (version 3) | ecosystem: Host-associated > Plants > Roots > Endosphere | place... | reverse complement strand
AAGGCATCATGCGCAAGGACGACCATCAGTTCTTCCAGCCGATCTACATCTCGTCCTTCGGCGAGCGCACCGAGAAGGAGCCGTTCGACGAGGAAAACACCGGCTGGGGCTGGAAGCTCGCCGCCAAGGTCGACACCAAGGACACCATGCTGCCGACCACCTGCAAGATGGAACGGCCCTGATTCCTTCTCCCCGCACGCGGGGAGAAGGTGGCCCGGCGTAGCGCAGCGAAGCCGGGTCGGATGAGGGGGAGCCTCCGCAAGCTCCGAGCCCGTGGAGAGCCCCCTCACCCGGATTGCTGCGCAATCCGACCTCTCCCCGCAGGCGGGGAGAGGTTAGGGACCAGCGCCTCGTCAAACGACCTCACGACACAGGCAGACACACTTGCTCGAACTCATCGTCATATCCACGCTGAACGGCATTCTGTTCGGCATGCTGCTGTTCCTGATGGCCTCGGGCCTGACGGTGATCTTCAGCATGCTCGGCGTGCTGAATTTTGCCCATGCCTCGTTCTACATGCTGGGCGCCTTCTTCGGCTTTCAGATCAGCAAATGGGTCGGCTTCTGGCCGGCGCTGATCATCTCGCCCCTGCTGGCTGGCGGACTCGGTGCGCTCGTCGAACGCTACGGTCTGCGACAGGTGCATAAATATGGTCATGTGCCGGAGCTGCTGTTTACATTCGGATTGGCATTCGCCATCGAGGAAGTCGTGTCGATCGTCTGGGGCAAGAGCCCGGTCGATTTCCGCGTTCCGGCGCTGCTCGACTTCCCGGCCTTCACGCTGTTCTCGACCAACTATCCCGCCTTCAAGATCTTCATGCTGGTGATCTCCATCGTGATCTTCGCCGGCCTGCTGATCACATTGAAGAAGACCCGCATCGGCCTGATCGTGCAGGCCGCCCTCACCCATCCGCATATGGTCGGTCATCTCGGCCACAATGTCGGGCGCATCTTCATGCTGGTGTTCGGCGTGGGCACCGCGCTCGCTGCTGTTGCCGGCGTGATCGCAGGGCCAGCCCTCGTGACGCAATCGAACATGGCGGGCCTGCTGGGGCCGATCCTGTTCGTGGTCGTGGTTGTCGGCGGCCTCGGCTCGCTGCCCGGCGCTTTCCTAGCCTCGCTGCTGATCGGCCTCGTGCAGACTTTTGCGGTGTCCATGAACGGCTCGCTGGCCGGCGCTTTCGGGCCGCTGAGCCCTGACCTCGCCGCCACCTGGCTGGCCGATATCTGGAACGTGACCATCGCCCAGATCGCGCCGATCATGCCCTATGTGCTGCTGGTGCTGATCCTGATGTTCCGCCCCATGGGCCTGCTCGGGACACGCGAAACATGAGCGACGCCACCATGACCATTGCGCCGCCCGCGGCCTCCGCCTCCGATCGCCTGAAGTTCTACGGCATGTGGATCGTCGCGGCTGCCGCGCTCGTGATCCTGCCGAAAATCTTCTCGTCTGGCGGATCGCTGACCACCTTCAGCCTGATCGGCATCTCGATCATCTTCTCGCTGTCCTACAACATCCTGCTCGGCCAGACCGGCATGCTGTCCTTCGGCCATGCGGTCTATTACGGGCTCGGTGGCTTTCTCGCGATCCATGCCATCAACATCATCGCCAAGAACAAGTTTGCGATCCCGCTGCCGCTGGTGCCACTGATCGGCGGCTTCGCCGGTCTCGGTTTTGCGCTGCTGTTCGGCTGGGTCTCCACCAAGCGATCCGGCACCGCCTTTGCGATGATCTCGCTCGGCCTTGCCGAACTGGTGGCGTCCTCGGCGCTGATCCTGCGCAGCTTCTTCGGCGGCGAGGCCGGCATCTCGGCCAACCGCACAAAAGTGCTGCGGCTGTTCGACTGGAGCTTCGGGCCGCAGATCCAGATCTATTATCTGGTCGCGGCATGGACGCTGATTGCCGTGATCGCCATGTATGCCCTCACCCGCACGCCGCTCGGGCGCATGTGCAATGCCGTGCGCGACAATCCCGAACGCGTGCAGTTCGTCGGCTATGATCCGCATGTGGTGCGCTACATCGCGTTCTGCTTCTCCGGCTTCTTCGCCGGCATCGCGGGCGCGCTGGCGGCGATCAATTTCGAGATCGCGAACTCGGCCTATCTCGGCGCCGTGCAATCCGGCACCGTGCTGTTCGCAGCCTATATCGGCGGCATCGGATTCTTCATCGGCCCGATCGTCGGCGCCATCTTCGTGACGCTGCTGTCGCTCGGCCTCTCCGACCTCACGCAGGTGTGGCAGCTCTATTTCGGCCTGATCTTCATCGCCGTGGTGATGTTCGCGCCCGGCGGCCTCACCGGCCTGATGATGATGCACTGGCCGCTGATCAAGGCGGGTACCATCGGCCGCGTGCTGCCGGCCTATCTGATCGCCTTCGTGCCGACGCTGGCGATGCTGGTCGGTCTGATCCTGGCCATCGAGGTCACCGTGTTCCACATGGTCCATGCCGGCGGGAATTCGCACATCAAGGCGTTCGGCATTCCGTTCGATGCGGAGAATCGCGGCGTCTGGGCGATTGCCGCCGTGCTGCTGATCGGTGGTGCCTTCCTCGCCCGTCTCACCTGGAGAATGATCGCCGCACGCTGGGATGACGCCCTCACCGAAGCCCGTGCCAAGGGAGTGGCCGCATGACCAATGCCATCGAAATGCACGGCGTCGAGAAGACCTTTGGCATCACGAAAGTGATCCAGGGTGTCGATCTCACGGTCGCCAAGGGCGAGCGCCATGCGCTGATCGGGCCGAACGGCGCCGGCAAGTCCACCACGTTCAACCTGATCTCCGGCTATATGAAGCCGACCAGCGGGACCATTCTGCTGAACGGCCAGGATATCGTCGGCCTGCCGCCATTCCAGATCAATCGCCGCGGGCTGTCGCGCTCGTTCCAGGTCACCAACGTCTTCGCGAAGATGACGGTGTGGGAGAATTTGCGCTGCGCCGTGCTGTGGGCCACCGGCCATCGCTACGCGTTCTGGAAGAATGTGGATGCCCTGCCCGAAGTGCGCGAGCGCACCGCGCAGATTTTGCAGGACATCAGCCTGGTGTCGCGCCGCGACGTACCGGCGGGGCTGCTCACCTATGCCGAACAGCGCGCGCTGGAGATCGGCATCACCATCGCCGGCGGCGCCGATGTGATTTTGCTCGACGAGCCCACCGCCGGCATGAGCCATGCCGAGACGGAACGCGCGGTGGAGCAGATCCGGCGGCTGACCGAAGGGCGCACGCTGCTGATCGTCGAGCATGACATGAGCGTGGTGTTCGGCCTCGCCGATCGCATCTCGGTGCTGGTCTATGGCGAGGTGATCGCCACCGGTACACCGGACGAGATCCGCGGCAACAGGAAGGTCAAGGAAGCCTATCTCGGCGAGGAGGCTGCCTGATGCTCGAGGTCAAGGATCTCCACGCCTATTATGGCAAGAGTCACATCCTGCAGGGTGTCGACATGCATATCGACACCGGCGAAGTGGTTTCGCTGCTGGGGCGCAACGGCGTCGGCCGCTCCACCACCGTCAAGGCGATCATGGGCGAGGTGCCGCCGCAGGGGAGCATCAAGTTCAAGGGCAAGGACATTGCCGGCCTGCCGAGCTTCAAGATCGCGCATCTCGGCCTCGGCTATGTGCCGGAACATCGCGACATCTTTCCGGGCCTGACCGTACGGCAGAACCTGCTGCTAGGCGTCAAGGACGCGCGAAAACCCGGCAAATGGCGGCTCGACGACATGCTCGACATGTTCCCGAATCTCGCCCGCCGCGCCGATACGGCCGCCGGCGTGCTGTCCGGCGGCGAGAAGCAGATGCTGACCATCTGCCGCACGCTGATGGGCGATCCCGAACTGGTGATGATCGACGAACCGACGGAAGGTCTCGCGCCGCTGATCGTGCAGCAGGTCGGCGACCTCCTGGCCGAGATCGCACGACGCGGGGTGGCGATCCTGCTGGTGGAGCAGAAGCTGTCGATCGCGCTGCGCATTTCGCACCGGGTCTATGTGATGGGCCACGGCCGCATCGTGTTCGAGGGCACGCCGGCGGAGCTGAAGGCAAATGACGGCGTGCGCAAGGAATGGCTGGAGGTCTGAGCCTACTCCCCGTAGGTGCTCAGCCGCTCCAGATCGATCACCGTCACGCCGCCATATTCAAGCCGCAGCAGCCCCTCCTTCTCGAGGGTCTGCAGGCATTGATTGGCCTTCTGCCGCGAGATGCCGGAGATCGCGCCCAGCTCTTCCTGCGTGATCTCCAGATGCCGCGTGGCATCACGATACAGGATCGGGTTGAACAGGGAGGCGATGCAGCGCGCGAGCCGCCCTGTCGCATCCAGCATGCGGCCATATTCGGTGAGCGCGATGAACTGGCCGAGGCGCTCGTTGAGCAGCGACACCAGGAAGCGATTGAAGCCGACGCTGTTCTCGAAAAGCCAGAAGAAGGTCGTCCTGTCCATCAGGGCGACACGTGAATCGCGCATCGCGACGATATCGTAACGGCGCGGTTCGTTCTTCAGAACGCTGCCCTCGCCGAACCACGCGCCCGCCGTGAGGCCGGTGATGCTGACTTCCTTGCCGCTGCGCGAAATCGTGCCGATCTTGACGAGGCCCGACACCACGCCGGTCCAGTAATCGAACACGTCGCCGCGCATGGAGATGAACTCGTTCGCCTTGAACGATCGCTCGGTGATGCCCGCGCGCGCGACCTCGATTTCCCGGTCGCTGAGATCGCGCGCCCAGGCGGCGATCCTCTTCAATTGATCCGCAGCAATCATGCCACCGCCGCCATCTACCTTGTTGCGACGCAACAAACCATGCCACGCGACAAATTGCCGGGCAGATTGTCCGGCGCGAGACATTTCCCACGCCCGGTTTAACGTAGGGAGGATGACCGCGGAAGGTTCATTAGTCGAATGGCCTGCGATGCCCCGGCGTTATAAGCTCCGGGCGTTACCGTGGACGGGATAAAGAGCGCGCCAAGCGCCGTATCTGGGAGGGCCTACGTGACGGTTGCTTTGGAAGTACGCGGCGTATCATTGCGCTTTGGCGGCGTGCGCGCGCTCACCGACGTGAGCTTCGCCGTCAATCAGGGCGAGCTGTTCTCCATCATCGGGCCCAACGGCGCCGGCAAGACCTCCATCGTCAATTGCATCTCCGGCCGCTACAAGCCGACCGAAGGCCAGCTATTCTACGGCGGCAAGGAGATCACCAATCTCAACACCAATGCACGCCCGCGCATCGGCATCGGCCGCACCTTCCAGAACCTCGCGCTGTTCCATCATATGAGCGTGCTCGACAACATCATGGTCGGCCGCCACCACCTGCTGAAGAACAATTTTCTCACCGGCTCGCTCTACTGGTTCACCGGCGCGCGCAAGGAAGAGCTGGAGCATCGCCGCAAGGTGGAGGAGATCATCGACTTCCTCGACCTGCAAAGCGTCCGCAAGGCAACCGCCGGCACCCTGCCCTATGGCCTGCGCAAGCGCGTCGAGCTGGCGCGCGCCATGGCGCTGGAGCCGAACCTCATTCTCCTCGACGAGCCGATGGCCGGCATGAATTTCGAGGAAAAGGAGGACATGGCCCGCTACATCGTCGATCTCAACGAGGAGTTCGGCATGACCGTGATGATGATCGAACACGACATGGGCGTGGTGATGGACATCTCGCACCGCGTGATGGTGCTCGATTTCGGCCGCAAGATCGCCGAGGGTGATCCGGCGGCCGTGCTCGCCGATCCGCATGTGAAGCGCGCTTATCTCGGTGAGGAAGACGAATTGCTAGTCGATCCCGACGACGCTCCCGTCAATGAGGAGAGCGCGGCATGATGGACTATGCAGCCCGCGTCAAACAGGCGGACACCTATCCAAAACTGCTGCGTCTCAATGCCAGGGAGCATGGCAAGGAGATCGCGCTGCGCGAAAAGGATTTTGGCCTCTGGCGCGAATTCACCTGGGATGATTACCACAACCGGGTGAAGCATTTTTCGCTTGGCATGGTCGAGCTCGGCATCGGCAAAGGCGATGTGATCGGCATCATCGGCGACAACCGGCCTGACTGGATTTCCGCGGAAATCGCGGCGCATGCAGTTCGTGGCATGAGCCTCGGCCTGTATCGCGACGTGCTGGACGAAGAAGCCGCCTATCTCCTGAACTACGGTGAAGCGAAAATCGTGTTTGCCGAGGACGAGGAGCAGGTCGACAAGCTGCTCACCCTCGCCGATCGCGTTCCTGCGCTGAAGCACATTGTCTATTCCGATCCGCGCGGCATGCGGAAATATGACGATCCACGACTGCTGGACGCCGACAAGCTCGCGCAGATGGGGCGCGACCGCGCGGCGAAAGAGCCGGCGCTCTACGATCAGATGGTCGATGCCACCCGCGGAGAGGATGTGGCGATCCTCTGCACGACATCAGGCACCACGTCGAATCCGAAGCTCGCCATGCTTGCCGCCGGCCGCGTGCTCGGCCATTGCGCCGTCTATCTCTCCTTCGATCCCAAGGGGCCGGACGACGAATATGTCTCTGTGCTGCCGCTGCCCTGGATCATGGAACAGGTCTATGCGCTCGGCAAAGGCCTGCTGTCGCGGATGAAGGTCAACTTCGTCGAGCAGCAAGACACGCTGATGAACGACTTTCGCGAGATCGCACCGACCTTCGTGCTGTTCGCGCCGCGCGTCTGGGAAGGCATCGCCGCCGATGTCCGCGCGCGGGTGATGGATGCGTCACCGCTGAAGCAGAGCCTGTATGAGCTCGGCATGAAGACCGGGCTCAGCGCGCTGGCTGATGGCAAGCGCTCGGTCGTCGCCGATGCCCTGCTGTTCCGCGCCTTGCGCGACCGCCTCGGCTTCACCCGGCTGCGCTCGGCTGCCACCGGCGGCGCAGCGCTGGGACCGGACACGTTCAAGTTCTTCCGCGCCATGGGCGTGCCGCTGCGCACGCTGTACGGCCAGACCGAAACACTCGGCGCCTTCACGCTGCACGCGCCCGATGCGGTCGATCCCGATACGACGGGCATTGCGATGGGCGACAACATCGCCATCGAGGTCCGCGATCCCGACAGCCAGGGCGTCGGCGAGATCGTGGTGAAGCACCCCAACATGTTCCTCGGCTATTACAAGAACGAGGAAGCGTCTGCCGCCGACATGCGCGACGGCTGGATGTATTCGGGCGATGCCGGCTATTTCAACGACAACAAGCAGCTCGTGGTGATCGATCGCATCAAGGATCTCGCCGAGACCGCGCGCGGCGAGCGCTTCTCACCGCAATATATCGAGAACAAGCTGAAGTTCTCGCCTTATGTGGCCGAGACCGTCGTGCTCGGCGCGGGCCGCGATGCGCTCGCAGCGATGATTTGCATCCGCTATTCGATCATCTCGAAATGGGCGGAAAAGAACCGGCTGTCCTTCACGACCTATACGGACCTCTCCTCGCGCCCCGAGGTCTATGCGCTGCTGCAGAAGGAAGTCGAAACGGTCAATTCGACACTACCGCCGGCGCAGCGCATCTCGCGGTTCCTGCTGTTGTACAAGGAGCTGGATGCCGACGACGGCGAGCTCACACGGACCCGAAAAGTCCGCCGCAACGTCATCAACGAGAAATACGCCGACATCATCGACGGCATCTATGGCGGTCGCAGCGAGATTCCGGTGGATACGACGATCAGGTTTCAGGACGGCACGTCGCAGCGGATACGGACGAAGCTGAAGGTGGTGGATATGAGGACTGGCGCCCGGATGGAGGCCGCAGAATGAACACATCCTTCCTCCTCCAGCTCCTCGTCAACGGCCTCGTGGTGGGCACGCTCTATGGCGTGGTCGCGATGTCGTTCGTGCTAATCTACAAGGCCACGCAGGTCGTCAATTTTGCCCAGGGCGAATTGCTGCTGATCGGCGCCTGGGTGTGCTGGACGCTGCTGACCAAATATCAGGTGCCGTTCTGGCTCGGCATGCCGATGACCCTGGTCTTCATGTTCGCCTTCGGCATCCTCGTGCAGGTCGTGATCCTGCGGCCGCTGATCGGCGAGCCGATCATCTCCGTGATCATGGTGACCATCGCGCTCTCTGCCGTATTCCAGGCCGCGCTGAAATGGATCTATGGCGTCAATCCGCAGCCCTTCCCGCGCGTGTTCACCAGCCAGGCGGTGACCATCGGCAGCCTGCAGATCCAGACCGTCTATGTGATGAGCCTCGTCGTTTCCGTGCTGATGATGGTCGGCATGGCCTGGTTCTTCAAGGTGTCGAAATGGGGACTCGCGATGCGCGCCACCGCCTTCAACCAGCAGGTGGCGCAGTCGCTCGGCATTTCCGTGAAAACCGTTTTCGCGATGGCCTGGGCGATCTCTGCCATGGTCTCCGCGGTGGCCGGTGTCGTCGTCGCGGTCGTCAACGGCGTGTCCTCGGGTCTTTCGATCTACGGCATCAAGGTGTTCCCGGCCGTGATCCTCGGCGGCCTCGATTCCATTGCCGGTGCGGTGGTCGGCGGCATCATTATCGGGCTCCTGGAAAACTTCGCGCAATTCATCGACAGCGAATATCTGCACTGGGGCAATCTCTACGAGATCGCACCATTCTACGTGCTCATCATCATTCTCATGATCAAGCCTTACGGCCTGTTCGGCACCAAAGACATCGAACGGGTGTAAGCCATGGCGAATTCCACACTCCTCCCCGCTGGCGACTTCCGCTCCTCCTACGCGGTCGACACCACGATTTTCCCGACCACGACGAGCCGGAATTTCGCGATCCTCGGGATCGCCCTCACCTGTCTCGCCCCGATGGTGTTCAGCGACTACTGGCTGAGCATCCTGATCCAGATCGGCATCTATGGCATCGCCGCGCTCGGCTTGAACATTCTGGTCGGCTTCACCGGCCAGATTTCCATCGGCCATGCCGCCTTCTTCCTGCTCGGCGCCTTCACCTCGGCTTACATCTCCAACAAGACATCGATCCCGGTTTTCTTCGCGATCCCGCTGGCGGGCATCGTCACCGCCATTGTGGGCTTGATCTTCGGCCTGCCGGCGGCGCGGCTGAAGGGGCTCTATCTCGTCATCGCCACCCTCGCCGCGCAATATATCCTGATCGACTTCTTCTCGCGCGCGGAGTGGTTCTCCGGCGGCTCGGTGCCGGCGATGGCCGAGCCGTTCTCGATCTTCGGCTATGTGCTGCGCGGCGACCGACAGTATTTCTATGTCGTGCTGGCCTATGTCGTGGTCAGCTATCTCCTCGTGACCAACCTGATGCGCTCGCGCGACGGCCGCGCCTTGGTGGCAGTGCGCGACCACTATCTCTCCGCCGAGATCATGGGCATCAATCTCACAAAATATCGCACGCTGTCTTTCGGCCTTGCCGCTTTCTTCGCCGGCATCGCGGGTGCGCTCTATGCGCACTACCAGCTCGTCGTCTCCAACGAAGGTTTTGGCATCGAGCGCTCGATCCTGTTCCTCGCCATGGTCATCATCGGCGGCACCGGCTCGATCATGGGCACGCTGATGGGCACCGCCTTCGTGGTGCTGGTGCCGGAAGCGATGGAATGGATCAGCATGGAACTGAAAGGCGGCGTCATCGACAAGGCGCTGGCGCTCAACAACAACCTCACCTTTCTGCGCGAGATCGCCATCGGCGTCATCATCATCGCCTTCCTGGTGTTCGAGCCCGACGGGCTCGCGCATCGCTGGCGACAGATCAAGGCCTACTGGAAACTCTATCCGTTCTCGCATTGAGGACGGCGGACTGCTCAAGACCATAAAATATAAAACGCTGGGAGAACGCTCATGACGATGAAATCATTTCTGACTTCCGCATCACTTGCCCTTTTGATTGCAGGCGCGTCTGCTTCCGCGCAGGCGCAGATTGCCGTCGGCCATCTCGCCGATTATTCCGGCGGCACGTCCGACGTCGGCACGCCCTATGGCCAGGGCGTGGTCGATACTTTTGCCTGGATCAACAAGAATGGTGGCATCGGCGGCAAGCAGGTCAATCTCGACAGCAACGACTACGGCTACCAGGTGCCGCGCGCGATCGCACTGTACAAGAAGTGGTCCGGTGGCGAGAAGGTCTCGGCCATCATGGGCTGGGGCACGGCGGATACCGAAGCGCTCACCGGCTTCCTTGCGCAGGACAAGATCCCGGATATCTCGGGCTCCTATTCGGCAGCACTGACCGATCCGACCGGCGCCGGCGGCAAGGCGAAGCCTGCGCCGTATAACTTCTTCTATGGCCCGAGCTATTCGGACGCCTTGCGCGCCGAACTGACCTGGGCGGCGGAGGACTGGAAGGCCAAGGGCAAGTCCGGCAAACCGAAATATGTCCATATGGGCGCCAACCATCCCTATCCAAACGCGCCGAAGGCGGCGGGTGAAGCCATTGCTGCCGAGCTCGGATTTGACGTGCTGCCGCCGCTCGTCTTCGCGCTGGCGCCGGGCGACTACAGCGCGCAATGCCTGAGCCTGAAGAGCTCCGGCGCCAATTACGCCTATCTCGGCAACACCGCGGCCTCCAACATCTCGGTGATGAAGGCGTGCAAGGCAGCCGGTGTCGACATCCAGTTCATGAGCAATGTGTGGGGCATGGATGAGAATGCCGCCAAGGCTGCGGGCGATGCCGCCGACGGCGTGATCTTCCCGCTGCGCACGGCGGTCGGCTGGGGCGGCAATGCGCCGGGCATGAAGACCGTACAGGAGATTTCAAAGATCTCCGATCCCTCGGGCAAGATCTATCGTCCGGTGCATTACATCGCCGGCGTCTGCACCTCGCTCTACATGAAGGAAGCCATCGAATGGGCCGCGAAGAATGGCGGCACAGGTGGTGAGAACGTCGCCAAGGGCTTCTATCAGAAGAAGGACTGGGTGCCGGCCGGCATGGAGGGCGTCTGCAATCCCTCGACCTGGACCGACAAGGATCACCGCCCGACCACCAAGGTCGATCTATATCGCTCGAAGGTCTCGGGTTCGACCGATGGGGACCTCAATGACCTGATGGCCAAGGGTACGATCAAGCTGGAGAAGGTGAAGACGGTGGACCTGCCGCGCAAGCCGGAATGGCATGGGTGGTAGTTTGAACTGAGGCGCTGATGGCCTCCCTCCCCCAAGCCGCGTAGCGGCGCAGTGGGGAGGGTCCGCCGATAGGCGGGGGTGGGGTGCCTCCGCATATGACATAGTTCGTGGAAGCACCCCACCCGACCGGCCCAAAGGGCCGGCCACCCTCCCCACTGCGCGCAGCTTCGCTGCGCTGAAGGGAGGGAAAGATAGAGCCGCAACCGGGGAGTCACATTGGTGCAGACGACACTTCAGCCCGAAGCCAAAGTTGCAGCTGCGATGGCTCCTGCCCCCCTCCTCGACGTCCGCAACATCGAGGTCGTCTATGATGACGTCATCCTCGTGCTGCGTGGCCTCAGCATGGAGGTGCCCAAGGGCGCTATCGTCGCGTTGCTCGGCGCCAATGGCGCCGGCAAGTCGACCACGCTGAAAGCGATCTCCGGCCTGCTCAAGACCGAGGACGGCGAGGTCACCCGCGGCGAGATCATGTTCGACGGCGAGCGCATCGACGGCACCGATCCCGACAAGATCGTTCGCCGCGGCATCTTCCAGGTGATGGAAGGCCGCCGCATCGTCTCCGACATGACGTCGCTGGAAAACCTCCGCCTCGGCGCCTTCACACGACGCGACAACGAGGTCTCCGCCGACATCGACATGGTCTATGACTACTTCCCGCGCCTGAAGGAACGCACCGGCCTCGCTGGGTATCTTTCCGGCGGCGAGCAGCAGATGCTGGCGATCGGACGCGCGCTGATGGCGCGACCAAAAATGATCCTGATGGACGAACCGTCGATGGGCCTGTCGCCGCTGCTGGTGAAGGAGGTCTTCGCCATCATCAAGAAGATCAATCGCGATCTCGGCGTCACGATTCTGCTGGTCGAACAGAACGCCCGCGCCGCGCTCTCGGTGGCGAGCCACGGCTATATCATGGAACAGGGCAAGGTCGTGCTCGACGGCACTGCCGATGAGTTGCGCGACAATGAGGACGTGAAGGAATTCTATCTCGGCGGCGCCGGTGACCAGCGCAAGAGTTTTAAAAACCTGAAGAGCTTCAAGCGGCGGAAACGGTGGCTCTAGTTTTGCACAGCCTGCTCACGGCACGCTGCCCCGGCGCAGACGAGGCCCGTCTTGCGCGCCAGGATCGCGCGCACGCGGCGCGATACGATGAACACGATCGCGATCATGGTGACCACCGCCACCGCCATCAGCGCGCGCTTGAAGGACGATCCCTCCTCCAGCAGCAGCGCGCGGCCGGATGCGCCGAGCCAAGTGTACATCACCAGCTGGGGCATCGTGCACAGCGTGGTGATCACCGCATAGGGCAGCAGGCCGATCTTGGTCAGCCCGAACAGATAATTCTGCGCCGAATTCGGCAGCGGGCCGAAGAAGCGCATCAGCGCCATGATGCGCCAGCCCTCGTCATTCACCGCCTGCGCAATCACGCGCCAGCTGGCACGCCTCTCGATCTGTCGCTCGACCCAGCCGCGCAGAACACGGCGCGCCAGGATGGCCGCCAGCACCGAGGCGACGGCAGCGACCGGCAGGATCACCATCAGCGACTTCAATCCGAATGCCGCGCCCGCGCCGATCACGACGAAGGTACGCGGAAACGGCAGAAACGAGGACGCAACGACCAGTGCCGCCAGGACGCCCGCTGCTGGAAGATCAAGATGGCCCCAGCTCTCGAGCCAATGGACGATATGGTCTGACGACATGATTTTCCCGTAGCACGACCACACGGGCCAAGGAACGACCGCAACGTCGCAACCACCAGGACACAGCCAGATGCGCCATTTCGATGCCCTCGAGAACTGCGACCCGTCGCACCGCCACGCCAATCTGTTCTCCCGGCTCCCCGACGTGCTGCGTCACGCCATGCAGGCGCCGGCCTATATGGAACATCTCAAGGGGATCAATCCGGCAGCCATTGTCAGCCCGGCAGCACTGGCGCAGCTTCCGGTGCTGCGGAAATCCGACCTGCCGGTCTTGCACAAGGCCAAGCCGCCCTTCGGCGGCTTCGCAGCGGCCCAGCCGGGCTCGTTCGGCCGGCTGTTCACCTCGCCCGGTCCGATTTTCGAGCCGGAATCCAGGCAGGCGGATCCCTGGCACGGCGCGCGGGCGCTCCATGCCGCCGGGTTCCAGCCGGGCGATATCGTGCTGAACACGTTCAGCTATCACCTCGTCCCCGGCGGCTTCGTTTTCGACGGCGCCGCCCGGGCACTGGGCTGCGCTGTGATCCCCGCCGGGCCCGGCAATACCGACCAGCAGCTGGAACTGATCGAGACCTATCGCCCGGCCGCCTATACCGGCACCCCGGACTTCCTCAAGATCCTCCTGGACGCTGCAGGGAAGGCCCAGCGCGACGTTTCCTCGATCAAGCGGGCGCTGGTGTCCGGCGCCGCCTTCCCACCCTCCCTGCAGGCCGAAATCAAGGCACGGGGCATCGATGCCTATCAGGCCTATGCCACCGCCGATCTCGGCGTGATCGCCTATGAGAGCGCGGCCCGGGACGGGCTCATTCTCAATGAAGACCTGATCCTGGAGATCGTCACCCCCGGCACCGGCGATCCCGTGGCGCCCGGCGATGTCGGCGAGATCGTGGTGACGTCGCTGGACCCGCACCATCCCTGGATCCGGCTGGCGCTGGGGGACCTCACGGCTGCCCTGCCCGGCCGCAGCGGCTGCGGACGGACCAACCTGCGCATCAAGGGCTGGATGGGCCGCGCCGACCAGGCGACAAAAGTCAAAGGGATGTTCGTGCGCCCCGAGCAGATCGCGGAAATCGCCAAGCGCCACCCGGAGCTTGGCCGGCTTAGGCTGGTCGTATCCCGTGCCGGCGAGAGCGACGCCATGGTGCTGAAGGCCGAAGCCAATGGCGATGCCGGCCTCGTCGACGCCGTCACCACGACCTTGCGCGCGGTGAGCAAGCTCGGCGGGACCGTGGAACTGGTGCCGCCGGGCTCGCTGCCCAATGACGGCAAGGTGATCGCCGACGAGCGCGGCGGCTAGCGCGCAGCGCACAAAAACCGCGGACTTCGCGATCCGATCCTGCTATGCAGCGACCGAGTTCCGAAGATCGCGACCAATCTGGATGCTGAAACTGCTGCAAACCACCGAAACCTGGCTGCGTCACCCCACGGTGACGAAGATGATCAGTTTCGGGGTCATCGGCATTGCCAATGCCATCATCGACTTCGGTGTGTTCAGCATCGCCTATCAGGTGCTGAACATTCCGATCGTGCCTGCCAACGTGCTGGCATGGATGGTCGCAGTGTCATGCTCCTATGTCATGAACACCATGATCACGTTCCGGGCCGAATCCGGCCGCGTGCTTCGTCGCAAGGACTACCTCGTCTTCGCCGCGTCCGGCGTGCTCGGCATGATCGCCAATACGGCCACGCTCCTGCTACTCTCCAGCATCATGCCGGTCTATGCCGCCAAGATTTGCGCAATCTTTACGGCCTTTGTCCTGAACTTTGCGATGTCACACTTCGTTGTGTTCCGGACGAAGCCACGCGGCTGACCATCGTCATTCAGACAAGCACACGCGGACATATCTACCAATCGCGCGAGACGATGCAGCGATCTTAACGGTTCTGCATTGTTGTAGCTGACATGACGATCGATCCCTGCAATCCCTGCGAGGCACTTTCGCGCGGCGACGCAGGAATGATCGCGCTGCTTGAGCGTCGCAACGCGTCGCCAGACATGACGCGCAAGAGGATGAAGCCAGGCGATGACATCTCGACTCGTTCGATATCTCAAGCTCGGCCAGCAGCGGCTGAGCGTCTTGCATGAAATTCTGCAACACCCTCTCAATGAAGGATCGCGCGCGAGAACCTTGCGACGTTACGTTGCCTGGAATCTCACGCGCGCCGTCATCGATCGAAAAGTGGTGCTGCCGCTGCCGCACGATCTGCAGATCATCGTACCCAACCAGAGCAATTTCGCCACCGGCCTGTATCTCCACCAGCTCTATGACTTCAGCAATATGGGCTTCTTCTGCCATTTCCTCCGCACGGAAGATCTCCTGCTCGATGTCGGCGCCAATATCGGCGTTTACGGCCTGCTGGCGACAAAGAGCACGGGATGCCAGGTGATCGCCTGCGAGCCGGCGCCCGATACATTTCGGACCCTGGCGGACAATGTGCGTCTCAATCGTCTCGACGACCGCATCGAGCTGCACAATGCGGCCGTGGGCGATGCCGAGGGCACATTGACGATGTCGGTGGGCAAGCACGGGCTCAATCACGTGGTGCAAGGCAGCGGCGCGACGGTGCCGCAACATCGCCTCGACGACATTAACGGCGAGCGCACGCCGCGCGCAATGAAGCTCGATGTCGAAGGTTATGAGATGCATGTGCTGCGCGGCGCGCCGCGGATTCTCGCCAATCCCGCCTTCAAGGTGGTGATGGTGGAGATCAACGGGCTGATCGAACGCTATGGCGAAACCGTGGACGGCATTCGTGCACATCTGCGCAGCCACGGTTTTGCGCCGGTCGCCTATGATCCCGCAACGCGACAGCTCACCCCCGGCGGCGAACATGACGAGATGTTCGTGCGCGATCCCGATTTCGTCAGCGAGCGCGTGCGCAGCGCCCCGCCCTTCGTGCTGTTCGGCAAGACCTACTGAGCGTCCGGTCCAAGCACGCGATCGGCTTCGGCCACCGCGCACAGGATGTGATAGAATGACGATGCCGGGATCGTATCGACCAGTGAATTGCCTTCGGCGTCGAACTGGTCGTACCAGCCGCCTTTGACCGGATGCTGCAGATAATGCTTGTCGAGGCGCGCGAGTGCTGCACGCGCCTCATCGGCTGCGCCCGCGACTCCGGACTCGGCCTGCGCCAGCCACGCCTTGATGATCTCCGTCTGCGGCCACAGCCGGCGCGTGGACTTCACGACATTGCCGGCGACGTCGCCTTCATCGATTAGACAACCGGTGGCGTCGCGATAACGCGGCGCGGATTCCAGCAAAACCGCACGATATTTTCCGGTCGGACAACCGGTGATACGTTCGAATTGCTTGAGTAGCCAAACCCATTCAGCCTGATGTCCAGGCTCGACGCTGACCGGCTCGATGCGCGACCAGTCCTGCTCAAAATATTCGCCGAGTACGCCCGTCTTGGCGTCGAAGAGATTTGACACGAACAGCCCGAAAATATCGCCGGCCCTCCGCTGGAACGCCGGATCATGCGTCGCATCGAAGGCCGCAATGAAGGCTTCTAACAAATGCATATGCGGATTCTGCCGTCGCGGCAGCGACGTCGGAATGCCTTCGACATAACCGCCGTCCGGAGAGCACAACTGCCTGTCAATAAAATTCACTAGGCTGTCAATCTCGGCAAGGACTTTTACATCACGGTCGAGCTGGTAGACGGTGGCCAGCGCGAGCAGGATGAAGGCGTGATCATAAGTGTCGCGGAGCGGATCGAGTACGTGGCCGTCGGGCGCGAGCACATGCACGAAGCCCGGCTTGCCGTCGGGCGACTTGGCTTTAGCAAGCATGTAAGCCAGCCCGCGCCGCGCTACGTCCACCCCTTGCGGATACCAGCCGAGTTGCGCAGCCTTGGCGAAGCAATATATCTGGCGAGCCTGCACGCGGACCCGTCGGGGGGCCAAGAGATCGGGCTTGCCGTCGACCAGCAGGCGCTCGATAAACGCTCCGGACTCGTCCTGCCCCGAACGATGCCAGAGTGGCAAGGCGTCGTCGACAATCGAAAATCCAGACAATTGAGCCACTCCTGATCTTACATCGACATTATAAACGGATCATGGCCATGTGAAGATCGCTTGACGACGCGATCTCAAATCGCGTTCCGACGATGCTCACAGTTGCCAAACATCGTTCCTTTATCGAAAACCGGACGGAACACGCGTGGCTTCCAGCCAAAATCCCGGATTGCCGGCGTGGCGTCGAAGATCATGTCCTTCTCCATTCGGCTGCCCATGGACACGTTGGCGTTTGGCAAAAACGGCTTTGCCAGACGGAACGCGACCTTCCACAGCAGCGACGGCACATGTAACATCCGCCGTGGCTTGCCAAGACCGTCAAAAACCCGCCCAACCATTTCGTGGTAGCTCACAATTTCGCCGCCGGGTACAGAATAGATCTGATTTGCGGTCCAGCCGCTCGCGGCTGCATCCAGGGCGCCCTGCGCCAGATCTTTGGCGTGAACGGGTTGACGCAGGCCAGCGCCGGTGCCCAGCAGCGGAAAGAACCCGAACCTGCGGATGAACCGCGCCAATCGGGAGATATTTCCGTCCCGTCCCTCGGCATAGATGATCGTTGGACGGAGTATGGTCCATTCGATCCCGAGATCCTCGCAGACGAGAATGAGCCGTCGCTCACCCTCTGCAAGCCCCTTGATCATGGCGCGCTCGGCGGGAATTTCGGAATTGATCTTGGTCAAAATGCTGGTCGATGTGAACGCCACCACCCGCTTGAGTGACGGCTGGGCAATGCTCGGCAACGCCGTGGCCAGGAGGCCGACGTCAGCGGTGCAATAGACTGTATCGAAGGGCGGAAGATCCAAGGTTTGTGGGGCAGCCAGGTCGCCCTGCCACCAATCTACCTCCGCCGATCGATGTTGCGAACGTGACAGCGCGAGCGGCCGCAAATTCCGCTGCAGAAGCTGCTCCACTATATACCCGCCGACAATCCCGCTTGCGCCGACCACTAGACTTTGCATGTCGCCCCTTTGACTGTCTCTTTGATCAATCGGGTTCTGCATTAAACCGGCTTGCTTCCGGCGTGAGTGCTGTCGGCAAATCAGACGCAAACCGACCACGCCCGAACCATCGCCATCCGCTCATGCAAATATCATCCAAGTCGTATTTTGGTCGCCACTTCAATAGATCAAATGCGATGGAAGGGTCGGCGTAAACCGAAGCTGCATCGCCGATACGTTTGCTGGCCATTCGATAAGGGATAGTGCGACCGCAGGCCCGCTCGAACGCCCTTAGCACTTCGAGTACGCTATATCCGCGTCCCGTTCCCAAATTGAAAGCGTGCCAACCGGCGCGGCCATCGAGAAAATCAAGCGCTTTGACATGCCCTTCCGCCAGATCGACCACATGAATGTAATCTCGGACACCCGTGCCGTCCTTCGTGGGATAATCCTGGCCGAAGATGTTCAGCATGGAGAGATCTCCCAGCGCCACTTTGGCGAGATGAGGCACAAGATTCGTCGGGTCGTGAGAAAGATCCTCTCCCAGCACTCCGCTGCCGTGTGCGCCTGCAGGGTTGAAATAGCGCAGGCATGCAATCTCCCAAGCGGGATTAGCCTTGCAAAGATCGGCAAGGCATTCTTCGACGTGAAGCTTTGATCGACCATAGGGATTGAGTGCTGAGGTAGAATGGGTTTCGTCAACGGGAAGCCGGACCGGATTGCCGTAGACGGTCGCGCTCGAGCTGAAAACAAGGCGACTGACGCCCGCTTCGCCCATTGCCTTGAGAAGCGAGAACGTACCAGAAACGTTATTATCAAAGTAGCGGATCGGCTCCACGACCGATTCACTGATCGACTTCAGCCCGGCAAAGTGCATTACCGCGTTACAGCGGTGATCGACGAGGGCTTGCGTGACTTTCCCGGTATCGCGGACATCGGCATTCACGAAAGGCACAGCCGCGCCCGCGACCGATTCGATTCGCTCAATTACATCGGCCGAACTGTTACTGAGATTATCCAGAACGACTATACGGCGCCCTTCGTTCAAAAGAGCAACCGCGGTGTGGCTACCGATATACCCGGTGCCGCCGGTAAGTAAGATCGCCATATGACGTCAACCTTCCTTGCTCACATTGCCGCCAGACAGGCTGACAGGAAAGCGCGCGAACAGCAGCGGCGTGAGTAGTATCGACATCAACACTGCAGGATAGGCGTATCGATAGGCCGGAAACGGGATAATGATCATCAACAGCAAAGTCGACAAAAGCGGTATCAATGCCGTCAGCAATACCCCGTCGTCACGCCGCCGAAGCAGATATACGGAAACTGCGAATAATCCGACGAGCAGCGGCAGAGCCGGACGCCAGAACAGCCAGAAACGTTGCCCCCCTTCGGTCCAATGCAGATAGGATAACAGCGATTGTCGCAGATCCGGGTGGATACTGTGGCTTTCCCCAGCCAGTTGGACGAAGCGCCAATCGACACTATCGTAACCTAACGTCACTGTCGATTGAAAGGGCTTCTGCCAGAGCCCGATTTGCCAAAGCATCCTAGAGACGCACGCCTGCCGCCGCGCGAGAAGACCGGGATGCTCAAGGATAATGCGTCCGACAGCGCGCAGCATCGCCCATTTGTTGACCTTGAGATATTCCTGATACTGTGTCCCTCGCATCAAAGCGGCTTCAGTCACGCTCGACGTCGTCTCGTCCGTCATCACGCAATTGTATTTCTCCCAAGCGCTCTCAGGAGCGATCCGAAAAAACAACGCGGCATCATCGGTTGCGATCGGAACTCGTTCGGCAACTGCGGCGCTGAAGAAGTGGTAGGCATAAAACCGCATGAAAAGACTACCGGGACTTTCACCATTGATGTCTGCTCCGGCGCTGCGCAATTCCTTCTCGGCCTGGACCGCGAGCACTCCTGGTATCGCGATCAGCGCGATCAGCAAGGCAGCGCCCGCAGCGGAATACGCAGCGCCCCTGTAGCGCCAATAAAGAAGCGCGAGCGCACAGATCGCAACGAGGGAAATCACGGGCGCGATATTGCTGCGCATCAGACCGGCAAAAACGGCCGATATCACGAATGTCATAACCAATTGCGGTGCCGGCGCCTGGGAGTTCGGTCTGAGCATCCGTAGTAACGCAAAGGAAAAGAGCACCACGCCAACGGCGCACAGCGCATCTTTCCCTAGGCTGGTGAAAAGCGCTGGATAGGCGGGTGTGAAAGCCAGCAGACAAGCCGTAAAAAGCGCCACCACCAGTGGCACGCCACGATATCTGAGCTCGCGCAGGACCAAGGACACGCCGAATGCCGCAGCAACGCTCTGAAGGCAGATCAGCGGCACCGGCGACGCGTCGAACAAGCTCATAAATCGGAAGAAATATGTCGTAGGATACCCAAGAGGAGCATAGAGTTCACCTCGACCCACGGCCTGAACCCATTGCAGCGAGCCATCATAGCTGACATTGCCGGGATTGAACGCAAGCAGGACGGTAACGGACGACGCCAAAAGTGGCGCCGCGAGCAACACAATCTCCCAACCCGCAGGCGAAGTGCCGATCGCACGAGATCGCCGCGCGCCGCCGATAAATTGGATGCCGAGAAGCACGGCCCATAACGCGGTTGCGACAAGCCCACGTCCGCCCCATCCCACAAGCGCAACCTGCCCGACTGAGGCAACCGAAGACTCTGGGCCGCCAACAACAAACGGCACGATCTGTTCGGAAACTGACCGCAACAAAATTTCGAGCGGCGCCGCGGTCCCGGACGTCACAACCACACCGCCGCTTTGTGAGAACTGAATAAACCCTAACCGGACCGCTTGATCGTTGGTCGCGATTGTCAGCGGTTCGGCATTCGGTTCCCCCGCAAGGGTAACGGAGTCCCCTCCCCGAACGATCGACCAACCCGAGGGCACAATTAGATATCTCTCTCTGAGATATTTGTCGAAGCGGTCACCGAAGAATACGATCCTGACCGGCCCTGCTTGCGTTTGCGATGGCCCGATCCGAGCCTCAAACACGGAGTGCCGGTGCCCAAGATCGAGTGATAACGTGAGCAGAACTGCCACGACGAGAGCCGGCAACCACGCCTTTAGCGCGCTGAAAGAGGGCAACGAGGTTCGCGCAAACATTATTCAGCGATCGGACGGGCGACGCGCTTGCATCAGCGCGAAATGACGGGTCAGCTTGGTGATAGCCCGATGCTGCGCATTGATATGACGCGTCAGCAAAACGAGAGCGTTGACGATGCTGATCGACAGCAGGATCAGAATGAAATCTAGTCCTCGCCCGATGCCGAAATAGGATGCAATGACCGTCGAGACGTCGGGATCCCAAACGAAATAGATGCCGACCAGATAAGCCAGACACAAAGGGATCTGCAGCGCAGGCGGGCGCAGGAAGGCAAAGCTGTAGACGGCCATGAAGAGAAAAACAAAGGTCAAAAATAGACTAAAGATCACCGGCCGATCCTCCCCAGGAGCAGCTCCATCAGGATGCCGACAGCATTAGAGCCCTTCTGGCCTTTTCGCACCGAATATTCCGAGTAGAGAATTGTCACCGGATGCTCGATGTAGCGGACATGGTGGCGCGCAATGTGATGCAGGATTTCCGAAGCATGCGCCATGCGGTTCTGACCGAACTCAAAGGTCTGGCAGAACGAGCGGCTGAGAACGCGGAATCCGTTGTGCACATCGGTCAACTTGATGCCCGCATTGAGCCGCGTGAACAGCAAGGCGGCCTGCAATAACAGTCGACGTTGCCATGTGATGTTCTCGGCTTTCCCCAGAAAACGGCTGCCCAGCACAACGTCGCATTGATGCGCCTTCAGCGCAGCCAGCATCGGCGGAATCTCGGCGGCATTGTGCTGCCCGTCAGCGTCGAAGGTGACAATGTATTGCGCGCCCTGCCGCAGCGCGTAGGATATGGCCGTCTGCAAAGCGGCGCCCTGCCCAAGATTGATGGGATGGGTCACAATATGAGCGCCAGCCTGGTGAGCCCGCGCGGCGGTCTCATCGCTGGAACAGTCATCGCATACGACGATATTACGGCACACAGCCATCACACCGGCGACCGTTTCCGCGATGGCCGATGCTTCATTATAGGCCGCGACTACAACCCAAGTGCCGGCGTCTATCGATTCGTTCGGCACCATCTACTCGGTTCCTATCAAGATTAGTCCTGCGGTGATGACCGCTACGCCGAGCAGAAAGCGGAGCGAAATCGACTCGCCGAAAATGATCGCACCACCGATCGTGGCGACGATCATGCTCACAAACGTAAATGGATAGGCGCGTGACAACGGCAAAAAGGTGAGTAGCCACACCCAGGACACCATCAGGACGACATATAGCAGCGCCCCCAGCAGAAAAGGCCAGTCAAGGACCATCCAGAGGAGACGGAATAACTGGCCTTGCTCTCCCACGGACGGATGACGGTAAGCAGCCAGTTTCAAAAGCAACTGCCCTGCCCCCATTCCGGAAGCAAAGAGCAGCACCATCAGGATATGGATCGCCTTCAAAGCGCAGTCCTTTGAATCGCTACCGTTAGTGGGCGCTGTTCCGAGCGACGTCAACCGTAAGACGCATGGCGCCAAATCGCCATTCGAGCATTGACCAGACTGCAATACTAACGCCAAAGCTCGTTGTCTATCACAGACATTTGTCCGTGGCTCGCAATGTGTCGAAGGTGAGCTATTTGCCATGCCTCCAGTCCATATCAGGCGCGACAGCAAGGGTACTAACGGCGCTGCACCACCGCAATCAAAAGCCCGGTCGGCAACGGTGCCGCAAGGTCAGGCGGAATGAGCGACGCTACCGCGTTCAACCTCAGGACATTGGCGAGGTATCTCAAGCTGTAGCCGACGTTCAGCGTCCTGACCATTATGCGATGGTCATCGAGCCCAAGGTCACGCGTGGCACGATCGAGGCATGCATTCGCGCCCGATCTCGTCGGAATCGAGATATGCTCGCCGGGCTCGAAATAGGGCCATCGTCGCCGTGTCACTTTACGCGCAAGCGAGCCGTAATCGGGACAGATCAAAGTGAGCGTTCCACCCTTCGCAACAAGTGAGAGGCAGTTCCGGGCGAATTCCACGGGAGCCAGAACGTGCTCCCATACCGCGACCGAGAAGACGTGATCGAATTCATCGTTCAATGAATCTGCCCACCCGGCCGAATTCAGATCGATTTCGCGATACCCGACCGTCGCGTCAAGACTGTCGGGACGCCCGCCGATATCAGCAGCCAATCCCTGCGGGCACGAGTCGGCCAAAACATTCGCGACTTCGCCATGCCCTGCGCCGACATCCAGCCAGCGCGTCTGCTTTTTCATGACTTTCGCAAGCAACCGCGCATAAAATCGATATTGCGAGGACAGAGCGCCTGACAACGCAGCCGCCGTGTACCAATCGGGCCGGAATCGGTGATAATTCCGATAAAATTCGCCAAGCCTTTCCGGTGTCGGCGGATTTTCTGTCAGCAACGATCCACACGACGTGCATTCACAAAGATCAAAAGGGCCGAAAGTGCGATCGACTTTATGGAACTCTCGCGTGTACGCCGTTTTCAGGGCCAGCGACCCACAATAAATGCACAACATGCCCGCATTTTCCTGATTAGCTTCGACTTGTCATTATCAAGGTCAAACGCCGCGAACGGCGCGCACCTACGATACAAGCCAGCGTGTAGGACGAACAAGGCTGAGAGCCCAGGCTACCAGCCACGAGAGCACAGTCGCGTAAGCTGCGGTCGAAATGATCGCACTCAAAGCATCCACCGCACTACCAGACGGCGATCCAACCACATTGTAGCCGACGCGTTCGAGAAACAGTACATGCACGAAATAAACACCGAACGACACGCCCGCGAAGGTGGAAATGCTGCGCATCGTCAAACTTGACGCATTAAGGAAATGCGCCAATTTGATCAGGACGATGAACATGCCGATCGACTGAGCAATGACCGGAAATGTTGAATAGACGAAGAATTGCTCGGAGAACGCACCGGCCTTTTCGCTGGCACGCAGTGTCATCAAGACGATTGCTGCCGTACTGACCACATAAACAAAAGCAGCGCTCAAGGTCAGCTTCCGCGACGGGACCGAATAGAGCTGACGAATTAGAAAACCCGCGACAAGATAGCCTGAATTTCCGAGTACGACAAAATTGCTGATCCAATTCGGATAGCCTGCCAATTGCGTCACGAGCTTCATGGCAGCCCATGCAAGCCAGACTCCGACGAAATAACTGCCGGCACGCGTTCCGTTTGTAAACAGAGCCCGAAAGACCGGGATCAAAACGTACAGGACCGCTAACTCGTACAAGAACCACAAATGATAGACTGCAGCACCTTCAAAAACCCGCAAAAACGCTTGCCAGATGACCGACGGCGAAATCGGCTGGCCATTGCCGGTTGCCAGCGGATAAAAGATGCTCCACGCCACCAGAGGGGCGCCTATGCGGAGCAGCCGTCGGCCAAGTTCGCGAAATGGTCGATCTTCAGCCTTCGCCACAGGCGACAGCAACAGGAAGCCGCTGGCCATGAAAAATAGTGGAACGCAAAAACGGACTGCGGCATCGACCACGCAATGCGTCAGCCAGACGCCCGGTGCGATCGCTCCATAGCGATAAAGGACTGGCGACGCCGAATGCAGCAAGATGACAGACAGGATCGCAACCGCGCGAACCAGCTCAATTTCCTTGAAATGTCGCCGCACAGGCTGCGGGGCAAGCCCGCTGCCTGGACGAGAGACGTCATCAATGCGTACATCTGCTGCAGCGCTGTCGGCGCGAATCTCTTGAGAATTTCCCATCACACGCCCGTCCGCCACGACGACTATTGAAAACGCGTTGAATTGCGCCAGACGGTGCGGTTCACATAGTCGACGTAGCTTAATACAATACGAAGGACCTGTTTGGACACGGCGCCGCCTTCATAATCGGAAACGGGCTTGAGCGCGCGGTTCTCACTGTTGTGATGGGCGGTCACAACGGCGATCGCCTCAAGCACGCGCTCGCTGCGCAACCCGCTCATGATGAGGGTTCCCTCATCCATCCCCTCGGGCCGCTCATGCGCTTCGCGCAGCGTCACCGCCGGCAAATTCAGCAGCGACGCTTCTTCGGTGATACTGCCGCTGTCCGAAAGCACGCAAAGGGCGCCCATCTGCAATCGTACGTAATCGATGAAACCGAACGGCTTGGCGAATCGGATCAGCGGATTCTGCGCAGCGACACCAACGGCATCAAGGCGCTTGCGTGTGCGTGGATGGGTCGACACGAGAATCGGGTAGCCGTAGCGGGCCGCCAATTGCTCGAGCGTTTCGAGAAAATCACGTACGTGATGCGGCGCATCGATGTTCTCTTCGCGATGCAGGCTGATGAGAAAAAAGCGTCTCTCTTCCAGATCGAGGCGCTGCAGGACATCCGACGCCAAGATCTTTTTGCGATTGAAGGCAAGGACTTCTTCCATATGCGATCCGGTCTTCATGATCGTTTCCGGACGAATGCCCTCGGCGAGAAGATAGCGCCGTGCGTGTTCCGTCAGAACCAGATTGATGTCACTGAGGTGATCAAGAACCTTGCGATTGAGTTCTTCGGGGACCCGCTCGTCGAAGCAGCGATTACCCGCCTCCATGTGGAAAACAGGGATCTTGCGGCGCTTTGCGGCAATCACGGCCAGACAGGTATTGGTGTCGCCGTAAAGAAGCAGCGCGTCGGGTTTCTCTTCCGCAAAAACTCGATCTGCCTTGACGATGACGTTCGCGATCGACTCGGCCGCCGTATCGGCGGCGACATCGAGAAAATAATCGGGCTTGCGAATGCCCAAATCCTCGAAGAATATCTGATTGAGCTCATAATCGTAGTTCTGCCCCGAGTGCACCAAGACGTGATCGACATGCGCATCGAGTTCGGCAATGACGCGGCTCATCTTGATCAGTTCAGGCCGGGTCCCGACCAGCGTCATGACTTTCATTTCGGTCCAATCCCTATAATTTACCTCCCGGGAAAGATCCCGGGATGCGCCGCTACAAACCTTGCATTCCCGGAGCGACATTGATCTCGCGTAGCTTCTGTATGATGCCTTTGATATCCAGCCGCATCGTATTGTGGGACGTGTAATCCTCGAACTCCGAGATCCGCGGCTCGCCGTCGACGAAATACTTGCTGTAGTTCAGATCGCGGACGTCGGCGGGAATCCGGAAATAACGACCAAGGTCCTCGGCCTTCGCCATTTCTTCTCTGGCAACCAACGTTTCATAGAGTTTTTCACCGTGCCGCGTTCCGATGATCTGAACTGGATTCGGAGCGTCGAACAATTCTTTCATCGCCGTGGTCAGATCCTGCATGGTGGCAGCGGGCGCCTTCTGCACGAAGATGTCGCCAGGATTGCCATGCTCATATGCATGAAGGACGAGATCCACGGAATCCGATAACGACATTAGGAAACGTGTCATGTTGGGATCGGTCAATGTGAGCGGCATTCCGCGGCCAATCAGATCGACAAACAGGGGGATAACCGATCCGCGGGAGGCCATCACATTGCCGTACCGCGTAATGCAAAATGTCGGCCCATTGCCAGCTGAGCGCGATTTGGCGATCACAACTTTCTCGCCCATCGCCTTCGAAATACCCATGGCATTAATGGGGTAAACGGCCTTGTCAGTGCTCAGGAACACGACGCGCTGGACATCTGTCGCGATCGCAGCATTCAAGACGTTCTCAGTACCCAGCACATTGGTTCGAAGCGCTTCCATCGGGAAGAACTCGCACGAAGGTACCTGCTTCAACGCAGCGGCATGGAAGACAAAATCGACACCGCGCATCGCGTCTCGCAGAGACTCATAGTTGCGCACGTCACCGATGAAAAACTTCAGCTTCGAGTCGTTAAAGGCGATCCGCATGTCCTCCTGCTTCTTCTCGTCCCGGCTGAATATCCGGATTTCTCGGACGCCAGTATTGAGGAAGCGGCGGAGGACGGCAGTCCCGAACGAACCGGTACCGCCCGTGATCATGAGCGTCTTGCCGTCAAACATCAGTCACCCTTTCGGTGGTAGGAGTCGTGCATAGTACGAACGAGTTGGGGCCAGGTATCGGCCACATATCCCACTGCACTGCTGAACCGCGATGAATCTAGCGATCGATCAATCACCAGTTTATCTGACGGCACTATCTTGATTTGCTTCTGATAGACGTCCGCGACCAGTTTCAACAGATCGAACTTCGCGATCGGCGCGGCAGATACATGATAGAGACCGCACAGGTCGGCTCGCGGAACAACAATGTCCCGGATGACGCGAGCCAGTTCATTGGTGGGCAGGCCGGAAAAGATGGCGCGGCTGAAGCCAGTCACATTGTCTTGCTGGGACAGAAACCAATCGATCAACGAATGGGACGTCGATAATTCGTGCCCGATGATCGAGGTCCGCAACGTCACCGCATGCGGATAGTTGACCGTCTCGCCGAGATGTTTGGAACGGCCGTAGAGGTCGAGAGCGTCCGCGGGATCGCTCTCGACATAGTTGCCCTTGTCGCCGCTAAACACGCAATCCGTGCTGATATGGATAAGTCTGGCCCCCACCAGCCCGCAATAATGTGCCAGTCGATGCGGAAAAAGACTGTTGATCGGCAGCGCGACCAGAGGGTCTTTTGCACTAGGCAGCTGCTTAACCAGGCCTACGCAATTGACAACAATAGCGGGCCGATGCTCCATAAAGAGAAACGTCATCCGATCCGGATCGAGCACATCAACGTCGGTGACCAGTCGATCGGCATCAGCTTTGCTGAAAAACCGCTTGACGCCGTCATGTCGCGCCGTACCGATGACGTCGAAGCCTTCACCGTCGCGAAAAGTCCGGAACATGGCGTGCCCAAGCATGCCACCAACTCCGAGGATAAGCGTCTTCATACCGCGCACGATATTCCTTTCTGCCGAAGCCTCGACGAGAGAATCGTTACGAGCCGGGAGGCTGCCCGCTTTGCCTCGAAGTGCTCCAAGAAATAACTGCGCGCATTGCGCCCCATTTCCGCCCGCTTATTGGAAGGCATTCGCGCCAAGGTCAAGATCGCCCGGGCCAACCCTTCACCGTCCCCGGATGGAACGGTGTAGCCGGCTGCCGCAAGCCGAATGACGCGAGCCCCCTCGCCGTTCAAGGCACCGATGATCGGCCGTTCGGCCTGCATATAAGCCTGGATTTTGGAAGGAACCGTCGCCTCCAAGGCAGGTGCGTCGGCAAGCGTGACGAGCAATGCATCGGCCCGGCGAAACAGATCGGGCATCAAGGCACTGTCCAATCGTCCGAGCAGACGGATATTGTCGAGTTTACGCTCCTCTACACCCGCCCTCATCGATTCGGCTTCCGAACCGGTCCCCGCCACCAGAAACTGGATATCGTCCGCCCGCCCCTGCAACTGTTCGGCGGCGGCCAGTATCGTTCCAAGGCTCTGGACTTTGCCCAGATTACCCGCGAACAGAATATTGAAATGGTCTCGGTCGAACTCTCTTTGGATCGCGTCTGGGATCGGCTTCGCGACGGAGGGAGCGTCCGATGCAAAATTTGTGAAAACCACCAACTTTGAGGGATCCGCATAACGCGCAACCTGTTCCACAAACGCATCTGACTGCACCAGAATCGTATCGGCTGCCCCGTAGATCCACCGCACCATTTGCCCGACACCGCGCAACAAACCGCGGTTTCGGACGTAGCCCGTCATTTCCAAGCTATCGGGCCAGAGATCTTGAACCCAGATTGCGAGATGCGCTCGCCTTGATTGCTTCAGCCAAATGGCGGGAATCGCCGCCGTAATCGGCGACACACCAAATACCAGAATGACGTCATATTCCTTCCCGGACAGTCTCCGCGGGAGATGCCATAACGCTTGCGCGACAAAAGAAAGGTAATTCCGAACGATATCCCACCGTTTCCCAGCACCGCGAGGGCGCATTGGAACGCGTATAACGGGAATTTTGCCGCCATAGCTTTCGTTTTGGACGCCGCTTTGACGGTAGCCCGTGAAGATTGCGCCGCCAGGATAATTAGGCTTACCTGTCGCGACAGTCACCTGATGGCCGGCACTCTGAAGATTCGCAGCTAAGTCATTGATAATGAACGTCTCCGGCCAAAAATACTGTGAGACGATCAAGAATCGCATCTGAGGAGCCCTAACTACCGCCGCTCCACCCAAGGAGGGAGAGAAGACTTCGCCTCAATCAACCAAGAGTAAGTAACCCGGTACCTTTTTACAAGCGTAGGCCAGCTGTATCTTTCAACCACATAGCCACGGGCATGGCGGGCAATATCCTGCCGCTGCAGGTTAGATAGCGACATAGCCCGCACTAGCGCATTGTGCAATGCCGATTGCTCGTTTGGAATAATCCAGCCAAGACCGCGCTGCGCGAGATCTGCCCATGGCGTTGCTTCCGTCGTGATCACAGGCAATCCACAATATAGCGCTTCGGCGACCGTGATCCCGAAATTCTCGCTGTAGGACGGCAGTACAAACAGGCTGGACGACGCATATTTCCGCCATTTGTCCGCGCCGTAGAGCGGCGGCAATAACTGGACGTTATCGGACAGACCGAGCGCAACGATCTCATGACGGACCAGCGACAGGTAACTCGGATCCCCGAAACCATGGATCTGCAGCCGATATCCACCTGTATTAGCGAGCGACCGCCATGCGCGTAACAAGTCCAAAATACCCTTTTTAGGATCGATGCGCCCCAGAAACAAAACCGTCTTTTCACGCAGCCCGATCGGCGCGGAGCTAACATCGCTCGGAAAATCGGTAAGATCGATACCATTCGGGATCAAGGCGATAGGCCCCGCCAAACCGAGACTCCGCATTTGTCGGCGCTCTTGCTCGGAATTTACGATCAACAGATCAGCCGATGCCAAATGCGACTTCTGATAGAGCCACCAAGCTGCATTTTTCTTCCACGATTTGCTGGAAAACGCCCACGGTTCAAGTGATCCATGGGGACTGAAGACGAGCTTGCTTCCGGCAGCTTTAGCTGCTCGCGACACTTGCCATTCGAACGGTGTCCACACGCCATGAATATGAACGATATCAGCCGGCTGCCTTGCCAATTCCGACTTGGCCCCGCGCGCTAATTGGCCGATGAGGACTTCACCATCGACCGGCCTTTCGCTCGGCAAAGCTACGAAGCAACGGTGCTCGGTTTCGCCGCCAGACCGTAACTCACGATGCACGGCCGATGCGACCTGCGCCATGCCACCACCCGTCCGGGATGCATCACGGACTGCCGTGGCTATCGCAACCATGCTCGCCCCGGATCTTGCATCTTGCTAGCCTCTGCGCTCAACTACCGCTTATATGCTTCAGACGGAAAATAGACGGCGCAAGCCGCGGTACCACTTTATCAGCAACAATCGGAACGGGGCATCACTTTCCTTCCGGGCCTCGGCGGCCTCGCGCTGCGCCATTACGAGCTCGGCCCGCACTGCGGTTGCCTCGTTCTGCGCCGCCAGCAGATCACTTTGCAGAATTGTAAGCTGGGAACGCATATCTAAAAGCTGCGACCGTGCGCTGGCGAGTTCAAGTTCGGAAGGCAAGGGCTTGCGAATATCAGGGAGATCAATCGTGAGCGCGGGTTCTGAACGCGTCGGAGTACAGATTGCGAAGAATGCGCCAAACACTTCGACGAGATCCTCCCCACGAAAGTTCTTAGTGTGATACTCTTTACAGACGTGAAAATGCCAGGTCGCCCCGAAGTCCTCAGGCGTCCATCCCGAGCGATGCTCCTGCATCTCAATACCAGACAGCCCCCATGCGTCGGTTTCACCGGGCTCCATATGCTGCGGCATAAAACCAAGCGGCGTAAAGACAACCACCTGTTCGCGCGCAACACGCTCGACTTCTGACAGGACCTTTACACCGACATCCTTATCGAGGTGCTCTATCACGTCGAGGAGGAAAACGCTATCAATAGACGCATCGCCCAGTTCTGCAAGAACCTCCAAAGCGCCGTTCTTAAGGACAAGGACCGACTTGTCACCCGCGTGACGCGCCAGTAGCACGTTCCTATATTCATCAAAAGGCTCGGCCATGATGTGGAGTTTAGGCCGGAAATAAGCCATCGGCACGATACCGCAGCCAATATCCAGAACGACGTCCGTCTTTCGGATGTCATCCTCCACAGCCGACAGCATCGTCGCCGGATTTTCATGATAGACAATGTTCAAGGGATCAACTCCGATACATCGCGCGAGCAACCATGCTCGCCAGTCCAAGAAGGTTCGACAACTTTCTAGGACGCCGTGGCAGCTACATTTCCAACCCGCGAGTTGATCGAAAGCTCGATATTCTCCATGGGTATACCGAGAAGCACGCCGGTTGCCCGGCTATTGTGGACCTTGAAAACCAACCCGTCGTGCATCCAATGATGCTGCACATGGTCTTCAAGCGTCCCGCTCGCTACTGCAATCGTGACAGCATAATCGCCTGTCGACAGCGACGGCAGCGTGAAGCGGAAGCTGGCTCGCCCGTTCTGCTGAGCTTCCATGGCGCGCGGGTTGTCCTTCGTTGTAGCGAAGGTATTATCCCCAAAAATGTACTGTCCCAGGCGATCCTTCACGATGAATCCGACAATAACCCCTTCAAGCTTCAATTGAGCGCGAAAGCTCACGATCAGATCAATCGTCTCTCCGCCCGACAGCGTATGAACGACAGCACCATCCTTGCGAATTTCCGCCCACACAATCTCTGCACGACCATCGCCGAAACTTCCACTGTCGACATTGAATGTCGCACCTTCAACCGATGTCGCCGGCTGATCTTCCATTGGCTCCGACTCGGTAGTAGGTGTAACTGCCGCTTGATAGGGACTGTCATTGGTCTTCTGATAGAGGTAGCCGAGATAGTCTTCGCATACAGTTCGCGGGTCGCCTTCTGCCATTAGCGCCCCGTTCTTCAGCCAGATCACGCGCGAACAGAAGCTCATCATGGCCCCGGTATCGTGGCTAACGAACAAGATCGCACCTCTCTCCTGGAATTTTCGCAGGAAGCGCATACACTTCTGCTGGAAGCGAGCATCGCCGACGGCGAGCGCTTCATCAATGACCAAGACGTCAGCATCGATATTCGCGACGACGCTGAAAGCGAGGCGGACGAACATGCCACTCGAATAGGTCCGCACCGGTTGGTCGATATGAAAACCGATCTCGGCAAAATCGATAATGCGCTGCAGCCGGGCATCAACATCGCTTCTGCTCAAGCCATAGAGCGCGGCATTGAGATAAATGTTTTCACGTCCCGTGAACTCCGGATTAAATCCTGCCCCGAGTTCGAGCAGTGCCGCAACACGCCCTTTCAAAAAACGCTCGCCGGTGGTCGGGTTGAGCGTTCCGCAGATGATTTGCAGCAGGGTAGATTTCCCGGATCCATTCTCACCAATGATCCCGAGCGTCTCTCCTCTTCGAACTTCAAGCGAGATGTCCTGCAGAGCCGAGAATTCTCGGTGCAACGTGCTGGGATCCGGCAATCCAAGCAATCGTCCAAGCACGGACACGCGCGGGAGCAAGATTTGTTTCAGCCGATCCGCAGGGCGATCGTAGAGCCGATATACCTTGCTGAGGTGGTGACCGGAAATAAGAGTTTCAGAGGACATCGGCAAAGCCCCTCTTGGTCTTTTCAAACCAAGTGTAGCCGAAATAAAAAATCACAAGAGCGTAGACCGTATAGACAGCCAATCCAGCGAAGTGGGGCGCATGTCCCAGAATGGACAGCCCTCGCAGCTCTTCCACCGTGAATGTAATTGGATTGAAGTACAAAACATAACGGAAGTGCTGAGGCACGCTATCGAGCGGGTAAAGAACTGGCGAAGCGAACAACGAGACCGAGGCGATGAACCCAACCAGTTGCGCCAAATCTCGTACATAGACCCCCAACGCGGCAAAAAAGTAGCTGATGCCGAGCGTCGCAAGCAGGAATGGAATCAACACAAGCGGCAGCAGAAACACCGTCAACGGAATGAAGCCCTGGAGGGAAAATACCAAGATCAACACCAGCGCCAACCCAACGCCAAAATTCAATAACGCACCAAGTAGTGGCATAAGCGGAAGGAATTCGAGCGGAAACACCACTTTCTTCACATAGGAGACGTTAGATGTCACCAGCATCGGAGCGCGATTTATCATCTCCGCAAAAAGGGCATGAACGATCAATCCGGTGAACAGCAGAAAAACGAAATTGCCTTTGACATCCGGTCCAGACGGCCAGCGCATTTTGAACACGATCACGAAAACGAACGAGTACATCGCAAGGGTGAGCAGCGGATTGAGCACGGACCAGCCGATGCCAAGCACCCCACCGCGATAGCGCGCGACATAGTCACGCTCCCATAGCTGAAACAGCAGATCACGCTGTCTTCTCAAATTGACGAACAGACTACGCATGATTGCTACGCCAGTACAAAGGCTGGAGACACGCCACGATCTCTCAATGGATGATCGGAGCATCAGCTCCGTCGGAGACATCACTCGATGTCAGTTTGGTAAAGATCACATCGTCAGAAGCGCCGGGCAAGCCCCCCGACACCACCGTCGCCACATTGACCGGTATCTTCAGCAGATCCCCGACATGCAGCCCAATGCGCACGTTCAAATCTGCAAGGTCCTTCCCCACCACAACCAATTCATCGACCTGACCGTGTAGCGCGGCCCTGATCAAGCAAGCCAACTTCCCGTCGGCGTTATCCGCAGCGAAGTCAGCATTAGCTGTCGTGTGCGAGGGCGCCTCACCCGAGGACACAAACGAGGCCGTATTGTCCCTGAGATTGAACCGAACCATGACTTCCTTATTAAGCGCATTCGATAAATGCCCCTCCAAGCCCCTCTGCGCCGGCAAGCGCGCCATCAGGTCAGATCGGCCGAACACTAGCGGGCAATGGCCACGAAAGAACGCGCGTCCTTCGAAAAACGGCATTGATGAGGCAGGTTGAGCAGACTGCGCGAGCTGGCCGCGGAGGTCGGCCAACTGCAGCTGTAGGTTCGCCACCTCGGAATAAAGTGCATGGACCTCGGCTTTCAGCGCCCGGACTCGCGGGATCGCGAGAGCAATACTGACCGGTATGCGGTAGAGACGCCGCCGCACAGCACGCCAATGATCCCGGACAATGCGTCCGTATTTAAGCGCAACAACAGGAAAAGATCGATTTTTGACTTTCTCACGCAGCTGATTCTCATGCCCGTTAGAACCAACGGCTCGATGATCATAAGTGCGCACCGAATCCTGCGGCGCGTCGAGGTCTAGAAAGGCCGAAAAGGCGCGCTGCATCGACTGGAGGGTGAAATCTCTAACGAACGCACGCTGAGCGCCGGCCGCCGACGCTTCATAAAGTTCGGGTGACACCGTTAAACGCTCAATCGCATTGAATACGGCCGTAGGAAACAACTGATCAGCGACCAAGCCGCAACCGTTGTTGCGAATGTACAAAGCGGGCGCCGAATAATCCGGGCCGTGGAACACGATAGGCCGTCCGGCCGCCAGATACAGCACTAGCTTACTGGGAAAGCTAAATTGAGACACTTCCTTCATTGTCGGGTCAAATGGGTAGGGACAATAAAGGAAGTCACAATTCGAGAGTATTCCCGCAGCTTGCGCCTGAGTCTTCCAACCAAGGAAAATAATCCGACCTTCATCCATCTGCGGGGGCACTTGCGGCCCCATAACAACAATGCGCAAATCGCGCCCAGCAACTCGCCAATTAGCTGCGCGCATGGATTCGAGCAAGCTTAACCATTCAGTCGCGGAATAAAACTGCCCCGCCATACCAATTAGCAACATACCATCTGCGGAAATCCGCTTAGGCGGTGTCTTCGCCAAGCTATCCGCATGACTAGCAATGACAGGGACGGCATCGACATTGAAACACTGTCGATAAAGATCTGCCATCGGCTGTGATGCCGTGGCGACGGCCTTGCTGGCCCTCACCGCTCGATCGAAACGCGACTGCACATTGGCAGCCGTGCGGGGATCGAGGCGGTTGGCCTTGGCCCACCAGCTAAACGGGTCCCACACGTGAGTATGGAGCGGAACCCCCAGCCGAGCAGCGACCGGCTCTGCCATACGAATCATCGTTTGGCCCTCCAGCACCGCCCACACGCGATCAACGCCCTGTGCGCGTCCGAACGCCACAGCTTTTTCGATCAAAGGCTCGACTTCAAATTTGTGAGTGAGACGCTCACTAACATTGACGAACGCTTCGGTCGCCCAGTTGAACAATCGCCGACGCGGTATCCAAGCCCAATTTTCGTTTGGTTTGCGGTGAAATTCAACCGGCATCCCGCTAAATTCAGGCGACATTTTTACAGGAATAGTCGGGTTCACCACTGTGAAGCAGCAAAGAGATTCAGCCGGTACGAAACGTGCCATGGCAGAAAGCACCAGACCCGCAGTGTAATCATCACACGGCGGAAGATCAGTGAGAAGAAGAACCTTCATGCAACCTCAGCGGACTTTCCAAGCGACCTCTTCCGAATGACGTCCCGATAAAGAGCTGCGGTCTTTTCAGCTTGTTTGCGAATGTCATAATGCTGCTCGGCCAACTCACGGGATTTTTGCCCCCGCGCCTCGCAATCATCGAGACGTAACGCTAGATGCTGGATGCCCGCCCCAAGCGCGGCGACACTCCCCTCCTTCACAGCCAACCCGGCCTCGGGAGCAAATGTAATACCGGCAACCGCAGTGCCTTCAAAAGAAATCACAGGACGAGCGCAAGCCATGGCCTCGATCGCCATCAATCCGAAAGACTCTGCCTTCGATGGCATCACAAAAAAATCACAGGCCGCATAGGCATCAAGCAGCAATTCTTCATCGTTGGTCCAGCCGCGCTCAATAATTTGATGGTGACCAATCCAGTGATTGAAATGACCATTCTCCTGGATGGCAACGATCGTGAGTTTGAGATCGGGAGCGACATGGTTGAGCGCATCAATAATCTCCTTTAATCCTTTGTATGGACTAGAGATAGCTCGTAAAAACAGAACCGGGCGACCAGGCAAAACGCCCAAGCGCTGCCTCGCAGCCTCACGGTCCCGAGGCTTGTAACGGGTCAGATCAAGCCCGAATGGGATGTGATGTATATTGAAAAATCGAGCGAGCGGCGCTTGTGAAACCAATTCCAGCATCCATTTCGATGCCACGATAACGTCAGCCCTTGTCTTTCCGAAAGTTCGACTTTTCCAAGCGAACTGCTCGGCGGTTTTGTCTTCTCTCATGCTAAAGAGCTTTTGCAAATCAGGACATTGCCCGCAGCCAGTCTGATAGCGGTTACAATCCAATGGATGTAAGCAATGACCCGTTATTGGCCATGGATCGTGCCAGGTCCATATGGTCGGCTTGCGGTTTGTGATGTAAGGCAGGGCAGATAAACTGAAATATCCATCGTGAATAATATGCATATGAAGAATGTCAGCTTCGCGAACCGCGTCGTGATAAGGCAATGTCCAAGAGTGGGGATGAAGACGGGCATGAAGGGAGAGGCGATTCTCGACCTTATTTAAGATTCGCGTGAGATATCGACTACCAGGATAATCGAACGCTCCTTGTACAAACTCTGCCTTAGAGTGCCTATTCCAATAAGCTAGCTGCGTCATTGAAACACCCAGCGGCTCCAGGTATGGTTTTAGGTCAAACCCATTGAACCTGCGCCCCATAAGGTCGCCAGAGTTCAAATTCACTCCCCGAATAACTGCCACCGAGCCTCCTGACTGCTGCCCCCCCCTACTATGAAATTGCGAAATCGTCGAGCTTTATCAGGAAAGAGCCGAAATTACATGTCAGTGGCGATACATATTGCTCAAAGCTTTGTAATTCACAGAAGTGATTGTAGTTGTGCCGCGGGGATGACGATAGGGTGTCGTTGCACTCATCCGCCTCTTCCTCGGCGATAATGTGAATGTGACAAAATTAGCAGCCTAGCAAATATGGATTTCTTTTCATGCATGTTCCTGGGGCTCTGTTTGGCAATTTTTTTGGCATGTTTTTTTGACAGACTGCCACGTCTGTAGGAGGCATTAGTCTTTAGGAGTTACTAGTTGTCGCCAATTTTTGTGGCGTGTGATCAACTGATCGACGGGAACGTGGGCATGACGGCTCGGTTGACGGCAGACGCTGTAATAACGTATAGAACCAACGCAAATCGGATGCGGAATCCAATATACCGGCATGAATTCTGACAGCTGTAGGCGCGGCACTACCTGCGGCATGAACCCGCCCGGTAATGTTCTGGAACAGCCGCGCCGTGGAGCGTTTTTCTTCATGTCCGAAAACCGAACACATCATTCGTAAAAGCTATCGTATCGTTACAGCCACAAAGTTCATGTGCTCGACATCGAGCAGTTCTGCAGATGGCCCTGCGCCACTCGCCGATCGGATATGTCGGCCTCTGCAGTTCGAGCAGAATTTTCGATTACCTAACCTGGCTATCCACTGAATCGGCAGCAATTCAGCTAATCCGTGCAGCTATCTATTGGCCAGCGGGTCTTTTTGAGCTATCAGCCGAATTTGAGAGACTAGGAGTTGGGTTATGACCGAGCGCGCTTATTGGAACGGGACGCATATTATAGGAAAGCTCGTTTTAAATGGCGTTGAAACCGAGGTGGTCGCCGATCGCGATATAGTCCACCGCCACGCTCCCGGGTACAGCGATGCACTTTCTTGGGAACTCGATCGCTTCGCGCAGGACATTTTTGAGAAGTTGAAGAGTTATTTCGAAACATCTCACGGCGCGAACCAGTCTGACAGCTGCTCGACATAAACTGGCACAAGGGTTTTGGCTACTGTAGTAGATAAGCGGGAGCTTTAATCTTATACGACAAATGATGTTAGATTTCAGCGAACTGCTATCGGGAACCATAATGCTGTTGGCAATTTATGTAATCGGCTTCGGCAGCGCGGCGTTTGTTGAGCTGTCCAGCGAAGCCGCTGACTCTAACGAAACCAGCCAAGTTTGGTCCTTTAACAGATTGAAGTAATTTTCCCAAGAAATAACAACGACCGAAAGTTCGATTAAGGACTGTATCGTTACGAGATCTAGTCAGGAAAATGTGCCGGCACGAAAGTGGTATTCAGAAGCGTTCCTGTTTCCTGAGCGCGAAATATCTCTTAAAATAGCGTTCCCCAAAAGCGTCTCCCCTATATGGAGAGGTTGCTTAACGTTTGCCTTGATAGCGTGCTGCTATGACGTACTCAAAGTATCCATAAATTTTGGCTTTTTTTATGCCGTCAACATCTGCATCCTCCGCACTCTCCCGCTTCACCGTCCTCGATCTTACCCGCATCCGCTCCGGTCCAACCTGCGTCCGGCAGCTCGCTGACTGGGGTGCGAACGTCATCAAGATCGACGCGCTGAGCGAGGATGCCGGTTCCGAGCAGCCGGGCGGCCCGCGACAGGGATCCGATTTCCAGAACCTGCATCGCAACAAGCGGGCCATGACGCTGAACCTGAAAGACCCTCGTGGACTTGTCGTGTTCAAGCGCCTTGTCGAAAAGGCTGACGTCGTCGTCGAAAACTTTCGTCCCGACGTTAAGGTTCGCCTCGGCATCGATTACGAAAGCCTGCGCGCCATAAATCCCGGCATCGTCTATGGCAGCATTTCCGGCTTCGGACAGGACGGGCCGTATCACAAGCGCCCCGGCTTCGATCAGATCGCCCAAGGCATGGGCGGGCTGATGTCGATCACCGGCGCGCCCGGCGAAGGGCCGATGCGTGTCGGAATCCCTGTCGCAGATCTCACAGCCGGACTGTTCTGTGCCACCGGCATCCTGACCGCGCTGCTGGAACGCGACGTGTCTGGACAGGGCCAGTGGGTGCAGACATCGCTGCTGCAGGCCCAGGTCTTCATGCTGGATTTCCAGGCCTCGCGCTGGCTGATGGAGGGCGAGGTTCCGCAGCAGGCCGGCAACAATCACCCGACCAGCATTCCCACAGGCGTGTTCAGGACCTCGGACGGCTATATCAATATTGCGACCACCGGCGGCAAGATCTGGGAGCGCTGCGCGCAGGCGATCGGCGCGCCGGAACTCATCACTAATACAGACTACACCACCGGCCCTGCCCGCTCAAAAAACCGCGATGCGCTGAATGCCGAGATCGAGCGCCGGACCGTGCAGAATTCCACGAACCATTGGGTCGAGACGTTGAATGCTGCCGGTGTGCCCTGCGGGCCGATCTACAACATCGACCAGATGTTCGATGACGCGCAAGTCAAGCATCTCGGCCTGGCGCAGGACGTGCCGAACGACCAGAACCGCAAGATCACGCTGGTCGCCCAGCCCTTCACGCTGTCACGCACGCCTAGCAAGATGGCCGCGCGGCCACCTGAATTCGGCGAGAATACCGAGGACGTCCTTGCCGAATTCGGCTTTAGCGCGGATGAGATCGCCGCACTGCGTGACGCCAAGGTGGTCTGATCGGACCTTGCAGCTGAGCATGATCCGATCCGGAAAGCCGGACCCGCTTTTCGGATCGTGTTCTACCCCGCCGCACTCGCCGGCCGCAGCATGCGGCCGACGCCCGTGAAGATGCGGTCGATCACCGGCCAGAACAGCAGCGTGATGGCCAGCGTGGTGATGGTGCCCACCAGCCCGTTGGACCAGAACACGCCAAGGCTGCCGCCGGAGCCGATCATGGCGAGACGGAAAGCGTCCTCGGCGCGGCTGCCGAGCACCAGCGCCAGCGTGAACGGCGCCAGCGGGATGCCGATCTTCTTGAAGACATAGCCGACCACACCGAAGCCCAGCATCAGCCAGATGTCGAACATGGCGTTCTGGATCGCATAGGCACCGATGGCGCAGGACACCACGATCATCGGCGCCACGGCGGCAAACGGCACGCGCAGGATCGAGGCGAAGATCGGCACCGTCGAGAGCACCAGCACGAGGCCGACCACATTGCCAAGATACATCGAGGCGATCAGGCCCCAGACGAAATCCTTGTGTTCGACGAACAGCAGCGGGCCGGGATTGAGGCCCCAGACCATCAGGCCACCGAGCAGGATCGCCGCGGTGCCGGAACCGGGAATGCCGAGCGCCAGCATCGGCAGCAGCGCTGCGGTGCCGGATGCGTGTGCCGCCGTTTCCGGCGCAAACACGCCCTCGATGCGGCCTTTGCCAAAGCTCTCCGAATCCTTGGAGAAACGCTTGGCGAGATTGTAGCCCATGAAGGATGCAGCGATCGCGCCGCCGGGGGTGATGCCCAGCCAGCAGCCGATAACCGAGGAGCGCAGCAGCGTCGCCCAGTAGCGCGGCAGATCGGTCCACACGGCCCAGATCGTGCGCAGGTTGATCTTGGCGGCATGACCGCGCAGCGCCAGGCGCTCTTCCATGGTCAGCAGGATTTCGCTGATGCCGAACAGGCCGATGACGGCGACGAGGAAGTTGATGCCACGCAAGAGATCCGGCGAGCCGAAGGTCATGCGCAGATTGCCGGACACCGTGTCCATACCGATGCCGGCAATCAAGAGGCCAAGCGCCATGGAAATGACTGTCTTGTGCTTGGCTTCGCGGCCGAGGCCGACGAAGGAGCAGAAGGTCAGGAGATAGACCGCGAAGAATTCCGGTGGCCCGAATTTCAGCGCAAAGGTCGAGATCATCGGCGCCAGGAAGGTGATCAGCATCACGGCGACCAGCGAGCCGATGAAGGACGACGTGAAGGCTGCCGTCAGCGCTTCCGCGGCCCTGCCCTGTTGCGCCATGGGATAGCCGTCGAAGGTCGTCGCCACCGACCACGCTTCTCCCGGGATGTTGAACAGGATCGAGGTGATGGCGCCGCCGAACAGCGCGCCCCAATAGATGCAGGACAGCATGACGATGGCCGATGTCGGATCCATCGAGAATGTCAGCGGCAGCAGGATGGCGACACCGTTGGGCCCGCCGAGGCCCGGCAGCACGCCGACAAAGATGCCCAGCACGAGGCCGAACATCATCAATGCGAGGATTTTCCAGGTGAGCAGGACGGAAAAGCCGTGCAGCAGGAGACCAAATGCTTCCATGTCGGCCTCCTATCGTCCCAAGGCCCGCTCGAGCGGACCTTTCGGCATGATCACGTCGAACGCGACATCGAAGGTCACGAACATGAGGCCGGTGAATACGATGGCGGTGACCAGCGATTTCCACCAGGCGATCTTGCCGACGAAGCGCATGAAGCCGGAGATCAGCACGAAGCTGGCGACGTAGATGCCGAGAAACTGGGTGGCGAGGCAGAACGCCGCCGTTGGCACGAAGACCAGCATCACGCGGCGCAGTTGCGCGCGCGTCACGAAAGTCTCGCTCTTCGCATCCCTCGAAAGCGATGCTGCAATCAGGCCATACAGGCTGGCGCCGCCGAGGATCACCGACAGATAGAATGGAAAGTAGCCGGGCTGCGGGCCGGTGGAATCCCATTCGATGCCGGTCTGCCAGTTGTCATAGGCAAGCAGCGCAGCAAGCCCGAGCAGCAGCAGCGAAACGAGAATCTCGATGGAGCGGCGGCTGACAACGGATGGCGAGGCGTCGTCGGGCGCCGTGGGGTCTTCGACGACGATTTCGAGATCGGTGTTGGACATGAGCAAGCTTCTAAGAATGGAAAGAAGCGCACGAACCATGCGCCACAAAAGCATGTCATCACCCGCGCATGCGGGTGATCCATTAGACGCCGATGCCGTGCATCAGAAGCACCGGAGTCTACTGGATGCCCCGCTGTCGCGGGGCATGACAGGCGGCGTTACTTCGCGACGAATCCCGCTTCAGTCATCAGCGACTTGTTGAGCGCGTCATCCTCTTCGAGGAACTTGGTCATCGCCTCGCCCTTGAGGAACACCGGCTTCAGCGCCTGCTTCTCCATGTAGTCCTTGTATTCGGGCGTCTTGGTCACCTTCTCGGCCAGATCGACATAATAGGCCTGCTGCTCCTTGGTGACCTTGCCGGGCAGGAACAGCGCGCGCAGCATCAGATACTGCACGTCGAGCCCCTCTTCCTTGCAGGTCGGGACATCATTCCACGACTGTGTCTCGGTGACCTTGGCCTGGTAGGAGATGCGCTCCTTGTCGAACACGCAGAGCGCCCGCACCTGACCGGCGCGCCAGACTTCGAGATTTTCGGATGGATTATTGACGTTGGCCTCGGTGTGCTCGCCGACGAGCTGCGTCGCTGCTTCGCCACCAGATTTGTAGGGAAGATAAGAGAACTTGGCGCCGGTCTTCTTCTCCATGAACACCGTGAGCACGTGGTCTTCACGCTTCGAGCCGGTGCCACCCATCTTGAAGGGCGAGCCCGACGCCTTCGCGGCCTCGACGAATTCCTTCACCGTCTTCGGGCCCTTGGCATTGTCCCACAATACGAACTGGTCCATCGCCACCACGGAGACCGGCGTGAGGTCACGCCAGTTGAACGGGATTTTGGCGGACAACGGCAGCATGTAGATCAGCGAATAGGCGATCAGCACCTTGCTCGGATCGCCGTCGCTGGACTTCATGTAGATCAGCGCCTCGCCGCCGGAGGCCGCGCCCTTCAGCGACACCACCACCGGCACCTTGGCGAGATTGTTTTTCTGGATGGCGGCCTGCATCATGCGCGCCATCTGGTCCGACGCGCCGCCGGCGCCGGCAGCGACCACGATTTCGATGGGCTTTGTGGGCTCCCACGCATGCGCGGGCGAGACAATGGGGGTAGCAGCCAGCATGGCCGCAAGCGCGGCTGTGGCGCCGATCAACTTGGACATTTGTTTCTTCCCTATGACCCCAAGCGAGCTTTTGGGCGCCCGCCTCTTTTGGTTGGTTCTATTCTGAGGGGTATTTTCGGTGACATCAAGCGCGCAAGATGCATGAGCGGCGCGACTTTGGTCATGGGTCGAAACAGAAAGGGCCGCCCAATGGACGGCCCCTTCCGTATTATTTGGTCGTCTTACTTCCCCTGCCAGTTCGGCTTGCGCTTGTTGAGGAAGGCATCCATGCCCTCGCGAAAGTCCTCGCTCATATAGGCCTTGAGGACGAGATCCTGGCCCTCGTCCCGCGTCAGCGTCTTGCGCAGGCGGCGGACAGCTTCCTTGGTGACTTCGAGGGTGATCGGCGCATGGCTCGCCACCAGCTGCGCGAGTTCGAGCGCGCGGCGCTGCAGCGTCTCCACATCGGGCACGATCTCGTTGATCAGCCCCAGAGCCAGCGCCTCCTCGGCCTCGATCAGACGCGCGGTGAAGATCATGTCCTTGGTCCGCGCGGGGCCGACCAGCGACATCACCCGGCTGATATTGGACATCGACAGGCAGTTACCGAGGGTGCGGGCAATGGGAAAGCCCATGCGCGTGGCCGCGGTGCCGATGCGCAGGTCGCAGCAAGCCGCGATACCGGCGCCGCCGCCGGTGCAGGCGCCGGCAATGGCGGCGATGGTCGGCACGCGACAGGTTTCCAGTGCTGTGAGCACGCGGTCAATCCGCGCTTCGTAGTCGAGCGCATCCTGCGCCGTCTTGAATTCGCGGAACTGGGAGATGTCGGTGCCCGAGGCAAAGGCCTTGTCACCGGTACCGGTGAGGATGATCGCCTTGATCGAGCGATCGTCATTGGCCGCCGTGCAGATCTCTGCCATCCGCTCATACATGGAGAACAGCATGGCATTGCGCGCCTGCGGGCGGTTGAAGGTGATCTTGGCGATGCCGTTCTCGACGGAATAGAGCAGGTCTTCGCTGGCGGTCATGGGGGGTCTTTCTTGCGGGCGAAAATAAAAAGGCTGGCGCGATTATGCGCCAGCCCCTGTGAGATTGTTAGGCCGCCGCAGCACAGGCGGCATGCAGCGTCAGGCGCTGGCGGCCTTGGTCATGGGGACGACGCCCTTGCCGGTGAGCACATCCATCGCCGCCATCACGCCGCCGGCGCGATGCGGCACCTTCGCGAGCTCCAGGCCCATTTCGACACCGGCCAGCGTGCCCATCAGCATCAGGTCGTTGAAATGACCGATATGGCCGATGCGGAAGATCTTGCCCTTCCACTTGTTGAGGCCGGTGCCGAGTGACATGTCGAAATTCTCCAGCACCACCTTGCGGAATGCATCGGCGTCATGGCCTTCCGGCATCAGGACGGCGGTGAGCGCCGGCGAGTGATCCTGCTGGCGGACAGGAACGGTCTCGAGGCCCCAGGCCTTCACGGCCGCGCGCGCGGCAGCGCCGTGGCGCTTGTGGCGGGCGAACACGTTGTCGAGCCCTTCCTCCTCTAGCATCGCCACGGCTTCCTTCAGCGCGTAGAGCAGGTTGGTGGCGGGCGTGTAGGGCCAGGAACCGAGCTTGTTGGCAGTGATGATCTCCTGCCAGTCCCAATAGGAACGGACGGATTGGTTGGCCTGGGACGCCGCCAGGGCCTTTTCGGAGACAGCATTGAAGCCGAGGCCCGGCGGCAGCATCAGGCCCTTCTGCGAGCCTGCCACGGAGACGTCGATGCCCCAGGCATCGTGTTCATATTCCAGCGAGCCGAGGCCCGAGACGGTGTCCACCATCAGCAACGCCGGATGGCTCACACGGTCGAGGATCTTTCGCACATCCAGCGGATAAGTGACGCAGCCGGTGGAGGTTTCGTTATGGACGATCATCACGGCCTTGATGGCATGCGCCTTGTCAGCCGCGAGACGCTTCTCGATTTCCTTGAGATCCGCACCATGACGCCAGTCGCCCGGCACGAAATCGATGTCGAGCTTGAAGCGCTCGGCGAGATTGCGCCACAGGGTGGCGAACTGGCCGGTCTCGGCCATCAGCACCTTGTCGCCCGGCGACAGCGTGTTGACGATCGCCGCTTCCCAGGCACCAGTACCCGACGACGGATAGATCATCACCGGCTGCTTGGTGCGGAATACCCGCTGCATCGCAGCGAGAACATGCAAACCGAGTTCAGCGAATTCCGGACCGCGATGGTCCAGTGTTGGCATGTCCATGGCCCGCAGCACCCGGTCGGGCACATTGGTAGGGCCTGGGATCTGCAGAAAATGCCTTCCGGTATGTACGGTCATAGTGACGCTCTCCCCGAGATTTTTCCTGATGCAATGCCCGTGAATTCACCTGTGAAGGACTTGGTCCCGGGGATTGGTATACATTATGCCAGACGTTCGTTCGAGTCCGTTTTGGCGGCGAAGGCAGGATTCCGATTCCGCAACGCACCAATCATCCGATTGATGACGCTACGTTACTTCCGCTTGCCGGATCGCCTCTCCCTTGCCAAGGCCGGACCTCGATGCAAAGACAAACTTTCGTAACATGAGACTCAGGCGATGGCGACAAAGCAGGCCGTGACGACTCGTAGTTCGGCGGCCGATAGCGCATTGGCCGCCAGACTTGCCGCTGCAACCACCGGCGATGTGTTCTTCGACGCCTTCAATCGCGGCCGTTACGCCACCGATGCCTCGTTCTACCAGATCATGCCGTTTGGCGTGGTCGTCCCCCGCACCATCGACGAAGCCTTGCGCGCCATGGCGATCTGCCGCGATGACGGACGCGTGGTCACGCCGCGCGGCGGTGGTACCTCGCAATGCGGGCAAACGGTGAATGAAGGCATCGTCATCGATCTGTCGAAGCATCTCAACAAGCTGATTTCAGTTGACGTCGAGAACCGCACCTGCATCGTCGAGCCCGGCATCGTGCTCGACGATCTCAACCGGCAGCTGAAGAAACACGGGCTATGGTTTCCGGTCGATGTGTCCACCGCCTCACGCGCCACCATCGGCGGCATGGCCGGCAACAATAGCTGCGGCGGCCGCTCGCTGCGCTACGGCACCATGCGCGACAACACGATCGCGATGGATGCGGCGCTGGTCGATGGCACGCAGCTTCATTTCGGCGAGATCGACCCGAACGACGACGCACCTGCCCTGTTCCGCGAGATGCTCGCGCTCGGCGAACGCGAGGCGCAGGAAATCGCCGCGCGTTTCCCGCAGGTGCAGCGCCGCGTTGGCGGCTACAATCTCGATGCGCTGGTGCCGCGCAACACGCCGAACAATCTCGCGCATCTGCTCGTCGGCTCCGAAGGCACCCTCGCCTTTACCACGCAGGTCGAGCTCAAACTGTGGCCGCTGATCGGCAACAAGACGCTCGGCGTCTGCCATTTCGGCAGCTTCTATGAGGCGATGGATGCGACCCAGCATCTCGTGAAACTGAGGCCGATCGCCGTCGAACTGGTCGATCGCACCATGATCGCGCTCGGCCGCGACATCGCCATGTTCCAGCCGATCATCAAGAGCGCTGTGCGCGGCGATCCCGATGCACTGCTGATCGTCGAATTCGCCGAGGAAGATCAGGCCGCCAACGCCGCCAAGCTGAAGGAGCTCGGCGCGCTGATGGGCGATCTCGGCTTTGGCTGGGACAATCCGCAGCGCAAATGGGGCGGCGTGGTCGAGGTCACCGAACCCGCTCTGCAGTCCGGCATTGCTGAATTCCGTGCGGCTGGCCTCAATGTCATGATGTCGATGAAGCAGGAGGGCAAACCGGTCTCCTTCATCGAGGACTGCGCGGTACCGCTGCCACATCTCGCGGACTACACTGAGCGCCTGCTCGGCGTGTTCGCGAAGCACGGCACCTCCGGCACCATGTATGCGCATGCCTCCGAAGGCTGCCTGCATGTGCGCCCGGTGCTGAACCTGAAGCTCGACAAGGACGTCAAGGCGATGCGCGCCATCGCTGAAGAAGCCTTCGACATGGTGCGCGAATACAAGGGCTCGCATTCCGGCGAACATGGCGATGGCCTTGTCCGCTCGGAATTCCATGCGGAGATGTTCGGCGAGCGCATCATCGCCGATTTCACCGAAGTGAAGGATCGCTTCGATCCAGGCCGCATTCTCAATCCCGGCAAGATCGTCGATCCACCGAAGATGGATGACCGTTCGCTGTTCCGCTACACGCCGCACTATCGCATCGGCGACTTGAAGACCGAACTCGACTGGTCCGCCTATCCCGGCGCCGGCGGCGGTTTTCAGGGCGCGGTCGAGATGTGCAACAACAACGGCACGTGTCGAAAGCTGGAGGGCGGCGTGATGTGCCCGTCCTATCGCGCCACCCGCAACGAAAAGGACGTGACGCGCGGCCGCGCCAACACGCTGCGTCTTGCCATCTCCGGCCAGCTCGGTCCTGATGCGTTGACCTCCGACGAGATGGCAGAGACGATGAAGCTCTGCGTCTCCTGCAAGGCCTGCCGCCACGAATGCCCCACCGGCGTCGACATGGCGAAGATGAAGATCGAGGTGCTGGCCGCGCGCGCAGCCAAGCATGGCCTCACGCTGCGTGACCGTCTCGTCGGCTATCTGCCGCGCTATGCACCGTTCGCCGCCAAACTTGCGCCGCTGATGAACCTGCGTAACGATCACCCGGTGCTACGTAACATTGTCGAACGTGTCGTAGGCATCAGCGCGAAGCGCAGTCTGCCAGCATGGCGCACTGATGTTTTTGACCCCGGCGCTGACGTATTCGGCCCCACCGATGGCCACGAAGTCGTGCTGTTCGCCGACACGTTCAACCGTGCCTATGAGCGCGAGAATCTCGACGATGCGCTGCGCGTGCTGATCGCCGGCGGTTATCGCGTGCATCTGCCGAAGCCCGTGGACGGAAGCCAACGCGCCCTGTGCTGCGGTCGCACCTTCCTCTCGGCCGGTCTCGTCGATCAGGCGCGCGCCGAACTCGATCGTCTCGTTGCGACCTATGCGCCCTTCGCCGCACGCGGTGTGCCCATTGTCGGCCTGGAGCCGAGCTGTCTCCTCACGCTGCGCGACGAATTGCTGTCGCTGCGCAAGGACGACACGGCGAAGAATGTCAGCGCGCATGCGCTGCTGTTCGAGGAATTCCTCGTTCGCGAAGCCGAAGCAGGCCGGCTGCAATTGCCGCTCAAGCCCATCGCACCGAAAGCGATGGTGCATGGCCATTGCCACCAGAAGTCCTTCGGTGCTCTGAAGCCTGTGGAGAAAGCCCTGCGCCTGATCCCGGACCTCAAGGTCGAAACCATCGAGTCGAGTTGCTGCGGCATGGCCGGCGCCTTCGGCTATGGCGCAGATACCTACCAGGCATCGATCGCGATGGCCGAAGCCTCGCTGCTGCCTGCCGTCCGCAAGGCGGAGGCTTCTACGCTGATCGTCGCCGACGGCACGTCATGCCGCCATCAGATCGCCGATGGAACACCACGCGAGGCCCTGCACGTCGCGCGCGTGCTGGCGATGAGCCTCGACAATGCCACACCGAACACGCACTCTTCCGCATCACATTAAGGAAATACCCATGCCCGATCTCTCGCTCGATGTTGCCCGCAAGATTCTCGACGCTGCGCTCGCCAAGGTCATCGAGATGAAGCTGAAGCCGATGGCCATCACGGTGCTCGATGCGCGCGGCTGCGTGAAGGCATCCATCGCGCAGGACGGCACCAGCCTGATGCGCGGCGAAGTCGCCCATGGCAAGGCCTATGGCGCGCTGGCCATGGGCCTCGGCTCGCGCGCGCTGTTCAAGCGCGCCGAGGAGCAGCCCTTCTTCATCGATGCCGTGAACACCATGGCGCGCGGTGCGCTCATTCCCGTGCCCGGCGGCGTGCTGATCCAGGATCAGGCCGGCGGCCTGCTCGGCGCCATCGGCATTTCCGGCGACACATCGGACAATGACGAGATCGCCTGCGTCGCCGGCATCGAAGCCGCCGGCCTCAAGGCATCGACGGGCTAGGACGTCAGCGTGTTGGCCCGGCCACCGCACATCCCGCCCGACGACAGCGCGCTGCAGCCGCTGATCGACCGCATCGGCGCGGAGCACGTCACGAAGCGGCTGGAGATCGAGACCCATCGCGATCACCAGCTGTTCGGCCAGGGCCGTTTGTTCTTCAATCTGGAGAACTGGCTCACCGCACCATTGATTGTCCGCCCTGGACTGAAGCTCCTCGGGCTCTATGGCCGCGCGCGGCGCGAGGCCGATCATGTGATCGTGCGCGAGAATGTGGTGACCTCGCCTCACCTGCCCGCGGCATTCGATGGCTTCACGATCCTGCATATCAGCGATCTCCACGTCGATCTGAGCGAACAGGCGTTGAAGCATCTGATCTCCTTTGTCGGCAATCTCAGCTACGACATCTGTGTGCTCACAGGCGACTATCGCGGCAAGACCTTTGGTCCCTATCAGCGCTCCATCGACGGTGTCGGTGAACTCCGCGCAAAGCTTCACGATCCCATCTTTGGCGTCCTCGGCAATCACGACACCATCCGCCTCACGCCTGCACTCGAGGCCATGGGCATCCGCATGATGTTCAACGAAGTCGAGACCATCACCCGCGGCGAGGACACCATCTATCTCGCCGGCGTGGACGACCCGCATTTCTATCTCGCCGATGACATCCCCAAAGTTGCTGCGGAAATCCCGCGGGAGGCATTTTCGATCCTGCTGTCACACACGCCCGAGACCTACAAGGAGGCCGCCGAGCACGGCTTCGACTTTATGCTGAGCGGCCATACCCATGGCGGCCAGCTCTGCCTGCCCGGCGGCTATGCCATCAAGCTGGAAGCCGTATTGCCGCGCCACATGGGCAATGGTCCGTGGCGCTACGAGAACCTTGCCGGCTACACGTCGGTCGGCGTCGGCACGAGCCTGCTGCCCGTCCGCCTGAACTGCCCGCCCGAAGTGACCTTGCACCGGCTGACGCGCGCGGCGTGACCGGCTATTTGCCCGGCCAGACCGGCTTGCGCTTTTCCGCAAAGGCCTTGAGGCCCTCTTTCGCATCTTCCGTCATCGAGAGAATTGCGATCTGGCTTTCCAGATAGGCGATGCTCTCGTCGAACGACATCGCCGCAATCGCGCGCATGGCAGATTTGCCACGGCGGATCGCGGTCGGTGACTTGTCGGTGATGCGCGCAATCAGCCATTCAACCTTGGCATCGAGTTCAGCCGCCGGCACGATGTGATTCAGCAAGCCGGCATCCTGCGCCGTCCGCGCATCGAACGGTTCGCCGGTAATGCACCATTCATTGACCCGGCGTCGCGGCGCGATGGATTGCAGCAGTGCCAGCACCTGCATCGGGAATACGCCGACCTTTACCTCTGGCAGACCGAAGATCGCCGTGTCGGCTGCGACCGCTATGTCGGTCATGCACAGCAAACCCATGCCGCCCGCCATGCAGACACCATTGATGCGGGCGATGGCAGGCTTGGTGGCGTTCTGCGACAGCCGCATCAGATCGGCGAGATCGCCATTCGGCTTGGAGAAATCCTGTGCGAAGGCCGAGCCTGAATTGGCGAGATCCGCGCCGGCGCAAAATGCCTTTTCACCCGCGCCGGTCAGCACGATGGCACGCACGTCCGCATCGTCATGCGCCTGGCGATAGCCATCGGCAATGCCGGCGATGACGTCGGCATTCATCGCATTGCGCTTCTCGGGGCGATTGATAGTGATCCAGAGTGCTGCGCCCTTCTTCTCGAGGATCACGGTGTCATTGGCCATCGGATATGCTCGCTCTGTCGGCTGTGTTTCTCCCGGTATAGCCAATCAGATGCGGCGCGCCAAACCCAGGGCGTCGCCTTCCCGGTTCTCCGACTCCACCGCGCGCTTGTAACCGTCGCGCTCGCGCAGCCGATGCCAATAGGCGGTTGCATTCGGGCCGATCTGTGGAGCGAGACCGACCCGCTCTGCCAGCAGCAGCGCATAGCCGACTGAAATATCGGCTGCGGTGAAGCGGCCAGCGCAGATGAATTCCTGCGTGCCCATCATCGCCTCGATGACGCGGAGCCGTGCCAGGAACCATTTCGAATAGTCCTCGGCCACCTGTGGGCTGCGACGCTCTTCCGGCTCGAAGCGCGAATAGCGCAGCACGATGGCCTGCGGGAATGTCAGCGTCGCCTCGCCGAAATGGAGCCAGTTCAGGAACGCGCCGTAATCCGGCTCGTCGGCCCCGACCGCCAGTGGCGTCGGGCCATACCGCGTCACCAGATATTGCGCGATGGCGGCCGACTCCGTCATCCGCGTGGCCCCGTCGAGCATCAGCGGAATGGTGCCAAGCGGGTTGATGCCCAGATATTCCTTCTGATGAACGCGCGGCGGGAATGGCAGCATCTTGAGCTCATAGCTGAGCCCGAGCTCTTCCAGCGTCCACAGCGGGCGGAACGAACGCGCGCGGGCGCAATGATAGAGCGTGATCATCCAATGAGCCTCCCGGGAATTGCCAGGGCGATTGCCGCCGCTTGCCTGCCATTGGAGGCAGCGACGAGGCTTCGTCAAGGGTATCGGCTACATGGTCTCGGCAAAGCGGTTGCGGCCCCCGCGGTCGATCACGCCCATCACCACGCGTGCATCGCCGAGGCTGACCACCACAATGTCCCGCGTGGGCTGCCTCGCCAGCGGTTGTGCATCCTCGATGACCAGCAAACCGCCGGGATCGTGCGTGGCAATATGCCCCGGCCGATGCCAGAGCTGCTCACGGGATTCGGCATAGTCCTCCACTGTCTCCAGGGTGAAGACGAGCTGGTCGAGGCTCACTGCGTAGCCAAGTCGCGCGAAGTGCTCGACGATGCTGATGTCAGAGAAAATCACCAGGTCGCGCGCGCTGCTGGTGCGCTTTGGCTTGCGTCTGGTCAGGCCGGATACTTTGGTGACCAGATTCCAGTAAAGCCCCATTATCTACCCCTTCCCGCCCCGAACACATAATGACGCGACAACTACTTAAGGTAGACAAAGGTCTTTTGATACCCCTATATTCCAATCTATGGACTATACCGATCCTTACTTGCTCTCCTTTTGAGGTTTGTCGGACCAGGTTGCCTGCTGTGGGCGGTCGGTCGAGCCCTGCTGACGTTCCTCCGGTGACACCAGCGCTGCCTCCGAAAAGGCAGCCAGAAGGCCGCCCTTGGGCACGGCATTGATGCCTGTGGGCTCGCTGAGCCGGACTTTGCCAAAGTGATCCTTCAGCTTCGCCATCGGGGTTTCGAGGAAATAGTAAGACAGCGTCGACAGACCGATGGTGATGGCAAAAGCGAGTGCCACCATCAGGATCGGCGCCTTGGTGCCATCCAGGGCTGCGTCATTGATGCCGAGATAGAACAGCACCGGCAGGTGGAACACATACATGGCGTAGGACATCTGCCCGAGCCCGCGCAGCAGCCGGATCGACAGGATCGCCGTCATCACGCGTTTCAGGATGCCGCGATCGAACACCATGGTGGCGACGAAGGAGACGCTCACCATGGCATAGGCGATCAGCGCGATGGTCCAGTAGATCGGCTGCGACGTGATGATGCCGAGGTTGCGCCCCTGCCGGTCGAGCGTCAGGATCACCAGCGCGCCCAGGAACAGCGCGAGACAGCGCCAGCCGCGCAACGGCTTGTTGTCGAATTCACGCAGCGCCAGCCAACCACCGAGCGACAGCGACAGCATGCGGGTGAACAGCGACATATAGACCGCATCGCCAGCCTCGCGCGGATCGTGATTGAGGAAGATCACCGCCATGACGAGACCGCTGGCAATGGCCAGCAACGGCACCACGACGCCGGTCACACGATTAAGCCAGCGCGGCGGCACCAGCAGGATCAAGAGCGGCCAGAAGAAATAGAACTGTTCCTCCACCGACAGCGACCAGGTGTGCTCGAGCGGGTTCGGCACGGGATTCAGCGGGTGATAGAAATTGAACGTGTAGGTGAAAAGGCTGATCGTATCCGCCGTTCTGAAATTGAAGATGAACAGGCAGGCGATGACGGTGAGGTAGTAAACCGGAAAGATGCGCAGCGCGCGGCGGATGTAGAAATCCTTGAACGAGATGCGGCCGGTCTTGGCGCGTTCGCGCAGCAGCAGGCGGGTGATGAAGAAGCCGGACATCACGAAGAAGATGTCGAGCGCCACATAGCCGACCCGCGACAGCTGGTTCACATGCCAGATCGCGTTATAGATGCTGCTTTCCAGCACTTGCGGGCAGTGACTGAAAATCACCACCACCACGCCGATCCCGCGAAAACCGTCGAAAGCCGGAAATTTCTCCAGCTTTTTGCCTGCGGTCGCACTTTCCGACATCACCGATTCCCCGTTTTGGTTCGGGAATACCCAGCGCGCAGCCATCAGGGGTAAAGAGCATTTACATGTCTACCACCACAGGCAGAAAGTCCGCTCTTAACGTGAATGCGCGGTTACGCGACGACATCGAGGCTGATGGCAGCAACGTGTCGGTCGGCGCGAAGCGAGCGGTTACCCGGCATTAAGCATCCTGCGCGACGCTGGGAACGATCGAATTCGACTCAACTTGTTTCGACAAGTGTGAGGGGGGACGGTGATGACCCAGATCGAACATCTTCGCGAACAGGCCCAACGCGCCGAACGGCTCGCCCGCAATGTGCTGGACGCCGTGACCGTCGCCCGGCTGCTCGAAGCATCGGAAGACTATCGGCAGCAGGCCGATCGCCTCGAACAACGCGCCCGCTGCGGGACCATGGCGCAGGAGCCGATGCAGCCGATCTCAGCGTCGCGGAAGATTGACTGAGACAGGATGCTTCGCCCCTGCATCGTCACCCAGCTCTGCGGCGCCATCATCTGTACCGTTCAGCTTTCGGGTCGAGTGGAATGCCGCGCTCTTCGAGTATCGCGATGACCTTCCGGTAGCGTCGCTGCGTCTCCCAGTTCAGATGCTTTGGGTCGGGCCGGAACAGCGAGGATTGGAACGTGGTCCCCAGATCGTCGACAGCCGTCGGATCAGCCCCCCGTTCCAGCAAACGCACGACACTCGCGGAATCCATCACGTTGGCAGCATGCCTGAGCGGCCGGCCGCGGGAGGCATCCGGGTGCTCGATATCGGCGCCACGCGCAATCAGCAGATCGCGGTTTTTGGGCCGCTTCGTATCCAGCGCGTTAAAAATTGGCGTGCGGTGCATGCGCTCAGCGATCGCATTGGGATTGCCACCATAATCGAGCAGCTTTTCGAGGTACCGCTCATTTTCATGCTGTGCGGCCAGATGAACAGCGGATGTCCCGTGCCAGGCACGCATGTTCGGATCTGCTCCGTTTTTCAGTAGATCCAGGAATGCACCGTAGTCACTGGCCAGAATTGCCCTCAGCAGCGGTGTCTTGCCGTCTGCATCGGGCTCGCTCAAATCCGGCCGAATGGTTGGTCGCCGGGCCTCCTGCTCGGGCGTACCGACAACGGCGCCGAGAACACCAAGTGCAACGAGCACGCCGAGGATCACACCGATCTTCCAGAGCCTAGAGATTCTCAATGCAGGCCCCTGCCCGCCTTGTAGCGTTCCAGTGATCCCTTCAGCGGCGCGTGGAGCAGATCCCCGTTCAGGCGCGGCGGCGGCCCATAGCCAAAGGCGAATTTGTAGACGCCGTCACGCTCGATCGTAATGTCGACGATTGTCCATACGGCGTTGCCGCTCGCGCTCATCGCGTTACGCAAGGCCAGAATTTTGGCTTTGGTCGCCATGCTCAGGCGAAAATCGAGATCCTCCAGTTCACCGCCGGGTTTGTGCGCGAGCACGGCCGTCTGGGTGCTGGAGCGCCGCCCGTCCTCGACCAGCAATTCGGTATTCACCGCGATGTGGACCCATTCACGGTCTTCCCATTCGTGGTCCTGAAGATCCGTTCGGTCGGCGACCACGCTCAGCACCACGTCATCCTGCAAGGCGGCAATATTCTCAGGCCCATCCGAAGACTTGGTGCCATCTTTGCGCAGGACGGCCATCAGACGCTTGAACATCAGACCTCTCGTTTTTCACGGCGTTGCGGAAAGCAGCCGGGCCGCTGCGGCCGTCGGTGTTCGCAAACCGTGCCTCGAGCGGACATTGCAACACGCCCTATTTATGGCGGCGTGCGCCATCGGAGACAGCGCGCGCCAAAAAGCCGCGGGCTGGATGTGTGGGACCAGCTGCGCTATCGCAATCTCATCACTCGCATGCCCCGACATCGAAAACGTGGGACGGCAAGATGCTGCGTCGATCGCATAATGGAGCCTGCACGTGAGACTGGCCCTCGCCATTCTTGCGCTCGTCTCTGCGCTGTCCGTCCCCGCGCGCGCCGACAGCGCGAAGGAGCTTGCCGAAGGTCTCGGCAAGGTGGTCGGAGCGTTCACGGCGACGGAACTGTATCTCGAGCACTGCAATCGGAAAGATCCTGCGAAAGCCGCATCGCGGCGTGACGTCCTTGCGGGATGGTCGCATGGCAACAAACGGGCGAGTTACGACCGGCTGATGCAGGGTCTTCGCGCGCGTATGCCTGACCTTGCAACGCAGCTTGGGCGTGAGCGTCAACGCATGTCCGATCTGGTCGCGCAGGAAATCGCAGCCCATCCCGCGCGATGCGATGATCTCCAGGCCTTTTTCAAGGAGAACAAGCAGCTCTCGGTGGGGACGCAGGTTTCGCGTCTGACGCGCCTGTCGGCCCGGCTCGGCACCGACATCCCTGCAGCGCCGGAAATTGTGCCCGCCGAGAAATCCGTTGAAAGCACCCGGATCCTGAGACTGGCTGCTTTGTCCGCCCGACTGGAAACCAGGATGGCTGAAATCGGCAGCAAGGAAGGCGGCCGTCGCATGTCAGACCTGAGCCGCGCACGCGAGGACCACGCCGAAAACTGGCTCGCCGCCGACGGCATGCAGGTGCTGTTCGGTCGCGTCACGGCGGATGATGAATTGCGCGAATGGCGCGGCGACCAGCAATCCGCCTTCAAGATCGAATGCAGCAACTTTATCACCGATGCCCACAAGCAACGGATGGCCGAGGCAATGCATCAGGATCGGGTTGTGGTGGGCAGGCCGCGCTCCGTGCTCGACGCCCACACCGGCGGCAAGCTCAAGCTCGACAAATGCAGCATCTTCACCGTGCAGGAGACGGGTCGCCCCTTTTTCGAGGAAGAAGACTCGGCCGGGTTGATGCCGCGCCCCCTCGAGGAAAGCGAGGCCTATGCTGGGCCGAACAAAGGCATCGCGTTGAGCCAGATCGACCGCGTCCTTTACGAAGCCAGCTTCAACAACCGGATGGACGGCTTCGGAAATGGCTATGTCGACCGAAAAGAGAATATCTACGTCTTGCTGCGCGACGGCACCGCCTATCGGCACCAATGGAGCTTCCCGTTCACCGATCTGGCAATCCCCCTCTCGAAGGCGCGCGAGCCGGAACGCTGGTTCACCTGGCTTGAGCGCAATGGCCGGGTGACGCTCACCAGCAGTGGCGACAAGAGCGAGCGCCGAACCATCGAGATCGAGAAGGCACAGACATTACGCCCGATGCGTCCCCGGTCCTTGCAGGCATCCTATTATTATCTGCAGGTCGGAATGGGCGGGCGGCGACAGGACCGTCGCTACAGGTTCGCCTCTGACGGGACGCTGATCTATCATCGCAGCGGGTTCGTGGCAGGGAATGTCGCGACGAGCTACATCATCGTCAATGGCCCCGCCGTGAAGGACGTCAGCGCGCGCTACCGCTTCGAGGATTACGCCCTCGTCGTGGAGCGCGACGGCGAGATCGAGCGCCATTTCTTTGCGGTGCCTGAAAGCGCTGACGGCGCGCTGCCCGACACTGTCCTTGTCCGCGGACAGGCCTACTGGCTGGACAAGAAATGAAGGCCACTGCTCACAGCGCCACTCAACTGCATAAACGATAGGCTTCGCGGCGTCGAGAACGCAGCCTCTACCTGCTGATTGTGAGCAAGCCGCACGCCATCGGCTCGAACTGCTTGATTGTATCGAAAGCGAGATGTTGGAGGAGCCCAAGGCACAGCGCCAAGATCGAACGATCGGCACAGTTGCGTAACGCAGCGAAGATCGGTTTGGACCTCACCACTTGGAGCACCAGAGATAATTTCGCTGTCGTCATTCACGAAGGAAAGCCTTGCATCAATCGAGCGCTGTGCCCCAAGGGAACGACTTAGACGGCCTCAATCAAGTGCGTGATCGCGTTCCGCAGCTCTGCTCAATCCTAAAGCGCAAGTCGTCGAGCCCTTTTCCGGATCGATGCCGCGCGCGCACGGCTATGCGCGATCGCGGATAGACCCCGCCATATGGGATCTTTGATCTGGGAGATCGCAAATGGCGGCACAAAGCTCACCATTGACCAAAACCCTCAGCCTGATCTTCAGCCTCCACGCGGCTCTGAAGAACGGCATTCTGCGCATCATGATGGCCGGGCTTTAGAGGCGCTTCCATTTTCCACTCTACGCCACCCACCGCCCACCGCCCACCGCCCACCGCCCACCGCCCACCGCCCACCGCCCACCGCCCACCGCCGGGACCTAAGGCCTCGGCTTGATCGCGCATGTAGCAAAAATGCAACACCAAATCTTTCTTCTCAAAAGCCCGCAATTTCTCGGCGCCTCGATTGAATCTAGGAGGCGGCCTGTTCGGTCGCGCTCGAGCTAATGACCTTCAACGATGGACCAGCGATATGGATATCGGACCGACCTGGCTTGTAAGCGCATTTACGCACCGTGGGCTTGTTCGCAGGAAAAACGAAGATGCCATAGCCGTCGACGATCAAGTCATAACAGGCGACATGCCGGCGCCGCTGACGTTTTATCTCGACGATGATGGCTGCGTCCTGATGGTTGCCGATGGGATCGGCGGGCACAACGCCGGTGCGATCGCAAGCCGCTTGGTTATCGCGCAGTTGGTCAGGCGGATCAAAGCCAGCGCTACGATATACGATTGCGCCAGAGCGATAGCTGAAGCCAACCAAAACCTGCACGATGCAACTCACCAACAGCCAGATTTGGCAGGAATGGGCAGCACGCTCGTCGGCGTGGTTCTGCGACAAACTGAAATGGTCAGTTTCAATGTCGGCGACTCACGCCTCTATCTCCAGACGTCGCATCACCTGATCCAGATAAGCCGAGACGATGTACCCGAGGGCAACATCGACCACCGGGGATGGCGGACGACGCAAGGCATTACGCAGGCCATCGGTGGATCACGCCACTTTCTGGTCGTTGCGCCACACGTCGCTATGGATCCATCTCCGACCCTAGGAGAAACTCTGCTGCTCTGCAGTGACGGGCTCACCGATCTGGTCTCCGACGACGCCATCAGCCGCATCCTCACGGATACTGCTGACCTGAATCTAGCAACTCGTCATCTTGCCGCGCTCGCGCTCCGCCGCGGAGGTTACGACAACGTCTCGATCGTCGTCGCACGGCGCGCGCAATCATAGCCCCTGCTTTTATTTACTTCACTAAGCTAAGGAGGGCGGTTCATCCGCCAAATATGCATGATGAAATTATGGTCTGCGACGATCTTGCTATTTGGATACCTCACCCTATCAGCGTGCGGCAAAAGCTCGCCTTGCACCGATCAGAATGTGCTCGCAAAGGTAAAGGAGCTCTTCGATCAGCAAGAGTTTGGCCAGCTCATGCCGATCCCCCCAAAGGTCTTCAGGGTCCAGGACAGGACTGCAACATCCATCAGGACTGGGCAGGATAACGATGGCTACCGCTGCTCTGTCGTGATCACCTCAGACGTTATTGAAATGATGCGCTTCACTGAACAAGCCACTGAAGACGAGATTGTCCGCATCAAACAAGAGGCGGCCAAGCGAAACTTCCCGCTCACCAAAGACTACCTAACCAACTACGCCGTCCAGCCGCTCGCATCTGGCGATAACTACGTCACCCTCCTGAAATGAGCCCAATCAACATGCTGCGCATATCTGTTATAATTGGCGTTCTGATAGTGATAAGCCATGTCTATCCTGCCCTCCCTGCATCGTCCATCATTACGACCGAATCCAGCACCGTGTTTTTCTCGGATAACGCTTCGGCCAATAGCCGCTCGACGTTTTGGGCATCTGTACACGATTATTTTTTGGCAAATGCCTACGGCGCAATGCAAACCATGCATCATCAAAATCTTGAGCTGCGTTCCGACCCTTGGCCGACGAGCATTGCCTCTACCAATCAATCAAAGTCCATCAACGCTACTAAAACGCCACCAATTAAAAACGAGAGCCCGGCCGGGTTCGTCTTCGACACCAACTCAGTCAGGCACTCCACACGACCTGCGCTACGTATCCGCATTGGCGAGAAGATTTCTGAGCAGGCGCTCAGACGTCGCTTTGCGGGCTACACTTTGCTTTACGCCACAGGCGAAGGGTGCCTCGTCTGCGCCGTCATCACCGGAGCGGATGGACAGTTCGACGTCCATTTCGAGCAGGACGGTCAGACCGTAACCCAACTCCGATCGACCGACAGTCGCGTCCGCGACGGCCTCGGCAACGACGTCTCTACACCACTCAGAAATGCTCTGGGCGCCAATACGGCGAACTGCGATGCAGGCGAAACCACGACCTGCGCCTCCGCAGCGCTCAGGGGGCTGTCCTACATCGTGACCGAGGACGACCGTTGCTCGGTCACCGCGGAAGATCAACGGCCAACCGACATCCCTGCTTGCGCTCGCATCGGTGGATTTCAGATTCTTCTTAATGATCGCTAGTATTGAATATGCCTTGCGCGCAGAACTTCATAACTATCTCTAGACTCACCTCAGTAATATGCGCGTTCACGATGAACGTTACATCGTTGGCTCAAGCGGATACTTTCAACTATGTTTGCGAGAACCAAGGGCGACTTTGGCCGCTGAAGGTCGACGACGCAAAGAACGTGCTTGAATGGCGAGACACAATCTATCGCCTCAAAGACACAGAGGATTGCGCCAAGTTTGGATGGCGCGTCGAAAAGGACGACATTTCATTTGATATCTGCACCGCGACCCACGGACATGCAAATTTCAAGCTGGGTGGAAAGACAGTGCAATGCAGCTTGGAGCGGCATTAACAGCATTTCTTCGCCGGATTTACTCTAGCTAAGGTGCTGTAGCGCGATTTCACCGCGATAAATACGCCGCGCATGGCGTGGCCGCAGAAATACTTGTCGCTCTGCCGCCGATCGATGGGTCCAACACCCGCCCAGTCAGCGACGATTAAGCATGACGCATTGTGAAAATGAGCCATCGGCATCATTGGCCAGATGGAAGATATAACCGGGGCATAGGACGTCAAATAAGCAGTTTTAAAAAAGAAAATGGCGGCACTTATGCCACCATTTTCTAACTGTGTTGAGCAAGACTACCTGCTCGGGTCGTTCACTTTTTGCTATTTCTCAAGTGATGCGCCAGGATCTTTGTATAGAAACTAACTGGCTCGGGCGGGACAATTTCGAGTTCAAGCATCTTAATTGCATCCTTCGTTCCGCGCGGACCGCTTCTGTCTTGGATCGGCACTTGAGCAGAACGCTCCATGGCCAGTTCAATTTCCGAGGCGACTGGATTGTTCTCAACGCGAATGACTTCGATAGATTCGAAGTGTGCCCACAGCAGCGCATAGAAGCGATAGAACTCGCCGATAACTTTGTCCTCGGCCGAAACCGGAATGCGAAGAGTCTGGCCATTTTCTTCGACATCCTTTCGGGCAGCGCTAAACATCTGGTTTGGCAACTCAAATGGTGGATCCTTCTGGAATTTTAGTTGAGCGAAGCGTAGCTTCGCGATGGAGAAACGAAAATTCATGGTGTCACGTCCTTTTAGTTGGTGATGACGCCGTCGATGACACCATCAAAAAAAAGACGTTGGCATCATGCTCGCGATCGTTATCGCCGATTGAGCTGATCTACGACGATCAGCAGGGTGCAGAGGCACCCCATCCAAAAGCCTCACACCTAGGATGAGTTTCATTTAACTGGTTTTATTTTTTGATAAGCGACCGATATTAGGTACGGGTAGGAGTACGTGTGCCTCTAATGGCCGATCTGCAAATCGGTGTGCATTGCCGCCCGCAAAGCCATTTTAATGAAATAGACCTGTTGCCGAACATCGTAGACTGCGCGGCCGGAAAAATGCGCTTTAGCGTTTGCATTTAGTTCTTGGCGAATCCACTCACGATCATAGATTCTATTGCATTCCCCTTTTTAATACCCTGGAGGGTGAAACGGGAATGCGGTGCAACACTATCTAGCGAGTAATGAGATGACTGATACTACAGATCCGTCGCCGGCGGACGCCCTTACAGAACAAGCTGCAGAAGCTCGCGCCAAGCGCGCAGAGAGCCACGTCCCGATTAATCCAGGTTATGCACCTTTGCGCCTCATCGCCGGCGAAAGCTCGGTCGAGGCCGAGCAACTGCGTGCGGATGTCATCGCTTATCTAAAACCGAAGAATGTTATCGAGAAAATCCTCGCGTCAGACTTCGTTCACAACGAGTTGGAGCTACGCCGCATTCGCAGGGTTGCTGCAGATGCCATTTCCGCGGCTCGTCCGTGGAGCGTGAGCAGGCTAAAGGGGTTCCTCGATGAGCGCTTCATCGATTCTCCGCTGCCGACTGGGCGCTATCCTGGAGCTATTCAAGATCTCGCCAACAAGGGCTACTCCCTGTCAGATATCGACGCTTACAGCGCACTGACGTTTGCTTCTGCATTTGACTCATTCGACAAGCGTGCCGCCACCCTGGAGCTGCGCCGTAATCAGGCGTTGGCGGCATTCGAGGATCGCCGTGCGCAGAAGGATCTTGCCGATCGCACCATCGATGTCGATGCCAACGACGCACCGGCACTCGACTATCAGCCCGACGTGTAAAGATGACTTCTTCCCGCATCAACGCGAACCGGCGCAACGCGCGCAAGAGTACGGGGCCACGCACGCCGGCAGGCAAGCGCGCGTCGTCGTCGAATGCGCGCCGGCACGGACTGAACGTGGCCATCCGCCCGGACATGCCGGCGGTGGCCGCGCTCATCAAGGACCTGTCGGATCATTTTGCTCGACCTCTAGATGACCCGCAGGTGATTGAGGCCGCGCTGGCGGTCGTCGCTTATGATCGCATCAAGGATGCTTATTATGCGCTCTACGACGGCATCGCGACGCCGCTCGTGATGAAGACCGCCCCCGCGGTCGTGCCGATGTCGCCTTCGGCTGATGACCCGCTCGGACTGATGGCGATCTTCGAAATTTTCAAAGCAGAGATTGCGCGTCCGGACGGCATCAAGCCGTCGAGCGTCATCGAATTCACGCGAGAACTCGAGCGTTTAGCGCGCTATGAACGCCGTGCTTTTTCAGCACGTAGGAAGGCGCTACGCCGCCTCGATCAGCAGCATCAGCCCTGAGACGCAACAGGGCCTACCTGTTGCACCAGCGCAACAGATCAAGAATCTTTCAGAAAAGCCGCAATATCTCGGGCCCTCAATTGAATCTCTCAGTTGAGGGCGTTTTCGCGTTTGGCGGAACGAACCCAATCGGCAAGTGACATCCGGAATCAACGTGCTGCACCTTTGGCGGAACGAAGCCAAGCCCACGGCGGACCGGATGGTGCTCATTGAAGTGGAGGTTCAAACCATGATTGCGAGGCAGATGCCGGCGTGGCCGCCGCAGATGCGAGCAGAGACAGCCGCGGCCTATTGCGACGAGGCTGACAGTGACACGTTCTTACGCGCCGTCGCAGCCGGACACTATCCGGCACCAGGTTCGTCTTTCGGCGGCACCGCCAAGTGGCATCGCGCCGCATTGGATGCGGCGATCGACCAACATCACGCGATGACCGCGCCGGCCCTCGGCAGCGACTTGATCGATTTACTTTAACGGAGATGCCCGGATGCAAAATGCAAGGACTGGTTTCACCGCGTCGACATCGGATGCCGCACCTCCGAAAGGAAGTTTCGATTGGATGATCGCCGTCTATCTCGCCTCGCCCCAGTTCGACGACCTGCCTGATCTGACACAGCGAAGCTACCGCCAAGCACTGGCGCGGGTCGCAAATTATCCACTCAAAGACGGCCGACGATTTGGCACCATCTGCCTGAGTTCCATCACACCCGCGGTCGCCGATCAAATGCATGCGCGGTTGAAGTCGCGAAGCGACGGCAGCAAGCGCGCCCGCTCTGCAATGCTGTCGATGCGTGTCGCACAACGTGCTTGGTCGATCACCCAACGGCGGCACATGGCCGACATGCCGCCTCATAATCCTTTTGCTCGGATGGGTATCGTCTATCGACCGGCGCCGACGCGCCCGGTCACCTATCAAGAACTTCTGCGATTTGTCGCAGAAACCGACCGAACAGGCGACCACTCCATCGGCACCGCCGCGATGATCGCCTTCTTCTGGCTCCAACGCCAAACAGATATCTTGGCGAGACTGAGCTGGCATCACTATCGGCCGCATGATGCGCCGGAGGTTGCACGGATTTTCCATCACAAGACGCACGAGCTGGTCGATATCCCGCTGTTCGACAATGATGGGTCTCACCTCTGGCCGGAACTAAGTACGCGCTTGGACGAAAGCCGGCGCCACGGTGCTCTTATCGTGACACGTGATCATCCGGATCGGCTCAGAAAGACCCATCTACCTTGGCAGCCGGACTATTTCCGGCATCGCGTCGCGGAGATCCGTGCGGCCGCAGGAATCGATCCGCAGGTCAAGTTTATGGGCCTGCGCCACGGCGGATACACTGAGGGCGCAAATGCCGACCTGACCGATGCGCAGCTTCGCGCACTAAGCGGGCATCGAACGGCCAGCATGGTGCTGGTTTACGCTAAGGCATCTCTGCAACAACGACGCGAGGGGGCGCGGAAGCGGCGTGAGGCGCGAGAAGCGACGCTGGAGAACGCAGAAGGCGGGAAACGGAACCACCTATGACCAAACGCTCATGTCAGACTTGATAGACAGAGGGTTTGGTATGGTGGGCGCACTAGGGCTCGAACCTAGGACCCGATGATTAAGAGTCATCTGCTCTACCAACTGAGCTATGCGCCCGGATCCAATCCGGATATCCCCTCGGGGACGGCTGCGTGTACCAAAGCCCCCCCAGGATGTCCAGCGCGAGCGTCATAAAAAATGCATCGAATTTCGCTTTTGCGAAAATAAGAAAAAGCCGCCGGGATTCAGCGGCTTTTCCGTCATCGAGAGCAGTGGAAAACTGACCGGCCTCAGAGCCGTTCCGCATCCGGCGGATCATCCTGGCCGAATCCCGGACCACGAGGCCCGCGATCGCGCTCATCGAAACCGGGAGGGCCGAAACCAGGGCCTTCAAAACTGCCGCGCTCAAAGCCGCCCGGACGCGGGCCGCGATGGCGCCAGCCCTCACCGCCGCCGAAACGGTGGCCCATATGGGTCAACACCGCCAGACGACGCTTCTGGCCATCGTCGAGGGTCTTGTAGAGCGGGTCCGCGGACTCGGCGATCTTCTTCATCGCCGCGGCCGTTGCCGCCATGGTGTCGGCGCGCTTCTGCAGGCGCTCGACGGGATTGGGCGGCGTGTCGTTGTTGCCACTGGCGTCGCGCGTCTTGCGCTCTTCCATGCGCGCATTGGCGCGGTCGATGCGCAATTTGGCGAAATCGCGGACCGAGTTCTCGACCGCCGGCCACAGTTTTTCCTGATCCGGCGTCAGCTTCAGTCCGGCCTTTACCGCGGCGATGCGCGCATCGGCAAATGCGGCGCGGTCCTCCGGGTTCATGCGCATGTGGTGATGCATCCACGGACGATGCTGGGCATAGACCGCAGTGGATCCCGCAATCACCGCAACCGCGGCACCGGCAAGCAACAGCTTCTTCATGGCAACCTCCTTTGAAAGAGCTTGCCATGAAGATGATCACCAGGCCGCGGCGCTTCAACTTACGCTTTGGCCATATGATGTCGCGATGTTGCTGGCGCCGCGGCGCGTTGCACCGCGACACATAAAAATCCTGCTACAGCATGCCGAGCACGCGTGGCAGCCACAGCGAAATTTCCGGAATGAACGTCACCGCGACGAGGAACATCAGCATCGTCAGCAGCCACGGCCACACGGCGATGGTGAGTTCCGTGATGCCCATCTTGGCGATGCCCGAGGCCACATAGAGATTGAGGCCGACCGGTGGATGGCACATGCCGACTTCCATGTTCACCACCATCAGGATGCCGAGATGCACCGGATGCACGCCGAGTTTCACGGCGATGGGGAACAGGATCGGCGCGGTGATGAGGACGATGGATGATGCCTCCATCACATTGCCGGCGACCAGCAGAAGGATGTTGACGAAGATCAGGAAGGTCCACCAGTTGACGCCCATATCGACGATCCAGGCGGTGAGCTGCTGCGGGATCTGTTCCGAGGTCATCAGGAACGAGAACAGCACCGCATTGGTGATGATATAGAGGATCATCGCGCTCATGCTGGCGGAGCCGAGCAGCACGCGCGGCACGTCCTTCAGGCCCATGTCCTTGTAGACGAAGACGGCGATGATGAAGGCGTAGACGGCGCTGACGGCTGCGGCTTCCGTCGGCGTGAACCAGCCGCGATAGATGCCGCCGAGCACGAGAAAGATCAGCAGCAGGCCCCAGATACATTCACGGAACGCCTTGAAGCGCTCGCCCCAGGATGCGCGCGGCAGCCGCGGATAGTCGAACTTCCAGGCGCGATAGACCGTGGTCACGCCAAGCAGCGTCGCCAGCATCAGGCCGGGAATGACGCCGGCGATGAAGAGTTGCCCGACCGAGGCCGAGGTGACGCGCGCGCCATCCGGCCCGAGCGCGACGCTGCCGCCGGTCGCCACCGCATAGATGACCATGACGATGGACGGCGGGATCAGGATGCCGAGCGCGCCGGATGTGGTGATGACGCCGGCGCCAAAGCGCTTCGGAAAGCCCTGCGCGACCATGGCTGGCAGCAGGATCGAACCGATCGCGATCACCGTCGCCGGTGACGAGCCGGAGATGGCCGCGAACAGCGCGCAAGCCATGACTCCGGCGAGACCGAGACCGCCATACCAATGACCGACCATGGAGGTCGCGAAATTGATCATGCGTTTGGCGACGCCGCCATGGGTGAGGAAATTGCCGGCGAGAATGAAGAACGGGATCGCCATGATCTCGAAATTCTCGATGCCGGTGAACAATTTCAGCGCCACCGCCTCGATCGGCACCTGCGTGAGGAAGAACAGGAAGGTGAGCACCGTCAGGCCGAGCGCGATCGAGATCGGCATGCCGGTGAGCATCAGCGCGATCAGAAGCGCGAAAATGAATAGCGTGGTCATCGCGCGCCCTCCGGCGTCGGACCAACTGCGGTATCGACCTCGATCCCTTCGACGTGGGTGTGATCGTGATGCGGAAGATCGTCAAAGCGGAAATAGTTGTAGGCCACCTGCAGGAAGCGGAAGCACATCAGGTAGGAGCCAAGCGGGATGCAGAGATAGACGATCCAGCTGGGCAGTTCGAGATCAGGCGAGGTCTGGTCGGTCTCCGAGAGGCCGATCACGAAATTCGCGCCCATAGTGCCGATGATGCCGGTGAAAAGCGCGCCGCACAGCAGGCCGAACAGGATCGTGCCCTTGCGCCATTTCGGCGGCAGTTTCAGCACCAGCACGTCGACGCCCACATGGATGCCGGTGCGCACGCCGTAGGCAGCGCCGAACTTCGCCATCCAGACGAACATGTAGATGCACGCCTCCTGCGCCCAGGAGAGGTGAATGCCGGCGAGAAACTTGTAGACCGCCATGGCGCCCGGCAGCGAGCGGTTCGAGACCACAAAATCCGTGGTGTAGCGATGCGCGACGGCGACGAAAATCACCACCGTCGCCGCGCCGATCAGCGTCGCGATCAGGGTCTCCTCGAGACGATCGAGGATGCGTAACAGGAATTTCAAGGTCGGTCCCCCACCCCGCTTCCGCAACACTCCGTCATTGCGAGGAGCGGAGCGACGAAGCAATCCAGAAACCGCGAGCGCAGGAAGACTGGATTGCTTCGCTGCGCTCGCAATGACGATCCGTCAGGCCATCGCCTCAATTGGTCTTGGCGTTCGCCTCCTTCTGGAAATCCGCGATCAGCTGCTTGCCGACGCGCGAGGCCATGTCGGCCGTCACCGGCTCCAGCGCCTTCATCCATTCGGCGCGTTCTTCCGGCTTCAGCTCGTAGAAGGTCGTGGTGCCCGCCTTCTTCATGGCGACGATGGCATCGTCGTTTTCCTTCTGCGACAGGCCGTTGGCATAGGTCGTGGCTTCATCCATCGCCTTTTCCACCTGCGGCTTCACATCAGCCGGCAGACCGTCCCAGAACTTCTTGTTCACGATCACGGCGTAGCCGATATAGCCGTGGTTGGAGAGCGTCATGTGCTTCTGCACTTCATGCATCTTCTGCGTATAGACATTGCTCGGCGTGTTCTCGTTGCCATCGACGACGCCGGTCTGCATGGCCTGATAGACTTCCGAGAAAGCCAGCACCTGCGGAATGGCGCCGAGCGCACGCATCTGGGCTTCCAGCACCTTCGACGACTGGATGCGCAGCTTCATGCCCTGGAAGTCGGCGACCTTATGCATCGGCTTGTTCGAGGTCATGATCTTGAAGCCGTTGTCCCAGTAAGCGAGACCCTTGATGCCCTTGGGCTCGAGCTTCGCCAGCAGGCCCTTGCCGATCGGACCGGTGGTGATGCGCTGCAGCGCGGCCTTGTCCGGCAGGATGTAGGGCAGATCGAACACCTCGAATTCCTTGACGCCGAGCGGGCCGAATTTGGCCAGCGACGGCGCCAGCATCTGCACGGCGCCGAGCTGCAGCGCCTCGACCTCTTCCTTGTCCTTGTAGAGCTGCGAATTCGGGTAGACTTCGACCTTCACCTTGCCATTGGTGTATTTCTCGGCGAGTTCCTTGAATTTCTCCGCGCCCTGCCCTTTCGGCGTGTTCGGCGCGACCACATGGCTGAACTTGATGATGATCGGCGACTGGGCCTGAGCCGGCCCGACAAGTGCAAGCGCTGCGATGGATGCTGCGGCAGCGATGAACTGGCGCGTCGTGAAATGGCGCATGGTCTTCTCCCTGTTGGCCGCGCCAGCTGTTTCAAATCGCCGCTGCGCTTGGATGCCACAGGCAGATGTATCGCCATTGCGAGGCGATGACCACTGCTCCCTTCGTCAGGGGTTGCTGGAAAAGCTTTCCTGCAATGCAAAAACGCGGCGTCTTGCAACGCCGCGTTTGCTTCCCGTGACAGATTCTAAAGAAGCGATCAGCTCGCCGCCGCGACCGGGGCCGGCTTGTCGCGCTCGCGCTTCATGACGATCTTGTTCAGCGCGCCGAGATAGGCCTTGGCCGAAGCCACCAGCGTATCCGGGTCGGCGGCGCGCGAGGTCATGGAGCGACCATCGTGAGCCAGACGCACCGAGACTTCGGCCTGCGCGTCGGTGCCTTCGGTGACGGCGTGGACCTGATACAGCTCCAGCGTCGCTTCATGCGGCACCAGCGCCTTGATGCAGTTGAACACCGCGTCCACCGGGCCATTGCCCTCGGCTTCCTCGATCTTCACGGCGCCATCGACATTCAGCTTCATGGTCGCGCGCTGCGGACCATGGGTGCCCGCGATCACCGTCAGCGAGGTCAGCTTGATGCGATCGTGGGCCTGGATGATTTCCTGATCGACCAGCGCCTCGATATCCTCGTCATAGATATCCTTCTTGCGATCGGCCAAAGCCTTCATGCGGATGAAGGCATCCTCGATCTGGTTCTTGCCCAGCTTGTAACCCAGCTCTTCCAGACGATGGACGAAAGCATGGCGGCCGGAATGCTTGCCCAGCACGATCGACGAATGCTTCAGGCCGACTGACGCCGGCGTCATGATCTCATAGGTCGAGGCGTCCTTCAGCACTCCGTCCTGATGGATGCCGCTCTCATGGGCGAAGGCGTTACGGCCAACGATCGCCTTGTTGTACTGCACCGGGAACGAGGTCGCGGCCGACACGATCTTCGACGCGCGCGTCAGGGTGGTGGGATCGATGTTGTTCCAGTATGGGAATTTGTCGTTGCGCACATTGATGGCCATCACGACTTCTTCCAGCGCCGCATTGCCGGCACGCTCGCCGATGCCGTTGATGGTGCATTCGATCTGACGCGCACCGCCATCGAGGCCGGCCAGCGTATTCGCCACCGCCATGCCGAGATCGTTATGGCAATGGACGGAGAAGATCGCCTGATCGGAATTCGGCACGCGCTCGCGGATGGTGCGGAACATGCGGGTGTATTCTTCCGGCGTGGTGTAGCCGACGGTGTCGGGCAGGTTCACCGTGGTGGCGCCGGCCTTGATGACGGCCTCGGTGATGCGGCACAGGAAGTCGATGTCGCTGCGGGTGGCGTCTTCCGCCGACCATTCGACATTGCTGACCATGTTGCGGGCGCGGGTCACGCCGGCGACTGAGGCGTCGATCACCTGCTCCGGGGTCATGTTCAGCTTCACGCGCATATGCAGCGGCGAGGTCGCGATCACCATGTGGACACGGGCACGGTCGCCAGCGGGTTTTACCGCTTCGGCGCAGCGATCGATGTCCTTCGGATTGACGCGGCCCAGGCCGGCGATGATCGACTTCTTCGAGCGCTTGGCGATTTCATGCACGGCTTCGAAGTCGCCTTCCGACGAGATCGGGAAGCCGGCCTCGATGATGTCGACGCCCATGTCGTCGAGCATCTCGGCGATTTCCAGCTTCTCCTCGAAGGTCATGGTGGCGCCGGGGCACTGCTCGCCGTCGCGCAGGGTGGTGTCGAAAATGAAGACGCGGTCCTTCTCGGACTTCTGGGTCGGGCTGGTCATGGGACTTTCCTTAAAGATCGGGGCGCGGTCTGTGTGGGCGCCGGGAGGTTTGCTTGGTTTTTGTTCGCATCCCCTAAGTGCCCAGGCATGACTGCCCAGCCGGCGCTCAGGGGCCGATAAGGAGAAGCAGACCGCCGAGAAGGAGAGCGGGAGACGCAGGCGCAAGGACGCGCGGGGCAGCGATGATCGCTCCCGTGTCCATGTCAGCACTGTCGTTCCGAATCAGCATTGCTATCCTTCGAGGCCGCGTCGGTGAGTGTCGGCGGAAACCGTTGACGGTTCCTTGCCGGACGCGACGACCTTGTTCTAAACGCAAAAGCCGCCGCGTCGCAACGGCTAAGAGGGTCAGGGAGACTGACCTAATCGCGGACCGTAGGATGGGTAGAGCGCAGCGAAACCCATCACCTTTCCCTGCTGCTGGCTCGGCTGATGGGTTTCGCTCCGGCGCTATCGCGCCTCCACTCTACCCATCCTACGGCCTCCCGCTTGTGGCAAATCTCAGCTATGCATTTTCCCGCAACTGCGAGGACCCGACCATGAGCTTCACCAAAGGCCTGTCCGCCTTCCCGATCACGCCCATGAATGCCAATGGGCGGGTGGATACGCCGGCCCTGCAGCGCCTGGTGGCGCCGCTGGCGGCGGCCAGGGTGGACTCCATCGGCCTGCTCGGCTCCACCGGCTCCTACCCTTTCCTCACCCGCGACGAGCGGCGGCGCGCGACTGATGCGGCGATTGCCGAAGTAAATGGCCGCGTCCCCGTGCTGGTCGGCATCGGCGCGCTGCGTACCGACGAGGTGATCCATCTGGCACGGGATGCGAAGGCTGCCGGTGCCGCGGCCGGCCTGCTGGCGCCGGTGTCCTATACGCCGCTCACGGGCGATGAAGTCTATGAGCTGTTCAAGACCATTGCCGGCGAGACCGGGCTGCCGCTGGTGATCTACGACAACTTTGCCACCACGCATTTCACCTTCACCCCGGAGCTGGTCGGCCACATCGCGCGCATTCCCGGCGTCGCCACGCTGAAGGGCACGGCGCCCGATACCGATGCGATCGCCGATCATCTCAAGCAGCGTCGCGCGACGGTGCCGGCCGGTTTTCCCATCGGCTATGCCGGCGACTGGAACGTGACCGAAGCGCTGCTGGCGGGCGGTGATGCCTGGTACTCGGTCGCGGCGGGCCTGTTTCCGCTGAGCTGCCTCGCCCTCACCCGCGCGGCGCTGGCCGGCGATGCCGCCGAGGCGCGGCGGCTGAACGGCGCGCTGCAGCCGCTGTGGGACCTGTTCAAGCAGTATTCCAGCCTGCGCGTGATCTATGCGGCGGTGGATATTCTGGGAGTTTGTGACGCGAAGCCGCCGAAACCGGTGCTGCCACTGCCGGATGCCGCACAGGACAGAGTGGCGAAGGTGCTGAAAGAGCTGGCGCTGAGCTGAGATCTTGTCCCTCCCCGGAGCGAAGCGACTGGGGAGGGTGGATTGAAGCGAGCGTTCAGCGAGCTTCGAGACGGGTGGGGTCTCTCCCCACGGCAGAACGTCACGTGGGGAGAGACCCCACCCGGCGCTACGCGCCACCCTCCCCGCTGCGCCGCTACGCGGCTTGAGGGAGGGAAATCACACGCCTCTGCGCGTCATTGCCGATCGACCTGTCAAACAGCCACGTCATTCCTGCAAACATGAAATCCCGTTCTCGCGGCGCTTGCGCGTCCGAGGTGTGAGCAGTTCTCCCCTCAGAGACACGAGGGGAGGTGGCACGCCGCAAGGCGCACTTGAGTGGACTTGACGCGTTTCGCTCACCGCTAGATCGCCAGCGAGACCGAACCGCGCAACGCCTTACGGCGCGCCACCGCGACGTTTTGCCAGTCGAAGGAGCGTTCTTCCGGGTACTGGGCAACATCCCGCAGGATGTTCATTCGGCGGATTTCTCCGCCTTCACCCGCACCACGTCCAGCCGCGCAATAGCGGCAGCCTCCCATAGTGGAGGCGGACGGCGACCCCCGACCACCCGAGTGTGAGGGGTACGTCCTCCCTCACCCGCAGGCGCCGCATCCGGCTCCGCTCCAAGACGCCTCTAGAAGCGCCCCTCACGAACCGAACGGCGCGGATATTATTCCTGAACGATCAACTGTCAAGAGTGACAGGAATAAATACTGATCGCACGACCCCTGCCGTCCTCCGAAGGCGCGCCATGGCGCCCACGGCCAGGTGACGACAAGCGAGCGTCACGTCTTCTTTGTCGCTTTCTTGCCCGGCACCTTCTTCGCCCGCACGCGCGACGGGGCTTTCTTCACCACCGGGCCGCCCTCCTTCTCCAGGGCTTCGCGGACCATCTTGAATTCCTTCAGGTCATCGCCATCGACCACCGGGAATTTCAGATCGAGCTGCTCCAGCGCATGCACGATGGTCGAGCCGATCACCACGCGGGCGAACCATTTGCGATCGGCCGGCACCACATGCCATGGCGCATGGTCCGTCGCGGTATGGCCGATCATGTCCTGATAGGCCTCCTGATACTGATCCCACACCGCACGCTCGGAGATGTCGGCCATGGAGAACTTCCAGTTCTTCGCCGGCTCGTCGAGGCGCGAGAGGAAACGCTCGCGCTGCTCCTCCTTGGAGACATTGAGGAAGAATTTGAGCACCACCGTGCCATTGCGCGCGAGATATTTTTCGAAGGCCGTGATGTCCTCGAAACGCTCCTTCCAGATATGCTTGCTGACCAGCTCCTGCGGAATCTTCTGCTTCGCCAAGATCTCCGGATGCACGCGCACCACGAGGCATTCCTCGTAATAGGAGCGATTGAAGATGCCGATGCGCCCGCGCTGCGGCAGCGCCACGGTGTGGCGCCACATGAAATCGTGATCGAGCTCGTTCGACGATGGCTGCTTGAAGGAATGCACCTCGCAGCCCTGCGGATTGATGCCGTCGAACACAGCCTCGATGGCGCTGTCCTTGCCCGCCGCATCCATGCCCTGGAAGATCAGCAGCAGCGACCAGCGATCCTGCGCATAGAGCTTCTCCTGCAGCTCCTGCAGGCGGCGACGATTGACCTCGATCATCCGCTTGCCGGTGTCCTTGTGGAGGCCACCCGACGCATTGGTGTCGTGGTCCTTCAAGCGGAAGGTCTTCGACCCGTCGACGCGATAGGGATCGACATAGGACTTCAAGGTGGCTTTGAGGGGGACCTTGGCGGATTTGGCAGGCATTCGGGCACTCCGGGACGAACGCGCGACCGTAGCGCGCGCGTCGTCGCCGCGCCAGCCTGCGGCGCTAGCCCGCGGCGGGCTCGAATTGCGCCTCCAAGAACGCCGTGACGAAAACCGGCATGGTCGGCGTGAAATCGGCAATGCTGCGCACGAGATGGATGTCGCTCAGCTCGGGCTCGGCTTGAGCGGCGAGATTGGCTTTCAGCTTCTGGCGCAAGACGTCGCCGGGCAGATCGGATGTCAGCACACGCATCATGGCGATGGCGTGATCGGTGACGACGCAGCACCACTCATCGGCACTGCGAAAATCATGCACCGTGAGGCCTAGCTCTTCCTCGACCTCGCGCAGCACGCTGCCCGCGATATCAACAGTATCGCCACGAACATCATTCAGATCGGGCGTGCCTGCCGCAAAATAGATGCGGCCGGCATTGGCCGTATGCGGGCCCATCTCGCCGAGCACGAAAGCACCATCGCTGCTGCGGAGCGCGCCCATGCCAAAGCCGTTCAGCACATCGCGATCGGGAAATCCCCAATCGCGCCAGGCGAGGAAGCTGGCAAAATCCGTCTCGAAATATTCGGTTGAGAGCCGCTCCCCGGTGAACAAGGGATGCCGCGCCAGCAATACGCGGCCATTGAACATCGCGGGCTTCTCGACGCGTCTGGCGGCGAAATACGCGTCGATCTCGGCACGGCGCTGCTCGGCGAACGGCCAGCGCCAATCACTGAAAAACAGATCGAGCCGCGTGACGCGATGAATCGCCGGCACCGTCATGCGTCGGATAACCTATTTTGCATTCGCCCTGTATTGCTCGACATATTTGTTCGTATAGGTCTTGCTGACATCGATATTCGCTTTCGCAACTTCCGGCGATCCCTCGCTGAACACCGCGAGCACCGCGGCGGCGCCCTTCGGGTCCATCAGGCCGGTCTCGGAATACATCGGGATCGTGTTCTTGAGCGCGGCGAGATACAGCTCCTTGTCCTTGCCGACCATGTTCTCCGGCATCTTCGCCATGATCTCTTCCGGCGAATGGGTATGGATCCATTTCAGGGTATTCATCATCGCGGTGGTCAGCGCCTGCACTTCCTTGTCGTGGCCCTTGATCCATGCGGTCGTGGTGTAGAGCGCGCCGCCCGGATACTCGCCGCCGAACACATCCAGCGTGTCCTTCTGCGTCCGTGTATCGCTGAGAATCTTGAGGTCTTTGTGACTGCCCTGCAGCACGGTGACGGCGGGATCGAGCATCACGGCCGCATCGATCTGGCCCTGCTGCATGGCCGCAACCGCAGTGGCCCCCAGGCCGATGCCGATGACGGCGGTGCCCTGGGGATCGAGGCCGTTCTTCTTGAGCTGATATTTCAGGAAGAAGTCCGTCGACGAGCCTGGCGCACTGACGCCGACCTTCTTGCCGGCGAGATCCTTGATGGAATTGATCTTGCCCGTCTGCTTCGGCGACACTACCAACACGAGGCCGGGATAGCGGTCATAGACCACGAAGCTTTGCAGCTCCTGCTTCTTGGCGGCGAGATTGACGCAGTGATCGAAATAGCCGGACACCACATCGGCGCTGCCACCGAGCACGGCCTTCAGCGCATCGGAGCCGCCCTTGAGATCGACCAGTTCGACAGCGAGGCCGGCCTTCTCATATTCGCCGAGCTGCTTTGCGAGGACGGTGGGGAGATAGCAGAGGCATGCGCCGCCGCCGATGGCGATGGTCACCTTGGATTGCGCGGTGGCGGTCTGGGTCAGGCCAAGCGTCACGACGAGCGCCAATACAAATCGCAGCATGCGGGTCTCCCGAGCGTTTCTTCTGTAGGGTGGGCAAAGCGAAGCGTGCCCCTCTTATCACAAAGAGTCGCGAGGCCGTAGGGCGGATTAGCCGACGGCGTAATCCGCCGGCCGATTCCATGGCCGAAACTCCGCGGCGAATTACGCTACGCTAATCCGCCCTACGGATCAGCCACGCGCATCCGGCTTCCACACCAGCAGCCGCTTCTCCACCACCGTCACCAGCAGGTCGATGGCGATGACGAACACCGCCAGCACGAACATGCCGGCAAACACGCCGGCGACGTCGAACGAACCTTCCGCCTGCTGGATCACATAGCCGAGCCCCGCAGCCGAGCCGAGATATTCGCCGACCACGGCACCGACCACGGCAAAGCCGACGGAGGTGTGCAGCGACGAGAACATCCAGGACAGCGCCGATGGCCAGAACACGTGGCGCATCAATTGCCGCTCGCTCATGCCGAGCATGCGGCCATTGGCGAGCACCGTCGGCGAGACTTCCTTGACGCCCTGATAGACATTGAAGAACACGATAAAGAACACCAGCGTGACGCCGAGCGCCACTTTCGACCAGATGCCGAGGCCGAGCCACAGCGCAAAAATCGGTGCCAGCACCACGCGCGGCAGCGCATTGGCCATTTTCACATAGGGATCGAAGATGGCGGCCAGCAGCGGCTGGCGCGCGAACCAGAAGCCGATCAGCACGCCGAGCGTCGAGCCGATCACGAAAGCGAGCAGCGATTCCAGCAGCGTGATGCCGAGATGTTTCCAGATCATGCCCGAGGCGAACCAGGACACGACCTGGCTGAACACATCGGACGGCGTGGAGAAGAAGAACGGCGGCAGCAGGATGCGGCCGAAGATCTCTACCGACGTGAGCAGATGCCACAGCGCGATGGTGACCACCGCGACCATGAGCTGACAGAGAAGCAGGACCGGGCGGCTCATGCTGCGCCTCCCGTTCCCTGGGCATAGGTCTTCATCACCTCGGCCTTCAGAACGCCCCAGATCTCGCGATGCAGCGCGTGAAACGCCTTGTCGAGGCGAACTTCAAAGATGTCGCGCGGGCGCGGCAGCGCGACGCGCCAGTCGCCGATGATGCGTGCACTCGGCCCGGCCGACATGATGACCACGCGATCGGCCAGCGCAATCGCCTCTTCCAGATCATGGGTGACGAACAGCACGGCCTTGCGATCCCGCGTCCACAGATCAAGCAGCAGATTGCCCATCACCTGCCGCGTCTGCGCATCCAGCGGGCCGAACGGCTCGTCCATCAGCAGGATTTTCGGATTGCGGATCAGCACCTGCGCCAGCGCCACGCGCTTGCGCTGGCCGCCGGACAGCATATGCGGATAGCGGGCCGCGAAGGCGCCGAGGCCGACGGCGTTGAGCCAGCCTTGCGCGCGTTCGGCCGCCTCCTCGCGCGCGACGCCGGCGACCTCGAGCCCGATGGCGACATTGTCGCGCACGGTCTTCCACGGGAACACGGCATCGGCCTGGAAAAGATAGCCGGCCTGTCTGTTCAGGCCGCGCAGCGGCTGATCGAAGATGCGGACATTGCCGGAGGCCGGCTGCAGCAAGCCGGCGGCGACGTTCAGCAGCGTGGACTTGCCGCAACCGGTGGGCCCGACAATGGCGACGAATTCACCATCCGCCACGCGCAATGTCGCCTGCTCCACCGCCGTATAGACCTTGCCGCCGGCGACATCGAACGCCACCGTCGCACCATCGAGCGCCACCGCCATCGATGCCGCGGCTTCCATTGCCTGCACGCGCATTCCCCCGACTGGATCTTTTCCTCACCCGCTGTAGCGTTGCAGGCCGCATATTTCAACGCCGGGCGCGGCTTGGTGGCCGCGCGTCGCCATGCTAGTCGGAGACATGAGCTCCGCCGTGATCAGCTTCAGGCACGTCACCAAGCGCTTCGATGACGGGCGCGTCACGGCGGTGGACGATGTCTCGCTGGACGTTCCCGCAGGCGAATTCCTTGCGGTGGTCGGCGGCTCCGGCTCGGGGAAGACCACCCTGCTCCGCCTCGCCAACCGGCTGATCGTGCCGGATGGCGGCGAGGTGCATGTCGCGGGCGAGAATATCTCCAAGGTCGATCCGATCGCGCTGCGCCGGAGCATCGGCTATGTCGTGCAGAGCGGCGGCCTGTTCCCGCATATGACAATCGCCGACAATATCGGGATCACGCCGAAGCTGATGGGCGTCGCGGCCGGGGAGATCGCGGCGCGCGTGGATGAGCTGCTGGATCTCGTGCAGCTCGATGGCAAGGCGCATCGCGACCGCTATCCGCATGAGCTCTCCGGCGGCCAGCGCCAGCGCGTCGGCGTGGCACGCGCGCTCGCGGCGAAGCCAGAGATCGTGCTGATGGACGAGCCGTTCGGCGCGCTCGATCCGCTGACGCGCGATGCGCTCGGCGACGAATACCGGACGCTGCATCGCAAGCTCGGGCTCACCACGATCATGATCACCCACGACATGACCGAGGCGATCCTGCTCGCCGATCGCATCGCCGTGATGCAATCCGGCCGGCTCATTGCCGAAGGCACGCCGGCGGAACTGTCCGCGAGCAGCGACGCCTATGTGAACGAACTGCTCGGCACGCCGCGCCGGCAGGCCGAACGGCTGAAACATCTGATCGCCGGGGATGGCGCATGAGCCTTCTCGCTGATCCCCGCTGGAGCGAGGCACTCGGCCACCTGCCCGATTATCTCGGCAGCCACGTCCGCGTCAGCCTCGCCGCACTGGCGCTCGGGCTGATCGTCAGCCTGCCACTGGCCGTTCTCACCCGGCATCGACCGGTTTTGCGTGGTGCTTTGCTCGGCATGGCCAGCATCGTGCAGACCGTGCCGGGGCTTGCGCTGCTGGCGCTGTTCTATCCGCTGCTGCTGGCGCTGGCGGCGCTGTCGCTGAACTGGTTCGGCGTCAGCTTCTCGGCCTTCGGCTTCCTGCCCGCGGTGCTGGCGCTGGCGCTGTATTCGATGCTCCCGGTGCTGCGCAACACGATCACCGGGCTCAACGGCATCGATCCTGCGCTGACCGAGGCGGCCGAAGGCGTCGGCATGACGCCGCGGCAGACGCTGACCATGGTGGAACTGCCGCTGGCGCTGCCGGTCATCATGGCGGGCATCCGCACCTCGGCGGTGTGGGTGATCGGCACCGCGACGCTGTCGACGCCGATCGGGCAGACCTCGCTCGGCAATTACATCTTTGCGGGATTGCAGACGCAGAACTGGGTGCTGGTGATCTTTGGCTGCGTGGCGGCGGCCGTGCTGGCGCTCGCCGTCGATCAGCTGCTGGCTTTGATCGAAAGCGGCATCCGCCTGCGCAGCCGGCTGCGCGTGCTGATCGGTGCGCTCGGCATCGCCGTATTGGTGATCGCGACACTGGTGCCGTCCTTCGCACGCTCGGGCACACGTGTCGTCGTTGGTGCAAAAACCTTCACCGAGCAATATGTGCTGGCGGCGCTGATGTCGCAGCGCCTGCAGGCAGCGGGGGTGGCCACGTCGACGCGTCAGGGGCTCGGCTCCAGCGTCATCTATGACGCACTCGCCTCCAACGATATCGATGTCTATGTCGATTATTCCGGCACGCTGTGGGCCAACCAGTTTCATCGCAGCGAGATCTTGCCACGGGAGCAATTGCTCACGGAGCTGAAAGCAACGCTGGCAAAGGCGAACATCACGTTGCTGGGCGAACTCGGTTTTGCCAATGCCTATGCACTGGTGATGCCGCGGGCGAAGGCGGAGGCGCTGGGGATCAGGACGGCGGCCGATCTCGCCGCACGCGCCGGCAGCATGACGATCGCCGGCGACTACGAGTTCTTCTCGCGACCGGAATGGGCGGGACTGCAGAAGACCTACGGCCTGTCCTTCAAGGCACAGCGCGTGATGCAGCCGGATTTCATGTATGCGGCGGTGGCATCGGGGGACGTCGATGTGATCGCCGGCTATACGAGCGACGGGCTGATCGCGAAATATGATCTCGTCGTGCTGGATGATATCCGGCACGCGATCCCGCCTTATGATGCGATCATGCTGTTGTCGCCGAAGCGCGCGGGAGATGAAAAACTACGTGCAGCGTTGCAGCCGCTGCTGGGCAAGATCGACCTGCCGCTGATGCGCGAGGCCAATCTGCGGGCAGCCGGGAATGATGCGACGAGTTCGCCGGAGAGTGTGGCGCGGTGGATGTGGGAGCGGATTGGGAAGTGACACAATGTCTGTCGTCACCCGGCCTGACCGGGGGACCCAGTAGACACAGGCAGCGGTGATTGATGTGCGACGGCAGTGTTTACTGGATCCCAGCTTTCGCTGGGACGACAGCCACGGCAATCAGCCGCTACAAATTCTTGATCATTCCGGCATCGATCAGGATCCGGTTGAACCGGCTCGCCTCATCGCCGCCCTTGCAGCCATAGAAGACGCCCTTGCAACGCTGCATGATCTTCTTCTGCTCGATGAAGGAGGGATCAAGCGGTACCCGCGCCGCCTCCTGCACCATCAGCGGCAGATAGGCGGCGTCGAGCGTCGATAGCGCCGACGACAGTTCAGGCCGATAGTTCAGCGCGTCGATGGCGTAATAGGTCGTGTAGTAGCGCGGGTCGTGGTTCATGATGCGATCGGCGCGCTTGGCCTGCTTGATGTCCGGCTCCAGCAGTTTTTGCGCGATCGCCGGCTGATGATCGCCGAAGCGCACGAGCAGGAATGGCTCGGTCGGATGGTCCTTCTTCAGCTGCTCGACGAAGGCGCTGTAATCCGATGCCGTCATTGCCTGACGGCGGATATATTCGTCGACCTCCGGCGTGTTGCCGGGCGGCTGCCAGCCCTTCGGGGTCAGGTCATCGCGATACGTGGTGGTCCACGGAAAATGATTGGCAGTGAGATAGACCAGCACGAAGATCGGCTGGTCCGGCTTGCTCTCGCGCGCGATCAGCTCTTTCGCCTGATCGAAATAGAAGCGATCCGGCTGCATGTCCTCGGTGACGTCCATGTCCGCCATATCGATGAAGCCGTCGATGCCGGCGCCCTGCTGGAAGCTGCGGGCGCTGAGGAAATTGCCGAAGGTCGGATAGAGCGAGAAGGTGCGGTAGCCGCAGCGCTGCAGCGCCTGCGGCAGGCCGCGCGAGATCTTTCCGGCAGCGATGCGGGTGACATAGAATTTCATCGCGCCAAACGAGCGGGCGGACAGGCCGGTAAAAATGTTGAACTCGGTGTACCAGGTCGGCCCGCCCGAGGATTCGGTGATCAGCTTGCGTTGCTGGCCATCGGCGGACGCAAAGAAATCGTGATAGCCGGCGGGCACCTTGATGCCCGGCGCCGCCGAGATGTCGAACGAGGATTCGTCGAGCACCATCACGATGTTCGGCCGCTTCACGCCCGGCTCGCATTCGGTCATGGGCGCCGCCTGCGCGGAGCCGACCAGGCTTTTGGCATCGGCCTGGATCCAGCCGCTGGCGGTGAGATGCGAGACGGCGACGACGCCCGAGCGCGCCAGATTGGAGATGTGGTTGACGCCCTGGAACGGCTCCCACGGCTTTTCGGGATTGGCGGCGGACATGCCGATGATGCCGAGCACACAGGCGCCGGCACAGCCGAACGCGGTGCGGCGGCGCAGGGAAAACGGATCGGCGCGCCAGATCACCCACAGCAGCGGCAGCGCCACGGCCGTCGCCGCCAGCAGCCACATCCGCAATTGCGGGAAGATCGACTGCATGAAGGAGATCGTGTCGCGGTCGATGATGAGGAAATCGAGAAAGGTCAGCGTCAGCTGGGTGATGCCGTATTTGAACTGCGACAGCACGATCAGGGCGGCAACCAGCAGCAGCGCCAGCACGGCGCTGACGCCCGGGCGCTTGAACAGGGCCAGAAACAGGAAATTCAGCAGCGCCCAGGTCAGCAGCGCCAGCGTGTTGGCAAACGGGCCATATTCCACCGAGGCCAGGACATAGACGGCGAAGACGTGGATGGCGGCAATCAGCGCCGTGCGCAGCGGCGCCTGACGCGCGGTGCGCCAGCAGGCGGCGAGGCCCGCTTTAAGGCTGCGACCGGCTCTGGCCAACAAGGCTCGGGCCGACAGGGTTGGGATCGACGACGGCAGCATGACTTGCCTGCGAACACCCGGCAAGGAAGCTGCCCTGCCCGGCCGAAGCCTGCGGGCTCATATCGCAACCGGACCCGCGACATGTCACAAAAACGTAATCTTGATGTCATGAACGGGCAATGAACCTTTCGACGCAGGCCGGGGCGTTTCAGGCTCAAGGTGTAGGATGGGTTGAGCGCAGGCGCGACGCGCCGGAGTGATACCCATCACCACCAGCGCAAGGGGTGATGGGTATCGCTTCGCTCAACCCATCCTACGGGGCCGGAGTTTTTAGGCCTCACCGCCCCGCGGCGGCCGGGGCCTCGCCCTTGATGACCTCGCCGAAACGCTGCCAGCGTTCGCCCTTAAAACTCATCATCTGGAACTGATCGATGGGCGAGAAGTCGGTCGCCGAGGTGTTGACGGTGACGCCCGGCAGCAGGCCGTCGAGCTCCAGGCCCTTCAGGTTGGCGGCCTGCTTCATCAGGTTCTCATGGGTGAGGTCATCGCCGCACTGCTGCAGTGCGGCCACCATGGTCTGGGCGATGCTGTAGCCGGACAGCACGGTGCTCTCCATCGCCTTGCCCTCGGGAATGTACTTCTCGACATAGGCGTAGAATTTCTTCATGCCCGGATCGTCCTTCCACTGCGGATCGGTGGGGTCCTTGGCGAAGGTGGCGGAGACCACGTCCTGTGCATTCTCGAAGCCTGCGGGACGGATCACGCTGCCGAGCGACGACGACGCATTCGGCACGATATGCAGCGGCTTCCAGCCGAGCTCGGCGACCTTCTTGATCGACTGCGCGGCAAACTTGCCGGTGGCGAAGGAGAAGATCGTATCGACGCCGGCTGCCTTCAGCTTGACGATGTGGCTGTCGACGGTCGGCTCGGAAACCTCATAGCTCGTCTCCATCACGATCATCGACGACGCCTTGTCGCCGAGACCTTCCTTCAGGCCCTTCACATAGTCCTTGCCGAAATCATCATTCTGGAAGAACACGCCGATCTTGGCATTCGGCTTTTCCTTCAGGATGTATTTTGCATAAGCCAGCGCTTCGGCGTGGTAGCTCGGCAGCCAGCCCATGGTCCATGGAAAGCCCTTCGGATCGTTCCAGCGCGTCGCGCCGGTGGCGAGGAAGAGCTGCGGCGTCTTCTTGGCGTTGAGATACTTTTGAATTGCCGCATTCGCAGCGGTGCCGACATTGCCGACGATCGCCATCACCTCGTCGCTCTCGACGAGCTTGCGGGTCTGCTCCACCGTCTTCGGCGGGGAATAGCCGTCGTCATAGCTGATGAAGTTGATCTTGCGGCCGTTGATGCCACCCTGATCATTGATCAGCTTGAAATAGGCCGCATAGGACTTGCCGAGAATGCCGTAGGCCGAAGCCGGGCCGCTATAGGGCACGGTGTTGCCGAGCTTGATTTCGGTGTCGCTGGCGCCGGGGCCGTATTTCTTCTGCGCCAGTGCGGGGCTGGCCGCCAGCAGGCTTGCTGCCGCGAGCACGGCCAATGACGTCGTCGAGATACGCATTTTCTGTCCTTCTTTTGCGTTTCCTGTGGGTGCGGACCTTGCCGCGTGAAGTCCGGGCCCTCCCGTTGATCGGGATTGTTGGCGGGCCGTTTTATTTTCAGAGCATGATCCGATCCGGAAACCGGTATCCACTTTTCGGGATCATGCTCTAGGTGCCTGTGTCTGGGATCCCCGCGTCCTGCGCCTCGGCGGCGGCTTCGTTCAGCGCCTGAATGTCGGCGGCCGCCGTGTGCACGTGGTCATGCACGAGCTTCACGACCAGGGCCTCGTCGCGTGCCTCGATGGCCGCGAAGAACGCGCGATGATCGTCAAGCGAACGCTGGCGCAGCTCGGCCGAGGCAAAATAGCGGCGACGCCCGCGCGTGCTCATCAGCATCAGCGGCGTAATCGTGCGGACGAGAATGCGGTTCTGGCTCGCGGCGGCCACGGCGAGATGGAATTCGACATCCTCGTCGGCCATGTTGCGGTCATTGGCGGCGAGGACGGCATAGGTGTCGAGCAATCCGCTCAGCTTGGCGAGATCGGCATCGGTGCGACGCTGGCAGGCCAGCCGGAACGCCTGCTCCTCGCAGATGATGCGCGCCTCGATGGCATCGCGCGTGAGCTGCGCATCGAAGGCCATGCCGAGATCGGCCTGCAGCACCAGCGCATCGAGCCCGCCATCATCCGGCGTGGTGCGCAGGAAGATGCCCGACTTCGCCTTGCGCTCGGTGATGCGCATGGCGTCCAGCACCGCCAGCGCCTCGCGCACGGAGCTGCGGGTGACGCCAAAGCGATCCGACAGATTGCGCTCGGACGGCAGCCGGTCGCCTTTGGCGAGCCGGTGATGCCTGACATATTCCAGCGTTTTGCGGACGGTATCGGAGGTTTCGGATGTGAGGGTGGTCATCATGACAATGACCCTACCAATCTGGCCCTACCAGATCAAGATGTTGTTACTGCGGCGAGAGGGCGCGGTTATGCGCAATTCGGTGCCGACGGCTACTTCATTGACTTCCCACGTCACGCGCGTTCGAGGCAGATGCCATTTTAAGGCAACATAAAACCGCTGCCTCACACCGAGCAACCAACGACACCTGTGGATAGATTAAAAGTAAAAATACAATCTTATTGCGAATAGCGGAACCGCTCGCTTCATTTGATCTGAGAATGAACGAAGGGGGCTTTATGTTTCGCGCAGTAATCGTAACAAGTCTTATCGTGCTAACGGGATGCAAGAGCGCAACGGAAAACAACTGGGTCTCTGCACCTACGCCTCAGGCAATCACTCAATATGCGGGCGAAACGGGGACCATTACAGTTGCAGACGCGCGCGGCGCTCGGCAAATGTACTCTTCAGAATATTTGCTCGCCAGTATCAACTACACAAATGAGAAGTGCGACGACTTTTTCGACAAGCTCGCCCGCTTTCAGCAAGACTTGTCCTTCATCGACAAGGTCCTCGCAGCCTCCATCTCAGCAGCAACTCCACTCATGGCGGCCTATGGCGTCGGCACGACAGCAATCGCGACGACAGCTGCAACGATCGCGTACGGCCAGAACTTAAATAAGTTTGCGTCTGAGATATATGCGTTTGCTCCGTATTCGACGCAACTAAAGCGTCATGTCAAAGAGCAAATGGAAGCCTACCTGAATGGGATCAGCTCGGACTGGAAGAAGGGACGACTTCAAGAAGTGGCGTGCACCGCTACAGGCGGCTGTTACAACGAATTAGAGCGACTGGTCGTCGTGCGCGGCAGAGCGCAGCAATATGCAAACATATGCTCTCTTGCAAATCTAAGAGCAATTATCGACTCCTCACTCGCGAACACAGTTTCAAAATGCTCCACGCCGAGCGGAAAGCCGCTCAACGTGACGGGTGCTGAAGTAACCAATTGCAAGTCCGAAGGCACATAGTTCGCCCAGATTTCATTACTTTTCAACTCACGCAAAGCCTCGGGGAGATATATTCATGCACGCAACCATTGCGGCTGTCATCGCATTACTTGCGCTAACTTTCTATCTGCAACCGGCTCAAGCTGCCGAATGCAAGAAGGTCGCTTCGTCGAGCGACATTTTGATCAACAAGGCTTCTCTCGAAAAACTGAGAACAATTGGCATCACGCGCGATCTCGTCTTCGATGCATTGAAAGACGTATCCGTCCCGGAAACGAGCGGTTGCTGGTCAGGCTATACTGGGAATTTCGACGGCCAGATTATATCGCTCGGAGTGCTCCAATGGAATTATGGCCAGTCTTCCCTGCAGAACCTTATGACGGCTTACCAAAACCAATTCGCCACGGACAAAGCCTACGACAATGAAATCAAACGGCTAATGCCCCAGCACGGCGATCTCATTTTTTCCCCGGGTTGCCTGAAAAAGCCTATTACGACCGAGTGCCGAACCAAAATTATTGTTGCTACAGCGAGATCAGACAACGGCAGCGTCACTCAAAGGAGAGTTGAATGCCTTGTTCGATTCGCTGCCGATGATTCAAGTTCAGACAGACAAATTCGTAAGGCTTCTGGAAAGTGTACGAGACGACCTTCGCCGCATGTTTGCGGACAGCGCCTCATCGGTAAGACGTATCAAATGGGCCATCGACACCAAGGTCCAGCAAGGAACATTTCCCGGAGATGCAGATATCGAACGCATCCGAAGCGGCTGGAAAGCACTTAGTCCCACAATGCAGCAGCGAAAATTAAATTCGATGATCTCCTGGTACCAATTCCTTGCTGATGCTCCGGACCAAGATGGGACATCTCGAATTGACGATAATACGAAGGCATGGAAGCAACGGATTTCTGCCAATGCACTTTCGGACGAGCAGATCGACCTGCTTCACCTTACTTTTCTTAAGAGCCGAACAGCTCAGGGGCAAGCTGGGAGATGGCAGGCGCTCACGTTCCAGAGACGCGCAAAGATTATATTCGGGGTTGGCTGTGTCGCGGGAGAGTGCGCAGGCATTTGACGAAATCTGCACCACAAGATGATGCCGGAGCAAGCTCACACTTACTCCGGCATCATTGAGCATTTTAGTTCTTGCTCTTGTCGACCAGCGCCTTTTCCTTGATCCACGGCATCATGTCGCGGAGCTTGCCGCCCACTTCCTCGATCGGATGTGCGGCAGCGCGGGCGCGGGTCGCCTTGAACGAGGCCTGGTTGACCTTGTTCTCCAGCATCCAGTCGCGGGCGAACTTGCCGGACTGAATGTCGGTCAGCACGCGCTTCATCTCGGCCTTGGTCTCCGAGGTGACGATGCGCGGGCCGGTGACGTATTCGCCGTATTCGGCGGTGTTGGAGATCGAGTAGTTCATGTTGGCGATGCCGCCTTCATAGATCAGGTCGACGATCAGCTTCAGTTCGTGCAGGCATTCGAAGTAGGCCATTTCCGGCGCGTAGCCGGCTTCCACCAGCGTCTCGAAGCCGGCACGGATCAGCTCGACGGTGCCGCCGCAGAGAACGACCTGCTCGCCGAACAGATCGGTTTCGCACTCTTCCTTGAACGAGGTCTCGATGATGCCGGCGCGGCCACCACCGACGGCCGAGGCGTAGCTCAGGCCGAGGTCATGGGCGTTGCCCGAGACGTCCTTGTGGATCGCGATCAGACAGGGCACGCCGCCGCCGCGCTGATATTCCGAACGCACGGTGTGGCCGGGGCCCTTCGGCGCGATCATCAGCACGTCGAGGTCTTCGCGCGGATCGAGCAGGTTGAAGTGGACGTTGAGGCCATGGGCGAAGACCAGCGCAGCGCCGTTCTTCATGTTGTCATGCAGGTGCTCGCGATAGATGTCGCCCTGCAATTCGTCCGGGGTGAGCATCATGACCAGGTCGGCCCACTTGGCGGCGTCGGCGACTTCCATCACCTTGAAGCCGGCGGCTTCCGCCTTCTTGGCCGAGGCCGAGCCCTTGCGGAGCGCGATCACGACTTCCTTCACGCCGGAGTCCTTGAGGTTCAGCGCGTGGGCATGGCCCTGGCTGCCGTAGCCGACGATGACGACCTTCTTGCCCTTGATCAGGTTCAGGTCGGCGTCGCGATCATAATAAACACGCATGGGTCGTTCCTCTGTTCGGCAACTTTATTTCAAGCGCCTGGTCGAAAGGTCATTGCCGGCTGGCCAATGACCGTGAATTGCCGCCGGTTTCTAGGGCGACGGATGCCGCGAGACAAGCCCGCGACGGTGATTTTGCTGGCGAATTCGTACTCATATCTCGGCCAGCACGGGATAGAGCGAAGCGAGCAATAATATTGCCATGGTGACGTTGAAGATGCGCACGGCCTGCGGGGATTTGACCAGCGGTTGCAAGGCGGTGCCGCACAGAACCCAGGTCACCGACGACATCGCGCCGATCAGCAGCGACACCGCCACCTGCAGGGCGACATTCCACGGATAGGTCGCAATCGCCGCATAGGCGGTGATGATGCTGATGGCCATCACCCAGCCCTTGGCATTGACCCACTGAAACAGCGCCGCGCCGATGAAGCTCATCGGCCGCCGCCGCTCGGCCTCCCCCGGCTCCGGCGGGCCGGAGCGCGCGATGGCGTAAGCGAGATAGACCAGATAGGCCGCGCCGGCATATTTCAGCGCCGTCTGCAGCCAGGGCAGCGAGGCGAAGACAGCGCCGAGACCGAGGCCGGTGACGCCGATCATGAAGGCATAGCCGCAGGTGACCCCGGCCACATGGGGCAGCGTGCGGCGGAAGCCGAAATTGAGGCCGGAGGTGAGCAGCATGATGTTGTTCGGCCCGGGGGTGAAGAACATCACCACGGCGAACACCAGGAACGCCCACAGCAGATGCGGCGACAGCTCCATCATGCGACCTCGCGCAAAGTGGGCGGCCGGCGCGACAACAGCATCACGGCGATGCCGAGCACGACCACGATCATGCCGGACAAGCGCAGAGGGCCGAAGGTTTCGCCGAAAGTGAGGCTGGAGGCAGCCGCGCCGATGAAGGGCACCAGCAGCGCAAAGGGCACCACCTGCGCGGCGGAGTAATCGCGCAGCAGCCTTCCCCAGATCCAGTAGCCGAGCGAGGTGCCGACGAGTGCCAGGAACAGCACGCAGGCGATGGCCTTCAGCGAGACATGGGTCAGCGAATGCCAGGTGGCAACGGCGCCATCCACGGTGAACAGCACGACCAGCAGCGGCGCGAGTGCAACAAGGCTGATCCATGAAAACAGATCGAGCATCGGCACACCCTGTGCACGACGCAGCAACAGATTCGAGAAGGCGAAGCTGATCGGCGCCGTCATCAGCACGACGAAAGGAAACACACTGAAGTCGTAGCCGACGGTGAAGCAGATCATCATGAGTCCGGCCATGGCGACGACGATGCCAAGAACTTGCTGCCGTGTCGGCAACTCCTTCAGCAGCAGCGCCGCCAGCGCCACAGTGAACAATGCTTGGCTCTGCACGATTACCGAGGTCAGCCCTGCCGGCACGCCATGGGCCATGCCATAGGTCTGCGCCAGAAACTGCGCCACCAGCAACCAGCTGGTGGCGACGACGACCTGCCACGGCAATTTCGGCATCGGCAGCAGCAGGCAGGGCAGCGCCGTGATGCCGAAACGCAGCGTGGTGAGGAGCGTCGACGACATCTCGTCGACCGCCATCCGGGTCAGCACGAAGCCGACGCCCCAGATCACGGCGACGGCGATCGCCAGGAAGATGTCGAAGGGTTTCATGGGTGGCGGCTATACGGGCTTGGCACGGTCGGCGTCGCCAGAGAGAACTGAGAAATCAAAGCCCAGGAGCGCGGCAAGCGTCATGCGGACTTCATCGACAAAGGCATCTGGCACTGTATCGATCTTGCGAAAGACCCGAGCCGCCCTTTCGACCGTGCGTATCTGATCGACCTGAACGACGCCTTTGGTCTTGATTCCGGTTGGCAGCGGTATGTTGAACGACCAGGGACCGGCGTTGGACGTAATCGGACAGACAACAGCGCGGCCACATATCTCGTGATAGCGACGCGACGTCAGGATCAGAGCCGGCCGCCGCCCGCCCTGCTCCGTCCCGAGCACCGGATGGAATTCGACCCAGGCGATGTCACCGACGTCTTGCACGGCCATCGCTCTTTCCAGCCTTGCGCTTTGATCCAGCGTCATCGACACGCAAAGGAGCGCCATCAGCCCCCTCGACAATCAGACCTCGCGAATAATCATCGTCGATGATTTCTGAACCGACGTCCGGCCCCCACTCGACCGTCTCGGACGTCAGCCCAAGACGTTCGATCTCCGAAAGCATCTCGTCGAGCAGTTGCTTGGGAGTTTTTCTGGCTGCGCGCAGGCGAAACCCGCCGCCCTCAACCGTCAGTTCGAGCTCGCTTCCCGCGGTCACGCCAGCGCTCTCGGCTGCCGCTTTCGGCAGCCGGACGCCAAGGCTGTTGCCCCATTGGGCGACTTTGACTTTCATCGGTCCGCTCCTTGTTGGGATATACAATGTATATCCCAACACCCCTTCCGTCCAGTTACATCCCCTCCGCGCCGCGGGTGATGGCGGCGACGCCGGTGCGCGAGATCTCGACCAGGCCGAGCGGGCGCATCAGATCGATGAAGGAATTGATCTTCGACGACGAACCGGTGATCTCGAACACGAAACTCTCGATGGACGCATCGATCACACGGGCGCGAAACGCCTCGGCGAGGCGGAGGGCCTCGACGCGATGTTCGCCGGTGCCGCGCAGCTTCACCATCGCAAGCTCGCGCTCGATGGAACGGCCGGTCAGCGTCATGTCGACCACGCGATGCACCGGAATCATGCGATCCAGCTGATGCTTGATCTGGGTGATGACCATCGGCGTGCCGGTGGTGACGATGGTGATGCGCGAGAGATGCTTCTGCGCTTCGGTCTCCGACACCGTGAGGCTTTCGATGTTGTAGCCGCGGCCGGAGAACAGGCCGATGACGCGCGCAAGCACGCCCGGCTCGTTGGCGACAAGCACCGAAAGCGTGTGCGTCTCGTTGGGATCGTGACGCTCTTCGATGAAATAGGCGGAGGCAGGCTGTTCCATTGTCGTTTCCTGTCGAAGTCCTGGTCGGCTTGCGCCGGAAATCTCGATGATTGCCTCACACTCCGATTGTCATTCCCGCGAATGCGGGGATCCAGTAAACGCAGGCAGCGGTGATAGACCACGCCGTAGGTGTCTACTGGATCGCCCGGTCAAGCCGGGCGATGACAGTGGAGTGCGGGCTTGCTCCTAATTGATCACACCAGCGCCTTGCCGCCGGCGAAGGCTGCGGCAGTGGCTTCGTCATTGGCCTCGAGCGGCAGCAGCATTTCGTTATGCGCCTTGCCCGACGGGATCATCGGGAAGCAGTTCTCCAGATTGGCCACGCGGCAATCGAACAGAACCGGCTTCTTCACCTTGATCATGTCCATGATCGCTCCATCGAGGTCACCCGGCTTCGAACATTGCAGGCCGACGCCGCCATAGGCCTCGGCGAGCTTCACGAAGTCAGGCAATGCTTCCGAATAGGAATGCGACAGGCGGTTACCATGCAGCAGCTGCTGCCACTGGCGCACCATGCCCATATACTGGTTATTGAGGATGAAGATCTTGATCGGCAGCTCATACTGAACCGCGGTCGAGAATTCCTGCATGGTCATCTGCACCGAGGCATCGCCGGCGATGTCGATGACCAGCGCATCGGGATGCGCGACCTGCACACCCATCGCTGCCGGCAGGCCGTAGCCCATGGTGCCGAGACCGCCGGAGGTCATCCAGCGATGCGGCTCCTCGAAGCCGTAGAACTGCGCGGCCCACATCTGGTGCTGGCCGACTTCGGTGGTGATGTAGGTGTCGCGGCCACGGGTCAGTTCGAACAGGCGCTGGATCGCATGCTGCGGCATGATCACGTCGCTGTTCTTCTTGAAGGCCAGCGAATTGCGCGCGCGCCAGGTGGCGATGCTCTGCCACCAGGCCTTGGTGTCAGGCTTCTTCGCCTCGGCCTTGAAGACCTGCAGGATGTCGCCGAGCACATTGGCGCAATCGCCGATGATCGGCACGTCGACGCGGATGTTCTTGTTGATCGAGGACGGATCGATGTCGATATGGATCTTCTTCGAATTCGGCGAGAAGGCATCGGTGCGGCCGGTGATGCGGTCGTCGAAACGCGCACCGACGCACAGCATGACGTCGCAATCATGCATGGCCATGTTGGCTTCGTAGGTGCCGTGCATGCCGAGCATGCCGAGCCAAGCCGGGCCCGATGCCGGATAGGCGCCAAGGCCCATCAGCGTCGAGGTGATCGGGAAGCCGGTGACCTCGACGAGTTCGCGCAGCAGTTTTGTCGCCGCCGGGCCGGAATTGATAACGCCGCCGCCGGAATAGATGACGGGCTTCTTGGCATTCGCCAGCAGCGAGACAGCCTTGCGGATGGCATGCGCGTCGCCCTTCAGGCGCGGCGAATAGGAGACGTGGACATCCGACTTGCGCGGCGGATGATAGGTGCCGGTGGCGAACTGCACATCCTTCGGCACGTCGACGACGACCGGACCCGGGCGGCCGGTGGTGGCGACATAGAAGGCTTCATGCAGCACCTTGGCGAGATCGTTGACATCGCGGACCAGCCAGTTGTGCTTGGTGCAGGGCCGCGTGATGCCGACGGTGTCGCATTCCTGGAACGCATCATTGCCGATCAGATGGGTCGGGACCTGGCCGGTGATGCAGACCAGCGGGATCGAATCCATCAGCGCGTCGGCCAGAGGCGTCACCATGTTGGTCGCGCCGGGACCCGAGGTCACCAGCACGACGCCCGGCAGGCCGGTGGAACGGGCATAGCCTTCGGCCGCATGGCCGGCGCCCTGCTCGTGGCGGACCAGGATGTGCTGGACCTCCTCCTGCTGGAAGATCTCGTCATAGATTGGCAGCACGGCGCCGCCGGGATAACCGAACAGATGCTTCACGCCGTGATCCGCGAGCGCACGCACGATCATGGCAGCGCCGGTCATCTGGTTGGGATCGTGGGGCTTTGCGTCACTCATGGTCGGCTCCGATGCGCGCTTCGCGCTTGTGGTCGATGAGGTCTGGTTGGTTTGTTGTGGTGTCGTTCAGGCAATAAAAAAGGGCCCCGTTCAGGACCCTGTGCGCACCGCTCGGATCGTGGGTAGCCGTCAGCTACCCCCGGCGATGCGCCAGGGTACCACGATAATAAGGAGGCTTGAAACTTTATTGCGCATGACTTGGTCGTTTGAGTTCGAAACTTGCGCGGACCATAGCGGGCAAAAACGGGAAGTCAAGGCATGCCGGCCAGATCACGCTGAAACCAAAGGCTAGCCGGGTCCGCGGCATCAGGCGAGAGGAAAGTTTGGGTGGGCTGATATGCGGCGGCGGCTACGCAGCCGTGACCAGCGGTGTTGCTCGCTCGATCCTCGCCCGCTCCTGCGGGGAATTCATCGCTTCCCAAAGATCGCTGCGTCGCTGCACATTCAGCCAGAAGTCCGGGCTGTTGCCAAATACGCGCGCGAGAATGAGCGCAGTTGCCGCCGTCACGCCGCGGCGATCATTGCACAACTCGTTCACATGCTTGCGCTGCACGCCCATGGCATCGGCCAGCGCGCCCTGGGTCAGGCCAAGCGGCTGCATGAATTCTTCGGATAGGATTGCGCCAATCGTCGCTGGCCTGCGCTTGGTCATCAGCATGGATCACCTCACCTATAGCTATGATCGTCGAGATACACGTCAGCAGCCTCACCGCGCTCGCCGTCCCAGCGGAAGATCAACCGCCACTGATCATTGACGCGGACCGAGTGAAAGTCAGCAAGCCTTCCCCGCAGCTTCTCGAAATGATTGCTCGGCGGCACGCGGAGATCCCGATCGGTGACGGCGTCATCAATCATTTGAAGTCTACGAAACAGCCGATTTTCGAGGTCGGCAGGGATGTGGCGAGAACGCACATCGTCCACGAAAAAGGACTGCAGCCAGTCATCGCGAAATCCTACGATCATCGCCAACGCCCCAACAGAGGCAATGTACCACTCTATGGTACAATTTACAACTCACTCCGCAAACGTGATGTCCAGCTTCGCCATCGCCTCCTCCGGCGTCATCCAAGCAAATTCCGGCAATTGGTGCCGGAACCACGTGAATTGCCGCTTGGCGTAATGGCGCGTATCGGCCTGCCCGATGGCGCAGGCCTCTTCGCGGGAAATCTCGCCGTGCTGATATCTGATCAGAGCCGGCACGCCATGGGCCTTCATTGCCGGCAGCAGCGGATCGAGCCCGCGCGCGGCGAGCGCAGCGACTTCATCGAGTGCCCCCTCGTCCAGCATGCGCACGAAGCGCGCATCGATGCGGGCGTAGAGTTCGTCGCGATCGGGGGCGAGGAAGACGGCGGTGGTACCACCCGGCGGCAGCAGCGGCGGCAGCGCGTCACTGTGCCAGTCGGTGAGCGCGCGGCCAGTGGCTACGATCACTTCCAGCGCCCGCGCGATGCGGGTGCGGTCGCGCAGATTGAGCTTGGCGGCGGAGATCGGATCGCGCGTCGCAAGCTCCGCATGCAGCGCTTCGGGACCGTGGCGTTCGAGCCGCGCGCGGACGTCGTCGCGCACCGCGTCGGGGATCGGCGGCACGGCGGACAGCCCGCGCGTCAGCGCCTTGAAATAGAGGCCAGAGCCACCGATGAAGATCGGCAGCTTGCCCTGCGCGCGCACCTCATCCAGCACCGTGCGAGCAGCGTCGACCCATGCCCCGGCGGAGAAATTCACCGCGGCATCCACGGTGCCGTAGAGGCGGTGCGGAGCCAGCGCCTCCTCTTCCGGCGTCGGTCGGGCGGTGAGCACGCGGAGGTCGCGATAGACCTGCATGCTGTCGGTATTGATGACCACGCCGTCCTGCGCGCGCGCCACCGCCAGCGCCAGCGCCGACTTGCCGCTCGCGGTCGGCCCTGCGATAAGCAGCGCTCTGTTATCCGGCCTGGAACTCACGTCATGTCTCTCGTCGCTACCCTGATCTGCAACCCCGCCGATCCCGCTCTCGATAGCACGGTGCTCGACGGCCTGCGTGCGCTTCTGCCGGGCGATACCGAACTGCACTGGCTGAGCGACGGCGTTGCTGCCGATATCCTGTTTGCCAGCGACAAGACCAGCGCCACCGACCAGATCATTGTCGCCGACCGCCTGCGCGCCGCGCGGGGCGACATGCCGATCGATGTGGTGGTGCAGCCTCAGGCCAACCGACGCAAGAAGCTTTTTCTCGCCGACATGGATTCCACCATGATCGGCCAGGAATGCATCGACGAACTCGCCGACTTCGCCGGCCTCAAGGCCCATGTGGCCGCCATCACCGAACGCGCCATGCGCGGCGAGATCGAATTCGAGCCGGCGCTGCGCGAGCGCGTGGCGTTGCTGAAGGACCTCCCCGTCACCGTGGTTGACGAGACGCTGGCCGAGCGCATTACACTGACGCCAGGAGGTCGCGAACTGGTGCAGACCATGCGTGCGCATGGCGCCTATACCTGCCTCGTCTCCGGCGGCTTCACGCTGTTCACGGCGAAGGTGGCGGAGCTGGTCGGTTTCCAGGAAAACCGCGCCAACGAGCTGCATGTGAAGGATGGCAAGCTGACCGGCACGGTGGCCGAGCCGATCCTCGGCAAGGCGGCGAAGCTGGCGACCCTGGTGGAGCTGCGCGAGGCCGCGGGTCTCGACAATCTCGATACGCTGGCCGTGGGCGACGGCGCCAATGATCTGGCGATGATCGGGGATGCGGGACTAGGCGTCGCGTTTCATGCGAAGCCGGCGGTAGCTGCGGCGGCGCATGGGCGGATCGATTTCGGCGATCTCAGCGCGTTGTTGTATGCGCAGGGGTATAAGCGAAGTGAGTTTGTAAGCTAGCGCCGAAGCCAATGGTCTCCCTCCCCGGAGCGCAGCGAATGGGGAGGGTCCGCCGTTAGGCGGGGGTGGGGTCTATCCCCACGTGACGTCAGAGCTTGTGGAAACACCCCACCCGTCACTCGCTTCGCTCGTGCCACCCTCCCCGCTGCGCCGCTACGCGGCTTGGGGGAGGGAAAGGAGCGCGTTACTGCACGCTCAGTGCCACGAAGCGCAGTTCACCTTCGCCGTTCGAGACCAGCAGCAGCACCGACTTCTTGCCGTCCTTCTTCACGGCATCGATGCGCTTGCTGACATCGGCGGCGTTGGTCACGGCTTCCTGCGCGACCTCGACAATGACGTCGCCGGCCGAGAGGCGCTTCTCGGCAGCATCGGAGCCCTTGTCCACGCCGGTGACGACCACGCCCTTCACACTGTCCTTGATCTTGTACTTGGTGCGCAGCTCCTTGCTGAGGCCTGTCAGATCGAGGCCGAGCGCCTTCTGCGTCGCCGGCTTCTCGGCTTCCGGCGTGGCCTTCAGCGAGGCCTGCACGGGCTTGTCATCCTCGAGGCGGCCGAGGGTCACCTTCTTGGTCTCCTCCTTGCCCTTGCGGATGATCAGCACGTCCACGGCCTTGCCGACGGGGCTCGCTGCCACGGCGCGCGAGAGATCCTTCGGCTCCTTGACGTCCTTGCCGTCGAACTTGACGACGACGTCGCCCGGCTCGAGGCCGGCCGGCTTGGCCGGGCCCTTGTCGTCGATGCCGGCGATCAATGCGCCGCGGGCGGGCTTGATATTGAGGCTTTCGGCGATCTCGTCGGTGACCGGCTGGATGCGCACGCCAAGCCAGCCGCGGCGCACTTCCTTGTATTCACGCAGCTGATCGATGACGCCCGCCACCGTCTTCGACGGCACGGCAAAGCCGAGGCCGATGGAGCCGCCGGTGGGCGAGATGATCAGCGTGTTGACGCCCACCACTTCGCCTTCGAGGTTGAACAGCGGGCCGCCTGAATTGCCGCGATTGATCGAGGCGTCGGTCTGGATGTAGCTGTCATAGGGGCCGTTATTGATGTCGCGGTTCCGCGCCGAGACGATGCCCGCGGTGACGCTGCCGCCGAGCGAGAACGGATTGCCGATGGCGATCACCCATTCGCCGAGGCGCAGCTTGTCGCTGTCGCCGAACTTCACGGCGGTCACCGGCTTCACCGGCGTGAACTTCAGCAGTGCAAGATCGGTCTTCTTGTCGACGCCGACCAGCTCGGCCTTGATCTTGGTCCCGTCATTCATGATGACATTGATCTCGTCGGCGCCGTCGATGACGTGATTGTTGGTCACCGCGAAACCGGCCGTATCGATGATGAAGCCGGAGCCGAGCGAGTTGGTCTTGCGCGGCTGCGCGCCGCCGCCCTTGTCGTTGCCGCCCCGGCCGCCGCGGTTCTTGAAGAACTCCTCGAAGAACTCCTCGAATTGCGAGCCCGGCGGCAGTTGCGGCATCGCACCGCGATTGCCGCCCTCGCCGCTGTTCTTGGCTTCCACCGTCGAGGTCGTGGAGATGTTGACCACCGAATCGATCACCTTCTCGGCGACATCGGCGATACCATCTGGACCACGCGCAGTGGCAGGCACGACGGACGCACTGACCAGGGCGCCGACCGCGATGGCGGCCATCAGCGGACGCAGGCCGAACTTGCGCATGCGGCGCGGTGACGAGAGAGCGGGAGTCGCGATGGACATAGGGGTAACGTCTCCTGACGAGAGTCGGCGATTTGCGTGCAGAGTGCGCCCGAACCACGCAATTGCGCAAGCTCGGCAGAGCCGGCGACAGCGGTCGCGGAGCCTGTATTTGAACGTCAGATTGCGGCGGAATACAGATGGGCCCGAGGCGATCATCTTGATCGCGCTACGTTTTTGGGCACGCTGCTGTTAGCGGCGGATGAACCAGATCAGCAGCAGGCCACCGATCGCGGAGATGATGCCGGCGAGCCGAAACACGCTGTCCGGCGACGCCAGCGCGCTTTTCATGGCGCGGCGCATCCAGCCGGGAAATCCAAGGAACAGGATACCCTCGAACACGAGCAGGATCCCCAAGCCGATGAGGAAGTCGGTCAGCGCTATGGACCCCACCGGTATCAACTCCCGAACTTTCGCACCCTGACGTTTCTTGGCGCAGTCTTTTGAAAAGCAAATGAGGCGCATCGTGTGACGATGCGCCTCATCCTTAGATCAGACTTGCCGCGAACGCAAAACGGATAGGCCGTCTGCGCCGCGCGGCCGGTCGTTATGGTGTCGCCGTAGCCGGCTTGCCGGTCGGATTGGCGAAGTAGCGGAAGAACTCCGAATCCGGCCGCAGCAGGTAGCGGGTGTCGCCCTGCTTCAGGCCGTTCTCGTAGGCCGTCATCGAACGATAGAAGGCGAAGAAGTCTGCGTCCTGGCCATAGGCCTCGGCGAACAGACGGTTACGTTCGCCGTCACCGGCACCGCGGATCGCTTCGGCCTGTCCGTTGGCGTCGGCGATGATGACCGTCGCCTCACGATCCGCCTTGGAGCGGATTTCCTGCGCCTTCTGGCCACCCTGCGCGCGGAACTCGGCCGCTTCACGCTGACGTTCCGTCTGCATGCGCTGATAGACCGCCTGGCTGTTGGCGTCGGGCAAATCGGCGCGGCGGATACGCACGTCGATCACCTGGATGCCGTAACCATCGGCCTCACGGTCGAGCTGGTCGCGGATCTTGTTCATCAGGCCTTCGCGGTCGTCACGAACGATCTGGATGAAATTGACCTCGCCGAGCACGCGGCGCATGGCGGCGTTCAGCAGCGTCGTCAGCTGGATGTTGGCGCCCTGAATGGTGCCAATGCTCTGATAGAAGCGCAGCGCGTTCTTGATGCGATAGCGCGCGAAGGCATCCACCACCAGACGACGCTGGTCGTTGGCGATGACTTCCTGTGCGGGGTTCTCGAGGTCGAGAATGCGCTTGTCGATGGTGATCACGCTGTCGACGAACGGCCATTTGAAGTTCAGGCCGGGCTCGGTGACCACGCGCACGGGCTCACCCAGTCGGACCACCAGGGCCTGCTGGGTCTGCTGCACGGTGTATAGCGAGCCGAAGCCGAGAATGACCAGCACCAACACGACGATCAGTGCGACGATACCTGAGATACCGGATTTCATCGGTTGCCTCCGCTCTGCTGAGGCTGACCAGATGTCGCCGGTGGCTGACGTCGCGGCGTCAGTTCGTTCAAGGGAAGATAAGGCACCACGCCCTGCGAGCCAGCGCCCTGGCCGGGATCGCTGATCAGCTTCTCGGCGCCGTGGAGGATCTTTTCCATGGTTTCGAGATAGAGACGCTGACGGGTCACGTCCGGCGCCTTCTTGTACTCCTCATACACCTTCAGGAAGCGCGCGCTCTGGCCCTTGGCCTCGGCGATCGCCTGTTCGCGATAACCTTCGGCGACCTGCAGGATCTGCGCGGCACGACCGCGGGCGTCGGGGACGATGCGGTTGGTATAGGTCTGCGCTTCGTTCTGCAGACGCTGGGCGTCGGCCTGCGCCGCCTGCACGTCGCGGAACGCGTCGATGACCTGGGACGGCGGATCGACCTTCTGCAGCTGCACCTGCTGCACCAGCACGCCGGCGCCATAGCCGTCGAGCGTCTTCTGCATCAGTTCCTGCACCTGGGTTTCGGTGGTGGTGCGCGCGCCGGTCAGGATCGGCTGGATGTTGGCGCGGCCAACGACTTCACGCATCACGCTTTCGGCAACTGCCTTCACGGTGCCCTGGGCATTCTGGATGTTGAACAGGAAGTTGCCGACGCCATCCGGCTTGATACGCCACAACACCGTGAAATCGACATCGACGATATTCTCGTCGCCGGTGAGCATCAGGCTCTCTTCGGGAATGTCGCGCACGCTGCGACCACGACGGCCACTCTCCTCGAGGATGGACATGCCGACCGACAGGGTTTCCACGCGCAGCGCCTTGGGCAGCAGCACGGTCTCGATCGGATAAGGCAGATGATAGTTCAGGCCGGGCTGCACGGTGCGGACATGCTTGCCGAAACGGAGCACGGCGCCGAGTTCGTCGGGCTGCACGCGGAAGAAACCCGACAGGCCCCAGATCGCACCGGCCACAACGAGCACGAGAAAGATACCCATGCCGCTGATGAAGCCGCCGGGCAGCATCGACTGCAGACGGTCCTGCCCCTTGCGCAGAAGATCCTCAAGATCAGGCGGCCTCGGTCCGGACGATTGCGGACCCGATCCCCAGGGTCCTTTCGGGCCGGGCCCCCATGGGCCTCCGCCTTGATTCTTCCACGACATTCAAACTCTCCTCTGCGCGGCCGGACATACCGGTCTCGCCATCTCTGCATGGCTTTATAGGGGAGCGCCCCTGCTCTTACAACGCGGGGCACACCCGCTGGGAGCTAAGCGCAACGCCATGTTTTTCAATGTTAACGGGCCAAAAACGCGGTTAACGGAGGCTACGCCGGCAATATGTCACATAGGAGAAATCGACACTGTCCTCGCCCGCAGCGGGATGCCGAACCCGCGCTGTTTCTTCCCACGCAGTGAGATCGACCGGTGGCAGCCTGGTGTCGCCCACAGGAGCGGCATGGACCTCGGTCACTTCGAGGCGATCCGCAAACGGCATCCATTGCGCGTAGATTTCAGCACCGCCGATGATGGCGATTTCGGCCACCGATCGACGCAGCGCATCTCCGATGGCGATGGCATGCGCGGCCTCGCGCGAGGTGGCAACGACGGCGCCATCGGCCGTGTAATCCTCATTGCGGGTGATGACGATATTGGTGCGGCCGGGCAGCGGACGGCGCGGGAACGACTCGAAGGTCTTGCGGCCCATGACGATGGGCTTGCCGATGGTCAGCGCCTTGAAGCGCTGCATGTCGGATTTCAGCCGCCACGGGATGGTGTTGTCATGGCCGATAACGCCGTTCTCGGCGACGGCGTAGACGAGGACGATCTCGGGCGTAACCTTCACGGTCACACCGCAACCTCGGCCTTGATATGCGGATGCGGATCGTAGCCTTCGAGCGTGAAGTCCTCGTACCGGAACGCGAAGATGTCCTTCACGTCGGGATTGATCTTCATGACGGGCAGTTTGCGCGTCTCGCGCGTCAGCTGCAGCCGCGCCTGCTCCAGATGATTGGAGTAGAGATGCGCGTCGCCCAGCGTGTGCACGAAATCACCGGGCTTCAGGCCGGTGACCTGCGCGATCATCATCGTCAGCAATGCATAGGATGCGATGTTGAAGGGCACGCCCAGAAAGACGTCGGCCGAGCGCTGATACAGCTGGCACGACAATTTGCCATTCGCGACATAGAACTGAAACAGGCAGTGGCACGGCGGCAGTGCCATCTTCTCGATCTCGGCCGGATTCCAGGCCGAGACGATCAGCCGGCGGGAATCCGGGTTACGCTTGATCATGTCGATCACATTGGCGATCTGATCGATGCTGCGGCCGTCCGGGGCCGGCCATGAGCGCCACTGCGATCCATAGACCGGGCCGAGATCGCCATTGGCGTCGGCCCATTCGTCCCAGATCGAGACGCCGTGGTCCTTGAGATATTTGATGTTGGTGTCGCCCGCGAGGAACCAGAGCAGCTCGTGAATGATCGCCTTCAGCGACAGCTTCTTGGTGGTCAGGACAGGAAAGCCGTCGCTGAGCTTGAAGCGTGTCTGATGGCCGAACACCGACAGCGTACCGGTGCCGGTGCGGTCGTGCTTCTCCACACCGTCGCTGAGGATGCGTTCGAGCAGGTCGTGATACTGGTTCATGGTCGTTCTTGCAGGGCTGTGGGCCGGCGAACTTATCGCCTCGGCCGAAACCGGGACACGCCGATTCCCGGATTATACCCGGAAATCTGTGTCCCCTCCCCGCAAAGAACAAGGGCCGGACTCTCGCGAATCCGGCCCTTAAATCAAACCGTTGGACGGTTCCCGCTTACTGGGCGGGCTTCAGCACCGCCGACCACTTGGCGACTTCGTCCTTCACCAGCGTGCCCAGGGACGCCTGGGTGCGGGCTTCCGGCTTCGGAATGTCCGAGCCGAGATCGAGCAGACGCTTCTTGACGTTCTCGTCGTCGAGGGCCTTGGCGGCAGCCGCGTTCAGCTTGGCGGTGATCGCCGCCGGCGTGCCCTTCGGTGCGAAGATCGCGTTCCAGGCCGAGGCCTGATACTTCGGCAGGCCGGCTTCGTTGGTGGTCGGGACGTCCGGCAGCGACGCGTTGCGCTCGGGGGTCGCGATCGCATAGGCCTTGATGGTGCCGCCCTTGATCTGCGGAACGGCGTTGACGATCTGGTCGCACATGTAGTCGACCTGACCACCGACCAGCGCGTTCATCGCCGGGCCGGTGCCGTTGAACGGCACGCCGATCGGCTTGATGTCGAGCACCGACGACAGCAACTCGCACGATGAATAGGACACCGAGCCGACACCGGCATGGGCCATGTTCAGCTTCTCGTTATTCGCCTTCACGTAGGTGACGAATTCCTTGAGGTCCTTCGGCGCAAAGTCCTTCTTGGAGAGGATGAGGATCGGCGTGCCGGCGAGCAGTGCGACGGGCTCGAAGTCCTTCTCCGGATGATAGGCGAGCTTCGGATACAGCGGCACGGCGGCGGCATGGGTGCCCATGTGACCGGTGATGATGGTGTAGCCGTCGTTGGTGGCCTTAGCAGCGCGGGTCGCGCCCGTGGTGCCGCCGGCGCCGACCACGTTTTCGATGATGATCTGCTGACCGAGAGTCTTCGACATGTCGGACGCAACGATGCGCGCGATCACGTCGGTCGGACCGCCTGCAGCGAAAGGCACTATCATGGTGATAGGGCGGGTCGGATATTCCTGTGCTTGCGCCTTGGTCGAAACCGCGCCGAGACCAGCGAGCGTCGCCAGGCCACCGATCGCAAACATGCGCTTAAATGACTTCATATTGTGCCTCCCAGTTCAAAATAACCCGCCGATACGACGTATTGCGCGGGACTCATACAAAGCAACGGCCCGAAGTCCATTCGACTTCGGGCCGCGGCGGAGTGACGCAGTAATTTAGTTAATCGGGCTAGCTTTCCGATTCGACGAATACCTCGTCGCGCTTCTTTCGCAGTGCGGGAAGCACAGCGAGGATCAGCAGGAAGGCCGAGATCGCCATCAGGGTCGCCGAGAGCGGACGGGTGAAGAATACCGTCGCATCGCCGCGCGAGATGAGCAGTGCGCGACGCAGGTTCTCTTCCATCAGCGGGCCGAGCACCATGCCGAGCAGCAGCGGCGCCGGCTCGAAGTCGTGCTTGATCAGCCAGTAGCCGACGAGACCAAACACGCCTGCAAGGACAACGTCCATCGGTGCATTGTTCACCGAATAGATGCCGATCGAGCAGAACACCACGATCGACGGGAACATCAGGCGGTACGGGACGCGGAGCAGACGCACCCAGATGCCGACCATCGGCAGGTTGATGACGAGCAGCATCAGGTTGCCGACCCACATGGAGGCGATCATGCCCCAGACGAGATCGGGCTGCTTCTGCATCACCTGCGGACCCGGAACGATGCCGTGAATGGTCATCGCGCCGACCATCAGCGCCATCACCGCATTCGGCGGAATGCCGAGGGTGAGCAGCGGGATGAACGAGGTTTGAGCCGCAGCGTTGTTGGCGCTTTCCGGCGCCGCAACGCCTTCGATTGCACCACGGCCGAACTTCTTCGGGTTCTTCGAGAGCTTCTTCTCGAGGGTGTAGGCTGCGAAGGACGCGATGACCGCGCCACCGCCCGGCAGAATGCCGAGGATCGAACCAAGCACCGTGCCGCGCAGGATCGGCGGCGCCGAGATCTTGAGATCCTCCTTGGTCGGCATCAGGCCGGTAACCTTGGACTGCACCAGCTGACGATCTTCTTCGCTGCCGGCATCCAGATTGCGGATGATTTCGGCGAAGCCGAACAGACCCATCGCAACGGTGGCGAAGCCAAGACCGTCGGCGAGTTCGGGAATGTTGAACGACATGCGCGACGCGCCGGTCTCGATGTCCGAGCCTACCATGGAGAGCAGCAGGCCGAACACGATCATCGCGATCGCCTTCAGCACCGAGCCCTTGGCGAGCACGACCGCGAAGATCAGGCCGAGCACCATCAGCGAGAAGTATTCTGCCGGACCGAAGGCCAGCGCGAGCTTGGTGAGCGGCGCACCGAGGATCGCGATCAGAACGGTGGCGACGCAGCCGGCGAAGAACGAACCGATAGCGGCGATGGCGAGTGCCGGACCGGCACGGCCCTGCTTGGCCATCTGGAAGCCGTCGAGTGCAGTGACGACCGAGCCGGCTTCACCGGGGATGTTCACGAGGATCGACGTGGTCGAACCACCATACTGTGCACCGTAGTAGATGCCGGCGAGCATGATCAGCGCGCCGACCGGCGGCAGACCGAAGGTGATCGGGAGCAGCATCGCCACGGTGGCGATGGTGCCGATACCCGGCAACACACCGACCAGCGTGCCAACCAGCGCACCGACCAGACACAGCAGGATGTTCATTGGCAGAGGGATGGTCATCCCGCCGAGGAACGGAGGTGCCCACTGCACGAATTGGAAGACAGTCGCGAAGCCGAGACCGAGATTGGAAAAAAGATCGCCCATAACGCCCTCGTCCTTAGCGCATCAGGAAAGTCGGCCACATCTGCAGCGGCAGACCCAGCGCGTACGGGAACAGCAAGGCGCAGAATGTCGTGAGACATGCACCGACGATGGCCGTCTCGAGCCAACGCGTTTCGGTCGAACCGAGTGCCGCGATGAGGAAGCTCGACATCGCCGAGAAGATCATGCCCATCGGGCGAATGCAGAACGCGAAAGACAGGATCGCCAGCATGACGAAGACCGGGCCGCGCCAGTGAAACTTCTGGAGTGCCGGGCCTTCGGTGAAGATGCCAACCGCCATCACGGCAGCGCCGAGACCGAGCAAGAGAATGCCGAACATCCGCGGCGCGGTACCTGCGCCGAACGAGAAGCCATGCATGCCCTGCAGATCACTTGATGCCCACAACGCAAATGCAGCAATTGCCACCAGGGCTAGGCCGCCGATGAAATCCTGCGGGCCCTTGACCCAACTCGGCAAGAAAGATTTCTCCGGCGCGTGGCTCGGCGCGTCACTCATTGGTACGTCCCTCTAGTCATGAGCCTATCATAGCTCAACGTCGTTCAGAGCCCGCCCAGGCTCCGTGGTCAAGGCTTGCCTAGCCACTTTCGTCAGAGAATGCCAGCGAAACCAAGTAATCCGCCGCCAACTAACAACCATAACGGGTTGAGGCGCGTTGCAAAGGCCAGAACGGCTGCAACCGCGGTGACGGAATACGCTACTATAGAAGTGTCTGCGGAATTCATGACGATGAAGCCACTCGCCCCCATTAGACCAATGGATAATGGGACAAGTGCCGCCTGCACAATTGCTGGCCATGTCGCATGCGTCGAACGCGCGAGCAAACGGCTTATATAATAGGCGACGACCGCAGTCGGCCCGCACATCGACAATGTCGCTACCAGCGCACCGAGCACGCCGGCAACCTGGTAGCCGATCAGCGTGACAATCAGGACATTGGGCCCCGGTGATAGTTGCGAAATCGCAAAAACATCGGCGAACTGCTTGTCCGTAAGCCAATGATTGACGTCTACCGCAATGCGGTGAATCTCCGGAATCGCCGAATTTGCGCCGCCCACGGCGAAGAGCGACATTACCCCGAAGGTCCAGGCGATCGTCCACAGCGTACCGATACCAGTCTGGTTCACGCCCTGCTCCAGCGACGGATGGTTATGGTGAGCAGAACGCTCGCCGGAATCGAGACCAGCAATACCGTCGGAAGTGGCCAGCGCATGAGGCCGACCGCAACGAACACCGCAAGCATCATCAGCAGGCTGAGCGGTTCGCGCTTCTGCAACAGCGGCAACATCATCCGCGCCACCACCGCGAACAGCAGTCCGACCGCCACGCAGGAGACACCTGCCAGTGTGCGGCGCAGCGATTCCAGATCGCCGTAGCGGGAATAGAGGACCGCCAGGATCGTCACGATCAGCACGGGCGGGCCGAGCAGCCCGGCGAAAGCAGCGATGGCGCCCGGCACACCGCGGATGCGGGCGCCAAACACGACCGAGAGATTGACGATATTGGGGCCCGGCAGAAAATGGCAGAGCGCGAAGGTCTCGTTGAATTCCTCCGCCGTCATCCAGCGATGCTGCTCGACAATGGCCCGGCGCGCCCAGACCAGTACGCCGCCGAATCCCGCCAGCGACATCTTCGCAAATGCGAAGAACAGCACGCCCAATCCCACAGGCGCCAGGGTTGCAGTTCCATGGCTTTCAGCCAAGAGTGGCGGGGGCTTCGCGGGCATGCGCCCGGTTTAGGCCGGAGCCGCCGCCGCGCCAAACGATTTTGTCTGGTTTTTCGGCCGATATGGCCTCCAGACGCTTTCGCTCTGTATCGCGGCGCACCACTCTTCTATATAAAGTGCAGTCATCGTCCCTGGCCGCGGGCTTTCAAGGCTGCTGACCTCGGATGCACATGGGCGTATGAAGCGGGGCAGATGGCGCGAGTCGGCTTTCCCGACATCGCCACAATTGCCGATACATCCTCTACCAAGACGAAAGCGACGGGGCCGAACGATGCCGACCGATCATATTCGCTACGACGTGCTGGCCCGTGACGCCCTCCGTGGCGTGTTGCGCAAGGTATTGATCGATGCCGCCGAGCACGGCCTGCCGGGCGAGCACCATTTCTTCATCACCTTCATCTCGAAGGCTGACGGTGTGAAGCTGTCGCCTCGCCTGCTGGCCCAGTATCCCGAAGAGATGACGGTGATCCTGCAACACCAGTTCTGGGACCTCACGGTCACTGAGGACCGGTTCGAAGTCGGTCTGTCGTTCAATGGAATCCCCGAACGCCTTGTCGTGCCCTTCGCGTCGATCAAGAGCTTTTACGATCCGTCCGTGCAATTCGGCCTGAGTTTCGAGACCGAAGCCGCCGCTGCGGCCGATGCTCCGGCAACCAGCACGCCGCCGGCGACCACTCCCGCTGAAGCCCTGGCCGCGCCGCCTGCACCGCCAGAGACGCCTGCCGAGGGCGAGGCACCGAAAACGGGCGAAGGTGCAGAAGTCGTCCGTTTAGACCGCTTCCGAAAAAAATAAGCGCGAGAGCGTGTACAGTGAAAGGGCCGCAGCGATGCGGCCCTTTTCGTTTTGCGTCGCGTCCGTCGACGCAGCAATGCAGGAATTCATCATGGCTAAATCGTCGAAGAAGACATCCGCCGCATCGACCCGCACCGAGACCGACAGCTTCGGCCCCATCGAGGTCGCCGCCGATCGCTATTGGGGCGCGCAGACGGAGCGTTCACGACAGAACTTCCGCATCGGCCATGATCGCATGCCGATGCCCCTCGTCCGTGCCCTTGGCATCGTCAAGCTCGCTGCCGCCGAAACCAATCGCGAGCTCGGACTGCTGCCGCCGAAACTCGCCAAGGCGATCGTGCAGGCCGCCCGCGAAGTCATCGACGGCAAGCTCGATGATCACTTCCCGCTTGTGGTCTGGCAGACCGGCTCCGGCACCCAGACCAACATGAATCTCAACGAGGTGATCGCCAATCGCGCCAACGAACTGCTCGGCTTCGAGCGCGGTGCGAAGGAGCCGGTGCACCCGAATGATCACGTCAACATGAGTCAGTCGTCGAATGACTCATTTCCAACCGCGATGCACATCGCAGCGACTCAACAAATCACACATGACCTCATCCCTGCCTTGAGCGAGCTGCTTGCTGCGCTGCGCAAAAAGGAAAAGGCCTTCGCCAAGATCGTGAAGATCGGACGGACGCATACGCAGGACGCGACGCCACTTACTCTCGGCCAGGAATTCTCGGGCTACGCATCGCAGGTCGAAAGCGGCATCGCGCGACTGCGTAGTGCCGTGAAGGAGCTCTATCCGCTCGCGCAAGGCGGCACCGCCGTCGGGACGGGACTCAACTCCAAGCCGGGCTTCGCCAAGCTGTTCGCGAAGAACACAGAGAAGATGACCAAGCTGCCCTTCACAAGTGCAGCGAACAAATTCGAAGCACTCGCCTCGAACGACGCCTATGTGTTTACACACGGTGCAATAAATGCAATCGCGACAGGATTATTTAAGATTGCAAACGACATTCGCCTGCTCGGCTCCGGCCCGCGCTCGGGACTCGGCGAACTCATCCTGCCGGAAAACGAGCCCGGCTCATCGATCATGCCCGGCAAGGTGAATCCGACACAATGTGAAGCAATGACAATGGTATGCTGTCAGGTATTCGGAAACCATACAGCAATCACGGTGGCCGGCAGCCAGGGGCACTTCGAGCTCAACGTGTACAAGCCCGTGATGGCGCATTGTATGATGCAGTCCATACAATTGATCGCGGACGTTGCGCGATCCTTCACTGAACACTGCATCGATGGCATCCGTGCAGATGAAAAGCGCATCCGCGAATTGATGGAACGCTCACTTATGCTCGTCACCGCGCTTGCGCCAAAGATCGGCTACGACAACGCCGCAAAGGTCGCCAAGTCTGCACATGCGAATGGGACAACGCTGAAGGAGGAAGCTGTCGGCTTGGGTCTTATCGACACAAAGGAATTCGATCGTCTCGTTCAACCGGTCAAAATGATACATCCCGGTTGACATGAAGCTGCCGAGTCAATTTTTTTCTCACAGCTTGTTGAGAATATCTCAAAGACGAAATAGTTATAATCGATACCGCCTAATTGGTTAGAATGATCGACTATCGTTTCTAACCGTTGCTGCGATACTGCGAAGACGACTTGATGAGTCAACTCGGCAAGAGCGAACTCGACAAGTCGGACTTCGTAAGTCCGGCTCTTCTCGATCTCGATACTTCCATAGTGCGATTGCTGCTTTCGATTGTTTGAAAATACGGAGTGTATTTTTTGGATGGATTGCGAAACCGACTTGGCCTTCGCCGCGTATCAGTACCCGACGGTGAAGTCTGCGTTTCACGCTCCATCAGTTTCATTGAACGACAGGAGCGATCATGGGTGACCTGATCAATCTGAATCGCTTCAGGAAGCGCGCAGCGCGCGACGAAGCTTCCCGACAAGCAGAAACTAACCGTGCCCGCTTTGGGCGAACAAAATCTGAACGCATCCTAGAGGAGCAGCGCACTGCCCGTGCGAACACCATGCTTAACCAGCACAAAATCGATGGCGAGAGCGCATCATGAAGTCTCCCGTAGTTAAACGATCGATCGTCGTTGCTGGACACAAGACCAGCGTGAGCCTTGAAGAGGCATTCTGGAACGGCATGAAGGAGATTTCCAATCTCCGTGACATGACGCTTTCGGAACTGGTCGGCGAGATCGACACCAATCGTCAGCAGGGTAACCTGTCGTCGGCGATCCGGTTGTTCGTGCTCGACTATTTCCGCACGCGCGCGGCGCCGCCGCAGCGTGGGTCCGAGAACGCGACGAACCTGTCCGCCTGACCGGCGCCGGCAGTGGCGGCTACGCCGCTGCCGTTGAAGATGGGCCGTAGAGCCTTCATTGGCGACAAGGCCGATGCCGGTCCGAGCGCATCCATGCAGAGCCGATCCACTCAGATGGATCGGACGCGCTCATCAATCCTGACATCCTCAGAAACTCGGCCTGGTTAGCGGCACGGCTGCGGGCGGCGTCAGCACGAGCGGCGCTGCCGGTCGTTGTTTTGGCTGCGCGCGCGGCGTGCCCGGTGCTGGGCGGATCTCGATCGGTGCAGGCAATGGCGCGATCTGCTGGCTGACGACAGGCGGCAGCGCCGGCGGCGCGATGACCGGTCGGGGTGCGGCGGCCCTGGGTGGCGACCTGCGCGGCAACGGAACGTCCGGGGATGTCGGCGCGGACGATGTGGGACCATCGACCGGATCGGGTGCCTCGACCGGCCGAGCGGCGCGCGGCGGCGGAATTGCGGCAGGCAGTGGCGCTGGCGACTGCGACGCACCGCGCTCCAGCAGATCAAGTCGCCGCGTCTCGCGATCAATGGCACGCACCGCGAGCCAGGACGACAGCGACGCGATTTCGACTGTGCGATCGAGCCGGTCCGGAGGGCCCATCAGGAACAGCTGGATCTCCGGCCGGGCATTTGAGCCACCGGTCGCCGCACCAACCAGGCTCGCGCGGATATCGACCTGATCGGCGACGATGTCATAACCGCCCGACACGATGGCGCGCGCGCCTTCGGACTCCAGCGTGACGGCTCCCACACGCAAACGGCTGTCCTTGATACTGAACGGGATCTGCGCCGAGCCAGCGGCAAATTCGCCGCGCGCCAGGACCGGATCGATGATCTGCTTCAGTCGTGCATCATCGGTGGCCTGACCGGAATCGCTGGCCAGGATCGCCACGTCGAACACTCCCGGATCGAGCCCCCCGATCCGCAGGCCATCCACGGTCAGAAGCCCATCGCCTGATACGGCGCCTTCGAGCGCCGACGCGCTTCGCCCCTGCGATGCAACACTCATCTTCAGCGAGGTCTTGCCGGCCGGCATGCCAAGGCCGCGATAGCGCAGTGCACTGCCGTCTGCGCCGGTCAACGTCACGCGTGCGCCGAGCGCATAGCCGGTGGCGGCGGGTTTGAGATCGAGATCAGCCGCAAGATCGCCACCACCGATCTTGCCCTTGATCCCGTCAATCGTCAGCGCACGGCCATCGCTCTTGATGTTGCCGCTGAGTGGCTGCAGTTCGGCGCCACCGGGCAGACTTGCGCGCAAAGCCTGGAGCGCGACCTGGCCGCGCCACCCTGGCAGGGCACTGCCGCCGAGCGGATCGCTGGCATCGTGCCCGCGCGCGCCGATCATCCAGCCCAGCGCGGGGGCAAGATCGATACTGTCGACACCGAGCTGGCCGTTGATGGACTTTTCGGATCCCAGCGTCAGCGCAAGACGGCCGCGCAGTCGCGATCCCGCGACGGTCGTGTCGATGTCATCGAGATTGAGCTTGTCGCCATTCAGCGAGAGGCGAGAAGACAAGCTCGCCCGGGCAACCGGATCGGTGCCTGCGATACCCAGTAGAGGCGCAGCATTGGCGCTGCGCACGGCCACCGTCAGCGTTGCCTTCGGTGCTTTTGCGAACGGCTCGGCCGTCCCCTGCACATCCGCATCGAGCTCGGCGCCGGACAGCTTCGCCTTGACCCGCATGGGCGCATGCCATGCACCGGCGGCACTGGCCTCAAGAAGAAGAGGCACATCGCCCGCTGCAAACGAACCGTTCAAGCCCAGCAGCGTGAGCATCGTGTTGCCCTGCCCCGTCAACCGCGACTCGAGCGAGAACTCGCTGCGTGACAGCGCATCGCCATCGAACCCGCGCGCGGCAACCACTGTCGGTGACGCGATGATCGTTACGTCGCCCTTGATCTGTGGCGCATCGATATCAAGCGACATGCGCGCGTCGGTGCGATCGGGCTTCCCCTGCGCCTTGGTGAGATCGAGCGCGAACTTCAATTTGGCAACGCCCGGCGCCGCCGCCAGCGTATCGATCCGCCTCGCTGCATCCGGTGCAAAGGACGCAATGATCTTGCTGATCTGCGCCAGCGACGGCGCACGCGCATCCAGCACCAGCTTTCCGGTGGCATCGTTGCGATCGAACGTGCCGCTGCCATCCAGCATCAGGCCTGACGCTTCCCCGACTTTGAAACGATCGAGCGATATCGTCTTCGGTCCATAGACGAGCTGTGCTGCGAAGGGACGCATCTCCTGCCCTGCCGACACCGCGCGTCCGATATCGAGCGACAGCTTTCCGGCGTCCGGCCATTCGGCTTGCGGCCCGCTCAGCGAGCGCGCCAGCGCGGTTGCGACGTCCATGTCGAGACGATCGGCGCGCAGCTCGGCATCGATGCGCGATCCTCCCGCGGACGATGGATAGTTCAATGCGATACGGCCCTCCAGCGTCCCGCCATCGATCTCCGCCTTCAGCCCGTCAACCGCCAGCCGGTCTGCGCTCGATGTGAAGTTGCCGCGAATGCGCAGCGGCTTTTGATCGCGTAGCCGCCCATCGCTACGCCCCTTCAGCCAATCGGCGAGCAGGTCGGGATCGGCGGAATCGATACTGACGGCTCCGGCGAAGCCATTGCTGCCCGGCTGCGCAGCGCCGCTCGCGATGACGCGCGTGGCGCCGGGTGCACGGAATTCAAGCCGCTCGACGGTCCATGACTTCGTATCGCCATGCAGGTCGGCACCGATCGACTGCACCGGCCGACCGCCCAGCATGACCTGATCAGCACTGATCTGGATCTGGGTCCGCCCCGTGGGCTGCGGGATGATGGCCGTCAACTTGCGCAGCGCTGAAATCGGCGTGGACGCGTCGCCACCGTCCTGCTTTGCCAGCAGCCGGTCGGCATCGAATTGCTTGGCCGACAACACCGCATGCAGCAGAGGCGACGCGCCGAAACGATAGTCGGCCACGCCGGCCAGCTTCAACCCGCCGTCATCGGTGCCATAGCTCACATCGACGGTTTCAAACTGCGCTTGCGATGGATCGGCCTTGACCTTGCTGACGATCCGCCATGGCACAATCGATGGATTGGCGTCGGCCTTGTTCGCGGCGCTGGCGACGGTCAGCGCGCCATCGAAGCCCGGCACGCGGTTGTCGAAGCTGAGCACGCCATCGAGATCGATGCCCGGAGATTTCTCATTGGCGTCGAGGACGAAACGCAGCCGCGTGCCGTTGCCGTCACCGGTCTGGCCCGATGATATGCGGAACGGATGACGGATACCGGCGCGCGTAAAATTGCCATCGCCGCGCATGGCGCCGGCCGCGAGCGAGCGGACATCCCCGCTGAAGGCGACGTCGCTGAGTTCGAGCGTGGAACGGCTGGCCGCGTCATGCAGATTGATCCGACCGGTGACATTCAGACGATCGATGGCGAGGGCGCCGAGATTAAACGAACCGGTCGATGCCGGCAGATCGAGACGGCCCTGCGCATTGAGCCCGAGGTCGACGGCCAGGCCGCCGACAGTGAGTTCGGTGGCACGCCATTCGCCCCGCATCAGCGAACCGAGGCTGAATTCCACATCGAGTTTTTCGGCGCGGAAGCGGCCGAGATCATTGGCCCCACCAATGGTGACGCCGTGCAGCTGCAGCGACGGCGCCGGCAGCAGCCTCGCATCGAGCGCGCCGACCACGCGCACGGGCGCGCCGACAATACGCGTTGCTTCCGCCTCGAATTGCGGGCGGAACTGGCTCCAGTCGATGAAGAACGGTCCAACAAGCGCAGCCACCAGCGCAAGGATGAATGCGATCGCCAGGCCGAGCAGCGTGGTCTGCACGGAATCTCCCCTTCAGCGGTCCGGCGGCACGCAGCCTGCCGGCACGGCGCGATCCGTGATGCGCCGGAATACACACCATCTATAGAAGGAACTGTGGCGAAGTCACAGCATAACCCGCAGGCGGCGATGCGCAGATTTATTGCGGCAAAACGCCCGTCGTCAGCTGCGCTGCGCCTGTTCCAGCGCAGCGCGCGCCGCCTGAGCGTGGTGCAGGCGACCTGCCACGACACGCACTTTGCGTGGCGACGCCATCCAGATGGCGAACGTCGCCAGGCCGCAGATGACGATGCCGAGCGCAAAGGCCAGCGTGTAGGTGCCGAAATGATCGTGCAGCAGGCCGGTTACCAACGGTCCCGCAGCGCCGCCGGCGAGACCTGCCAAAGTCAGCGTGCCAAAAATACTGCCGAAATGCTCGCCCTGGAAAATCTCGAGCACGACCGCCCCCATGACGGAAGTGACCCCATAACCAAGCAGGCCCTGCGCGATCACCATCACGTAAACCAGCGCGAGGCTCGGCGCGTATTCCAGCGCGATCAGCGCTGCAAAGCAGATCGCAAAGCCGGCGCCGCTGACGGTCCAGATCCATTCGCGGCCGATGCGGTCTGACAGATGGCCGAGAAAGATCTGGCTGGGCACGCCGAACAGGCTGACCATCGCCAGTGCCCAGGCGGCGGTTTCCGACGAAAAACCGATGTCGAGCAGATATTTGGTCTGGTGAACCTGGACCGCGTACCAGGCGTAGAGCCCGCCGAACAAACCCAATGCCAGCCACCAGAACCGCGTGGTGCGCATGGCGCGACCGAGGGTCCAGTCGATGCTGGCCCAGGCGGGATCGACGATATTCGAGATGGATTTGCTGGCAGCGTGGGCGGCGGCATCTCCATCGGGCTCCAGGCCCATGTCCTGCGGGCGCTTGCGCAGCAGCAGATTGATTGGCACCAGCACGACCAGCACCAACACGCCAAGCCAGGTGCAGGCGGTACGCCAGCCGGTTTGCTGGATCATGTGCTCGACCCATGGCAGCACCGTCACCGAGCCGATGCCCACGCCCGCAAAGGCAATGCCGATGGCAAGGCCACGCTTGCGGCTGAACCAGTTCGGCAGGAACAGCGATTGCCCGGAATAGCCGAGGCAGATGCTGCCGGCGCCAACGAGAACGCCGATGGTCAGATAGAGATGCCAGGGCTGGGTGGTCAGCGGAGCGAGCAGAAGCCCTGCCCCCATCAGCACCGTGCCGAGTTCCATCACCGCCCGCGGGCCACCGCGGTCCATCAGCTTGCCCATCAAAGGGCTCATGATCGCGGAGACCAGAAAGCCGAACGAGAAGGCGCCCGCGGTAACGCCGCGGTCCCAGCCAAATTCGGAGATGATGGGTGGGAAGAGCAGCGAAAAAGATGTGCGGGCATTCACCCCGATCGCCATCGTCACGAACGTGACGGCGACGATCACCCAGCCATAGAAGAACGGCAGCCGCATCGGCTTATGCCTTTTTTGGACGCCGAGGCGTCGAATTCCCAACTTCCGCAGTCACCGCTACGGACTCAATTATTGCAGGCAATTTTATTGACTACACCTTATAGGTGTTTAGAAACCGTTCGTCCATACGACGAAAGCAGCGTTCTGTGCACCTCATCGCACAAAACGCTGCGGTCGCCTTGCGTCATCCTTGCGGCAGGATCTTGCCGGGGTTCAGGATGTTGTCGGGGTCGAGCGCGCGCTTGATTGCCCGCATGGCATCGAGCGCTTCGCTGCCGAGTTCCGCTTTCAGATACTTCTGCTTGCCCTGACCGATGCCATGTTCGCCGGTGCAGGTGCCGCCCATGGCCTGGGCGCGCTGCACGAGACGGTGCATGAATTCCTCGGCGCGGGCGATCTCAGCGGGATCGTTGCGATCGCAAACCAGCGAGCAATGGAAATTGCCATCGCCGACATGGCCGACAATGGGCGACAGCAGATTGAAGCGCTTCAGATCCTCCTCGGTCTCGCCGACGCATTCGGCGAGCTTCGAGATCGGTACGCAGACGTCGGTGGCGGCGACTTCGGATCCCGGCCGCAGGCTCTTCACCGACCAATAGGCATCGTGACGGGCCTGCCAGAGTTTGGTCCGGTCTTCCGGCTTGGTGGTCCAGGAGAAATCACCGCCGCCGCATTCGAGGGCGATGTCGCGGAAGTTTTTCGACTGCTCGGCGACCTCGGCTTCACTGCCATGGAATTCCAGCAGCAGCAGCGGCGTCTCCGGGAGCGTCAGCTTCGAATAGATGTTGCAGGCCTTCACCTGCGCTTCGTTGAGCAATTCGATGCGCGCGACGGGAATGCCGGTCTGGATGGCGAGGATCGTCGCCTGACAGGCGCCCTGCACGCTTTCGAACGAACAGGAGGCGGCGGCGATCGTATCGGGAATGCCGCGCAGCTTGATGGTCAGTTCGCTGATGATGCCCAGCGTGCCTTCGGCCCCGACGAACAGATGCGTCAGGTCATAACCGGCCGACGACTTCTTGGCGCGGGTGCCTGTTGTGATGATCTCGCCATCGGCGCGGACGACCTTCAACGCCAGCACGTTTTCGCGCATGGTGCCGTAGCGCACCGCATTGGTGCCGGAGGCGCGCGTCGACGCCATGCCGCCGAGCGAGGCATCGGCGCCGGGATCGATGGGGAAGAACAGGCCCTGATCGCGCAGATGCTCGTTGAGCGCCTTGCGGGTGACGCCGGGCTGGATGACGCAATCGAGATCCTCGGGATGCACCGCGAGAATTTTGTTCATGTCGCGCAGGTCGATGCAGATGCCGCCGCCGGGCGCATTCACCTGCCCTTCCAGCGAGGTGCCGGTCCCGAAGGCGATCACGGGGACCTTGTTGGCGGCGCAGATGCGCACGACGTCCTGAATGTCCGTCGTCTCCCGCGCGAACACCACGCCATCCGGCGGCTGGTTCGCGAGCCAGGTGGTGGTGTGGCCGTGCTGCTCGCGGACCGCCTGCGAGGTGACGAGCTTGTTGCCAAAGCGCGCGGTGAGCGCCTCGAGTGCGGCCGCCAGAGCCTTCGGCTCGGGGCGCTTCAGATTGGAATCGATGTTACCCACGGTTGTCCCTTTCAACGGGGCGCGACCGTCGCAAAGCTTGTATAAGCGGTCAAGAGACGTGATGTGGAAATGGGATGGGAATGACCGAGATCAACGACGTGCTGCGCCGCCCGGCTGTGTTCAAATCCTCGATCATGCAGATCGAGCCCCAGTGGATCGACTATAACGGCCACCTCAACATGGCCTATTACCACGTCATGTTCGACAGGGCGGTGGACGAGCTCTGGGTCCAGATCGGCATCGGACCGGGCTACCTGAAGGAGCGAAACAACTCGTCCTTCGCCGCCGAATGTCACGTCCGCTATATCCGGGAAATCCATCTCGGCGACCCCGTACAGGTCTCCGTCCTCGTCGTCGCTGCCGACGAGAAGCGCATTCACACCTTCCAGGAAATGCGCCATGCCACCGAGGGCTGGCTGTCCGCGACATCCGAGAACATGTCGCTGCACATGGATATGACGGCGCGGAAGGTGGCGGCATTCCCGCCGGACATCAACACCAATGTGCAGGCGCTGGCGCAGGCTCATGCCGGGCTGGAGCGGCCCGAAGGCATCGGACGCAAGATCGCGATGCCGGTGAAGAAGCAATGAGTGGTGGCTCTTCAGTCTGTTGCCATCCTTCGAGACGCGGTCGAAGACGACCGCTCCTCAGGATGAGGGAAGAGCGATCTCAAATACCGTCTTCATGGTGAGGAGCGCGCCTGTTGGCGCACGTCTCGAAGAGGTGACGAAAACGTAGGAGCAGAGGCGGCATCGCCTCCCGCAAACGCAACAGGGCGAAGCAACCCAGCTTGATGGCTGGATGCTCCGCCCTGACAGTCTTATCGACTATCGTTGATCGCGTCAGAGACTGTTACCGCGGCCGCGGACAAGGCCGACGACGGCCGAGATCAGGAACAGCACGATGGCGATGAAGAAGATCGCCTTGGCGATTTCGATCGATGCACCAGCGACACCGCCGAAGCCGAGAACACCGGCGATCAGCGCGATAACGAGAAATGTGACGACCCAGCTCAGCATGACACGTACCTCAGTTTACGGTTGCTCGATTTGTCTTTCCTGGCGCGACTTCTGTCGCCGCGCTCGATGTCAAGACAAGCCGTGTGTCAAGTGAAAGTTCCGGGCGAAATACCGCTCGTTATCACGGAAACGAGAGCGCTAATCGGCCGTGGACAGCTTCATCATCACGATGCCGGCGACGATCAGGGCCCCCGCCGCGAGACGCATCGCATTGGCGGACTCGCCAAGCACCGTGATGCCGACCACGAAGGCGCCCACGGCGCCGATGCCGGTCCAGATCGTATAGGCGGTGCCAAGCGGCAGCGTCTTCATGGCGATGGATAGCAGCGCGAAGCTGGCGATCATCGCGATGATGGTGACCACACTGGGCACGAGGATGGTGAAGCCTTCCGACTTCTTCATCGAATAGGCCCAGCCGATTTCGAGGACTCCGGCGACGAAGAGATAAACCCAGGCCATTGCGGCACTCCATGTGGCCAGGTCGTCCTGGACTTTGAAGCATCCGAAGAGGTCGTCCCCTTCGGCACTAGCCACTGATCGTCAGTGGCCGGGATGCAGCGCGTCGTTCAGATACATGCAGGTTAGCATCGTGAAGACATAAGCCTGGATGAACGCCATCAGGATCTCCAGTGCGGTGATCGCGACGGTCATCATCAGCGGCAGGACCGCGGCAGCGATGCCGATGGCGCCGATGCCGGACAGGCTGACGACGAAGCCTGCAAAGACTTTCAGCGTGATATGGCCGCCGAGCATGACGGCGAACAGACGCACGGAATGGCTGACCGGGCGCGATAGATAGGAGATGATCTCGATCGGCACGATGAAAGGCGCAAGCGCCATCGGCACATCCGCCGGCATGAACAGCCGGAAGAAACGCAACCCATGCTTCGCGAGCCCGTAGACAGTGACGACGGCGAAGACCAGAGCAGCCAGCGCGAAGGTCACGATCAGATGGCTGGTCACCGTAAAACCGTAGGGCAGCATGCCGACGAGGTTGGCGAACAGGATGAAGGTGAACAGCGAGAACACCAGCGGGAAAAAGCGCAAGCCATGCTCGCCGGTGATCTCGCGCAGGGTCTTCAGCACGAATTCATGCTGCAGCTCGACAAGCGACTGCCAGCGACCGGGAACCAGCGCCCGGTTCCAGCTGCCGAGCAACACGAAGCCGGCAGCCAGCGCCACCACGAGGAACATGAAGGCGGAGGAATTGGTGAGCGCAATCTCGTGCCCGGCAATATCGCCGAGGCGGATGAGAGGCTTGATGTCGAATTGCTGGATCGGATCGGCCATCGCCGGCCCCTTTGAATGGGCCGGGCCGTCCCGGAATGGTCGTCGAAGGCACGGGTCGTCCCGCGCGGCTCTTGGGTAGCCGATTGGGCGTCCCAGTCAAGATCGCCGCATGCGACACGGGGCCGCCAGCCGTGTGGTAACTGCATGCGCCCGGCACGGGACGGCCTCATGCGGGGAAAACTCTACCGCGACCCGTCCCTTGCCCCTATATGAGCCCAATCCCTGTTAACAAGGCTCCCTTTGCAGGCCCCACGATGTCAGTGTGGGCGGAACACGATTCGCATGACCGAAGCACGCAAAATGCCCGCCAACGACCTCCCCGCCTATCAGCCCGCGGCGGGCGGCATTGCTGCGCGCGCCCGCGCCGCCGCGGCGCCTGCGCCCTAT
>Ga0209564_1000247_pt1 | contig 116628 bp, 104 predicted proteins | sample AraplaCol_mMF_r2_FD_184272 | JGI IMG/M metagenome (GOLD analysis project Ga0209564, IMG submission 184272) | Arabidopsis root microbial communities from North Carolina, USA - plate scrape MF_Col_mMF_r2 (SPAdes) (version 3) | ecosystem: Host-associated > Plants > Roots > Endosphere | place... | reverse complement strand
TATTCCGCGCCGCGGTACAGCTCGGTGTGGCCTTTCTGGCGGCCGAAGCCCTTGACTTCAGTGACGGTGATGCCTTGCACGCCAATACCGGACAGCGCTTCCCGCACTTCGTCCAGCTTGAACGGTTTGATGATGGCCGTTACGAGTTTCATTTCAGGTTTCCTCCAAGGATGAATAAAGAAGCGGCCCCTCGGTGCACCGCTCCGGCTGCTCTACGGTTCTTGTGAGCGTGGGATTCAGCGCTCCGGTTCAGGGATTTCAACGACTGCGGAAAAGGGGCCTATTCCTAGATCCCACGAAGTCTCGGTAGCACGTACCGTGCCAAAAGCAGGCGCCCCGATCGGCGGCGGTCCACCCGCCTGCTGTGTGCCACGTTGAACCTTAGAATTCAAAAAAACACGATAAGCACCAGATTGGGGCGTCCAGCACGCACAACTTTGGAGCATCACCAGGGAGTTAGTTCATGAGCCTGTCTTTAGTGCACAGCCGCGCCTTGCTGGGGCTGGAAGCGCGCCCCGTTTGCGTCGAAGTTCACCTGGCCAACGGCCTGCCCAGTTTCACACTGGTCGGGCTGGCCGAAACCGAGGTCAAGGAAGCCCGCGAGCGCGTGCGCTCAGCCATCCAGAACACCGGCCTCGAATTCCCGGCCAATAAAAGAATCACCGTCAACCTCGCGCCGGCCGACCTGCCCAAGGATTCCGGCCGCTTCGACCTGCCGATCGCCATGGGCATCCTGGCGGCCAGCGGCCAGCTCGACGCCCGCAAGCTCGAAGGCTATGAATTCGCGGGCGAGCTTTCCCTGGGCGGCGACCTGCGCCCCGTGCGCGGCGCGCTGGCCATGAGCCTGGCCCTGGCCCGCCACGGGAGCGGCGCCGCAAAGCTGCCCAAATTGGTGCTGCCCGAGGCCAGCGCCCAGGAGGCGGCCCTGGTGCCGGGCGCGGAGATCTTCCGGGCGCTGCACCTGCTGGACGTGGTCAGGCAGTTCCTGCCGGGGGATGTTTCCGTGGAGGCACTGGACGGCTGGTCACGGCTCGCGTCCGCGGCAACGCCGCCAGAACCCGCCTACCCGGACCTGGCCGACGTGAAAGGGCAAGCCGCTGCCCGGCGCGCCCTGGAGATCGCGGCTGCGGGCGGCCACAGCGTGCTGATGATGGGCGCGCCCGGCTCCGGCAAATCCATGCTGGCGCAGCGTTTTGCCGGCTTGCTGCCGGCCATGAGCACCGAGGAAGCGCTGGAAAGCGCGGCGGTGGCTTCACTGGGCGGCCGCTTCTCACTCGACAAATGGGCGGTGCGCCCGACCTGCGCGCCGCACCATACGGCCAGCGCCGTGGCTCTGGTCGGCGGCGGCTCGCCGCCGCGGCCCGGCGAGATCTCGCTGGCACACCGCGGCGTGCTGTTCCTCGACGAGTTGCCCGAGTTCCCGCGCGCGGCGCTCGAGGCGCTGCGCGAACCGCTGGAGTCCGGCAGCATCACCATCTCGCGCGCCGCGCAGCGCGCCGAGTTCCCGGCCCGCTTCCAGCTGGTCGCCGCCATGAACCCCTGCCCCTGCGGCTACCTCGGTTCCAGCCTGCGGGCCTGCCGCTGCTCGCCCGACCAGGTGTCGCGCTACCAGGGAAAACTCAGCGGCCCGCTGCTGGACCGCATCGACCTGCATGTGGAAGTCGGCGCCCTGGCGGCCGACGAACTGGTGAACGCACCGCCCGGTGAAGCCACGGCGGACGTCCGGCGCCGCGTCGTCGCGGCGCGCGAGCGCGCCATCGCCCGCCAAGGCGTCACCAACCAGGCGCTGGCGGGCCAGGCCATAGACACGCAATGCCAGCTCGACGATGCGAGCGCGAAATTCCTCAACACCGCGGCGGCCCGCCTGGGCTGGTCAGGCCGCAGCATTCACCGCTGCCTGAAAGTAGCCAGGACGATCGCCGACCTGGCCGGCGCGCAGGCCGTGCAGACAGCGCACGTTGCGGAAGCGGTGCAGTATCGGCGGGCGCTCAAGGCCGCGCAATGATGCAACCGCCCGACGAATACTTCACAAATGGTTCAGCCCGACTGCGAAATCCGCCTTCACACACTCAATGGCTCTCATAATGCATTTGTATCTGAAGTGTCACAACTTCGGCTATCTGGTATCGAAATTTTGTACTCCATCACTAGAGTCGACGACCCAGCTCAGTCTATTGCTACTGTGCGGGCACCTGACCCAACCATCCATAAAAGTTTGACCAAAAGGTTGTTCCATCTGGCCTTGAAAGCCCTTGCAAAACTCCGGTTTGTGGGGCCATACCTGGGCTTACCAGAGAGTTTTATGTCGGGAACCACAAAAATCCTATCGCAGGGTCGCGCCTCGCAAGCGCCCGCCGGATGCCTCTGGCAGCCCGCGCACGAATGAAGATCCCTGCGCGTCTCATCGCGACCGGCAAAGCACTGCCCTCCCTGCGCGTTACGTCCGAAAGCCTGGACCGCAAACACGGTTGGCCGGTCGGCCACACCTTTGCCAAAGGCGGGGTTCGCGTCAGGCATTTTGCAGCCGAAGGCGAGAGCCAAAGCCAGCTTGGAGCGACAGCGCTGGCCGATGCGCTGCAGCGGGCCTGTTTGCCTGCCTCAAGCATTGACCTGCTGATTTCCGCTTGCGGCGTGCCGGAACAAGCACTTCCCTCCACCGCCTGCTTTATTGCCGCGCGCGCCGGCCTGCCGCGCGGCACCCCGGCCTTTGATGTCAACGCCAGTTGCCTTGGATTCATGGCAGCGCTTCGCGTGGCCGCAGGTCTGATGACAAGCGGCGGCTACGAACGCATAGCGATCGTCGCGTCCGACATGGCTTCACGCGGGCTGGACTGGGACGAGCCCGAGGCCTCGCTGATCTTTGGTGACGGCGCGGCGGCGGCCATCCTGGAAAAAGGAGGCGGCGCCCAAGGCATCGCGGCCTATCGCATGGAAACTTTTCCCGAAGGCAAACGCTTCTGCGAGATTCGTGGCGGCGGCTCAGAACGCAACCCGCCCGACAGCACCATGCCGAAAGACTTTTTATTCCAGATGGACGGCCGTGCCGTCTTCAAGCTTGCCGCCAAGGTCATCCCGCCGTTTCTCGACACATTGATGGCGCAAACCGAGGGCGGCAAGGCGTCCCTCGACTTGGTGGTACCGCACCAGGCCAGCCATCTGGGCATGGCGCATGCCGCCCGCAAGCTCGGCTTGCCTGCTTCCAGGGTCGTCAATATTTATGAAACCCACGGCAACCAGGTCGCCGCCTCTTTACCGACGGCGCTGCACGAAGCGCTTACTACCGGCCGGGCCAAAGCGGGGGACAGGGTATTGCTGATCGGCACGGCAGCTGGGCTATCGGTCGGCGGGCTGGTGCTGGACCTATGAAGCGCGTGCTTGTCACCGGCGCCACGGGCGGGCTGGGTCGCAACGCGGTAGAAGCGCTGCTGCACCGTGGCATTCAGGTGCGTGCCACGGGCCGCAATCTGGTAGCCGGTAAAGCTCTGTCCGCCATGGGTGCGGAGTTTGTGCCGCTGGATCTGGCGACGGCCGGCCAGACCAGCTCCAGCGGGTTGGCCGCACTGGTGCGGCATGTCGACGCGGTGTGGCATTGCGCCGCGCTGTCGTCGCCGTGGGGCCGTGCGGCCGACTTTACCGCCGCCAACGTCACCGCCACGGAGCAGTTGTTGCAAGCCGCCGGGCATGCCGAAGTAGCCCGGTTTGTTCACATCTCCACACCCGCCCTCTACTTCAACTACCGCGCCCAGCTGGGCATCAAGGAAAGCTTTCGGCCGGCCGCGTATGTGAATGATTACGCACGTACCAAAGCGCAAGCCGAAGCCTGCGTGCAAGATGCGGTCTCGGCTTTTCGTCATATGCACTGCAGCATCTTGCGGCCGCGCGCCATTTTCGGTCCGCACGATCAGGTGCTGCTGCCGCGTATTGCCCGCGTTCTGCGGCAACGCCGCGGCCGGTTGCCGCTGCCGCATGGGGGGCGCGTCACGCTGGACCTGACCTATGCCGGCAACGTAGCGCAGGCGATGTGGCTTGCCACGACCGTAAAGGGTATACCTAGCGGGTGTGTATTCAACATCACCAACCATGAACCGGTGCTTTTACGGGACGTTCTGACCGGATTGTTTGCGGACCGGTTGCAACAGCCGTTTCGCATCGCCAGCGTGCCGTATCCGGTGATGGCCATCGCTGCGCGCAGCATGGAAGCGCTGGCGCGCATCACGCAAAAGGAACCCGCGCTCACGGCATACAGCGTCGGCGCCCTGGCCTTCGACATGACGCTGGACAACAGCCGCGCCAGGCAGCTCCTGGGTTATCTGCCGACGGTCGGCCTTGCGGCCGCGCTGGACCATACCGCCGACTGGATGCGCGCCCATGGCTAGGCTCACCGCGTTCCGTGTCGGGCATTGCACGCACCCATCCTGCATGGTGCTCAAGGGCAGCGGTTTCGCCAGCCGGTGCTTCCCATCTCGCGCCTACCTGGTTGAAACGCGCTTCGGGCTGGTGCTGTGGGATACCGGCTATGCCGATCGTTTTCGCGAGGCTACGTCCCAGGGCATCTACCGCTTGTATTCGATGGTCACGCCGGTGCACTTTGAAGCGCGCGAATCGCTGCAAGGCCAGCTGAAAGCGCTGGGTATCGCCCCGGCGGACATCGCCATGCTGGTAATCTCGCATTTCCATGCGGATCACATGGCGGGCCTGCGCGACTTTCCTTCGGCGCGCTTGCTGGCATCGGCTGCAGGCTGGCGGTCCGTGCAGGGGCTGTCGGCCTTTGCGGCAGTGCGCCAGGCTTTTGTGCCGGCTTTGCTGCCTGACGATATCGGTGCCCGCCTCGAGTTTGCCGAGTCTTTCCCCGAGGTCGCGCTACCGGCCGCGCTGGCGCCTTTCACGACCGGCCGTGACATCACCGGCACGGGCGAATTGTTCATTGTGGAACTGCCGGGCCATGCCGCCGGCCACCTCGGCGCGTTTGTGCTGGGCGATAACGGCTGGACTCTTTTGGCCTCCGATGCTGGCTGGGCGGCCGAAAGTTATCAGCAATTGAGGGGGCCGTCGGAGTTGACTTTCCTGATTCAGCACCGACGATCCGCCTATTACGACACATTGCACAAGCTGCATGCGCTGCATCGCGGCGGAGGCGCTTCCATCAGGTTGACCCATGAAAGCGCCGAAGATTACCTGCCGCCGGGCAAGGCGGCCCCATGAAGCGGCTTTTCTGGTTACTGCTCGCCTACTGCCAAACCCGCCGGTTGCGCTTTGCCAACCGTGCGGCACTGCAGGATTACCAGAAGCGGCAGCTTAAAAAATTCACGCGCAAGCTCTGCCGTCGCAGCGCGTATTTCGCACCCTACCGCCATTTACCCCTGGAGCAATGGCCGTCCATGGACAAGGCCTCGATGTTGATGCATTTCAACGCCATGAACACGGCCGGGCTGACGCTGGAACGTGTGATGACCGAGGCACACGCCGCCGAACGCAGCCGCGACTTCACACCCACCGTCCGGGGCATCACCGTCGGCCTCTCCTCGGGCACGTCGGCCCAACGTGGGGCTTTCGCGGTCAGCGACCGCGAGAAGGCACGTTGGGCGGGCATTTTGCTGGCGAAAGTCCTGCCCGGCGGTTTGCTGGCGGGTGAACGCGCGGCACTGTTCCTGCGAGCCAACAGCAACCTCTACACCGCGGTGCGCAACCGCTGGTTGAGCCTGCGGTTTTTTGACTTGTTCCAGCCTTTTGATGCCCACATTGCCGCGCTGCAGGCGTACCGCCCGACGATCATCGTTGCGCCCGCTCAGGTGCTGCGGGAACTGGCTATTGCTGCGCTCGCCGGCAATCTGCCCCTGCGCTTCAAGCGCGTCATTTCGGTCGCTGAAGTGCTTGAGCCCCAGGACCGGACGTTGATCGAGCGCGCCTTCGGCCCCGTGCACCAGATTTACCAGGCCACAGAAGGGTTTCTGGCCAGCACCTGTGAATACGGCGTATTGCATCTCAACGAGGAGTTCGTACACATCGAGCCCGAGTGGCTGGACGATGAACAGCGCCGTTTCGTACCCATCATCACCGACTTCAGCCGCCTGACACAACCCATCGTACGGTACCGGCTGGGCGACGTGCTCGCCGCGCGGGCCGCACCGTGCGGGTGCGGCCGTGCCACCCGTGCCATAGAGCACATTGAAGGCCGCTGCGATGACATGCTGCACCTGCCAGGCGCGCACGGCAAGGCAGTCCCCGTATTCGCCGACGTACTGTCGCGCGCGCTTGCGCAGTCCCTGCCGGCCGAAGCCGACTACCGATTGCTGCAGACGGGCATATCGTCGCTGGCACTGCATGCGCAAGTCACACTTCCCGCCTTGCAGCTTGTGCGCGCACATCTCGACGCAACGCTTGTTCAACTCGGCGTCTCCATACAGGCGCTCTCGTGGACGCTGTCTCAGGAGGTGCCGGCTTTCGACCCGACACAAAAGCGCCGCCGCATCCGCAAGCTGGCGTTTGAGGGAGCCGCTTATGCGTGAGCAAGCCGGTATCGGCGCGAGCCTCCTCATGCGCCTGCGCAGTATGCTGCTCGGCTGGGGTTGCGTCGGGCTTGTCTACGGGCTCAGCAGCGCTTGGCAAGGCAAGGGGGTGGTGTTGCCCGAAACTGCGCTGGACCGCCTGATTGTGTTCAACCCCGCGGGGCTGTGGCTTTATCTGTCTTTCTTCGTATTCATTCCCTACACCTTCCTGCGGGTTGACGCTTCAAGGCTGCTCTGGCTGCGCATATCCATGCAGACCTGTGCGCTGCTGTGCGGCGTGGTCTTCCTGCTGTGGCCGACGACCCTGGTTTATCCCGACTACGCGGCCTACCTGGCGACTTCAGGCACCGGCCTGGGTGCTTCGCTGCTGCGCCTGTTGTTATGGGGCGATTCGGCACAGAACTGCCTGCCGTCGCTGCATGCCGCGCTGACGCTGCTCTGCGCCTGGGCGCTGTTGGACAGAAGGCGCCCACTGCGTTCGGCCCTGGCAATTGTTGCGGCGCTGTGCATCTGTTTTTCCGTCATCCAGCTGCGCCGCCATCTCAGCCTGGACGTGGGTACCGGACTGGCCGCGGGCCTCGCGAGCGGCACCCTGTGCCGCGCGGCCTTGCTCCGTCGCGGCTGGATTCCCGCAGGCAAGGAGTCCCCCACATGAATGTCTTTGCGCTGACCTTCCTTCTGATGCTGGTGCTGGTGGTGGTGGAATTGCTGATCCTGAAATTTTCGCGTGGCCAGGCGGTGCCATGGAAAGAAGTCGTCTTCAACCTGAATTCCGGCCATATCCTGATGTGGATGTTCCGGGGCATCGAGGTACTGGCCTTCGGCCTGGTGCTCAGGTATTTGAGCTTTCACTGGATCGACCAGTGGCCGGTGTTCTGGCAGTGGGTGTTCGCCTTCATCGCCTGGGACTTCTGTTTTTACTGGATGCACCGCCTGCACCACAAACTGCCGCTGTTCTGGGCGGTGCATGTGGTCCATCACCAGGGGCAGCACTTCGGCTTGTCGCTGGGCATACGCAACTCCTGGTACTCGTCGCTGACCAATTTCCCCTTCATCGCGGGGCTGGCGGTGCTGGGTGTGCCGCTGGAGATTTTTGTCGCGGTGTCGTCCTTCCACTACGGCGTGCAGTTCTACAACCACAACGCGCTGGTCGGCAAGTCGGGCTTTCTTGACCGCATCCTGGTGACCCCCTCCAACCACCGGGTGCACCACGGCATGGACCCCCTCTACATCGACCGCAATTTCGGTGGAACCTTCCTGGTATGGGACAAGATTTTCGGCAGCTACCAGGAGGAGCGCGACGACATCCCTATGCACTACGGCGTGGCGGCGGACGCCGGCGGCGCGGCCAGCCACAACCCGCTGTGGGCCAGCAACGCCGGTGCGTTTCGCTGGTTGTGCGCGCGCTTTCCCGGGCTGGCGCAGCGCAAGGCCCTGGCGGTGCCGGGGCCCTATATCGGCACCGCCGGCTTGCTGCTGTTCGGCGACGTCATCTATTACGTCAATCACGCGACGGACTGGGCAGCGCCGCCGCGCATCGCGCTGTTTGCCGGCATTTTTGGGGGGACGCTGGCGATCGGCGGCATGTCCGACGACAAGCGCTGGGGCCTGGTCGGCTGGGTACTTGTCGCGCTGGGGATGCCCACGCTGTTTGCCCTTCATGGCGGCCTGCGCGACCCGTGGGCCATCGCCCTTTTGCTGCCGCTGGGGCTGCACGGTCTGGACGGCTTGCGGCGGCTGGCGCATGCCAGCCCAGCGGGCCGCCAGGCCCGGAGATCCACATGAAAACCTTGCCGCCGCTGCGCTTTCAAGCTGCCGCCGGGTCCGCCTTCCGGCGCGAACTCATGCGCGAAGCCGAGGCCTACCTGAAGTCACAGGGAACCGACCGCTTCGGTGACGGCTGGCTGGCCCTGAAAGCCGCCGGCCTGGCGGCCGCGCTGCTGCTGGCCTACGCGCTGGTGCTGACGGCCGGCACCCGATGGCATTTCGTACCGGCGTATATCGCCTTCCTGTTCCTGGCGATGGCGCTTGCCATGAATACCTTGCACGATGCCGCGCATGCCGCGCTGTTTCGTTCGCCGCGGCTCAACCGGTGGTGGAAGCGCTTGGCCAGCATTCCGGTGGGCATTGATGCCGGCTACTGGACGCTGCGCCACGTGCACTTTCATCACACCTATGCCAACATCGAAGGCTACGACCTCGACACCGAGCCCAACGCGTTTTTGCGGCAGACGCCTTTCCAGGCCTGGTCGCCGCAGTACCGCTACCAGCACCTTTACTGGCCCCTGGTCGCCGCACTGTCGCTGCCCTACCTCTGCTGGTACTCGGACTGGGCCGACCGCCTGGGTGCGACCAAAGTGGCCGGCAGCAGCGGCACCTCGGGCTGGCGCGAATGGGCGGCATTTCTGCTGGCCAAGGCCGCGCACATCAGCGTCGTGCTGGTGCTCCCCGCAACGGCCCTGCGGCAGGCCGGCATCGGCTGGGGCGAGCTTGCGGGCTGGTACCTGGTGGGGCAGATGCTCGCGTCCTGCTTGCTGGTGGCGATGATCCTCGGCACCCACTGGGCGGAGGTCGAATTCTTCCAGCCCGGGGCCGATGGCCGCATGCCGCACACCTGGCATGAACATAGTTTTCTCACCGCCTGCGACTGGATGCCCAAGCCGGCCTGGGCCGGCTACTGGCTGGGCGGGCTCAACGCCCACCTCACGCACCACCTCTTTCCCACCTACAGCCATCGCCACTATCCGGCCCTCGCACGCATCGTTGCCCGCGTGGCCTTGCGCCATGGGCTGGCCTACCGCCAGCTGAGCTACAGCCAGTTGATCACATCGCAGCAAACTTTTTTGCGCAACATGGGCCGTCAGCCTGACTCTCCGGCCCCAACTCCCTGAACAGGATTCACGCCATGCCCAATGTCCTCATCCTGAGCGGCCGCGCACCTGTCGCGCTTGACCATGCACGGCGTTTTGCGCAGCAGGGCTGGACGACCTATATCGGCGACAGCATCCCCTGCCGCCTGTCCAGCTGGTCGCGCGCCGTGGCCGGCAAGGTGGCGCTGGCCTCGCCGCGCACGGACGCCGCAGGTTTTATCGCCGGTTTGAGGCAGGCGATCACGGGCCTGGGCATCGACCTTGTGGTGCCGACCTGCGAAGAGGTTTTCTACCTGTCCCGCTACCGTGCAGCGCTGCCCGCATCATGCCGCCTGGCGGTGGATGATTTCGACAAGCTGCGGCTGCTCCACAGCAAATGGGAATTCCAGGCATTGGCGCAAAGCTGCGGCGGCAACCCGCCGCCCAGTGCCGTCGTGCGGACCCTGGATGAAGCCCGCGACTGGGTCCGTGCAACGGGCGGCGCCGGCGACAAAACCGGCGCCGTGCTGAAGCCCGAATTTTCCCGCTTCGGCGTGCACGTGCGCCTTTACCCGCAGGGCATACCGAAGGACGTGCCGCCGCTGGCGGCGCTGGGCCGCTGGGTCGTACAGCACTACCGCGCCGGGACTGAGCTGTGCTCCTACAGCATTGCGGATCGCGGCCGCCTGCTCGCCCATGCCGTGTACCGGCCGGCTTACCGCTTGCGGCGCAGTTCGAGCTACTACTTTGACCATCACAGCTCGCCCGCCATCCACTCCTTCGTCGGCCGCCTGGTAGCGCACACGGGCTTCACGGGCCAGATCTCTTTCGACTGGATCGACGGTGGCGGCGACACACCCTCCGTCATCGAATGCAACCCGCGCGCCATCAGCGGCCTGCACCTTTTTGATTTCGCGGACGCCGTGCCCGCCGCTTTGACCGGCGAAGCAGCGAGCTGTGCAATACCCACCGCCACGCGGGCGCGCATGATCGCGCCGCTCATGCTCAGTGCGGGGCTGATGCATGCAAAGAGCAGCGGTACCCTGTCCCAATGGCACGCCGACTGGCGCCGGGCCGATGACGTACTGGTGCGCAGCGGCGATGCCTTGCCTTGTCTTGGCAGCTTGGTCGACATCGGCTCTTACGCACGGCTGGCGATCCAGCACGGCCACACCCTACGCGAAGCCACCTCACGCGACATCGAATGGGACGGCCAGGAACTGGCAGCGGTATGACTGCACGCAACTTCTCCTAGCGCAATACGGCGCAGGCCCGGAGCCATACCGTGAAAGGCAAGACCTCCTCAGTGCGCTCGCGGCCCATGCGCCTTGCGGGCCTTCCACCAGCGGGAAAGGTGCACCCTCAGGTCATGGCGCGGGTGGGTGATGCGCCGGATCGCACTCACGTAGTCGAGCGCCAAGCCCGGCGTCCAGGCCATGGCTTCGGCTCGCACACGGGCGCTACCGGCCATCCAGACATCGGGGTGCAAGGCAAGCCGCAGCAGGGTGCGCCAGAACGGCCTCTGCGCGAAGATACCCTCCATGGCCGCGTCCACGGCCTGGGTCACCACGACGGAGCAGTTGCGGCTGGTGAGGTTGTAGGTGTCGTCCTGGCGGTAAACGTCCCAGAAAGCCTGGAGATAGCTGCGGTTGTAGACGCGGAAATGCAGCTGGTGCGTGGAAGGCCGGGTCGCGGCGGCCTCTTCGGCATAAGCGGGTAGCCAGACGCCGGGATGGTCGTTGCCCGAGGTGGCGCGCAGGTGTTCCACCAGGTTGGCCTGCGTGATGGCCAGGCGGACCCGCGGGTGGTGGCTGATGTACAGGCCGTCTTCGCATTCCAGCGCCACATGGCCGGTCGAGACACGGCCTTTTTTGGTCATGGAAGCGATGTAGCGCTCAATCAGCGGAAGGCGTATGCGGTCCTTGTCATCGTCCACCGCGTCCACCGCCGTCCAGACATGCACGATCATGTGCCCGGCGGCGGCATTGGCGGCCTGCATTTCAGCCGTGGCCGGCGCCGCGCCGGGCTGCAGCACGCGGGTGCCGCTGTAAAGCTCGACGGCCGCCAGGCGGGAGCCGGGAGGCAGGCGCCTGAGCCGCCAGGCGCCGCGCATCAGGATGTAGCCACCGGCCAGAAGCGCCAGGCCGGTACACAGCGACACATTCATGCTTGAAGGCACCGGCCAGTCCGTCAGCAGCAACAGCGCCATGACCAGGTAGCCCCAGCCTATCAGGTTGGATTTGCGCCAGCTCGGGAAGCGGATCAGCCAGCTGGAGGCGATGCGGACCAGGCCGTTGAAGGTGAAGGCGGCGCCAAACAGGATGCCGGCGGCGATGGAGTTGTCCCAGGGGAAATCCAGCACCAGGCAGGCGAAGACCACCATGGCCGCGCCGCGCAGCATCTCAAAACGGCGCCGCTCGCGCGAATGGGTGGCGCCCACCACCAGCTCGACAAGCCCCTGGGCCAGCAGTACCGCGCCCAGAACCCAGGTGGCGATGTCGGCGATGCCATCCACCAGGTCGATCAGCAGCACGGCGCCGAAGAGCGAGGCCAGCACACCGGCCGCCATGAAAATTTTCCAGCGCTTCACCAGCGCATCGCCACCAAAAAGAATCAACGCAAGTCTGAACATATTCTTCTGCTGTGCCCTCCCCCGCGCGCCAAAGCTGCCGGTGGCCGGGACTCAGTTCAAGGCCGGGAAATCCACCACATAGCCATCCATGGGCAAGGCCGCGCGCTGCGGGCCTTGCTGGGACAGCGGCTTCACGATCACTTTGCCCTGCTCCGTCACATCGACGCCGACGCCTTTGACGACAAAGGTGTCGATGAGGTACGGCAAGCCCTGGGAAGAGAGCGGGCCCATGCCGTCCGACACGTGGAAATGCAGGTGCGGCGCCGTGGTATTGCCCGAGTTGCCCACCAGCGCCAGCACCTGGCCGCGCTTGACGCGATCACCCACGCGCACCTTGAGCGAACCCGGCTGCAGGTGGGCGTAGAAGGCGTAATAGCCGCGACCCAGGTCCAGGATCACATGGTTGCCGGTGACGTTCTGCATGGTGGTGTCGGGGGGCAAGGCATTGGGCACCCGCTCCGGCAGGCCGTCAAGAACGGACACCACTTTGGCGTCCGCCACGGCAATGGCTTTTTGCCCATAGGTCGGCCAGTTTTCGTTCTTGTTGCTGTCGCCGTTGCTTTGCTGCGAGTTCGCGTCCAGCTTGATCCAGTCGATGGCGAAGCGCTGGCTCACATACAGCACGCCATTGACGGGAATGCCGGCGCGCCGGTGCGGGACCTCTTTGCAGCAGCCGTTGAAGGCGACCCACCCAGTGCCTTCCAGCGGCGGGCCGATCAGCGGCGCCGGCCGCGTGCTGAGGGCCACGTTGCCGCCGGTCTGTGTGGTCTGGACCGTGCCCTCGTTCCCGGGTTTGACGGCGGCCGTGAGCCGGACCTCCGCACCGGCGGTCACCACGCGATGCGACAGCGCTTTCGGCAGGGGCTGGCCGGGCTCCAGGACCACGTCGATCCAGAAGAAGCCGGCCTGCGCCGCGTCGACGCTGTCGGTGGCGGCGCCGCCCAGCAAGGAAAAGGTGCGGGCGACGTCGGCGCCGGACACGGTGGCCAGCACCTTGCCGGAGGCGGCGTCCAGCACTTCCAGCGACACCAGCCTGGCCGGGACGGAGCGCGCGTTGATCACCTGCAGTTCGTAATCGATATGCACGCGCCCGTCGGCGCCGCGAAACGGCACGGGGTGCGAGGCAACGCTGAGCAGCACAGGGGTGTTCTGGTCTTGCGCCCCGGCGAATTCCAGCTGGTCCAGGCCGGCCTTGGGCCCGGCCGCCATCGCCTGAAAACTGCCGGCAAACATGAGCGGGGCCAGCAGGAGCATGAAAAAGCGCCGCATGCGATCCTCCTTGTGATGGGCCGGGCCATCATAGCGCCAAGCCCCTGGAGGCTGCAGGCGAAAAAAAGCCCCGCAACCCAGTGTTGCAGGGCGCTTGTGCCGACCGCTATGGACAGGGTTAGCGGCTGTAGTTAGGAGAAGCTTCAGGCTGTGCGGCCACGGGCGCGGGCGGCGGCTTGGGTCCGTAGACAGCGCCGTCATTGGTACGAAGCACATTGCCTTCGACCGTCACGCGGCTGCCCACGCTGGGCGCGCGCGCCACTTCGACCACGCGCTGCGAGCCGTCTTCCATGCGCACGCCGACCTGGTAGACGGTTTCCTTGCGCATATGGCCTTCAATCGCGTTGCCGGCAAAGCCGCCGCCGACAGCGCCCAGGATGGTGGCCGCGGTGCGGCCGCCGCCGTGGCCGATCTGGTTGCCGAGCACGGCGCCCAGCACGCCACCGGCGACGGCACCCGCGCCTACACCAGCGGGTTTGGTGGAGCGCTCGACAGGCGTGACGGATTCAACCGCGCCGCACACATGGCAGACCGCAGGCGCCACGGCAACCGGTGCGGGCGTGGGGCCGGGAGCGGGCGAAATACCGGCATAACTCGGCGCGGGTGCCGGCTTGGGCGTGGGTTTGGCCACTTTTTTGGCCGGCACGGGGGCGGGCTTGGCGGGGGCCGCGGCCGGTTTTTCGGCCAGGTCGTCCGCCGCACTGGCGCTGCTGCTGGCCGCCGCCAGGGGCGCGGCCACTTGCGGCGTTGCCTGGGGGGTCGCCACGGCCACCGGTGGCGTGGCGCCGACCGGGTTGCGCATCTGGTAAATCATGGTGCCGCCCATGGCCAGGACGGCGACGCCCAGAATGCCGACGGCCGCCCACAAGGGCTTGCTGGCCGAGGAGGCCTGCTGGCCGGGCTGGAGGTTTTCGGTGGACGTATTCATATGGAAATTCCCTCAGGTGAAATCAAACCGCCTGCGCAAACGCATGCGTCAGGCCTATGCAACGTTTCCCATGGCGCGAAGGTAAACAGGCTTTGGCAAGCGGCTGTGTATTTTTGTAAACGCAGCTTATTCTGCGGCAAAGCCGCCGTAAAGGCGAACGGCCCGGGGGAATCGCGAAGGCAGCGGCTTTCTTAGAGCCGCTCACAAACCCAGCGAAGCGGTCCTGGCTAAGCGCGCCGCCGCAGACAGCGCACCAGGCGCAACAATGCCAGGAGGGTTTTTGAGCGGCTCTCAGAGGTTCGGGGCAAGAAGGCGCTGCAACTCGTCCGCCTTGAGGCCGCGCCGTTGCGCCAGGTCCTGCAGCTGGTCGTCGCCTATCTTGCCGACGTTGAAATAAGTGCTTTGCGGGTGGCTGAGGTAAAAGCCGCTGACGCTGGCGGCCGGCGTCATGGCCAGGCTTTCGGTCAAGCCCATGCCGATTTCACCGGCCTTGAGCAGCTCGAACATCTCTCTCTTGACGCTGTGGTCCGGGCAGGCCGGGTAGCCCGGCGCGGGACGTATGCCCTGGTATTTTTCGGCGATCAGCGCCTCGCCGTCCAGCGCCTCGGCGGGCGCATAGCCCCACAAGTCCTTGCGCACGCGCTGGTGCAGGCCTTCGGCGAAGGCCTCGGCCAGACGGTCGGCCAGGGCCTTGAGCATGATGGACGAGTAGTCGTCGTGGTCGTCGAGGAAGTACTTCTCTTTTTTCTCGGCGCCTATGCCGGCGGTCACGGCGAAGAGGCCGATGTAGTCAGGAACGCCCTTGGGCGCGATGAAGTCGGCCAGGCAGCGGCTGGGCCGCATCACGCCGTCGATCGCGGTTTTTTCGGTCTGCTGGCGCAGGCCGTACCAGGTCATGGCGACTTCGCTACGCGTCTCGTCGGTGTAGATCTCGATGTCGTCGCCCACGCTGTTGGCGGGGTAAAGCGCCATCACGCCGTTGGCGGTGAGCCAGCGGCCTTCGATGAGGCGCTTGAGCATGCGCTGCGCGTCGCCGTACACGCGCACGGCCTCGGTGCCCACCACCTCATCTTTCAAAATGGCCGGGAAGGGGCCGGCCAGGTCCCAGGTCTGGAAGAAGGGGCCCCAGTCGATGTACTGCGCGAGCTCGCCCAGGTCGAAGTTCTTGAACACGCGCCGGCCGATGAACTTGGGCACGGGCGGCGTGTAGCCAACCCAGTCCAGGGGCGTGGCATTGGCGCGCGCCTTGGCCAGCGGCCACATCGGCACCTGCTTTTTGTTGGCGTGCTGTGTGCGCACCTTGTCGTAGTCGGCGTAGAGCTCGTCGATGTATTTGGCCGCCTGGTCCGACAGCAGGCTCTGCGCCACGCTGACGCTGCGCGAAGCGTCAGGCACATAGACCACCGGGCCTTCATAGTGCGGCGAGATCTTGACGGCCGTGTGAACCCGGCTGGTGGTGGCGCCGCCTATCAGCAGCGGAATCTTCTTGACGCGGAAGTGGTCGTCCTTCTGCATCTCGGCGGCCACGTACTGCATTTCTTCCAGGCTGGGCGTGATCAGGCCCGACAGCCCGACGATGTCGGCGCCCTCAACCTTGGCACGCGCCAGGATCTCATGGCAGGGCACCATCACCCCCATGTTGACGACCTCGAAGTTGTTGCACTGCAGGACCACCGTCACGATGTTCTTGCCGATGTCGTGCACGTCGCCCTTGACGGTGGCAATGATGATCTTGCCCTTGGTCCTGACGTCGCCGCCTGCCGCTTCCAGCTGCAGCTTTTCAGCTTCGATATAGGGCAGCAGGTGCGCCACCGCCTGCTTCATCACGCGGGCACTTTTGACCACCTGGGGCAGGAACATCTTGCCCTGGCCGAACAGGTCGCCGACCACATTCATGCCGTCCATCAGCGGGCCTTCGATGACATGCAGCGGCCGGCCGCCCCCGGCGAGCATTTCGCGGTACATCTCCTCGGTGTCTTCGGTGATGAATTCGTTCATGCCGTGGACCAGCGCATGCGACAGGCGCTGGCGCACCGGCAGGGCGCGCCATTCGTTCTTCTTGCTGTCGTCCTTGGCGCCGCTCTTGGCGGTTTCAGCGACTTCGATCAGGCGCTCGCTAGGCGTGAGCTCGGGCTCGCCCGGCTTGTAGGCTGGCGTCCGGTTGAGCACCACGTCCTCGACGCGCTCGCGCAGCACCGGGTCCAGCTCGTCATAGACACCGACCATGCCGGCGTTGACGATGCCCATGTCCATACCGGCCTGGATCGCGTGGTAGAGGAACACGGTGTGGATGGCTTCCCGCACCGGATCGTTGCCGCGGAAGCTGAAGGAGACGTTGGACACACCGCCCGAGACCTTGGCGCCCGGCAGGTTCTGCTTGATCCAGCGCGTGGCCTCGATGAAGTCGACTGCGTAGTTGTTGTGCTCCTCGATGCCGGTGGCGATCGCGAAGATGTTGGGGTCGAAGATGATGTCCTCGGGCGGGAAATCGAGCTCATCAACCAGCACGCGGTAGGCGCGCTCGCAGATCTCGATCTTGCGCTCGTAGGTGTCGGCCTGGCCTGTTTCGTCGAAGGCCATCACCACGGCGGCCGCGCCGTAGCGTTTGAGCAGTTTGGCCTGCTGCTTGAAGGGCTCCAGGCCCTCTTTCATGGAGATCGAGTTGACGATGCCCTTGCCCTGGATGCAGCGCAGGCCGGCCTCGATGACACTCCACTTGGAGCTGTCGATCATGATGGGCACTCGGGCGATGTCGGGTTCGCTGGCGATCAGGTTCAGGAAGCGCACCATGGCGGCCTGGCTGTCCAGCATGGCCTCGTCCATGTTGACGTCGATGATCTGCGCGCCGTTTTCCACCTGCTGGCGGGCCACCGCCAGCGCCTGCTCGTATTCACCGTTGAGGATCATGCGGGCGAAGGCCTTGGAGCCCGTGACGTTGGTGCGCTCGCCGATGTTGACGAACAGGGTGCCCGCGCCTATATCGACCGGCTCCAGGCCGGACAGCTTCATGGGGGGGACAACGATGGAATTTTCGGTTTGGGACACAGACTCACCTTGGGGCTAAGGTGAGCGTCGTTGCAAAGGGCCGCCGGGGGCCGCCTGTCATCCAAGCCTGACGGACGGTGGGGTCCGCTGCAACGCTCCTTGGATGTCGCTATTTTAAGGGCTGAACGCCGCTTGCGCCATTCCCCGGTGCAAATGCCCCGGGGAATGGGAGTGCGCTTAGTCGAGCTTGATCTTGGCGACCTTGATCAGGCGCCCATAGTCGGCATGTTCCTTGGCCACCATGTAAGCAAAATCCGCCGAAGTCATGGGGCTGGGCGTGGCGCTCATGCGCGCGAACTTTTCGGCCGTGTCAGGCGTGTTCAGCGCCTCTGCGAAGGCTTTTTGCAGCTGGTCCGTCGTGGCCTTGGGCAGCTTGGCCGGGCCGAAGATGCCGAACCAGGTGCTGATATGGAAACCGGGCAGCACGTCGTTGATGGTGGGAATCTCGGTGAAGCTGCTGGAGCGGTTGATGGTGGTCACACCGAAAGCCACCAGCTTGCCCGACTTGATGTTGGCGCTGGCCGATGCCAGGTTGTCGAACATCAGGTCAGCCTGGCCGGACAGCAAGCCGGCCTGCGCCTGGGCCGAACCGGCGGCAGGCAGGTGCACCACGCTGATCTTGGCCAGGCTCTTGAACAGCTCACCGGCCAGGTGGCCGGCGCTGCCATTGCCGCCGGAGGCATAGGTCAGCCGGCCGGGGTTCTTGCGCGCATAGGCGATCAGGTCCTTGGTGTCCTTGATGTTCAGGCGTTTTGCGGTTTCGGCATTCATGACCAGCACATTGGGCACACGGGCCACCAGCGTGATGGGCGTGAAGTCCTTGAGCGCGTCATAAGGCATGTTGGGATACAGCCAGGGGTTGATGGCATGGGTGGCCACCGCGCCCATCACCAACGTATGGCCGTCGGCCGGCGCCTTGGCGACCAGCGCGGCGCCCACATTGCCGCCCGAGCCGGGGCGGTTGTCGACCACCACTTCGGTCTTGAGCAGGGGGCGCAGCTTGTCGGCCAGGATGTGCGCGGCATTGTCCAGCGGGCCGCTGGCGGGATAGGGAACGACGATGGTGACGGGTTTTTGCGGCGCCAGTTGGGCTTGGGCCGTCAGGCTTGCGGCGGCCACGGCGAATGCCGCGGCGATCTTGAAGAATGAACGCACGTTCAGGGTTTCCTTTGTGATGATGCGTGTGTCCGGCCGCGGGCGGCTGCGGGACGCAGCGCCGGGATGAAAAAACGGGGCCTGACAAACGGGCCCCGACTATAGCCGCTAAACATGACGCGCCGTGGGCGCATCCCTTGGCTACCTTGGACGGCGGGAACAGCCGTTCAGCTCGCTCAGGCGGCTTCCTTGTAGAAGGCGCCGCGCTGCAGCGAGCGCGCGGCAACCGGGGCGACCGCGTGCGCAATCGCGCCTATGTGGTCCGGCGTGGTGCCGCAGCAGCCGCCCACGATATTGACCAGGCCTTCGTCGGCGAACTCGCGCAGCAGGCGCGAGGTGACGTCGGGCGTCTCGTCAAAGCCGGTGTCGCTCATGGGGTTGGGCAGGCCGGCATTCGGGTAGCAGCTGATGAAGGTGTCGCCGGCCACACGCGCCAGTTCCTGGATGTAGGGGCGCATCAGGGTGGCGCCCAACGCGCAGTTGAGGCCTATGGCCAGCGGCGCGGCATGGCGCACGCTGTGCCAGAAGGCGGTCACGGTTTGCCCGCTCAGGATGCGGCCCGAGGCGTCGGTCACGGTGCCGCTGATGACCAGGGGCAGGCGCTCGCCGGAATTCTCGAAATACTCGTCGATGGCGAACAGCGCCGCCTTGGCGTTGAGCGTGTCGAAGATGGTCTCGACCAGCAGCAGGTCGCTGCCGCCCTTGACCAGGGCCTCGGTCTGCTCGTAGTAAGCCTTGCGCAATTCCTCAAAGCTGATGTTGCGCGCGCCGGGGTCGTTGACGTCGGGGCTGATGCTGGCCGTCTTGGGCGTGGGGCCCAGGGCGCCGACCACAAAGCGCGGCTTGTCGGGCGTGGAAAACTTGTCGCAGGCGGTACGGGCGATGCGGGCCGACTCGTAATTCATCTCGGCGGCCAGGCCGGCCATGTCGTAATCCGCCTGCGCCACCGTGGTCGCGCCGAAGGTGTTGGTTTCAATCATGTCCGCGCCGGCGGCCAGGTAGCCCTCATGGATATCCTGGATCACGTCGGGGCGCGTGAGGCTCAGCAATTCATTGTTGCCCTTCACATCCTTGTGGAAATCCTTGAAGCGCTCGCCGCGGTACTGGGCTTCGCTGAGCTTGAAGCGCTGGATCATGGTGCCCATGGCCCCGTCGAGAATGGCGATGCGTTGCGCCAGGATGGCAGGCAGCTGCTGGCCGCGGGTGTAGGTGATTGGCTTCATTCCGTCGATTTTAAAGGGGGGCTCCGTTTTGCCGCGAACTTTCCTCGACAATAGGGCTATTGGCTCCATCATGAAAAACTTTCAACCCAAAGAAGCCTGGACCTGGCTGCAAGCCCATCCCGATGCGCTGTTCGTGGACGTGCGCATGGAGATCGAGTCCTTGTACGTGGGCCGCCCGCCGGGCGTGGTCAACGTGCCCTGGTACGAGTACCCCGACCTTCAGCCCGACCCGGTGAAATTCGCCGAGGCCGTGGCGCGCGAGGCCAGCGGCAAGGCGCAGCCGGTGCTGCTGATCTGCCGCTCGGGCAAGCGCACGCTGGACGCGGGCCAGGCGCTGGAGGCGGCCGGCTTTACCGACGTGCAGCATGTGGTGCACGGCTTCGAGGGCGAGCTCGACGAGCGTTTCCAGCGCTCCACGCTCTCGGGCTGGCGCTTTGACGGCCTGCCCTGGGAGCAGATGTAGCCCCTTCTTCTTCGCCGTTCTGGCGCCCTCGCGGCGTCCGCGCACCGGTTTCTCTCCTCATCCGACCTTGTCCTCACTCCCCGTCCCTTCCGTTCCCACTCCGCTGCACGTGCTGGCGGAAGTGTTCGGCTACGACAGCTTCCGGGGGCCGCAGGCAGCCATCGTGGACCATGTGGTGCGCGGCGGCGACGCGCTGGTGCTGATGCCCACGGGCGGCGGCAAGTCGCTGTGCTACCAGATCCCGGCCATCGTGCGGCAGCAGGCGGGCCACGGCGTGACGGTGGTGATATCGCCGCTGATCGCGCTGATGCACGACCAGGTCGGCGCGCTGCACGAGGCGGGCGTGTCGGCGGCTTTCCTCAATTCCACGCAAAGCTATGACGAAAGCAGCCAGCTTGAAAAGCAGCTGCTGCGCAACGAGCTGACGCTGCTGTATGCCGCGCCCGAGCGCATCAACACGCCGCGCATGAAGGGCCTGCTGGCCTCGCTGCACGAGCGCGGGCTCTTGAGCCTGTTCGCCATCGACGAGGCGCACTGCGTGAGCCAGTGGGGCCACGACTTCCGGCCGGAGTACCGCTCGCTGAGCCTGCTGCACGAGACCTTTCCCGACGTGCCGCGCATCGCCCTGACGGCCACGGCCGATGCGCTGACGCGCCAGGACATGATCGAGCGCCTCAAGCTCGAGGACGCGCGCCAGTTTGTCAGCAGCTTCGACCGGCCCAACATCCGCTACACCATCGTCGAGAAGACCGACCCGATGCGGCAACTGCTGCGTTTCATCGAGACCGAACACGAAGGCGAGGCCGGCATCGTCTACTGCCAGTCGCGCAAACGCGTGGAGGAAGTCGCCGAGCAGCTCCAGGACGCGGGACTGAAGGCGCTGGCCTACCACGCGGGCCTTGATGCAGCACTGCGCCAGCAACGGCAGGACCGGTTCCTGCGTGAGGACGGCATCGTCATGGTGGCCACGATTGCCTTCGGCATGGGCATCGACAAGCCCGACGTGCGCTTTGTCGCCCACCTGGACATGCCCAAGAACATCGAAGGCTATTACCAGGAGACCGGCCGCGCGGGCCGCGACGGCCAGAGCGCCGATGCGTGGATGGTCTACGGCCTGCAGGACGTGGTGAACCAGCGCCGCATGATTGACACCAGCGAAGCCGCCAGCGAGGAGTTCAAGCAGGTGATGCGCGGCAAGCTCGACGCGCTGCTCACGCTGGCCGAGGACACGCGCTGCCGGCGCGTCAGCCTGCTGGGCTATTTCGGTGAGAGCAGCCAGCCCTGCGGCAATTGCGACAACTGCCTGAACCCGCCCGCCGTCTGGGACGCGACGGAAGCCGCTCGCAAGATGCTCAGCTGCATCTACCGCGTGCAGCAGGCCAGCGGCATCAGCTTCGGCGCGGGCCACATCATGGACATCCTGCGCGGCAAGATGACCGAAAAAATGGCCCAGTACGGGCACGACAAACTCAGCACCTTCGGCATAGGCGCTGACCTGGCCGAACCGCAATGGCGCGGCGTGCTGCGCCAGCTGATCGCGCGCAACATGGTGCGCGTGGACGCCGAGGCCTTCAGCACGCTGCAGCTCCTGCCCGACGCGCGCCAGGTGCTCAAGGGCGAGGTCAGCGTGGTGCTGCGCGAACAGGTGGCGGGCGCCAAGGCCGGCCGCGGCAAGCGCGTGACCAAAACCTCGGTCAAAGGCCTGGCCGAGGCCGCGCTCAACGCCGGCGCGCTGGAACGCCTGGCACGCCTGAAAGCCTGGCGCGCCGAAGTCGCCCGCGAGCACAACCTGCCAGCCTTCGTGATCTTCCACGACGCGACGCTGCGCGCCATTGCCGAACGGTCGCCGCAAAGCCTGGACGACCTGGACGGCATCAGCGGCATAGGCGTGAAAAAGCGCGAAGCCTACGGCGCTGAGGTGCTGCGCGTCTGCACGGCTGCTGCTTAGGCGGCCGCCAAACAAGCCAGTCAGGCTGGCTCACACCCATCAGGGTTATCCCTTGCATCAGAACAGCGCCTGGGTTTGGCGCACCGCCTTGTTTCGGGAGCGCGGCGTGCCCGTTTTTGGGGCGGCGGCTATGTGCCTGCATCTGCCTTCGCAATGAGGTCCCTGGCCCATGACCGTGCGCCATGCACGGCCTGCATACCAACTCATCGTTAAGCTCATGACGTATTTTTCGCAAGGGTTTATCCCGAGCGAATAGGCCCTTGCACCCGCTTGGCGCGCGCGATGCTTGGAGTAGCATTTCGGCGCTGGCACGCATCGTGCTGGATCTCATAAGTTTTATAAGTTTTCACTGACTGGAGAACCCCGTGATCAAACTCGCCAAAAAACATGGACTCGCCACGCTGGCTGCCGCCGGCCTCACCCTTGCAGCGATGGCGCCCGCCCACGCCGGCAAGACACTGGACACCATCAAGTCGCGCGGCCAGGTGATTTGCGGCGTCAACGTCGGCCTGGCGGGGTTTTCCTCCGCCGACAGCAACGGCGCATGGACCGGCCTGGACGTGGACACCTGCAAGGCCATCGCCGCCAGCGTGCTGGGCGACGCCAGCAAGGTCAAATGGGTTCCCCTGAACGCACAGCAGCGCTTCACCGCGCTGCAGTCCGGCGAAGTCGACGTGCTCGCGCGCAACACCACCTTCTCGCTGACCCGCGACGCCTCGCTGGGCCTGCACATGACCGCCGTGACCTACTACGATGGCCAGGGCTTCATGGTTCCCGTGAAGAGCAAGGTCAAGAGCGCCAAGGCGCTGAAGAACGCCACGGTCTGCGTGCAGTCCGGCACCACGACCGAGAAAAACCTGACCGATTTTTCCAAGGCCAACAACCTGAACATGAAGCCGGTGGTGTTTGAAAAGCAGGAAGCCGTCAACGCCGCCTACTTCTCGGGCCGCTGCCAGGCTTACACCACGGACGCTTCGGGCCTGGCCTCGGTGCGCAACAAGGAAGCCAAGGTCCCGGCCGATCACCTGATCCTGCCCGAGCTGATTTCCAAGGAGCCGCTGGGCCCTATGGTGCGCCGCGGTGACGACGAATGGTTCGCCATCGTCAAGTGGGTGGTCTACGGCCTGATCGAAGCCGAAGAATACGGCGTGACCCAGGCCAACGTCGACGCCATGACCAAGGAAAGCAAGGACCCTGTGGTCATGCGCCTGACCGGCAGCGGCGAGGACACCGGCAAGCTGCTGGGCCTGGACAAGGAATGGCTGGTGCGCGCCGTCAAGGCCGTCGGCAACTACGGCGAGATTTTCGAGCGCAACGTCGGACCCAAGACGCCCCTGGCGTTGCCGCGCGGCCAGAACAACCAGTGGAACAAGGGCGGCCAGATGTACGCCATGCCGGTGCGCTGATCACCTTTTGATTCCCTGATTCCGATGCGTTGAACGCAAACGGGCTTCTCGCAACAAGCGTTGCCGAGGAGCCCGTTTTACTTGGGTACCCCGTTTATGTCCGAGCACTCCCTGATCCCCCCGCGCCCGGCGCCCGCCCTGCGGCGCAAGGTTTTTTCCTGGCGCAGCAAACAAGCGCGCGCCCTCGTCTACCAGGTGCTGGCCGTCTGCCTGATCGCCTTCCTGGTCTGGCTGCTGGTGAGCAACACCATGGCCAACATGAAGACCCGCGGCATCCAGAGCGGCTTCGACTTCCTGATGCAGCCGGCAGGCTTCGACATCGGCGAAGGCTGGCTCAACTACGATTCCATAGATCCGTACTGGAAAGCCTTCCTGGTCGGCCTGGTCAACACGCTGCGCGTGGCGGTGGTCGGCATCGTACTGACCACCATCCTCGGCACGCTGCTGGGTGTGGGCCGCTTCTCGCGCAACGCCCTGGTGCGGGCGCTGTGTTACGGCTATGTCGAAACCTTCCGCAACATCCCGGTGCTGCTGCAGCTGCTGATGTGGTACCTGCTGTTCACCGAATACCTGCCGGCCGTAGACCAGGCCCTGCATATCGGCAAATGGGTGTACGTCAGCAAGAACGGCATCTCCTACCCTTCGCCGGTATGGGGCCTCGGCCAGACGCTGGCGCTCTTCGGTGCGCTGGCGGGGGTGGTCGCAGCCGTGCTGTATGCGCGGCGCGCGCGCCGGCAGTTCGACCTCACCGGCAAACCGCGGCCGGTGCTCTGGGTGTCGCTGGCGCTCATCGTGGGCGGTGCGCTGGCCGGCTGGCTGGCCGGCGGCGCGCCCATGGAATGGAACATGCCGCTCCTGACCGAATCACAGGTGGAAGGCGGAGGCGCACTATCGCCGGAATACCTCGCCGTGCTGCTGGGCCTGGTGCTCTACACCTCCGCCTTTGTGGCCGAGGTGGTGCGCGCCGGCATCGCCTCGGTGTCGCTGGGCCAGCATGAGGCCAGCGCCTCGCTGGGCCTGTCGCGCGCCCATTCGATGCGGCTGGTGGTGCTGCCGCAGGCGCTGCGGGTCATCATCCCGCCGCTGACCAACCAATACCTCAACCTCACCAAGAATTCCTCGCTGGCCGTGGCCGTGGGCTATCCCGACCTGGTTTCCATCGCGAACACCTCGCTGAACCAGACCGGCCGGGCCGTGGAGTGCATCGCCATCATCATGCTGATCTACCTGAGCACCTCGCTGGCGACCTCGGGCTTGATGAACTGGTTCAACAGCCGTGCCGCGATCAAGGAGCGCTGAGCCATGAGCAAAATCTTTGTCCCCATCGCAGCCCGCCCCGCCCCCGTCAAGATGGAGGGCTTCATCCCCTGGCTGCGCAACAACCTGTTTTCCAGCGTCGGCAATTCGCTGGTGTCCCTGCTCGTGCTGGCCCTGCTGGTGTGGGCCGCTTCGGGTATCGCGCAGTGGGGCATCATCCATGCCGTCACCGCGGCGGACCCGGACGCCTGCCAGGTCGCGCGCGGCCTGGGCGCCTGCTGGGGTGTGGTCCGCGAGAAAGGCCGCATCATCCTGCTGGGCCGCTACCCGCAACCCGAGCACTGGCGCGCCGAGCTCGCCACCCTGCTGCTGCTGGGCCTGGTGGTGGCCAGCTGCATACGCTGGTTCTGGAAGCCCTGGCTGGCGCTGCTGTGGGTGGTGGTGCTGGCCGCCTTCTTCACGCTGATGAGCGGCGGCATCCTGGGCCTGTCCAAGGTGACGACCGACCAGTGGGGCGGCCTGCCGCTGACGGTGATGCTCACGGTGATTTCCATGACCATCGCTTTTCCGATTGCGGTGGTGGTGGCGCTGGGGCGGCGCGCCAACATGCCGGCCATACGCACGCTGTGCGTCATCTACGTGGAGCTCATACGCGGCGTGCCGCTGATCTCCGTGCTGTTCATGGCCAGCTTCATGTTCCCGCTGTTCATGCCCATAGGGCAGTCGCCTGATGTGCTGGTGCGCGTCATCGTGGGCATCACCTTGTTTGCCGCGGCCTACATGGCGGAAATCGTGCGTGGCGGTCTGCAGTCGCTTTCCAAGGGCCAGACCGAGGCTGCCGCCAGCCTGGGACTGGGCTACTGGCAGACACAGGTCAAGATCGTGCTGCCGCAGGCCCTGGGTACGGTGGTGCCCAGCATCATGAACAACTTCATCTCGCTCTTCAAGGACACCTCGCTGGTGACCATCGTGTCGCTGTACGAGCTCACCGGCGCGCTGTCGCTGGCCGTGGGCTCGGACCCGAACTGGCGGCCCTTCAAGATCGAAGCCTATATTTTCATTGCCGCGATTTACTTCACCTGCTGCTTCGCCATGTCGCGTTACTGCCTGTGGATTGAACGCCGTCTCGCCGTGGGCAAAGCCCGTTGAACAGGAAATAAAAAAATGACTGAACCCACCATCCAATTCGACAAGGTCAACAAATGGTATGGCAACAACTTCCATGTGTTGCGCGACATCGACCTCCAGGTCAAGCCGGGCGAGCGACTGGTGATCTGCGGGCCCTCGGGCTCGGGCAAGTCCACCATGATCCGCTGCATCAATGCACTGGAAGACTACCAGGAGGGCAAGCTCACCGTCGCGGGCTCGGTGCTAGGCGACGACATCAAGGCGATTGACGCGGTGCGCCGCCAGGTCGGCATGGTGTTCCAGCAGTTCAACCTGTTTCCCCACCTGACGGTGCTGGAAAACCTCACGCTCTCGCCGACCTGGGTGGGGGGCCTGTCGAAGAAAGACGCCATCGACCGGGCCATGGCCCAGCTGGAGCGCGTGCGCATCGCCGAGCAGGCGCAGAAGTACCCGTTGCAGCTGTCGGGTGGCCAGCAGCAGCGCGTGGCGATTGCCCGGGCGCTGTGCCTGACACCCAAGATCATGCTGTTCGACGAGCCCACCTCGGCGCTGGACCCGGAAATGATCAAGGAGGTGCTGGACGTGATGATGGAACTGGCCAACCAGGGCATGACCATGCTGTGCGTGACGCACGAAATGGGCTTTGCCAAGGCGGTGGCCGACCGCGTGATCTTCATGGACCAGGGCCAGATCGTCGAGGAGAACAAGCCCGCCGAGTTCTTCAACCACCCGCAGACCGACCGGGCCAAGGATTTCCTGTCGAAAATTCTGGGGCATTGATTCCGGAGCATTAAACTAGCGTCCATGTGCCAGCTCTTAGGGATGAATTCGGCCAAACCGGCGGACCTCAGGTTCTCGCTGACCGGGTTCGCCGCCCGTGGCGGCCTGACGGACCACCACGCGGACGGCTTCGGCATCGGGTTTTTTGAAGACAAGGCTTGCCGCCTGTTTGTGGACGCCCAGCCGGCGGCGACCTCACCGGTCGCCGAAATGCTCAAGCATTACGCGATCAAGTCGCGCAACGTGGTCTCGCACATCCGCAAAGCCACGCAGGGCGACCCGATGCGGCTGGAAAACTGCCATCCTTTCACCCGCGAGCTTTGGGGCCGGCACTGGCTGTTCGCGCACAACGGCGACCTGATCGACTACCAGCCGGATTGCGCAGGCAACTACCAGCCGGTGGGCACCACCGACAGCGAGCGGGCCTTCTGCGCGCTGATGGAGGAGCTCAAGCGCATCAGCCCGCGCGAGCCCTGCTCGGCCGATATCGTGTTCGAGACGCTGTGCGCCATGAGCGAGCGCACGGCCGAGTTCGGCGTTTTCAACTACCTGCTGTCCAACGGCCAGTCGCTGTACGCGCATTGCTCGACCCGCTTGTGGTACCTGGTGCGCGAATGGCCTTTTTCGAATGCCAGCCTGGTGGACGCCGACCTCAGCATGGATTTTGCGCAGACCAACAACCCGGAAGACCGGCTCTGCGTGGTCGCCACCCAGCCGCTCACGCGCAATGAAAACTGGCAGCAGATGCAGCCGGGACAGTTGCTGTGGATGCAGGAAGGCCGCATCGTGCGGCAAGCCCAGCTGCAGGTGAGCGAAGCCATCCGGCAAAAACACGCAGCCAGCCTGGCCTGCGTTTAGACCGTCCTACTGCAGAAACCCCATGTTGCGCGCCTCGCGCACCTCGGGTTTGATGCGGTGCTCCGCTTCCAGCTGCGCGAGGAACTCCTCGGCCGAAAATTTGGCCGCCAGGATATCGACCTGGCGCTTGACCGCCGCGAAATCGCCGGGGCACAGCTGGGTGAGCCTGCCCAGGCGCTCGCGCAGTTCACCGCCCAGCAGGGCCGCATCCCCGGCCAATGCCTCGACCACAAACATGGCCTCGCGCTGTTCGCGGGTCAGGGGCATAAAGCGGATCTTGAAGGTGAAGCGGCGCAGCGCCGCCTGGTCCAGGCTGTCGAAGAGGTTGGTGGTGCAGATGAAGATGCCGGCGTGGCGCTCCATGCCCTGCAGCATTTCATTGACCTCGGTCACCTCGTAGGTGCGCTGGGCGCCGCGCCTGTCCTGCAGGAAGCTGTCAGCTTCGTCGAGCAGCAGCACGGCTTTTTCGGCCTCGGCCTCGCGGAACATGGCAGCCATGTTCTGCTCGGTTTCGCCGACGTACTTGCTCATGAGGTCGCTGGCCTGCTTGATGATCAGGGGCAAGTCCAAGGCCCTGGCGATGTGCTCAGCCAGCGCGGTCTTGCCGGTGCCCGGCGGGCCGTAGAAACACAGGCTGCCGTGGCCGCGGCTCTTGAGCGCCTCGACGATGCGCGGTACTTCAAAGCGTGACTCGACATTGAGCATGGACAGGTCGTAAGTGGTGACGCTGCGGCGGGCGGCGGTTTCCGATTTGTTGCCCAGCGCGACATCGGCGTTCCTGAGCTGCCGCTCGATCAGCGACTCCATCAGCAGCGGCCGGCCGCCGGCCAGGATGGCTTTCATGCCCTGGCCATCGACCTGCGCGTCCATCTTGTCCTCGGGCGCGCTGGCCAGGCGCGCAAAACGAACGGCTGTGCGTATCTGCGCGGGCGTGAGGCCCTTGCGCGCGGTGAGCTTGGCCACAAAGGCATCGCTGACCTGCACGCCTTCCAGCGTCTTGCGCACCACAACCTCGCGCGCCCCGGGCGGTGGCGAGCGCAGCTCCAGGTGGTAGGCAAAGCGCCGGCGGAAGGCCGGGTCTATCTGCTCGATGCGGTTGGTGACCCACAGCGTGGGCACGGTGTTGGACTCCAGGATCTGGTTGACCCAGGCCTTGCCGCTGACCGAGCCGCTGGCCGGCACCGGCAGCTGTTCGGAACGCGCCATCAGTTGCGCGGCTTCGTTGGAGATGGGCGGGAACACGTCCTCGACCTCGTCGAACAAAAGAGCCGAATGCGTGCTGCCCTTGAGGAAGACCTGCGCGATCTGCAGCGAGCGGTAGCGGTCGCGCCCGCTCAGCGAGTTGCCGTCGCGGTCGGCGTATTCGACCTCGAACAGGTCCAGCCCCGCGGCGCGTGTGACGACCTTGGCCAGCTCGGTCTTGCCGGTGCCGGGCGGGCCGTACAGCAGCACATTGACGCCCTGCTCCTTGGTGGCCACGGCATTGCGCAGGAGGGAGACCAGTACCTGCGCGTCCTCCTGCACAAAGGCGAAGTCGGCCAGGCCCAGGCTGCTGTGCGCGGCGGGCCGGGTGAAGACGGCCATGAGTTCGTTCTGGTCGCGGTACTCGCGCATCAGCACGGGCGGCAGCTTCTCGCTGACCTTCATGAGGTCGGCGAGGTCGGTGATGTTGTGTTCGGAGATCAGGTTCTCGACCATGCCTATGCGTTCGAGACGTGAACCGGCACGCAACGCCTCGGCGACTTCGGGCGCCTTGACGCCTGCCACGTCGGCGATGGCGGCATAGGCTTCGGGGGCGTTGTTGACCTTGAACTCGACCAGCAGCGAACGCAGGTCGCGCTGGTAGCGCGCGAGCGTGCCGTACAGCAGCAGCGCGCGTTCGGCGCGGTTGAGCTGCAGCAGGTTGGCCAGCGCATCGATGTTCTTCTCGACCAGGGTGGATTGTTTCTTGAGCGCGTGCGTGAGCCACTCGCCGGTGGCGGCCAGCACCGAGAGCAAATCCTTGGGCTGGTCCTTGGCGTGCTCGTCGAGGTAGAAGAACAGCGTGCCCTCTTCATAAGGGCCGCGCCAGGCGCCGTGGCGCGCCATGAATTCGGCGTCGCTCAGGCTTTCATGGCCACGCCAGAATTCGTTGTCCTTGCAGCGGCGGACCAGGAATTCGCGCAGGCGCTGCAGCGCGGGCAAGGGCCAGACCAGGTGCCGGCCGGAGAGCGAGAGCAGGCTGTTGAGGTCGCGCCTGACGTTGAACTTGGCGCCCTGGCGCGCCGCCAGCGTCAGCACGAAATGCGAACACATCAAGTCCAGCACCGGCGCTTCCTTCAGCCCGGGGGACAACAGCCACTGCTGCTCGCTAACGGAACGCCTGCCCATGGACAAACCTCCCTATTGCCGTTGCATCTAAACCGCTGGTTGACATGCCTGTGGACCTTGCGACTTGCCTCATTGACTGGATACAAACCCTGGACATTGAATACCCTGTTATGAGCGCCCGGGCGCAGCAGGGTTCAACGAGACTCCACCATAACGCAGCTTGAAGCATCATGGAAGACGCTACTTGTACGCTCCCGTGTGAAATGCGCCACAGAAACGCCAACGATCGCGCGGAAAATGTAGCGGCACAATCTGACCATTGCCACCGAGAGAAGCTACAGAGGAAATCATGCTCAGCCTTACCGACATCGAACAGGCCGCCCAGCGCCTGCAGGGCCATTTGCTGGACACACCTTGCGTGGAGTCGAAGACGCTCTCGCAGCTCACGGGCGCGCAGATTTTCCTGAAATTCGAGAACCTCCAGTACACCGCTTCCTTCAAGGAGCGTGGCGCTTGTAACAAGCTCGCGCAACTGTCAGCCGACGAACGGCGCCGCGGCGTGATCGCCATGAGCGCGGGTAACCATGCCCAGGGTGTGGCCTACCATGCGCAGCGCCTGGGCCTGCGGGCGGTAATCGTGATGCCGCGCTTCACGCCGGGCGTGAAGATTGAGCGCACCCGCGGCTTCGGCGCCGAGGTGGTGCTGCACGGCGACACGCTGGACGAGGCGCGCGCCCACGCTTTGATGCTGGCGGAGCGCGAAAGCCTGGTGTTTGTGCACCCCTATGACGACGAGGCCATCGTCGCGGGCCAGGGCACCACCGGGATCGAGATGCTGCATGCCGTGCCCGAGCTGGACACCCTGGTCATCGCCGTGGGCGGCGGCGGCCTGATCGCCGGCATGGCCACGGCGGCCAAGGCCCTCAAGCCGGGCATCGAGATCGTCGGCGTGCAGACCTCCCGCTTCCCGGGCATGGTCAACGCGATCAAGGGCACCAAGCATCCCCAGGGCACCAGCACCATCGCCGAAGGCATTGCCGTCGGCACGCCGGGCCGGATCCCGCAGGCCATCATCGCCAAGCTGGTGGACGACCTGGTGCTGGTCGACGAGGGCGATATCGAGCAGGCCATGGTCATGCTGCTCGAGATCGAGAAAACCCTGGTGGAAGGCGCGGGCGCGGCCGGGCTGGCGGCGCTGCTCAAATACCCGGCCCGCTTCGCCGGGAAGAAGGTGGGACTGGTGCTGTGCGGCGGCAACATCGACCCGCTGCTGCTGGCCGCCATCATCGAGCGCGGCATGGTGCGCGCGGGCCGCCTGGCGCAGATCAAGGTAAGCGTGCGCGATGTCCCGGGTTCACTGGCGAAGATCACCGCCACCGTGGCAGATGCGGGGGCCAATATCGACGAGGTGCACCACCAGCGCGCCTTCACCATGCTCTCGGCCCAGAACGTGGAGATCGAGCTGGTGATCCAGACCCGTGGGCGCGACCACATCCAGCAAGTGCTTGCGGCGCTCAACGCGGCCGGTTACGAGGCTTCGGAACAGCACTGAGCGCAAAGACCCGGCGGATCAGTTCCAGCCTATCACCTCAAAGCCGCGCTCGCTGAGGCAGCGCTGCACAAAGCTGCGGTAGGTGCTGTTGGGCTTGTCGTTGTGGAAGGCGCCCGACACGGCGCCGGCCGAGCCACCCACGGCCGCACCCGCGGCGCCGGCGCGCAGCACGCCTTCGCCGCCCCGCCCGGTGATCAGCGCTCCCACGGCCGAGGCCACGCCGCCAACGGCCGCGCCCTCGCCGGCGCGGCGGCCCACTTCATTGCCGCTTTGAGACGGATTGAGCCCGGCGGCCGACGCGCGCGACATGCAGGCGTTGACCTCGGCCTGGCCCTGGGCGTCGCCCACGCGGTTGAGCGTGGCATTCGGATACAGCACCGGCCTGGCCGAGGCGCTGCTGGGGCCACCGGTGGCGCAGGCCGACAACAAGGCCAGCGCGGACACGGCAACCGCCAGGAGTCGGAACCGGCCCGTAAATAGGGTTGGGAATTTCATGCGTTCCTTCCGCGAATAAGCGTGAGTGAAGATGTGCTCAAAGGGTAACGCAACTGGCGCGATGGCCTCTCTTTGCCGGCCGCCGCGGCATGCAGGTAAAATCCGGCCAGACTTTCAAGCAATTCAGGAACCCCCATGTCCAGTCCAGCCAGCCACACCACCAATGCCGCCCACGACAGCCCCACGTCCGCCCAGGAGCAGGAAGCTGTTGACGCCATCGTCCCCGTGATCCCCATTGTCCTGCCCGTGGTCGGCGGCGTGCTGATGTTCCTGCTGGCCTTTATCGCCATCTACATGGCCTGATACTCCCCCTCGCTTCCCCCCAAAAAGTCCGCAGCCTGCGGACTTTTTTGTTTCCGGCTCGGGCGCCCGCCTTTCGGCCGTCTCCCCGCAAACATCGCGGAAAAACCGCAGCCGCAGCGGCCCTCGCGGCATTCCTTACCCCTATGTCATGACTGCCTGAACCCCTGTCATGGTGATGCATAACCTGATGCAAGTTCTGCATAACTTTTGGTGGTAACCACAAGGTAACCCGTGCCTATCTTCTTAAAATGAATTCTCTGGCCGACCCGTGGAGGACGGAAAAACAGGTCTTCCGGCCGCTTTTTTCGTCCCTTGCGCCGCAGCTCTTTCGGGCTTGCGGCCCCGCCCGCCGACCGGGATTTGGGGAAAGTTCCAAGCCTTATTTCGACAAACGTCCAGCCGCCGCGGGCATTGCCGCTTGCCGCACCGCCGCCTGACGCTTCTCGAAATAACGCTTTTTTAACTTTGGAGTTTTTTCGATGAACCAACCCGTGATGCAGGGCCTCAAGCTCAACACACCCAGCTACGTCAAGAACGCAAAACTGATCGCCTGGGTGGCCGACATGGTCGCCCTGTGCAAGCCTGACAGCGTGTACTGGTGCGACGGCAGCGACGCCGAATACCAGCGCCTGTGCCAGCAGTTGGTCGACGCCGGCACCTTCAAAAAGCTCAACGAAGCCAAGCGCCCCAACAGCTTCCTGGCCCAAAGCGACCCCACCGACGTGGCCCGCGTGGAAGACCGCACCTATATCTGCTCGGCCAAGAAGGAAGACGCCGGCCCGACCAACAACTGGATGGCGCCCGCCGAGATGCGCGCCACGCTGCAACCCCTGTTCGACGGCTGCATGAAGGGCCGCACCATGTACGTGGTGCCTTTCAGCATGGGCCCGTTGGGCTCGCCGATCGCGCACATCGGCATCGAACTCTCCGACAGCCCCTATGTGGCCGTCAACATGAAGATCATGACGCGCATGGGCCAGGCCGTATTCGGCGTGCTGGGCGTGGACGGCGATTTTGTGCCCTGCGTGCACACCGTGGGCGCGCCCCTGGCCGAAGGCCAGAAGGATGTGAAGTGGCCCTGCAACAAGACCAAGTACATCGTGCACTACCCCGAGACGCGTGAGATCTGGTCTTACGGCTCCGGCTACGGCGGCAACGCGCTGCTGGGCAAGAAGTGCTTTGCGCTGCGCATTGCCTCCAACATGGGCCGCGACGAAGGCTGGCTGGCCGAGCACATGCTGATCCTCGGCGTGACCAGCCCCCAGGGCAAGAAATACCACGTGGCGGCTGCTTTCCCCAGCGCTTGCGGCAAGACCAATTTCTCCATGCTGGTGCCGCCCGCCGGTTTTGACGGCTGGAAGGTCACCACCATCGGCGACGACATCGCCTGGATCAAACCCAATGCGGACGGCAAGCTTTACGCCATCAACCCGGAAGCGGGTTACTTCGGCGTGGCACCGGGCACCAACTTCCACACCAACCCGAACTGCATGGCGAGCCTGGACAAGAACGTGATCTTCACGAACGTGGCCCTCACCGACGACGGCGATGTGTGGTGGGAAGGCATGGAGAAAGACACCGGCGGCCTTCCCGCACACCTGATCGACTGGCAGGGCAAGGACTGGACCCCGCAGATCGCCAAGGAAACCGGCGCGAAGGCCGCCCACCCCAACGCGCGCTTCACCGTGGCCGCCACCAACAACCCAGCTCTCGACAGCGCCTGGGACGACCCAAAGGGCGTGGCGATTGACGCCTTCATCTTCGGCGGCCGCCGCTCCACCACCGTGCCCCTGGTCACCGAGGCTCGCAACTGGGTCGAAGGCGTGTACATGGCCGCGACCATGGGCTCGGAAACCACGGCAGCCGCCACCGGCCAGGCCGGCGTGGTGCGCCGCGACCCCTTCGCCATGCTGCCTTTCATGGGCTACAACATGAGCGACTACTTCCAGCATTGGCTCAATGTCGGCAAGAAGCTCGAAGCCAGCGGTGCCAAGATCCCCAAGATTTACACCACCAACTGGTTCCGCAAGGGCGAAGACGGCAAGTTCGTCTGGCCCGGCTACGGCGAGAACATGCGCGTGCTCAAGTGGATGATCGACCGCATCGAAGGCACGGGCAAGGGCTCGGAGCACATCACCGGCATCAGCCCCGCCTACGAAGACCTGAACTGGACCGGCCTGAACTTCAGCGCCGAACAGTTCAAGACCGTGACCAGCATCGACAAGGCCGCCTGGCTCAAGGAGCTGGAGCTGCACGCCGAACTGTTCAAGCAACTCGAACATCACCTGCCGAAAGAGCTGGGGGAGACCAAAGCCGCGATCGAGCGCCGCCTGGCAGCCTGACCGGCAAACCAGCGTGCCCCGGGGCCATCCAGCGCCGGGGCAAAAAAAAGCCACCCGACAAGGTGGCTTTTTTTGTGGGCCGCCGCAGTGGACGGCCCGGCATCCAGCAGGACGCTTAGATGTAGCTGCGATGGTAAGCGCGCAGCACGGCGGCGCCGGCGGCGGGCTCTGCACGCTCAGCCTTGACGGCGGGAGCAGCGGCTTCTTCAACATCGGCGGCGCGTTGCAGGGCCATTTGCAGGTCGGCCATCACGCGTGGATCGTTCTTGGCGGCTTGCCACAGGCGCTGGTCGGCGCGGGCTTCGGCCAGGCTGCGCGACCAGCCGTCCAGGCCGGCTTTGACGCGGGCGGCCACATTGCGCGCGGCGCCGGCAAACAGCGCCAGGGCGGCAAAAGCGACGGCCCACAGGGCAATCCACATCACCAGCAGGTGGCCTTCGGTGACGCTGTCCATCACCTGGTAAGCCACCACCATGATGGCGGCCGCGACGGCGGACAGCAGCAGCGTGGCCAGGCCGCGCGTGCCGGAGAATGCCTGCCCCAGCTGGCGTACGGCACCAAAGGCCGACTCAGCGCGGACAACGCCGGGATGCTGTGTGGAATATTTGATATTGACGAAGCTGGTCATGAGGAACTCCCGTTATTGGTAATCCCCACCGAGACAAGATTTCTCAGCGGGTACCGTGATATTAGGGTTATCACTGATGTTATTCAACTTTATCTTTATGATGTGATTCATTCATAACAGTGATAACTTACGCCTAACTCCCGGCCCAACCTTGGACACCCCCAATTTCCGCACCCTGGACCTGAACCTGCTTCGCGTGTTCGACGAGGTGATGGCCGAACGCAGCCTGACGCGGGCGGCGCGCAACCTCTCGCTCACCCAGCCCGCCGTCAGCAATGCCTTGCGCCGCCTGCGCGATACGCTGGGCGACGAGCTGGTGCAGCGCAGCGGCCAGGGCATGGCGCCGACGCCGCGCGCGCTGGCGATCTGGCCGGCCGTGCGTGAAGCGCTGCGGCAGTTGCAGGAGTCGCTGGTTCCCAATGAATTCGTGCCCGGCGAGGCCACGACCACTTTTGTGCTGGCCATGGCCGACGCGACGGCGGCCGAGCTGATGCCCGGCCTGGTCGGAACGCTGGAGCAGGAAGCCCCAGGGGTGTCGATCCGGGTGGTGCCTCTCACCACCCGCGATCCGCGCCGCCTGCTGGATGAGGAAACCTGTGACCTGGCCATCGGCTACTTTCCTTCGCTGCTGGCTGACCTGACGGCGAGTGAGCAAAGCGGTGAGCCGCTGCCGTTTTCACACCAGCGGCTCTACGACGGCGAATATGTCTGCGTCATGCGCAAGGACCACCCGCTGGCCGCGGGTCCCCTGACGCTCAGCCGCTTTTGCGCCGCGCGGCACATGCTGGTGAGTTTTTCGGGCCGACCCTACGGGTTTATCGACGAGGCTCTGGCTTCGCTGGGACGCAAGCGGCACGTGGTGCTCACCGTCAACCAGTTTTTCACTGCCGGCCGCGTGGTGGCCAACTCCAACCTGCTGACGGTATTGCCGCGCCACTTCGTGCGTGTGACCGGCATCGCCGAGCAACTGGAGTTGCGCCCCCTGCCTTTCGACGTCTCGCCGGTGCATGTGGATGCGGTATGGCACCGCCGGTCTCGGCAACGCAGCGCCCACATGTGGCTGCGGCAGGCGGTGGTGCGCGCCGCCGACAAAGCGTTTTCGGCCTGAACGGCTCTCACGGAACAGCGGCCCCGAAGGCATGGTTTTTGCACACGGTTGCAAACCACTGTCTGCAGGAGCTCCTCATGCCCCACCCACCTCTAGCCCATGGATCCCTCCAGCGCCGAAGCGCGCTCAAACTTCTCGCCGGCGGTGCAGCCGCCGCGGCCCTGCCCGCCTTCGCGGCCTGGCCCGACAAGCCCATCAAGATCGTCGTGACCTTCCCGGCCGGTGGCGCCAGCGACATCGTGGCGCGCGTGATGGCCGAGCAGCTGGCCAGAAAGCTGGGCCAGGCGGTGGTGGTGGACAACCGCCCCGGCGCAGGCGGCAGTGTGGGCGGGCTGGTGGTGGCGCAAGCGCCGGCGGACGGCTACACCCTGATGCTCAGCAATTCGACGCCGGTCTCCATAGGCCCTTTCGCGCTGGAAAAGCAGCCTGAGAGCCTGTTCACGGCCTAAACGGGGCCGCGTTGGGATGCAATCGGGATGAGTGGGACGACCGGGACTGCCGCATGGGCTAATGCCCATGCAAGGGCTCGGGTGGCTCAATCGCCCGATTTCACCCCAACCCGGAGGGCAAGCGCCTTCTCGGGCGGTCTGCGGCGTTGCGGCGCTAGCCCATAGCCGTGCTATGGGCGTCGCACCGCGCCTGGCATCCCATCCCGAGAAGGTGCTTGCGCGGCCCCGTTTAGGTCGTGAACAGGCTCTTGCCCGGTCGAGGGCTTTACCCATATTGCGCTGATCGGCAATGCGCCCTGCGTGGTCATGGCCAACCCGCAGGCGCCCATCAAGACCATCACCGATGTCGAGGCACAGGCTCGCAAGACCGGACGGCTGGACTTCGGCTCCGGCGGGCCGGCATCCATAGGCCATATTTACGGCGAGCTGATGAAAAAAGCCATGGGCGTGAACCTGCAGCACATCCCCTACCGCGGCGGAGCGCCCATGACGACCGACCTGATCGCCGGCGTGGTCCCTGTCGGCATTGATGTGCTGACGGCCTTTGTGCCGTATTTCAAAACCGGGCAGCTGGTGCCGCTGGCGGTGACTTCGGCGGCGCGCTCACCGCTGGTGCCCGACGTGCCCAGCGTGGTGGAATTCGGCTACCGCAAGCTGGTGCTGGACAACTTCTTCGGATTGAGTGGGCCGGCGCACATGCCTGCCGACATGGTGGCAAGGCTGAACACCGCATGCAACGAGATTCTCGCCACCGCGGAGGTCAAAAAGAAAATGCTGGATCTGGGCATCACCACCCAGGCCATGAGCCCAGCCGCGTTCGGCGGTTTCGTCAAGGACCAGGTGGCAATGCTGGCGCCCGCCGTGAAGGGTGCGGGCGTAAAGCTCTGAAGTGCAGCGCCCTTGAGCGGCGCCGCACGCTTCAGCGAACGACGCTGAGGTAGGCGTAGGCGGCCGTACGCAGTTCCTGGGCTTGCTGCGGGTTGCGGCCGGCATGGGCTTCGGCGCGTTCCATCAGGTTGCGGGCCACGCCTTGGGCAGGCGCCACGCGGGCGGCCGAGGGCAGGAAACGGGCGATTTGGGCAAACAGGGTGTACATCTCAAAAGTCACCCCCGGTCGGGGTGAAAAGTTACGGTGAATCAAGAATAAGGGTTTTCCCTAGGGTTTCAAGCCTAAGATCGTCCCAAACCCATGCAAAACATGCATAGTTCAATCCACCGGCTCACATAGGCGGGGTTTTACGGGAGGAGTTCACACAGCTGATAAGGCTATGCTCGTCGCATGTCCGCCTCTTCGCCCGCATCGACAACGGCCATGACGCCTGGTTCGCTGCCGGGCGAGGAACTGCTGCGGCAGATCGCCGCCAATATCGACGCCATGCTCTGGTCCTGGGATCCGGCCAGCGGCCGCATCACCTATACCAACCCGGCTTTCGAAATGTTCTGGGGCCTGTCGGCCGAAATGCTGGCGGCAGCCCCCTTGCAATGGCTGGAGCAGGTCGACCCGGCGGACCGCGAGCGGGTGCGGCAAACACAGCTGGCGACCGTCAAGCGCATCGAGGAGTACCGCGTGCGCAGGCCCAACGGCGACACGGCCCGGCTGAGCCAGCGCGCGCTGCCCATCCACAGCCCCTCGGGGCAGCTGCTGCGCGTCATCCACTTGGCCAACAACATCACCTGGCAGCTCGACACCTCCAAGCAGTTGCGCGTTGAAATCGGCCGGCGCACCGACTCGGAAGCCAAATACCGCGCGGTGGTCGAGAACGTCAGCGAGGGCATCCTGGTCACGGCGGGTGGACGCATCCTCTACGCCAACCCCAGGGCGCTGAAGCTGACCGGCCTGGACGAAGCCACCGCCAAATCACGGCCCTTCATCGAGTTCATCCATCCCGACGACCGCGAGCGCGTGCTGAGCAACCACACGAAGCGCCTGCGCGGCGAGACAGCTGAAAACCACTACCAGTTCCGCGTGCAGCACAGCCAGAGCGTGACGCGCTGGCTGGAAATCAGCGCGGTGAGGTTTGAATGGGAGGGCACGCCGGCCACTCTCAACTTCCTGACCGACGTGACACTCAAGCGCCAGACCGAGGATGACATGCTGAAGGCGCTGGCGCACGAGCGCGAGCTGTCGGAGCTCAAGTCACGCTTTGTGGCCGTCGCCTCGCATGAATTCCGCACGCCGCTGGCCGCCATCCTGTCGTCGGTCGAACTACTCGATGCCTATGGCGCGAGCTTTCCGGCCGACGAGCGCCGCGAACTGCTGGGCCAGATCAAGACGGCCGTCGCGCGCATGAGCAACATGGTGGAGCAGGTGCTGCTCACCAGCCGCCTGGAATTGGGCAAGTTCAAGTTTGAGCCCGCGCCGCTGGCAGTGCCCGACTGGCTGGTACAGGTGATGGCCGAACTCGAGCGCGGCAACCCGCAGGCCGCACGGGTGTCCCTCACCTGCGACGGGCTGGACGCGCCCCGCACTGCGGACCAGCAGTTGCTGCGCCACGTGGTGATCAACCTGCTGGGCAATGCGCTTAAATATTCAGACCCGGATACGACGGTGCGGTTCGCGGTCCGCGGCGTGGGCGAGCAGATCCACCTGCGCATCACCGACCAGGGCATAGGCATTCCCGAGGCCGACCTGCCGCGCCTGTTCGGCAGCTTTCACCGCGGCACCAACGTCGGCAATATTTCCGGCACCGGCATAGGCCTGCACATCGTCAAGGAATGCGTGGACCTGCACCAGGGCCAGATAGAAGTCAGCAGCCAGCCGGGCCAGGGAACCAGCTTCACCGTGCGCCTGCCGGCGCCGCTGGCCTGACCGGCCCATCTCCGTGCCGATGAGCCGGCCGCCTGGCCGGCAATATCGAACTGGCTGTTCCTCCCCTTTCGGGCACGCCCGTGTTACCGATGCAATATGGAACAGCCCCTCGCAGTATTTACTTTCCTGCACCAGCAAATTTATGATTTCCCCCAACCGCCGCTTCCGCCCACGAACCCGGGATCACATCCCGGTCGAAAGGATAAAAAGCCGCGGCGGCTTGCTACCCCTGTCAACCTCAAGGAAAAAAATGAAAAAAGCTCTTCTCGCCATGACGCTGCTCGCCGCATCGTCGGCCTTTGCGCAAAGCGCCACGCCCACGCCGTTTTATGTGGGCATCGACGGCAACTACCTGGACCTCAGGCTCCCCAAGGACTCGCCTCCCGGCGGCTTCAACGGGCGTTATGAAATGAAGAACCACGCCAGCGCCGTCCGCCTGTTCGGCGGTTACCAATTCAGCCCCAACTGGGCTGCGGAACTCGGCTACCTTTCTTCCAGCAGTTTTTCCATGCGCCAGAGTGATGCCTTCGGCACCATAGATTCCGACATGAAACTCAGCGGCCTGGAGCTCAGCGGGGTCTACAAATTCACCGAAGCGGTTCCCGGCCTGTTCCTGAAGGCCGGCGTGACCCGCTTCAAGGCCAAGGGCTCGTCACGCGACACTGCGGCGGGCACGGGCGTCGTCACCATCGACAGTGGTTCGCAAACGGGTAGCGGCTACCTGTTCGGCATCGGTTATGAAGCCCCGCTTTCCGGCAACCTGAACGGCCGCGTCGGCTTCACCCGCTACCAGAAGGTGGCCGGCGAAAGCGATGCCAACATCAATGCCGTTTACGTGGGCCTCAAGTACAACTTCTAAGGCTCCCCCCGGGCTTTCCAGCCTTGCCCCGGCGTGCGGGCCGTCTTCCCGCACAATCGGCGGGTGAACATCCAGCTGCTGTCCGACCTCCACCTCGAATCCAACCCCGACTTCAGCGCCCAGCCCGTGCCCGGCGCCGACCTGCTGGTGCTGGCGGGCGACATAGGCTCCTACCAGCAGGGCTCGCTGCTCAGCGAGCGCGGTGTTGCGGACTTCGGCCTGGCGCGGTTCTCACCCTTGCCGCCGTCCCGGGGCGGCGCGGGCTGGCCGACGCCGGTGTTCTTCCTGCCGGGCAACCATGAATACGACGGCCTGGACTTCGATGCCACCCATGTCCGGCTGCGCGAAACCTGTGAACGGCTGGGCATGGTCTGGCTGGAGCAGCAAACCGTGGTGCTGCAAGGCGTGCGCTTTGTGGGCAGCACGCTGTGGACCGACTTCGACGCCCTGAGCGCGGCCCAGGCCCAGGCCGGGGACATCACGCTGGGCGAGCAGCTCAAGGCGCGCGAGAAAGCCTTTCGCGCGGCGAATTTCTACCTGAGCAAAAACCATTCATTCCGCAACGGCCAGCCGCTGCTGGCGGCCGACGTGCGTGAGCAGGGTCTTCAAAGCCAGGCCTGGCTGCGGCAAGCGCTGGCCGCGCCTTTTGACGGCCCCACGGTCGCCGTCACCCATTTCGCGCCCAGCCTGCTGAGCGCCGATCCGCGCTACGGCCTGGTACCGGGTACGGCGGGCTTTTGCAATGCGCTCGATGAGCTGTTGCCCCTGGCCGACGTGTGGCTGCACGGCCATTTGCATTGCGCCATTCATTACATCAGCCGCGGTTGCCGCGTGGTGGCCAACCCGCTGGGCTATGCGCGCAAGGGCGAGCAGGAGGGCTTTTTGCCCGACCTGCTGATTCCCATCGGCCAATAGCATTCTTATGGGCGCGCACCCGACGCGCCACTGCTGACTAAAGTCATAGCGCCAGGGCTTGGGGCTGCCGCCTCCTTATCCTTGGAACTTCCCGCGCGCCGCGCAACCTAACCATGGCCAGCACGGCGAACAAACGCGTGTCAACCTGTGATAACACTTTGTTCCAATTGTTGGTTTGCGTGCCATTCGGCTTGCAGGTATCTTGCTTGAAGGGTTCATGCAGGCTTCCTGTACCGTACCCGAACAGGGGAGAGCAACATGAAAAGCAACGTGTCCTATCTTGGCGCTTGGCTTGCCGCTGCCGGCCTGGCCTTTGCATTCGCGTTCGCGGCACCCAATGATGAGAGCGTGATGGGCCGCCTGCCGGCTTTCATGGCGCAAACCCTGCTGCGCCAGCCGGTCGCCGTGCCCGAAGGCCTGCCCTCGGATCGCACGCTGGCGCTGATCACCTTCAAGCGCGGCCAGCATGCCGACGTGGAGAGCTGGATCCAGGGCCTGAATCTCCGCAATGACCCGTCGATCACCTGGATGCGCATGCCGGTGCTCAACGACCCCGGCACGATGACGGGCCGCAGCGCGGTGGAGAACCGGCTGCTGCAGCATTACACAGCCGACACCGAGCGGGCCAAGATGGTGCCGGTATTTACCGACCGCGCCAGCTTCGTGCGCTCCGCCGGGCTGGGCAGCACCGACCAGGTCTATGCCGTGGTCGTGAACCGCCAGGGCGAAGTGCTGGCCCGTGTTGAAGGGCAGTTCGATGCCGACAAGGCACAGGCGCTGCGCGAGACACTACAGCAGAGAAGCTTTTAGCCCCCACGCTCCCCGCTTCCTGTGGTTCGCGAGACCTTGCGGGCCGCGGCTCGCGAAGCACTTCGTCTCTGTCTACCGCTCAAGCCTGAACAGGCAGGCCCGGAGCCCCGGGTACAGCCACTGCTGGCGGGAGGAGTCCTTCCCGCGATCCGGGGTCAGGCGGTTTCTGGTCCGAGCGTGAAATAGAACGTGGCGCCCTGCCCCGGCTCGGATTTCGCCCACACCTTGCCGCCGTGCCGCGTGATGATGCGTTGCACCGTGGCCAGGCCAATGCCGGTGCCGGCGAATTCCGACGGCGTGTGCAGCCGCTGGAAAGCGCCGAACAGCTTCTCGGCATGGGCCATGTCAAAGCCCGTACCCTGGTCCCGCACGAAGTAGACCGTCTCGCCGGCCTCGCCGGTTTCGCGGCCGAAGCTGATTTCGGTGCATGCCTGCTTGGCGCTGAACTTCCAGGCGTTGCCCAGCAGGTTGTCCAGCACCTGCTTGAGCAGCCGCGGATCGCCAGGCCCCGTCACGCCGGGCTCAATATCCAGTTTCACGGTGCGGCCGGGCTCGCGCTCCTGGTAGCCGGCCAGCAGGGCCTGGGCGAGCGCGCTGAGATCAACACGCTGCCAGCGCAGGCTGGAGCGCGACACCTGCGCCAGCGTGAGCATGGCGTCGATCAGCTCGCTCATTTGGGACACACCCGCGCGTATGCGGGCCAGGTAGTGCCGGCTGCGCTCAGTCAGGGGAGTGGTTTCAGCCTTGGCCATGGTCCGCTCGAGCAGGTCGCTGAAGCCATCCACCGCGCTCAAGGGGCTGCGCAGGTCGTGCGACACCGAGTAAGAGAAGGCTTCCAGTTCCTTGTTGGCGAATTCGAGTTCGGCGGTGCGCTGCTGCACCCGCTCCTCGAGGCTGGCATTGAGCCGCAGGATCTCCTCGCGTGCGCGCTTGCGCTCACGGATGTTGGTGTTGATGCCCAGCACCCCGTTGACCTTGCCCTGCTCGTCACGCACCACGGTCCAGCGCGCTTCGATGCACACCACGGAGCCATCGCGCGCGCGCTGCTCAAGCTCGCCGCTCCAGTCGCCGTCATTGGCCAATGTCTTGGCCATGCTGTCCAGCAGCACCTGCGGGTCCGGGTACATGAGCTCCGCCATGGTCTTGCCGAGCACTTCCTCGGCCGTCCAGCCATAGAGACGCTCGGCGCCCTTGTTCCAGAAGCGTATGGTCCGGTCGAGGTTGCGCACCATGATGGCGTCCTGCGCCCGGTCCAGCAGCGAGGCCTGCTCACGCACCTTGATCACGGCCTGCCGCTCGGCTTCCTGGCTGCGCTGGCGCTCCAGCCGCGCGCGCAGGCTGAGGATGCCGAAAGCCAGGTTGTCGGCCAGCTCCTGCAACAACTTGACTTCATCGGGGCTGAAATTCTGTGCCTGGCCCGAATACAGGCACAGCACGCCGAAGTTGCGCGGCCCGTCGCGCAGCGGCAGGCAGATCGCGCTCAAGAAGCCGCGCTTGAGCGCGTCCGCGAACCAGTAAAAGCGGTCGTCGGCCCGGGCGATGTCGCCGGTCTGCTGGGCCTGCCCGGTGCGCAAGGCCTGGCCCGCGGGGCCCTGGCTGGTGATGTCCCCTTCGCCCCAGCTCAGGCGGATCTCCCCGAGGTAGCCGGCTTCCTCGCCGGCGTTGGCCATGGGCAGGATGCTGCGCTGCCCGTCATCCTGGGCATAGCCCACCCAGGCCATGCGGTAACCGCCCACCTCGACGGCCACGCGGCACACCTCGGCCAGCAGCGCGGCTTCCTCCTCCATGCGGTTGATGGCGATGCTGGAGCGGCTCAGCATCTGCAAGGCCCGGTTGGTGCTGGCCAGCTCCAGGTCGGCCAGCTTGCGATCGGTGATGTCCCGCGCCGTACCCACCACACGCTCCAGCTCGCCCGCGGCATTCATGACCGGATAGGCATGGTCGCGTATCCAGCGAATCTTGCCGTCCGCGGACAGGATGCGGTATTCGGTGTCCGAGGCCTGGCCGGTGCGGTTGCGCTTCCTGGCCTCCTTGAGCAGATGCCTGTCCTCGGGCAGCGCGGCATCGGCATAGCCCAGAGGGTCGGCGTACAGGCTCTCGCGGCTGCGGCCCCAGACCCTCTCGTAGCCGGGGCTGACGTACAACAGGCGGCCGGTGCGCGGGTCCACGTTGTAGAAAACGTCGTGGATGTTTTCCGCCAGCTCACGAAAGCGCGCCTCGCTGGTCACGAGTGCCGCCTCGGCGCGCGCCCGTGCCAGCGCGATGCCGGCCAGCCGCGCCGCGATGTTGATCAGCTCGAGTTCCCCGGCCGTGGGCCGGCATGGATAAGCGCGGTAAATCGCGAATGTCGCGAGCACCTCGCCGTCGGTCGACACCACCGGCATGGACCAGCAGGCGCGCAGGCCGTGTTCGCGCATCAGCTCGCGGTAGTCCTGCATCAGGGGATCGCTCTGCGTGTCCTCCACCACCACCAGCTGGTGGCGGAACGCGGCGGTGCCGCAGGCGCCCACACCCTCGCCGACGGCCAGGCCTTCGATGGCCCGGTTGTAGCGGTCGGGCAGGCTGGGCGCGGAGCCCAGGTGCAGCTGCTCGCCCTCGAGCAGCAGGATGGAGCACAGGCTGTCCGGCGAGCTGTCTTCGATGAGGCGCACAACGGCTTCCAGCGATTGCGCCAGGGGCGCGCCGCCCGCTATCAGCGCCAGAATCTGTTCCTGCGCGTGGGCGAAGGTCTCCGCCGCCTTCTGGGCGGTGATGTCGTTGAACACGGTGACACCGCCCATCACCGAGCCATCGGCATCGCGCAGCGGGCGGGTGCTCAGGCGCAGCACCCGGTCTTCCGAGCCCGGCCGGCGGAACACCACGTCCCAGTTGTCGATGCTGATACCGCGCGAGGCCTGCGACAACGGCCGCTCCGACGAGGGATAGGGCGTCTTGCCGTCCAGCATCAGCAACTGGTGGCGCTGGCGCCAGTCCTCCAGACGTGTACCGGGGCCCGGCGTGTCAAACAAGCTGCGTGCCGTGGCGTTGAACAGCAGGAAGCGTCCTTCCGTGTCCGCGGCGATCACGCCTTCGTTCATGCTGTTGAGGATGAGGTCCAGCAGGGAACGCTCCTTGTCCACGCGATCCAGCATGGCGTCCAGCTCCCGCTGCCGCGCCTGCAGGGATTCGGCCATGCGATTGAAGGTGAGGCCGATCTCGCCGAGTTCGCCCTGGTACAAAGGGCCCAGCCTGACGCGCGCCTGGAGATTGCCCCGGGCCACCTCATTGGCCTCTTTCAGGATGGCCTTGGCTGGATCGACGATCACCCGGTTGCCCATCCACCACGCGCAGGCCATGCCGAACAACACCACAGCCATCAATACCAGCAGCTCAACGGCGAGATCCTGGCGGCCGGAGGCCGCGATTACCGCTTGCGGAACGCTGATCGCCGCGAACAGGCCCTCCGCGCCGCCCCCTGGCACGGGTGCCGTGGCGTACACCCGCTGCGCACCCTGCGCGTCCGCCGCCTGCTGCACGCCCCGCCGGCGCTCGCGCACGGCCTGCTGCACGACGGGATCCGGGTGCGGCTGGCCCAGCCACGAAGGCGCCGGCGGGGAGATGGCCAGCACCGTGCCGTCACGGTCCAGCACGGCCAGGCGCGCCCCCGCCATGGAAGATTCATCCGCAAGAGACTCGGCCAGGGCGGGCAGGCCCAGCACCCCGAAGGCCACACCGCTGATGGCCCCTGCCTCGTTGCGCACGGGCACCGCGAAGCCTACGCCGGCACGCCCGCTGGCGCGGCCGATGGCATGGCGGCCCACCGCGAAGCGTTGGCCCGCCATGACCTGCCGGAAGAAGGCCCGATCATCAATGCGCAGGTTTTTGGTGATGCCCAGCGCATCGCACACCAGCCTTCCGTCGGGCGCGGCCAGGCCCAGGTTGGTGAACTCGGGGTGCTCCGCGTGAAGGTTTTTGAGGTGCTGGTCGCACAGGCCAGGAGCGGGATTCTTGATGTGCGGCCCGCTGGCGATACCGGTCAACAGGTCGCGCACCGTGTCCACGGTGCGCTGCTCCCGGGCCGCAAGCACCAGGACGTCCGACAGCAGGTCGGACTGCGCCAGCCGCAGCGCCGCCCGGTGGCTTTGTTCCGCGGTATAGACAAGCAGGCCGAAGACCGGGAGCAGCGCGAGCAGCACCAGCAGAACCAGACGCGTACGCAGTCCCAGCCATCCCAGCATTCGGTTTACCTATGCCTTTCACTGCCACGCACGCACTGCGCCGTGCCGCTCCCGCATGGCTTTTTTACAGTGTGCGCACCCGTAGACCTTTTGTAAATGGGAATAGTCCCCGGACTGAGGCCATTAGTCCCTATCTCCGGCCTTGTCCTACAGGGTGGCGCCCGTGCGGGGCCGCGGAAATTGATACCAAGGGCTTGTTTTCAGCCCCGGGCGCGGCCACCCGGGATCAGGGCGCCAGTGATTGGGCCGCGGTCTGCTTGAGCGCGGCCGTCAGGGCGTCCAGGACCTCGGATTCGAGGTTCCAGCAATGCCAGTAGAGCTGGATCGGCAGCGTGTAATGCGGCGCCACATTGACGAGCTGCCCTTGGTCGATCAGGCCCTGAGCCAGCAGGCGGGGCACCACGCTGACGCCCCAGCCCGCCAGCACGGCTCTTACCATGCCTTCCGACGAGGGCACAAACAGCTGGTTCAAGGTCACGCGCTTGAGCCCGAAGGCCTTGCCCACAAACTCGACCGGCAATTCATCCTTGCGGTTGAAGGCGATGAAAGGCAGCTCGCGGAAGTTGTATTGCGTCAGCGCGGGCGCGGCTTGGCCGATGCCGTCGCGCTGGCCCAGGCGGCTGTGAGCAAAAGCGGGCGCAGCCACCGCGATGTACTGCATCGCGCCCAGCGGCTCCACCTTGCAGCCGCGCAGCGCCTGCTTGAGCGTGGTCACGCAGCCCAGCACCTGGCCTTCGCGCAGCCACTCATGGGTGAAGTTCTGGTCGTCGTGGATGATCTCCATGGGCAGGCCCTGCTGCACCAGCTCGGTCAGCGCCGGCAAGGCCCAGGTGGCGATGCTGTCGGCGTTGATGGCGATGGAAATGCGCTCTTCCTCGCGCGCGCCTCCCAGCGAGCTTGGTGCAAGCTCCTTGAGGTCGCGCTCCAGGTCGGCGCGCAGGAGCCGCAGCATCTTGGTGTGTTTGAGCAGGAGCTGGCCGGCCGAGGTGGGCTTGAGCGGCCGGCTGCGCACGATCAGCACGGTGCCGACCTGCGCCTCCAGGGCCCGCAGCCGCTGCGACACCGCCGACTGGGTGATGGACAGGCGCTGGGCCGCGCGCTCAAAACCGCCCTCTTCCACGATGGCCGCAAGGCACTCAAGTGCATCAGGATCAAAAGTACTCATCCCGCATCCCCTCTCTATATCTGGTTGCTTTACCGGTTGTGCCAGTTGTGCCGGCCGCCGGTGCCTTTTAGTCTTAGCTTTATTAGCTACTCTGATGTTTTCACTGAGAGTTTAATTTTTCTTTTAATTGAAAGCAACATCCCCCACACTTGGATGTTGCAAAGGGGTTCGTGATGAAAGTTGTAGTTTTGGGGGCCGGCATCATTGGCGTGAGCACCGCCTGGCACCTGCTGGAGCGCGGCCATGAGGTCACGGTGGTGGACCGCCAGCCCGACGCGGCGCTGGAGACCAGCTTCGGCAACGCGGCGCAGATCTCCGTCAGCTACTGCGAGCCCTGGGCCAACAAGGACGCACCGCTGAAGGCGCTGAAATGGATGTTCCGGGACGACGCGCCGCTGCTGTTCCGCCCGCAGCTGCCTTTCGGCGAGGGCTGGCAGCAATGGCGCTGGGGCCTGCAATTCCTGGCCCAATGCAACGACGCCGCCTTTGAGCGCAATGTGCAGCAGCTGGTGGCGCTGGGCGCCTACAGCCATGCGGCGCTCAAGGAGGTCGTGGCCGCCACCGGGATCGAATACAACCGGCTGGAACGCGGGATCGCGCACTACTACACCGACCAGAAAACCTTTGACACGGCCGGCGAAGCCGCGGCCCTGATGCGCAAGTACGGCGTGGCGCGCCGCGTGGTCAGCACGGCCGAGCTGCTGGCCATAGAGCCGGCCTTCAAGTCCTTTGCCCACCGCATCGTGGGCGGCACCTACACCGCCAGCGACGAAAGCGGCGACGCCCGCGTCTTCACCCAGGCGCTGGCACAGCGCTGCGCCGCCCGCGGCGCGCGTTTCCTCTACGGCCACGACATTGCGCGCCTGGAAAAAGCCGGCGGCGCCATCGAGTCCGTTGCCGTGCGCCCGCGCACCCCACGCGGCGACAACGAAGCGCTGGTCCGGCTCAAGGCCGACGAAATCGTCGTGGCCTGCGGTTCGCATACGGCGCCGCTGCTGCGCACCGTGGGCGTGGACCTGCCCATCTATCCGGGCAAGGGCTACAGCGCCACCTTCAAGCTGCTCAAACCGGAACTCGCGCCTTTTGTCAGCACCATCGACGACGAAGTCAAATGCGCCATGAGCCGGCTCGGCGGCCACCTGCGCGTGGCCGGCACCATCGAAGTCGGCGGCTACGACCTCTCGCTGGACACGCCGCTGGCCAAGGCCCGCTGCAAGATGCTGGCCGACCGCATCGAGGAAGTGCTGCCGGGCGTGTGCGACACACGGCTTGAAGAGCAGGGCGGCACGCCGAACTTCTGGACCGGCCTGCGCCCCGCCACCCCCACCAACATCCCCTACATCGGCAAGACCCGGGTCGGCCGCCTCTGGGTCAACGCCGGCCACGGCACGCTGGGCTGGACGCACGGCGCGGGCTCGGGCAAGGCGATGGCGGAGCTGATCAGCGGCGAGGTGCCGGCCATGAACTTCGGCTTTTACGGGCAGGACCACACGGGTGGCCGCCTGCAGGCCACAGCCGCCTGATCACAACTCCACCGCTATGCCGCGTGCTGCGCCAGCGTGCGCTCGGCATGCTCGCGCAGCGCCACGCGCAATTCGGCGGGCTCCTGGATGTCGAAGGAAAAAGACAGGCACATCAGCTGCCGCGCGAACCAGCCGAGGTGGTCGGTCTGGCTGTGGAGCAGCACCCCCTCCTCGCTGGGCTGGAACACGCCCACGCTGTCGGGCAGTTCCATTTGCGCGGTCTCCAGGTCGGTGTGCAGCAGCAGCCGCACGGTATTGCTGCGCGGCATGGTGGCCAGGCCCAGCGCCAGGTGCTGCACCGCGTCGAAGTCGGCCGGCGGCGTGAACACCACATTCAGGGCGCGCACCTCGCGCACCCGGTCCAGCCGGAATGAGCGCAACGCCCCGCGCAAATGGCACCATCCTGCCGCATACCAGCGGCCTTTGCGAAACACCAGGCCGTAGGCGTCGAACTCACGCTCGGTGACTTCACCCTCGGCCGACTGGTAAGCCATATGCACGCGCTGCCAGCCGTGCGCGGCGGCGCTCAGCGCCAGCAAGGCGGTGTTGTCGCCGGGCGCGTCGGCGCGGCGCAAATCCAGCGTCACGGTTTCACCCAGCCCGCGTATGCGGTTCTTCAGGTTGTGCGGCATCACGCGTTCGAGCTTGGCCTGGGCACTCTGCGCGGCGGGCGCGGCTTCGGCCAGCCCCAGGCTGCGCGCCGCCAGCAGGCCCAGGGACAGCGCCAGGGCTTCGTCGTCGGTGAACATCATGGGCGGCAGCTTGAAGCCGGCTATCAGGCTGTAGCAGCCGTAGCGGCCGCGCTCGGCCACGACCGGGATGCCCAGGTCTTCCAGCTTGGCGATGTAGCGGCGCAGCGTGCGGCCGTCCACCTCCAGCCGGCGCGCAAGCTCGGCACCGCTCATGCGCCCGTGCGACTGCAGCAGCTCCAGCACGGTCAACACGCGGGTGGTCGGGGAATACATGGCGAAAAGTCTAGCGCCGAAATAGGGCCGGAAGCGCCCTATTACATTCATAGACTGGGTTTTTCCACAGGTATCACCACCCTACTAGGCGCCACAAGCGCTTTTCGACCATGGCCACCACCACCTTGCCCCATCCCCTGGAGCCGTCCCAGCTGAACGACGGCCGGCATGACTTCAACTTCATCGCGGGGCGCTGGCTGGTCGGCAACAAGCGGCTCAGGCGCTACCTCGCGGGCTGCACCGACTGGGAGCGTTTCGAGGCCGTACAGGACGGCGCGCTGTTGCTGGGCGGCCTGGGCAATATGAACGACCTGATCGCCGGCGGCAACCGCAGCCTGGGCATGGCGCTGCGCTTCTTCAGCCCGCAGACCCGGCTCTGGAGCATCTACTGGGTGAGCCACAGCGACGGCCTGGTGCAGCCGCCGATGGTGGGTGCTTTCGCCGACGGCACAGGCCGCTTCGAGGGCGAGGGCAGCCATGAAGGCAGGCCGGTGCGGGTGCGCACGACCTGGTCAGGCATCTCGCCCCTGCGCGCCCGCTGGGAACAGGCCTTTTCCGAAGACGGCGGCCGCCACTGGGAAACCAACTGGGTGATGGAGCTGGCGCGCCCGGCTTACTCCGCACTCCGCTGAAAAGGAGGTCGCCATGGAGCACTTCTCCCACCTCTGGCTGTTTTTCCTGATGGTGCTGGGCATCATCATCCTGCCCGGCATGGACATGGCCTTTGTGATGGCCAGCTCGCTGACCGGCGGACGCCGCGCCGGCCTGTTCGCGGTCGGCGGCATTGTGGCCGGTGGGGCCTGCCACGTGGTGGCCGGCGCGCTGGGGCTGGGCATTGTGTTGAAGCTGGTGCCGGGCATGGTCAATGTGATGCTGGTCGCCGGCAGCCTTTACATCGCCTGGATAGGCTGGTCGCTGATGCGCAGCACCTCCGTGTTCGGCGCCTTGCCGGATATCGAGCCGCCCTCCCCGTGGCGCACCTTCCGGCAGGCAGCGGCCACCTGCCTGCTCAACCCCAAGGCCTATCTGTTCATGCTGGCGATTTTTCCGCAGTTCCTGCGGCAGGAATACGGTTCGCTGTGGATACAGGCCGTGGCGCTGGGCCTCATCATCGCGCTGACCCAGGCCGGCGTCTATGGCTCGCTGGCGCTGGCCGCCGGCGGCGCGCGCCAGTGGCTGGCCGACCGGCCGGGCGCCAGCGTGCTGACGGCGCGGGTGGTGGGCGCCGTGCTGGTCGTGTGCGCAGGCTTCACGGCCTGGCAGGGCTGGCGGCAGTTTTAGGCCGTGACTAGGGCTGCCCGAGGCCGCTGTCGGGCCAGGGCGGACCCTTCAATTCCACGGTATTGCCTTCGGGGTCGCTGAGGTAGATCGACGGGCCTTCGCCCTCGGCGCCGTAGCGCGACTCCACCTCGCCGGCCTCCACGCCATGGGCCGCCAGATGGCGGCGAATCACGTCCGCATCAAAGGGCTCCACCCGAAAGCAGACATGGTCGACGTTGCGGCCCTCCTTGCCCGGCGGCGCCCCGCCGGCCCGGCCCAGGGGGCCGTCCACCGGCACCAGGTCCACCAGCGAGCGGCCCGCGCGCAGCTGCACCAGGCCGATGGCGTCCTGCCGGCGTTCCAGGCTGCAGCCCAGCACCTGCTGGTAAAAGCGCAGCATGCCCATCAGGTCCCTGACCCGCAGGACAACGTGGTCGATATCGCGAATACGGATCATGGCAAAAGCGCTCCGGTGAATGGGGTGCCGCATTCTGTCATGCGAACGCCGGCCCCGCTCATGCAAGGGCGCGCGGCTGCCGCTACCATGGCCGCCATGGATTCCAAGCCCCAATTCCTTTTTCTGACCACCTCCACGCGCGAAACCGGCGCGCTGGGCAACACCGAATGGCTGGCGCGGCAGGCCGCCGCCACCTTGCCGGCCGGCACGCCCCAGGCCTGGCACCATCTGCCCGCCATGCGGATGCCGCTGTTTGTGGACCAGCGCCACACCACCGGCCAGTACCCCATGCCCGAAGGCGACATGAAGACCCTGCTGGACGCGACCCTCGCCGCCACCGACATCGTGTTCGTCGCCCCGGTCTATTGGTACAGCATCCCGGCGCCGCTCAAAATTTACCTGGACCACTGGAGCGCCTGGATGCGCGTGCCCGGCCTGCCCTTCAAGGAAGAGATGGCGAAAAAGACGCTGTGGCTGATCACCACCAGCGGCGACCGCGCCAAGGCGCAGCCCATGGTCGATTCGATCCGCCTGTGTGCGCAATTCATGGCCATGAAGTACGGCGGCGAACTGTGGGGCAAGGGCGGGCCGCCCGACGCCGTCAAGGCCGACACGGCAGCCGTCGCGCAGGCCGCCGGTTTCCTGAAGGCCTGACGCCACTTACCGCATCGATGCGGTAAGTGGCTTTTTCCTACAGGGCCTGGTTTGCCGAGCTGACAGCCTCTGATGGGTGTCCAGCGCACAGTCGGTGCATGAACTCCTCCCAACGCGGCAACCCCAATCCGGGCACGCCCGGCGATCCTCCCGCCGGCAAAGGCATGCCGGCCAAAGAACCGCGCGCCCAGCGCTCGCGGCCCGGCGAGCAGGACACCCTGAAAGACGGCGCCGTCGAGGCCAGCCTGGAGCTGCCGCATGACCGCGACCAGGCCGTCGACATGACCGACGGCAAGCCCAATCCCGCCATCGAGCAAGCCGGGCGCGATGTGCGGCAAGGCTTGAGGGACACCAGCAAGGCCCCCGAGATGGACCGGGCCTATAAAAAGCTCGGCTCCTGAAGCACAGCCCGCCGCCAGCGCCTCAAACCACCTCCCGCATCAACTTTCATTGCGCGGGCTCGCCTCGCGAAGCGCAAGCCTGGACGGCCCCTGCAAGCCGCCGCAGGGTTGGGGCTGATTGGAAATGATCAAAAATTTCGCTATGATGAATTTGTTTGTAAATTTATATACATCGAGTTCTTCACCCCACCCCGATGGCGACCTTCCCCGGCAACCCTTCGATGGCACAGCGCATTGCGCGTTTGCTGCCCACGCTGACGCGCTCCCACCGGCAGATGGCCGACTATGTGCTGGCCCACCCTTTGCAGGCGGCTACCATGCCCATCGACGAGCTGGCCGCCACGCTGGGGGTGTCGGTGGCCACCGCCAACCGCTTCGCCCGGGCGCTGGAATTTGAGGGCTACCCGCAGTTCCGCGCCGCGCTGGTGCTGGGCTTCGAAACCACGCTGGCCCCGGTCGAAAAGCTGCGCAACAAGCTGGAGCACTCCGCCACGGTGGCCGATGTGTTTGCGTCCGCCTTGTCGCAAACCCAGCGCAACATCGAGCTGACGCGGCAATCGCTGGACGCCCAGAGCTGCGAGCAGGCGGTGGCGGCCATCCTGAAAGCGCGGCGCATCTACATTGCCGGCTTCGGCAGCAGCAGCTGGCTGGGCGGCCTGCTGCAGCGCTCGCTCGACCCTTATTGCGACAACGTCCAGTTGCTGGCCAGCGTGGAGAGCTCCGCCTACGGCGCACGCCTGCTGGCGCGCCTCAAGCCCGAAGACCTGCTGATCGCCATCGCCTACCCGCGCTATTTCAGCGACACAATCCTGCTGGCCCGCCGCGCCCACACCGCCGGCGTGCCAGTGCTGGCGCTGACCGACCGGGTGACATCGCCCCTGGCACCGCTGGCCAGCGTCGCCCTCTATGCCCATACCGAAAGCCAGTACTTCGCGAACTCCGAAGCCACCGTGCTGGCCCTGATCGAAGCCCTGTGCAGCGCAGTCGCCCACAGCGCCAAGGATTCGCTCAAGGCAGCCACCCAACTGGCCGAGTCGGTGCTGCCCTGGCTGCACGGCAACCACGCCGGCCGGCTGCGCGCCGATGCCGACAGCGCGGCCCCCACCGCCCGCAAAACCCGCACTCCCGCCAAATCTCCAAAGGTCCCCAAGTGACACGGCCCCAGCCCCTTCCCCTCATCGCCATCCACGGCGGCGCCGGCACCATGAGCCGAAGCCACATCAGCCCGGAACAAAACGCGGCCTACCACGCCGCCCTGCAAGGCATCCTGCGGCCCGCGCAGCAACTGCTGGCCGATGGCGGCAGCGCGCTCGATGCCGTCAGCCTGGCGGTGGAGCTGCTCGAGGACTGCCCGCTCTTCAACGCCGGGCACGGCGCCGTCTTCACCCATGACGAAACCCATGAGCTCGACGCGGCCGTGATGGACGGCGCCACCCTGCGCGCAGGCGCGGTGGCCTGCGTGAACCGCGTGCGCCGCCCCGTGCGCGCGGCGCGTGCCGTGATGGAACATAGCGCGCACGTGCTGCTGGTAGGCGCGGGCGCCGAGGCCTTCGCCAAAGAGCAAGGTCTGGAACTGGTCTCGCCCGATTACTTTTCAACCGACGCCCGCCGCGAGCAACTGCGGCGCGCGCTCGCCACCGACGCGGCCGTGCTGGACCACGACGGCGCGGCCCTGGTGTTCCGCACCCCCGCTGCCGGCGCCGCGCCGCTGGACGAAGGCAAAAAATTCGGCACCGTGGGCGCCGTCGCCCTGGATGCGCAAGGCAACCTGGCCGCCGCCACCTCCACCGGCGGCATGACCAACAAGCGCGCCGGGCGGGTGGGTGATTCCCCGCTGATAGGCGCCGGCACTTATGCCGACAACCGCACGGCCGCCATTTCCTGCACCGGTTCGGGCGAAATGTTCATACGCACCGCGGCCGCCTACGACATCTGCGCCCGCATGGCCTACGCCGGCATGCCGCTGGACGCGGCCGCCCGCGAAGTGGTCATGAAAGTGCTGCCCAGCATCGACGGACGCGGCGGCCTGATCGCCGTCGATGCGCAAGGCAATTTGAGCCTGCCCTTCAACACCGAAGGCATGTACCGCGGCTGGGCCCGCGTGGGCCAAGCGCCGGTGAGCGCCATCTACGCCGATGAGATCGACGGGTTCACCGCATGAGCGCCGTGCCTGGACTCTCTGATGGAGCGGCACGCACCGGTGCAGCAACCCGCCAGCGCGTGATCGAGGTCAGCGACCTCAGCGTGAGCTTTGCCAGCGAGCAGCGCACCGTGCACGCGGTGCGCCAGCTCAGTTTTCACGTCGATGCTGGCGAGACGCTCGCCATCGTGGGCGAATCGGGCTCCGGCAAATCGGTGTCCTCGCTGGCCCTGATGCGCCTGGTCGAGCAAGGCGGCGGCCGCCTGGGCAGCGGCAGCATGTGGCTGACGCGGCGCAACGGCGAGCGCCTGGACCTGGCGCGCGCATCGCAGTCGCAGATGCGCAGCCTGCGCGGGGCCGACCTGGCCATGGTGTTCCAGGAGCCCATGACCTCGCTCAACCCGGTGTTCACCGTGGGCGAGCAGATCGCCGAATCGATACGCCTGCACCAGGGGCTGTCGCGCCAGGCGGCGCTGGCCGAGGCGCTGCGCATGCTCGACCTGGTGCGCATCCCGGAAGCGAAGAACGTGCTCGGGCGCCATCCGCACCAGCTGTCGGGCGGCATGCGCCAGCGTGTGGTGATCGCGATGGCGCTGGCCTGCAAACCCACACTGCTGATCGCCGACGAGCCCACCACGGCACTCGACGTCACCATCCAGGCGCAGATCCTCGCCCTGATCCAGCAGCTGCAGCGCGAACTGGCCATGGCGGTGATATTCATCACCCACGACATGGGCGTGGTCGCCGAGATCGCCGACCGCGTGCTCGTGATGTACCGCGGCGACAAGGTGGAGGAAGGCGACTGCGCCAGCCTGTTCGCCAGGCCACAGCAGCCCTACACCCAGGCGCTGCTCGCGGCGGTGCCCCGGCTGGGCGCGATGCACGGGCAGGACCTGCCGGCGCGCTTCGCGGTGCCGGGCGCGCCGCAGCCCGAAGGCGGCGAAGGCGGCGCCACGGACACCGTGCGCCACGACCTGCCGCCGGTGCTCAAGGTACAGGACCTGGTCACGCGCTTCCCGCTGGCCGGCGGCCTGTTCGGGCGCGTGCGCAGGCAGGTGCATGCGGTGGAACAGCTGAGCTTCGAGCTCAAGGCCGGCGAAACCCTGTCGCTGGTGGGCGAATCCGGTTGCGGAAAATCCACCACCGGCCGCTCGCTGGCACGGCTGCTGGAGTTCAGCGGCGGGCAGGTGCAGGTCGCGGGCCGCGACATCTCTTCGCTCAAGGGCCGGGCCCTGCAGGCGCTGCGCCGCGACATCCAGTTCGTGTTCCAGGATCCCTTCGCCTCGCTCGACCCACGGCTGACCATCGGCTATTCGGTCATGGAGCCCATGCTGATCCACAAGCTGGCGTCGCCCAAGGAGGCGCAGGAACGCGTGCGCTGGCTGCTGGGCAAGGTCGGCTTGCCGGCCGACGCGGCCCATCGCTACCCGCATGAGTTTTCCGGCGGGCAGCGCCAGCGCGTGGCGATCGCGCGGGCGCTGGCGCTCAACCCCAAGGTGGTGATCGCCGACGAGGCGGTATCGGCGCTGGACGTGTCCATACGCGCGCAGATCATCAACCTGATGCTGGACCTGCAGCAGGAGTTCGGTGTCGCCTTCCTCTTCATCTCGCACGACATGGCGGTGGTGGAGCGCATCAGCCACCGCGTGGCCGTGATGTACCTGGGCCAGATCGTGGAAATCGGCCCGCGCCGGGCCGTGTTTGAAAACCCGCAGCACGCCTACACCAAGCGCCTGCTGGCGGCCGTGCCCGTGGCCGACCCGGCCCGCCGCAGCGCCGTGCGCGAGCTCATGGCCGACGAAATTCCCAGCCCCATACGCGCGCTGGGCGACCCGCCGCAGGTGGCGCCGCTGCATGAAGTGGCGACTGGGCATTTCGTGGCGCGGCATTCGGTGGGAGGTCCCTATTGAGCCCATTCGCCGCAGCCGCCTCTTCCATCTCTTCCATTTTTCCTTCGTCTTTGCCTAGTCCTCGTTTTCCTTCAAGGAGTTTTTTCATGAACAAGCGTCTTTCCACCCTCACCGCCGCGCTGGCCGGCCTGATCGGCCTGGCAGGCCTTGCCGCGCCGGCCCATGCCGCCAAGGACGTGGTCGTGGCCGTGCAGTCCAACTTCACGAGCACCGACCCGTATGACGCCAACGACACGCTGTCGCAAGCCGTGGCCAAGTCCTTCTACCAGGGCCTCTACGGTTTCGACAAGGACCTGAAGATGGTGCCGGTATTGGCCGAGAGCCACACCGTGAGCAAGGACGGACTGGTCTACACCTTCAAGCTCAAATCCGGCATCAAGTTCCATGACGGCACGCCCTTCAACGCCGAAGCGGTGAAGGTCAATTTCGACCGCGTCACCAACCCCGACAACAAGCTCAAGCGCTACAACCTCTACAAGAACATCGCCAAGACCGAGGCGGTGGACGCCACCACCGTGCGCGTGACGCTCAAGGAACCTTTCTCGCCCTTCATCAACACGCTGGCCCATCCCTCTGGCGTGATGATTTCGCCCGCGGCGCTGGCCAAGTACGGCAACAAGGGCATCGCGCAAAACCCCGTGGGCACCGGCCCCTTCAAGTTCGTCGAGTGGAAGGCCACCGACTACCTCAAGGTCGCCAAGTGGGAAGGCTACTGGAAGAAGGGCTACCCCAAGGTGGACAGCATCACCTGGCGCCCCGTGGTGGACAACAACACGCGCGCGGCCATGATGCAGACCAACGAGGCCCACTTCGCCTTCCCGATGCCACCTGAGACGGTGGAGAGCCTGTCGAAGAAGCCCAGCCTGGAAGTGACGAGCGCGCCCTCCATCATCCATCGCTACCTGTCGATGAACACGCTGCAAAAGCCCTTCGACAACCCCAAGGTGCGTGAAGCCATCAACTATGCGATCAACAAGGACGCGCTGGTCAAGGTGGCGTTCTCGGGCTACGCGGTTCCCGCCGAAGGCGTGGTGCCCCATGGCGTGGAATACGCCGCCAAGCTGGGCCCCTGGCCCTACAACCCGGCCAAGGCGCGCGAGCTGCTGAAGGAAGCCGGCTACCCCAACGGTTTTGAAAGCACCTTGTGGTCGGCCTACAACTACACCACCGCGCAGAAGGTGATCCAGTTCGTGCAGCAGCAGCTGGCCCAGGTCGGCGTCAAGGTGCAGGTGCAGGCCCTGGAAGCCGGCCAGCGCGTCGAGCGCGTCGAAAGCGCGCAGGACCCCGCAACCGCGCCGGTGCGCATGTACTACGTGGGCTGGTCGTCATCCACCGGTGAGGCCGACTGGGCGCTGCGCCCGCTGCTGGCCTCCGAGTCCCTGCCGCCCAAGATGTTCAACACCGCCTACTACAAGAACCCTGAAGTGGACGCCGACATCGCCAAGGCGCTGGTCACCACCAACGCCGCTGAAAAAGCCAAGCTCTACACCGACGCCCAGCAGCGCATCTGGAAGGACGCCCCCTGGGCCTTCCTGGTGACCGAAAGGCTGCTCTCGGTGCGCGCGCGCAACCTGGCCGGCTTCTACGTGATCCCGGACGGCAGCTTCAACTTCGAAGAAGTGGAACTCAAGTAAGCCGGGCTGCAACAGTCCTTTGAAGAAACCGGTTCCCGCATGACCTCCTACCTTCTCAAGCGCCTGCTGGGCCTGCTGCCGACGCTGCTGATCGTGGCCGTGCTGGTGTTCCTGTTCGTGCACCTGCTGCCCGGCGACCCGGCGCGCCTGGCCGCCGGGCCCGACGCGGGCCCCGAAACCGTGGAGCTGGTGCGCCGCGACCTGGGGCTGGACCTGCCCATGCCGCAGCAGTTCGTGCGCTTTTTCAGCCACGCGCTGCAAGGCGACTTCGGCCTGTCCATACGCACCAAGCGGCCCGTGGCCACCGAGATCGCGGAGCGTTTCGCCCCCACCTTCTGGCTCACGGTCGCGGCCATGGGCTGGTCCGTACTGCTGGGGCTGGTGCTGGGCATGGTGTCGGCCGTGTGGCGCAACCGCTGGCCCGACCGGCTGGGCATGTCGCTGGCGGTATCAGGCATTTCCTTTCCCTCGTTCGCGCTGGGCATGCTGCTCATGCAGTTCTTCTCGGTGCAGCTGGGCTGGCTGCCCACCGTCGGGGCCGACTCGTGGCGGCACTACATCCTGCCCTCGCTCACGCTGGGCGCGGGCGTGGCGGCGGTGATGGCGCGCTTCACGCGCAGCTCCTTCATCGACATCCTCAAGGAAGACTATGTGCGCACGGCGCGCGCCAAGGGCCTCACCGAAACCGTGGTGGTGGTCAAGCACGCGCTGCGCAACGCGCTGATCCCGGTGGTCACCATGATGGGCCTGCAGTTCGGCTTCCTGCTGGGCGGCTCCATCGTCGTGGAGGTCGTCTTCAACTGGCCCGGCATGGGCCGGCTGCTGGTCGACGCGGTGGAGATGCGGGACTATCCCGTGATCCAGGCGCTGGTCCTGCTGTTCTCGCTCGAATTCATCCTGATCAACCTGGTGGTGGACCTGCTCTACGCCATCATCAACCCGACCATCCGCTTCAAGTGACCACCACCACCGACACCCCAAGCGCCGCCCCTGTGGGTGAAGTGCCGCCCGCCGAAGGCGCGCTCGCCGTGCGCACGCCCGCCGCCGAGTTCTGGCGCAAATTCAAGAAGCAGCGCGTGGCCCTCGTCGCCGGCGGCTTTGTGCTGCTGCTGGTGCTGGTGGCGGTGTTCGCACCCTGGCTGGCCCCTTTTGACGCGGAGAACTTCTTCGACTACGACGCGCTGAACGCGCCGCCCTCGGCCAAGCACTGGTTCGGCGTGGACGCGCTGGGGCGCGACATCTTCAGCCGCATCCTGCTGGGCGCGCGTATCTCGCTGGCCGCGGGCCTGATCTCGGTGGCCGTGGGTGCCGTGGTCGGCACGGTGCTGGGCTTGCTGGCGGGCTACTACGAAGGCTGGTGGGACCGCATCGTCATGCGCATGTCCGACGTGCTGTTCGCCTTCCCCGGCATTTTGCTGGCCATCGGCATCGTCGCCATCCTGGGCAACGGCATGGTCAACGTGATCGTGGCCGTGGCCGTGTTCAGCGTGCCGGCCTTCGCGCGCCTGGTGCGCGGCAATGTGCTCTCGCTCAAGCACCAGACCTACATCGAGGCGGTGCGCTCCATAGGCGCGCCGGACTCGGTCATCATGCTGCGCCACCTGCTGCCGGGCACGGTGTCCTCGGTGGTGGTGTACCTGACCATGCGCATAGGCACCTCCATCATCACGGCGGCCAGCCTCTCCTTCCTGGGCCTGGGCGCGCAGCCGCCCACACCGGAGTGGGGCGCCATGCTCAACGAAGCGCGCGCCGACATGCTCAACGCGCCGCACATCGCGCTGTTTCCCAGCCTGGCCATCTTCCTGACCGTGCTGGCCTTCAACCTGCTGGGCGACGGCCTGCGCGATGCGCTGGATCCCAAGCTTGACCGCCAGTAAGCGGGGCCGGGATTGCTGACGCCGCGCCACCTGCTGCCCCATATCGGCAGCCTGCCGCAAGGGCCCCGCAATGCCATCACCGACGTTGCCGGCGTGACGGTAGGCCACTGCACGCTGGACGCGAACGAGGTGCAAACCGGCGTGACGGTGGTGCGCCCCCATGGCGGCGACCCGTTCCGCGACCGGGTCCCTGCCGCGGCCGTGGTGCTCAACGGATTCGGCAAGAGCGTGGGCCTGCTGCAGGTCGAGGAGCTCGGCGTGCTGGAAACGCCGATCGCGCTCACCAATACTTTTTCAGTCGCCGCGGTGGCCACGGCGCAGATCCGGCAATGCATGGCCGCCAACCCCGAGACAGGACGCAGCCTGCCCACCGTCAACCCGCTGGTGTTTGAATGCAATGACGGTTTTCTCAACGACATTCAGCGCATGGCCGTCACCGGGCAGCACTACCTGCAGGCCTGCGAGCAGTCCGGCGTGGAGGTGGAGGAAGGCTCGGTAGGCGCGGGACGCGGCATGTCGAGCTTCGGGCTCAAGGGCGGCGTGGGCACGGCCTCGCGCCGCGTGGCAATCGCCGGTGGCGGTGAGCTCACCATCGGCGCGCTGGTGCTGGCCAACTACGGCCAGCTGTCGCAGCTGGTCCTGGCCGGCCAGGCCCTGGGCGCCCGGCTGGCCGCGCGGCTCGGCGCCTCGCCGGCGCATCACGAAGCCGAGCCCGAAAAAGGTTCCATCATCCTGCTCATCGCCACCGACGCGCCGCTGGATGCGCGCCAGCTGCGCCGGCTGGCATTGCGCGCCGGCGCCGGCCTGGCCCGCACCGGCTCGGTGTTCGGCCACGGCAGCGGCGACATCGCGCTGGCGTTTTCCACGGCTTACACCCTGCCGCAGCAAGCCACCCGGCCGATGCCGGCCGTGGCCATGCTGCACGAGGGCCTGATCGACCCGCTGTTCCAGGCCGTGGCCGACAGCACCGAGCAGGCCATTCTCCACGCTCTCTGGCAGGCGCGCGCCGTGACCGGCCGCGACGGCCACCATCGCCCCGCGCTGGCTGAGTTGCTGCGCGACTGGCCCGCTCCTTCATCTTCATTTCCACCTTCAGCAGGTTCTCCATGAAAGTCCTGATCTCCACCGACATCGAAGGCGTCGCCGGCGTTTTCCACCACGAGCAGGTGCGCGCCGGCAATCCCGAGTACGAACGCGCCCGCCTGCTGATGACGCACGAGGCCAACGCCGCCATTGCCGGCGCCTTCGACGCGGGCGCCACCGAAGTGCTGGTCAATGATTCGCATGGGGGGTTTCGCAACATGCCCGCGGAGCTGCTCGATGCACGCGCCCAGGCCGTCATGGGCAAGCCGCGCTACCTGAGCATGATGGCCGGCGTCGACGAGGGTGTCGATGCCGTCTGCATGATCGGCTACCACTCGCGCGCCCAGGGCCGCGGCATCCTGGCGCACACCATCAACAGCTTTGCCTTTGCGCGTGTGTTTTTCAACGGCCTGGAGCTGGGCGAAGCCGGCATCTACGGCGCGCTGGCCGGCGAGTACGGCGTGCCGGTCGTGATGGCCAGCGGCGACGATGTGTTCATCGAGGAACACCGCCCGCTGTTTCCGCATGCCACCTTTGTGCAGACCAAGCGGGCCACCGGACAGACCAGCGGCATCAGCCTGTCGCCGTCGCAGGCCTGCGGCGCCATCCGTGCCGGCGTGGCCGCCGGGCTGGCGCAGCGCGCCTCGGCCCGGCCTTATGTGCTGGCCGGACCCATCGCCGTGCGCATCCAGACCCAGTCGCCGGCGCTGGCCGACCTGTTCTGCCAATGGCCGGCACTGCGGCGGCTGGAAGGCGATGAAATCGGCTTTGACGCGCCTTCGGTGGAAGCCGCGGTGCGCATGGTCAACAGCCTGTCGGCCATGTCGAGCATGCTGCGTTAAACGCCTGCTTGCGACCTAGGGCACACGCGGCGGGTGTTCGGGTGTTTGCCCTATCCCCCGCTCGCTCATCCAGCGCAGCAGGTCCAGCCACATCTGGCGCATCTCGGCATCGAGCGGCGTGCGTGTGGAGTTGGGCAGCTCGATGGTCACCACCGGCACGCCCTTGTGGATGCCGCCGTAGTTGCCCAGCGAGCCCGGGAAAATGCCGACCTGGTCCAGGTACAGCCGCCCCAGGCGCGACGGCGGGACCGAGGGCCCGTCGAAGTCGAGCACGCCGTAAGGCGCATGGATGCTGACGATGAGCTGGGGCTTGAAGCTCTGCATCTGCTCATGAAGGAAGCGCGACTCGGGTTCGGACAGCGGCTTGGGGCCGGGCCAGCGGCGCGGGTCCTTGCCGGTGCGTTTTTCCCAGTAGACCTTGGCGTCGCGCTCCCAGTTGGGCGTGGGGAAGTTGCGGTTCAGGTCCACGCCATGGGCATTCACGCGGCGCGGCGGGCTGGACAGTACGCCGTCGGGATTGAGTACAGGCACAAACCGCCAGTGCACCACCTGGGGCGCATCCTGCGGCGGCTGCGCGGCCAGCTTGATCCAGTGCAGGGCCACCGCGCCCGAGGACAGCTCGTCGCCGTGGATGGCGCCCACCACCAGCACGCGCAGGCTGGCGTTCTCCGGCTTGATGTCGCGCACCCAGAGCGCTTGCCCGTTGACCGAGCGCACGCCCGAAGGCTGCAGCTGCGCCGCTTCGCAGAGTTCGCGCTTGACGTTCGGCAGCCTGGCCGCGTAGTCTGCGCAGGGCGAATCGGCCCGAGCCCCGTTAGCTATGAAATAGGTAGCAAGCAGGCAAAAGGCAAAGCGGTGAAACGGCATGCCCGCGAGTTTAACCGGCGCGTTCGCGGACCTGATCGCCAGGCCGGCCTAAACCCTGGCACCGGTGGGCAGTGGCCGCATCAGTTAAATTAGCTGTCTATGCCAGCCCCCGCCATTCCTCGCCAAGCGAGCAGCCCCAGTTTTTCGCAGAAGGAGTTCCGGGCATCGCTGGCGATGTTCGCCACCGGGGTCACCATCGTCACCGCGCGCACGCCGGCCGGCGTGCTGGTGGGCCTGACCGCCAACTCCTTCAATTCCGTTTCGCTGCAGCCGCCACTGGTGCTCTGGAGCCTGTCGCAGGCGGCCGGCTCCATGGCAGCGCTCAGCACCGGCTCGCACTATGCGATCAACATCCTCGCGGCCGACCAGAAGGAACTGGCCGAACGTTTCGCCAGCGGGCGCACGGACCGCTGGGACGGCGTGGCCCACAGCGAGGGCGCCAGCGGCGCGCCGCTGCTGGACGGCGCGGCCGCGCACTTTGAATGCTTTAACCGCAGCCGCTATGAAGAAGGCGACCACGTGATCTTCGTGGGCGAGGTCGAGCGCTGCGGCCACCGCGCGGGTGCATCGCCGCTGCTGTTCCACGGCGGCAGGTTCTACACCGAACACCCGCTGTAAATAACGCGAAACGGCGGCAGCAGCGGCCGCCTTCGCGTCCCCGCCAGTTTTCCCAGGTCCTTCACGATGACACGCAAGACCCACCTCGACACCCTCGCCATGTCCCTGCTGCTGGGCTGCTGCCTGTTCTGGGGCCTGCAACAGGTGCTGATCAAGGCCACGATCAGCGAGATCCCGCCCATGTTCCAGGCCTCGCTGCGGCTGGCCGGCGCCACGGCACTGCTGTGGCTGTGGTGCCTGTGGCGCAGGATCCCGCTGTTCAGCCGTGACGGCTCGCTGAAAGCCGGCCTGCTGGCCGGCGCCCTGTTCGGCGCGGAGTTCGCCTGCATTTATGTGGGCCTGCAATACACCAGCGCGTCCCGCCTCACCGTGTTTTTGTACACCTCGCCCTTCTGGGTCGCGGCGCTGGTGCCGCTGTGGGTCAAGTCCGAAAGGCTGCGCGGCCTGCAGTGGCTGGGCCTGCTGTGCGCGTTTGCCGCCGTGGTGTTCGCGCTGCGCGAAGGTTTTACCGGCGGGCACGCCTCGACGGTGCGCGGCGACCTGCTGGCGCTGGCCGCCGGCATGCTGTGGGGCCTGACCACGGTGGTGATACGGGCGACGAAGCTGGTCAGCATCTCCGCCGAAAAGCTGCTGTTCTACCAGCTGGCCGTGAGCGCGGCGGTGTTCCCGGCCCTGTCGCTCTCCCTGGGCGAGCAATGGTCCTGGCAGTTCAGTCCCTTCGCCATCACTTCTTTGCTGCTGCAAACCGTGATAGGCGCGTTCGCGAGCTACCTGCTCTGGATGTGGATGCTGGGCCGCTACCCCGCGACGAAAATCTCGGTGTTTGTGTTTTTCACGCCGCTGTTCGCGCTGCTCTTCGGCGCGCTGTGGCTGAAAGAAAGCGTGACCCCCGGCCTGCTGGTGGCGCTGGCCACGGTGGCGGCCGGCATTGTGCTGGTCAACCGCAAGCCCGCCAGCGCATGAAAGGGTGTTAAGCCTATTGCGAGGCGGTGATGCCGCCGTCCAGGTACAGCACCTGCCCTGTGACAAAGCGCGATGCGGGCGCCGCGAAAAACACCGCCGCGCCGGCCACGTCCTGCGGGTCGGCCACGCGGCCCAGCGGAATGCGCTCCAGCACCTGCTTGCGTGTCTCGGGGTTCTCCAGCCAGTGGCGCGCCATCTCGGTCTGCACCACCGTGGGCGCGATGCCGTTGACGGTGATGCCGTGCGGCGCGAGCTCGCTCGCATGCTGGCGTATCAGCATGACCAGGCCGCCCTTGCTGCTGCTGTAGGCAGAGTAGCCCCGGCCGCGCAAACCCAGCTGCGCGCGCACCGAGAGCAAATGCACCTGCGCGCCCCCCCTGCCGCCGGCGATCTGTTGCTTCGCAGCGGCCTGCGCCAGGAACATCGCGGCCTTGAGATTGACCTGCAGCACCTCGTCAAAAGCCTCTTCGGTCACCTCGAGCAAGGCCTGCTCGCGCTGCATGCCGACGCAGTTCATCAGGATGTCGAGCCCGCCCCACTGGCCGGCCACCGCATCGACAGAGGCCTGCATCTGCGGCACCGAATGCGCATCCATGGCCAGGCCCATGGCCTCGTGCCCCGCCGCGCGCAATGCCGAGGCCACAGCCTGCGCCTTGGCTTCATCGCGGCCGGATACCGCGACACGCGCACCAGCCATGGCCAGGCCCCAGGCAATCGCCTCGCCGATGCCGCCGTAGCCGCCGGGCACGTAGGCGGTTTTGCCGCGCAGGTCGAACAGGCCGGAGAGCGCTTGCGTAAAGTCAATGGACGGTGTGATGCTCATGGATGCGAGTGTGGGCGCAAAACGGGCGAACGGCGAAAGGGCTTTCCCTCAGGCCCTAATCCATCAATAAGCCGCCATTAAGGTCGATGATCTCGCCGGTGATGAAACCCGACAGCGGCGAAGCCAGGAAGCGCACCACATGGGCAAACTCCTCGGGCTCGCAGAAGCGTCCGACCGGAATGTCTTTGAGCAGCTTTTGCCGCTGTTCCTCGTTGAGCTGCTCGGTGATCATGGGCGTCTTGACATAGGCCGGCGCGACAGCGTTGGCGGTAACGCCAAAGGGCGCGAGTTCGCGCGCCAGCGAAAAGGTCAGCGAGCTCATCGCACCCTTGGACACCGAATACGCCGTGCCCGCCGTCAGCCCGCCGGTCTTGGCCGCCAGCGAACTGGTGTTGATGATGCGGCCGAAACGCCGCGCCTTCATGGCCGGCACCACCTGCTGCGCGAGGTAGAACGCGCCATCCAGGTTGGCGCCCAGCACACGCCGCCATTCAGAAGATTCGGTGGCCTCGACCTTGTTGTTGGAAAGAATGCCGGCATTGTTGACCAGGATGTCGACCGGCCCGAAGGCCTTGACGATGAGTGCGTGGCCGTCGCTCACGGCCATGGGATCGCTGATGTCAAATGAGAACGGCTGGGCGCGTGAGCCCAGTTCATCCGCCAGCGCGCGGTTGCGCTCGGCGCTCACATCAACCATCGCGACCTTGCAGCCGTCCTCGAGCAGGGCTTTGACGACAGCCTGCCCCATGGTGCCCGCCGCGCCGGTGACCAGCGCGACCTTATCTTGAAGCGGTTTCATTCAAATAGCTTTCTGCGGTAATCAGTGATGAGGCGAGTCAAGCATCCAGCACACTTTTCTTGCCGAACAAGCCCCTGGAGCGGAAAGTCACCACGGCAATGAACAGCAAATACATGGACATCAAGGACCACTCCGACGCATAGGAGCCGGTCAGCCCGACCACCATGCCGACCATGAGCCCGGCGATCACCGCGCCCCACAAGGAACCCACGCCGCCCAGCACAATGATCAGGAAGGCCGGCACCACCGCATCGACGCCCACATGCGGGCGTATGCCCCAGATGGGCGCCATGACCACGCCCGCGATCGCCGCCAGCGCCACGCCCAGGCCGAACACGAAGAGGCGCAGGCGCGAAAGGTTGATGCCCAGGGCGCGCACCATTTCGCTGTCGTGCGCACCGGCCTTGATGATGGCGCCGTAGGGCGTCTTCTGCAAAAACACCCAGAGCAGCACAATCATGAGAATGGCAAAGCCGCTGGCGAAAAAGCGGTACTTCGAATACACCAGGTCGCCCATCAGGAAGGCGCCGGAGATCACCTCGGGCAGCATCAACTGCTTTTCAGACGAGCCCCAGACCACGCGTATGCCTTCCTCAATCACCAGTGCCGCACCGAAGGTCAGCAAGAGGCCGTAGAGCGGGTCGCGGCCGTAGGTGCGCCGCATGCACAGCTCCAGCAGCATGCCGAAGATGCCGACAAAAATCGGCGCGAAGACCAGGGCCACCCCGTAACGCGTCCCCAGCGGCAGGCTCATGTACCAGGCCTGCAGGCTGGGGAACATGCCCAGCTGCGGCGCAATCAGGAACAGCGCGAAGTACATGCCCAGCGCGAACAGCGAGCCGTGCGCGAGGTTGATGGTCTCCATCACCCCCACGATCAGCATGAAGCCCAGCGCGATCAACGCGAACAGCAGGCCCAGCGAGATGCCGTTGACGAGGTGCGGAATAAGCTGAAACAGAAAATCCATGTCGGTCTTTAAAGGTTGGAGGCGGTCGGTCAGGGCTCGTAGCTCGGTGTGGCGGCATAGGACTCGAGCTTGCATTGCTGCACGCTGTCCCTGTCTTCCACCTCGTCGGGTCTTAAACGACCGAGGATGCGGAAGATGTCGTCCGGCTGCTTGGGGTAGGAGTTGTAGGACGCCATGTAGATGTTCTGCTGCAGCTGGTGCGTCAGCGGGTTCATGTAGGCGTCTTCGTGCTGCATGCGCTGCGCCGCCGGGATGCGCAGGTTCTCGAGTTCGCGGATGACCTTCAGGTTGTTCGTGCTGCCGGCCCGCTCTATCGCGCGAAACAATTCATGCGTGGCCATGTAGCCGTTGTAGAACACATTGCCGGGTACCTTGATACGGTAGCCGGCGTTGGCCTTGCGGTAGCGCGCGACAAACTCCGCCACGCCCGGCAGCCCCAGGCCCCAGTACCAGGTGGTGCCAAAGATGCCGAACATGGCCTCACGGCCCAGGCCGTACACATCCGGCCAGTCGGCCTGGTTGTTGATCCAGCCGAAGCTGCGGTCCAGGCCGGCGCTGCGCACCTGGTCGCGCAGGTATTTGAGGTCTTCGCCGCCCACGGCCGTGGCGATGACACCGGGCTTGAGCTTCTGGATCTTTTGCAGCTGGGCTGAAAAATCCCGCGTGTTCTGCGGCACCAGCAACTCTTCCACGATCCGGCCGCCGTTGCTTTCGACAATGCTGCGAATGCCTTTGGCCGTGTTGTGACCCCACAGGTAGTCGCTGGTCAGCAGCAGCCAGTTGCGGCCGAAACCGGTCATGGTGCCCTTGACCACCGAGGTCGAAAAGTTGGTGCCGTTGCCGTCCCAGACGAATTTGGTGCGGTGGCAGTCCTTGCCGGCTTCGGTGGGCGAGCTGGAGTTGGTGTTGAAGTAGATGCAGCCGGCCTTTTGCGCGACCTGCGAAATCGCATTGGCGGCGCCCGAATGCACACCGCCCAGCATGAAGGCAACCTCGCCTTCGCCAAGCATGCGCTGCGCGACAGCCGAAGCCTTGGCCGCGTCACCGCCGGTGTCGGCATGCACGGTCTCCAGCCGCCGGCCCAGCACGCCGCCGCGCTCATTGGCCTCCTGGATGGCCATCACAATCCCGCGCCGCTCGTCCTGCCCGCTGGCCGCGTACTGGCCGGTGTCGTCGGTGGTCAGGCCTATCAGCAAAGGCTTTTTGCTTTTGGCCTGCGCCCAGGCGTGGTGCAGCGTCCAGGGGCCGAAGAAGCCCATGGCGGCGGCACCAGCGCCGCGTATCAGTTGCCGCCGCCCGCGGCTGGGCCGCGCGCCGGCGGCCGTGCAATCGGAGTCCATGAAGGGCCTGCCGGGATCAGACTTCGTAGCTGGGTGTCGCGTCGTAGCTCTCGAGCTTGCAGGCGCCCGCCGCGTCCTTGTCCATCACGTCCTTGGGGTCGGCCTGCGTGAGGATCTTGAAGATGTCGTCCTTCTCGGCCGGCTGGTCGTTGTAGCTGGCCATGTAAATCGTCTGCTGGCACTGGTGGGTGACCGGGTCCATCCAGGCGTCATAGTGCTGCAGGCGGTCGGCCGCGCTCATCTTGCGGCCTTCGAGTTTTTTGATGACCGCGATGTTGTTGGTGGTGCCGGCTTCCTCGACGCAGCGCAGCAGCTCGCGCGTGGCCATATAGCTGTTGTGGTACACATTGCCCGGCACGCGGATCGCCATGCCCGGGTACTGCTTCTGGTAGGCCGCGACGAACTCCTTCACGCCGGGCAGGTTCAGGCGCCAGTACCAGGTGGTGCCGAAAACGCCGAAGATCGCCTCGGGGCCCAGGCCGTAGACGTCGGGCCAGTCCTGCTGGTTGTTGATCCAGGCCATGGTCTGGTTCATCTTGAGTTGCACCACCTGCTGGCGCAGCGCCTTGATGTCGTCGCCGCCCACGGCCGTGGCCACCACGTTGGGCTTGAGCTGCTGCAGCTTGAGCAGGTAGGACGAGAAGTCACGGGTGTTCTGCGGCACCAGCAGTTCTTCCACGATCTTGCCGCCGTTGGCTTCCACGATGGCGCGCGTCGCCTTGGAAGTGGTGTGGCCCCATACATAGTCGTTGGTCAGCAGCACCCAGTTGCGCCCGCTCGCCTTGATGGCGTTCTTCACGATGGCATTGGAAAAATTGGTACCGTTGCCGTCCCAGACGAATTTGGTGCGGTGGCAGTCCTTGCCGGCCTCGGTCGGGCTGCTGGAGTTGGTGTTGAAAAATACCGTGCCGTATTTCTGCGCGACCTGCGAGATGGCGTTGGACACGCCCGAATGCACCGCCCCGATCAGGAAGGCCGCCTCGTTGCGCGTGATCATGCGCTCGGCCACGCGCGAGCCGGTGGCCGGCGTGGTTTCGGTGTCGATGTGGATGGCCTCTATGCGACGGCCCAGCACGCCGCCCTTGTCGTTGAACTCCTTGATCGCCATCATCGCGCCCAGGCGCTCCTCGCCACCCGAGGCCGCGTACAGGCCGGATGCGTCCATGGTCAGGCCAATGGTCAGCGGCTTCTTCTGCCCGGTCTGCGCCCAGGCGTGGTTGTGTTTCCAGGGGCCCATAAAGGGCGCCGCGCCGTACAGGCCCGCACCCACCAGCGCCAGGCTGGAATGCTTGAGCAGCGCGCGGCGCGAGGTGCTTGTGGCGCCGGCTTGGGTTTGAGGTGCTGCATCCTTGTTGTTGATCTCGCTCATGATTTGTCTCCTGCTTGTAAAAGGTTCGAGGTGTTCGAAGAGGTCGAACGGGCCGGCCTAACGGGGAACGATCTTGACGTCGTTGATTTTTTCCTGCGCTTCAAAAAGGGAGGCGATCAGCTTGTCGCCGAAGCCGGCGTTGCTGGCCTGGATCAGGCTCTGGTGCGTGGCCTCGCCCATGAAGCTGCTGACGGGCAGCATCTCGGCCAGGTGGGTGTAGTAGCGCAGGTCTTTCTGCGCATTGGCGATGCCGAACTTGAAACCGGTGACGTCGCCTTCCTTGAGCGTCTTGGTCGCCATCATCTGGAAGATGCCGCAGTTCACGCCGCCGGCCGAGATCACGTCATACAGCCGATTCAGGTCCAGCCCGCTTTTGGCCGCGACCGCGAAAGCTTCGGCAATCGAGGCCGCAAAACTCATGGCCATCATGTTGTTGACCAGCTTGAGCACATGGCCGTGGCCGGGCGGGCCGACATGGAAGATGTTTTCGCAAAAGGCCTTGAGCACCGGCTCCAGCGTTTTGAAGTCCGCAGGCTCGGCGCCCACCATGGTGTTGAGCCGGCCCTCCTCGGCCTCCTTGGGTGTGCGGGCCAGCGGCGCATCGACCAGCTTGATGCCCTTGGCTGCCAGGTCATTGCGGATACGGGTGCTGGAGGCCGGCTCGGCCGTGGAGGTGTCGACCACGATCAGGCCCTCGCGGCCGCTGCCCAGCAAGCCGTCCTTGCCGTAGACGATGTCTTCCACCTGGGGCGATCCCGTGACGCAGATGAACACGATGTCGCTGGCCTGCGCGCATCCGGCGTTGGTGGTGGCTTCCCTGGCGCCGGCGGCGATGAGGTCGGCCAGGTTGTCGCGGTTGCGGTTGACCTTGAAGGTCAGGGGAAAGCCTTTGGCCAGCAGGTTTTTGGCCATGCCGTGGCCCATCATGCCGATGCCGATAAATCCGATCCTGGGTGTCATCTCTGGTCTCCGTTGTGTTTCTTGTTTACTGGTTTGTTTCCTGTTGCCGTTCAGTTCACGGCCTCGGTGACGCCGGCTGAAGCGCCGGTTCGGCGGCCCGTCCTGGCCTGGTCCCACAGCGCGATCAGCCGCGCATAGCGCTCGGCAATGTCCCTGACGACCGCCACGTCGTCCATGGCGCCCGAGAACCAGCCGGCCGCGGCCTCGGCAAAAATCGAGCGCCCGACGGCGAAGCCGCGGCAGACGGCATGCGGCGCCGCGATGCGAAAGCTCTGGTCCAGTTTTTCTTCGCTGGCTTCCAGGCCCAGCACCAGCACGCCGCGGCAGTGCGGGTCGTGCCGCTGGATGACCGCAGAGATCTTTTCCCAGCCGGCCGCGCTGGCGGCGGGCGGCAGCTTCCACCAGTCGGGGAAGATGCCGGCCTGGTAAATCTGCGCCAGTGCCTGCGGCACCGTGTCTTCGTCGGCCGGCAGGTCCTTGGGCGGAATGACCTCGATGAGGAATTCGTGGAAGCTGTCCACACTGGCCCGCTGCAGCTCGGCCAGCTTTGCCAGCTGGCTTTCGCGCAGACCCGCCGTGTCATGCGGGTGGTAATACACCAGGCATTTGGCGACGTGTTCGCCAGGCCAGGTCCGCATCGCGGCGCCCAGGCCGGCGCCGGCTTCGAACTCCAGCGGGCGCGAGCCCGGCAGCTCGACAGGCCGGGCCACCCACCAGCCTTTGCCCGTGACCGTGGGCAACACGTCTTCGCCAAACCGTCCATCGACGATCACGCCCACACCGGCGCGCTGGCCGGCGCCACGGCGCGCGCCTTCGGCGATCAACGACTTGAACAGCGGAATGCGCTCCTTGCCCGCGCCGTGGCGGGCCGCCACCTCTTCCAGTTGCATGCGGTGGTCAAAGGCCAGGATGACCAGTTCCTCCCAGCGCCGTGTGCGTGTGCTGGCGCGGTGCAGGTGTTCGAGCCGCGCGTCTTCGCGCAGGCGGCGCGTGGCCGAGCCATGCACCAGGAAGAACTGCAGCTCCTCCCAGCTCGCCATGGCCGGCGCGCAGCCGTGGCGCGAAACCACCAGCGCGCCGCAGGCATTGGCATAGGCGCAGCAGCGCTCCAGCGGGTCGCCCGGTATCCAGCCGCGCAAAAATCCCGACATGAAGGCATCGCCCGCGCCCAACACGTTGTAAACGTCGACCGGAAAGCCCGGGCCCTGCAAACCTTTCTCGAGCGAATCGGGAATCGCGCCTTCGAACACCACGCAGCCCATGGGGCCGCGCTTGACGACCAGCGTGCCCGCCGTCAGTTCACGCAAGCGGCGCAGCGCGGTGAGTGTGTCGGTGCTGCCGCCGGCGATGTGGATTTCTTCTTCGGTGCCGACCACCAGGTCGCACTGGCCGATGACGGTTTGCAGGTGCGCGCTGACCTCGCCCGAGGGCACAAAGCGCTGCTCGCCCATGCCGGGACTGGTCAGGCCCCAGAGCACGGGCCGGTAGTCGATGTCGAGCACCACGCGTGTGCCGGCTGCTTTTGCCATCGCCATGGCGCGCGTGCAGCTTTCGTAAGTCAGTGGCTGCGACAGGTGCGTGCCGGAAATCAGCAGCGCCTTGGATGAAGCGATGAAAGCCTTGTCGAAGTCGCCGGGGCTGATCGCCATGTCTGCGCAGTTGTCGCGGTAAAAAACCAGAGGAAAGGTGTCCTTGTCCTGGATGCCGAGGAACACCAGTGCCGTGAGGCGCTTGGGGTCGGTGGCCACATGGCTGACATCCACACCCTCAGCCGCCAGGGTTTCGCGCACAAAGCGGCCGTTGTGCTCATCGCCCACACGCGTCAGCATGGCGGGCTTGAGGCCCAGGCGCGCCACGCCGACGGCGGTGTTGGCCGGCGAACCCCCCAGGTATTTGCTGAAGCTCTGCATGTCTTCCAGACGGCCGCCGATCTGCTCGCCATACAGATCGACGGCGGCACGGCCCACGCAGATCAGGTCCAGCGGGCGGTTCATGCGGCCCCCTTGCGCGCAGGCTTGGTGGTGGCTTTGCCGGCCGGCTTACCCTTGTTTTTGGCTGTGCCCTGCTCGGCCAGCTGGTGGCCAGTGCTGACCACCAGCGCCTGCGCCAGGCACAGCGGCGCAACCAGCGAGCGGAAGGGTTTGGACGAATCGTCGGCCAGCTCGAGGCAGACCCCGGCATGCGCCTTGAGCGGCGAGAGCGGGCCGTCGGTGATGGCGATCACCGAGGCGCCCAGCTTCGCCGCGACGGCCGCGGCCTCGATGACTTCGGGCGAGTAGTTGCGAAAGCTCGCCGCGATCAGCACGTCACCGGGCGCGATGGAACGCAGGCTTTCGCGCAGCATGCCGCCCGTGCCGTCGAGCAAGTGGGTGCGCAGCTCCAGCTGGCTCAGCGCGTAAGCCAGGTAACCTGCCACCGGGAAAGCGCGGCGCTGGGCCAGCACATGGATGCGTGGCGCCGAGGCCATCAGCTTGACGGCGGCTTTCAGGTCAGCCTGGGCGATGCTTTCTTCCAGGTGGCCGAGCTCGGCCACCGATTCGCCGACCAGCTGGTGCAGCACACCGGCCGGCGCGCGTTCGCCGTTCAGCTGTTTGCGGCGCATCTGGTCTATGCGTTCGCGGTAGCTGTCGGAGCGCTCCAGCAGGTGGCCGCGAAACACCTGCTGCATTTCGGAGAAGCCGCCGTAGCCCAGCGCGTTGGCGAAGCGGATCATGGCCGAAGGCTGCACCTCGGTGGCTTCGGCTACCGTGGCCACCGTGCCCAGGGCCAGTTCGTTGGGCTGCTCCAGCGCGAAGCGCGCGATGCGCTGCAGCTGCTTGGACATGTCCGGGTAAGTCCGGGCAATCAGCGCCTTGAGTTCTTCGTAATTGCTTGCAGAGTCCATGTGTGGTCGTCGCCTCGGAGGAAATGTGAGATGTGAAATGCAAGGAGCCGGGCCGGTTTGCATCGCATCAATTTAGAATAAATGTTCTTGCTTATTTAAATATTAGAACGTATATTCTGTTTTGTCCAGTTTTCTTTTCAGTACCTTTTACGTTCACCAGAAAAACCAAGAGACAAGATCCCACCATGCAACTCGCTCCCGGCCGCGCGCCGCTGATCCCCTTACCGATGCTCGCCACCCTGCTGGTGCTGCTGTCCACGCCGCTGTGGGTGGGCCGCGTCGGGCTCTACCAATACCTGGCCCTGGAAATCATGATCTGGGTGCTGTTCGCGCTGGGCTACAACCTGCTGCTGGGATTCACCGGCCTGCCTTCCTTTGGGCACGGCGCTTTTTTTGGCGCGGGCGCCTATGCCTTCGGCTTGCTGCAGCTCAGGGTGTGGCCCAACCTGTGGTTCGACCTGGCCGGTGCGGTGCTGGTCACGGCGGCGCTGGGCGCGCTGGTGGCGCTGTTCATCTCGCACCGGCGCGGCATTTATTACGCGCTGCTCACCATCGCCTTCGGCCAGGTGTTCTGGTTTGTCGCCAACAAGTGGCACACCGTCACCGGCGGAGAGGACGGGCTGCTCAACATCAAGCGCCTGCCGGCGGATTTCGGGTTTGTCTCCTTCAACCTTTCCGGCAACAACGCCCTCTTCTTCTTTTGCCTGGCGCTGTTCGCGGGGGTGCTGCTGGGGCTGTGGCGGCTGATCCATTCGCCGCTGGGCCGCATCTTCAGCGCCATCAAACAAAACGAAATGCGCGCGGCCTTTGTGGGCTACAACGTGTGGCTCTACAAATGGCTGGCCTTCACGATCTCCACCGCGGTGGCGGGCCTGGCCGGCGCGCTGTTCGCCATGGCGCAGCAGTCGGCCTACCCCAACGTCATGAGCCTGCACAACTCGGGCTTTGTCGTGATGATGGTGCTGATAGGCGGCGGCCTTGTGAGCTTCTGGGGGCCCATCATCGGCGCCACCTTTTTTATCCTCGCGCGCGACCTGCTGGGCGCCTACACCGAGACCTGGCTGCTCTGGTACGGCCTGGTGTTCATGGCCATGGTGCTGTTCAAGCCCGAAGGCATTGCCGGCGCCTGGCAGGCCTGGAAAGCCCGGCCGCGGCGCGTGGCCGCCGCGAAGACTGCAGCGGCAGGAGGTGCGCCGTGAAGCTCTTTGAGGCCTGCGGCCTGTCCAAACGCTTCGGCGCCCAGGTGGTGCTGCAAGACATCACGCTCAGCTTCAACGAGGGCGAGCTCAACGGCATCATGGGCCCCAACGGCGCGGGCAAGACCACCTGCTTCAACGTGCTGACCGGCCGCTACAAGCCCGACCGCGGCCGCGTGACTTTTGCCGGCGAAGACATCACCGGCCTGTCGCCGCGCGAGATCGCGCGCAAGGGCGTGTCGCGCTCCTTCCAGATCATGAACCTGTTCGACAGCTACACCGCGCTGGACAACGTTCTGGTGGCCACACCGCATGTGCGCAGGCAGGGCTTCAACCCCTGGCGCGACCTGGGCGCCGACAGCACGGCGCAGCAGCTGGCCGCCGCCATCCTCGAGCGCGTGGGCCTCAAGGGCAAAGAGCGCACGCTGGCCAGCAGCCTGTCCTACGGCGAGCGCCGCGCGCTGGAGATCGGCGTGGCGCTGGCGGCCCATCCGCGCATGCTGTTCCTGGACGAACCCACCGCCGGCCTGGGCGCCGAAGGCACGGCCCGCCTGATGGAGCTGGTGAAAGAACTCAAGCGCCAGCTCACCATTGTGATCATCGAACACGACATGAACTTCCTCTTCAAGCTCGCCGACCAGATCTCGGTCATCCACTGGGGCCAGGTCATCACCCAGGGCACGCCCGATGCGTTGAAACAAAACGAATGGGTACGCCGCTCCAACCTGGGGGCGCTGGCATGAGCGCCGTTCTGAAGTCCGTCATCCCAACCGTTTCACCGCAGGGCGAAATGCTGGCCGTGGACCGCATAGACACCTTCTACGGCGAAACGCAGGTGCTGTTCGACGTGTCGCTCAAGGTCGGCGCCGGCGAAGTCGTGGCGCTGCTGGGCCCCAACGGTGCGGGCAAGACCACGCTGCTGCGCTCCATCCTGGGCCTGACGCCGCCGCGCAAGGGCAGCATCGCCTTCGACACGCGCGACATCACACGCATGCCCACGCACGAGATCGCCAAGGCCGGCCTGGGCTGGGTGCCCGACGACAGGCGCATCTTCCCGACGCTGACGGTGGCGCGCAACCTCGCCATCGCGCGCAAAGCCACGCGCTTTCGCGCCTGGCACGAGAAAGAATGTTTTGAAATTTTCAGCGCGCTCGAATACCTGATGCACCGCGAATGCGAAAACCTTTCGGGCGGCGAAATGCAGATGGTGGCGATCTCTCGCGCGCTGCTGGGTTCACCCGGCCTGGTGCTCTTTGACGAGCCCAGCCAGGGCCTGGCACCCAAAGTGGTGCAAGACGTGATGAAGACCATTAGCCGGCTCAAGGCCGAAGGCATCGCGGTGCTGGTGGTCGAGCAGAACGTGCAAAGCGCGCTGGCGGTGGCCGACCGCGCCTATGTGATGAACCAGGGCGTGATCGTCCACGAGGGCCCCGCGGCCGATTTGCGCAACGATGCCGGCCTGTGCCGGCGGCTTTTGGGAGTCTGAGCCAGCATGAGCCACTCTCTTTTACGCGTCGAGAACGTCGCCAAGCAATACCAGCGCGGCGTGTTCCGCAAGACCACCACGTTTTCACTGAATGCCGATTTCGAGGTGCACAAGCCCTGCGTGGTCGGCGTCATGGGCCCCAACGGCTCGGGCAAGACCACGCTGTTCGAGCTGATCACCGGCAGCAACCTGCCCAGCGCGGGCCGCGTACTCGTCAACGGCCAGGACATCCACCAGGTGCGCACACGCGAGCGCGACCGGCTCGCCATCCACTACCACCAGTCCTACCAGGTGCGGTCCTTCCAGAAGACCAAACCCGACTTCATGCTGGCGCACGCGCAAAGCGATTCGCCGCTCGTGCATTTGTTTGACGAGCCGCAGTTCAACACGCAGGACGGCTACATCGGCTTCATGCTGGACTTCTTCGCCAGGCTCAAGGCCAACGGCCGGCTGGTGTTTTTATGCCTGCACCCCAACGAGCCCTACCACGTCGACATCCTGCGGCAGTGCTGCGAGCGTTTTATCTTTGTGCAGAAAGGCGCTGTCAGCGAAGCGCCCGACTTCGACACGCTGGCGCGCGATGAGAGGGTCAGGGCCTACCTGGGGGCGCTAGCGCCGGCGCACTAAACCCGCGCCAGACGTCTTTGCGCAAAGGCCACATACCAGTCCAGGCAACCGGGGTTGGCCATGGCGTCACGGTTGACGACCTTCTCAAGCGGCTGGCCCAGCAGCAGCTTCTTGATCGGCAATTCCTGCTTCTTGCCCGAGAGTGTGCGGGGAATCTCGGGCACGGCAAAAATTTCGTTGGGAACGAAGCGCGGCGACAGCGCGGTCTTGACGGCCTGGTTGAGCCTGGCTTTCATGGCCTCGTCGAGTTCATGGCCGGGACGCAGCACCACGAAGAGCGGCATATAGCTTTCACGGCCCAGGTATTCGAGGTCGACGACCATGGAGTCCAGCACTTCGGGCAGGGCCTCGATGGCGCTGTAGAGCTCGCTGGTGCCCATGCGCAGGCCGTGGCGGTTGATGGTGGCGTCGCTGCGGCCATAGATGATGCAGCCGCCCGAGGGCGTGACCTTGAGCCAGTCGCCATGCCGCCAGACACCGGGGTAGGTGTCGAAGTAGCTCGCAAGGTAGCGCTGGTTGTCTTTGTCGCCCACGAAATAGAGCGGCATGGAGGGCAGCGGCTGCGTGCAGACCAGCTCGCCGACCTCATCAACCACGGACTCGCCCTTGTCATTCCAGGCTTCGACAGCGCAGCCCAGGATGCGGCACTGCATTTCGCCGGGGACCACGGACAGCTCGCGGTTGCCACCGATGAAGGCGCCTGCGAAGTCCGTCCCCCCCGAGATGTTGCACCACCAGATATCAGGCGTTCCTATCCTGGCAAACTGTGCCGTCCCCCAGCGCTGCGTGTCTTCGCTGAGCGGCGAGCCCGTGGTGCCCAAAGTACGAAGCCGGCTCAGGTCGCCGCACTGCGCAATATCAACACCGGCCTTCATGCAGTTGGCAAAGAAGGCCGCACCCGCGCCAAAAAAAGTCGCGCGCGTGTTCGCGACAAAACGCCACAGCGTGGTCCAGTCGGGTTGCTCCTTGTTGGTGCCGGCCGGGTTGCCGTCGTAGATGCAGCAGGTCGTGCCGTTGAGCAGGCTGGCGGCCTGCACATTCCACATGATCCAGCCGGTGGAGCTGTACCAGTGAAAACGTTCGGGATTCGCGGGGTCGGCATAGCTCGGCGCCAGGTCGTTGTGCAGGCGCAGCAGCGCCAGCCCCACCAGCGCGACGCCGCCGTGTCCGTGGACGATGGGTTTGGGCAGGCCGGTTGTGCCGCTGGAATAGACGATCCACAGGGGATGGTCGAAAGGCAGCCAGAGAGGCTCGAAGGCCGCGGTCTCTTTGTCGTCGCGCGCAACGGCCTGCGCGAAGTTCGCATGGCCAATGGACTGGCCCGAGGCCGGAAGAATCTCGTGGACGAGCACATGGGTGACGCTGGGCAAGGCCGCAACAAGTTCAGCCACCGCCGCATCGCGCGGCAGGTCGCGCCCGCCATAGTGCACGCCGTTGCAGGCGATCAGCACCTTGGGCGCGATCTGGCGGAAGCGGTCCAGCACGGCGGGCGTGCCCATGTCGGGCGCGCAGACGCTCCAGACCGCGCCTATGCTGACCGTCGCGAGAAAGGCGACCATGGTCTCGGGCGTGTTGGGCAGATAGGCGGCCACGCGGTCGCCGGGCTGCACGCCCTGTGCCTGGAGATGCAGGGCCAGCGAGGCCGACTGCCGGCGCATTTCGGCCCAGCCCAGTTCGCGTGCAGCTTCGCCCTTCGCGAGGCTGGCTTCGCCATGGCTGAGGATGGCGGGCACGCCCGCCGATTCGGCCGCGGCCACATGGCGAAACACCTGCTGCGCATAATTTCCCTGAGCGCCGGGAAACCATTCAGCGCCTGGCATGCTGCGCCGCCCGAGCACGGCCGTGTGCGGCGTGGGCGACTGGACTTCGAAGTAGTCCCAGATGCTTTGCCAGAAAGCATCGAGGTCGCTGACCGACCAGCGCCACAGCGCCTCATAGTTGTCGAAATACAGGCCGTGTGTGGCCTGCAGCCAGTTCTGGTAGTGGCGTATCTGGAACATGGGTGCAACCATAAACCAAGTCGGGCGGAGGCGCCGGGTCACGACGGGGCCGTGGCGTATATTGGCTGGCCCGCTACGGCCTCGCACCACCCACCCGAAAGTATTGATTGACCCACGAAGCCTGGACCATCCACTGCGACGGCAGCGCCGTGCCCAACCCGGGCCGCATGGGCCTGGGCGCGGTGCTGACAGCGCCCGATGGCAAGCGGCACCCGCTTTCCATCACGGCCGACGGCAGGGGCTGCAACAACGAAGCCGAGCTGCTGGCCTTGATGGCGGCGTTGCGGGAGGCCAGGCGGCATGGCGCGGAAGCGCTGGTGGTGCACTGCGACAACAGCGTTGTGGTGCAGCAACTGATGGGGACAGCCACGGAACCCTTTTTGCGCCTGGCCCCGCTGTTTGACGAGGTACGCGCTATGCTGCGGTCTTTCCCCGCCGCGCGGCTGGTGTGGATACCGCGCCACCGCAACCGCGAAGCCGACGCCCTGGCCAGGGCGGCGGTGGGGCTGATGCCCAAAGCGCCTGCCCAGGCCGGCAAACGCCGGGCTTGAGGCCAGGCGAGGCAAAAAACCAGTTCCTGCCCAGGGGATTGCACTTTCGCACAATCGTGCTAATATTCGCGCCATGGACGCCAAAACCCAGAAAAGCGAAATGACCCGCGCCGCCATCATTGGCGCGGGCATCGACCTGGCCGCCGCGGAAGGCCTGGAGGCCATCACGCTGCAGGCTGTGGCGGACCGCATCGGGATTTCCAAAAGCGGCGTGTTCTCGCGCATAGGCTCGCGCGAGGCCTTGCAGAAAGCCGTGATCGAGGAGTTCGGCCGGCGCTTTATCGCCGACGTGTTCGTGCCCGCCATGCAGCAGCCCAAGGGCCTGCCGCGGCTGGACACCATCGTGCAGCGCTGGATTGTGCGCATGCGCGACGTGGAGATCGAGTCGGGCTGCATTTACACCGCAGGCGCCTTCGAGCTGGATGACCGCGAAGGCGAGCTGCGCGACACCCTGTTCGGCGAAATCACCCGCTGGCGTGCCGCCTTGCGGCGCACCGTGCTGCAGGCCGTGGACGCCGGCCACCTGCGCGCCGACACCGACCCCGAACAACTGGTGTCCGAGATTTACGCCCTCTCCGTGGGCTTGTTGCACGACGCCCGTTTCCTGCGCGACAGCCGCGCAGCCGAACGGGCCCAGGCATCCTGGAAGCGCCTGCTGCGAAGCTACCAGACAGAGACTGCCAACCCACAATAAGAGAAGAGGCTAGAAAGCGCGGAGAAGGCAGCCATGCCATTTCCGGTGTGTCAGTAAATTCTAATTTCGCACGATTGTGCGGAGAAATGAGGAAATCATGTTGATCCTGATCATTGCCCTGGGCATATTCGTTGGCGCCCGCGCCGTGACGGCGGCCGTGGCCTCGCTGCGCGGCCTGCCGCGCAGCAACGAGGACTGGGTCTGGTACTGAAAGCCTGGAGCCCACGCCATGACACGCACTTCCCTGCAGGCCACCATGGCCTTTTACAACGCCAGCCCGCTGACGCGCATTTTCCGCTGGGGCCTGGGCGCTTCGCAGCAGCTGTGGCCGGCGCTGGCCGTGCGCGCCGCCTACCGGCTGTTCGGCACGCCGCTGCCGCCCAAATGGATCAGCCGCCGCCGCGGCTGGAGCCCCGACTGGCATATCGAGCAATGGCCCTTCGAGGACGCCAGCCTGACGCTGTACTCACGCCCCGCCGCGCCGCACGGCCCGGTGGTGTTGCTGGTGCACGGCTGGGGCGGCCATGCGGGGCAGATGCTGGCGCTGGCCGAGCGGCTCGGTGAACAGGGCCTGCGCCCGGTGATCGTCGAGATGCCGGCGCACGGCCGCAGTAGCGGCTCGGTCAGCAACCTGCCGCAGTTCGCGCGCGTGCTGGAGTACGTGACGGCGCGGCTGCAGCAGCAGGGCCACACGCTGCGCGCGACGGTCGCGCATTCACTGGCCGCCAATGCCAGCGCCTACGCGGCCAGCCGCGGGCTGGCGGCCGGCCGCCTGGTGCTGCTGGCGCCGCCGGCTTCCCCGCTGGAATACACACGGCTGTTCGCTCATGTGTTCGGCCTCAGCGAGGCGACGCGCGCGGCCATGCAGCGGCGCATCGAGGCGCGCGAGGGTATTTTGATGCCGCAGTTCGAGCCCGCTGCGGTCGGCCCGCGCATCGCCCTGCCCACGCTGGTGGTGCATGACCGCCACGACAGCATCAATCGCTTCGCCGATGGCGTGGCCTACAGCGAATCGATCACCGGCGCGCGCCTGGTCGCGACCGAAGGCCTGGGCCACCGCAAGATCCTCAAGGATGAAGAAGTGCTGCGCGAGGTGGCCGCCTTCGTGGCCTGAGCGGGTTGCTCCTTCTCCCTCTGGGAGAAGGCTGGAATGAGGGCTCGCGGCGTTGGTGCTTCACCTTGCTTGATTGGAAGCCGGCGGCCCTCACCCTAACACTCTCCCAGGGGGAGAGGGAATAAGAGTAGCCTTGTGCACATGCGTCATTGCCCCTAGCATTGCCTCACTTAACAACCGAGGGAATGCCATGGCAATGTTTGACTGGACGGAAAAAAGCAGCGCGGTACTACAGCAAGGCGGGGTCATCAGCCCCGATGAACGCCTGCCCTGGCCGCAGACCGCGGTGATGGGCGTGCAGCACGTCATCGCCATGTTCGGCGCCACGGTGCTGGCGCCCATCCTGATGGGTTTTGATCCCAATATCGCCATCCTGATGAGCGGCATAGGCACGCTGATCTTCTTTCTCGTCACCGGCGGCAAGGTGCCTAGCTACCTGGGTTCCAGCTTTGCCTTCATCGGCGTGGTGATCGCCGCCACGGCCTATGCCGGCAAGGGCCCCAACACCAATCTGGGCGTGGCGCTGGGCGGCATCATCGCCTGCGGCGCGCTCTACACGCTGATCGGCGTGGTGGTCCAATCCATAGGCACAGGCTGGATAGAACGCTTCATGCCGCCGGTGGTCACGGGCGCGGTGGTGGCGGTAATTGGGCTGAACCTGGCCGGCATTCCCGTCAAGAACATGGCGGCCGGCAATTTCGATTCGTGGATGCAGCTGGTGACCTTCGTCAGCGTGGCGCTGGTGGCGGTGATGACGCGCGGCATGGTGCAACGCCTGCTGATCCTGGTCGGCCTGATCCTGGCCAGCCTGATCTACGCGGTGCTCACCAACGGCCTGGGACTGGGCAAGCCCATCGACCTCTCGGGCATCGCCAACGCGGCCTGGATCGGCCTGCCGGGCTTCACGAGCCCTGTGTTCGACGCCAGCGCCATGCTGCTGATCGCGCCGGTGGCCATCATCCTGGTGGCGGAAAACCTGGGCCACATCAAGGCGGTGACGGCCATGACCGGCAAGAACCTGGACGTTTACATGGGCCGGGCCTTTATCGGCGACGGCGTGGCCACCATGGTCTCGGGCAGCGCCGGCGGCACCGGCGTGACGACCTATGCGGAAAACATCGGCGTGATGGCCGCGACCAAGATTTACTCGACAGCCGTGTTTGTGGTGGCGGCACTGATCGCCGTGCTGCTGGGTTTCAGCCCCAAGTTCGGTGCGCTGATCCAGGCCATCCCGCTGCCGGTGATGGGCGGCGTGAGCATCGTGGTGTTCGGCCTGATCGCCGTGGCCGGCGCCAAGATCTGGGTCGACAACAAGGTCGACTTCTCCGACAACAAAAACCTGATCGTCGCGGCCATCACGCTGGTGCTGGGCACGGGTGATTTCACGCTGCGCTTCGGCCAGTTTGCGCTGGGGGGTATTGGCACCGCCACGTTTGGCGCGATCCTGCTTTACGCGCTGCTGAACCGCAAGCGCTGAGCGGGCCTCGGAAACCACAAAAAAGCAAAAGCCCCGGCGGGTCACGAACCCGCCGGGGCTTTTTTTATGAGAGTGGCGGGGCCGTGATCAGCCCAGGAAACGCCCACCGGCGCCCAGCACGCCGAGTTCCACGAACTTCGAGCCCGCGAAGGGCGGCGCGGCGTAGTCGACGCTGAAACCGCCGAGGTCGAACTTCTGCAGGCCGGCCAGCGCGGTGCGCAGCTTGGCGCGCGTCAGGTCGCGGCCGGCGCGCTCCAGGCCCGCAGCCATCACGTGGGTGTTGATGTAGCTCTCCAGGCTGCCCAGCGAAAACTCCTGCTGGCCGATGGCGCGCATGGCGGCCTGGTACTCGCGCACCACCTCGGTCTTGGCGCGATGCGGGTCGGGGAACACCATGGTCAAGGCCAGGCCGGTGCCGGCCGCACCCAGCGCCTTGATGCCTTCGCCCGAAAGCGTCACGCTCAGCCCCGCGATGGGCAGCAGGGGCGACATTTTTTTCAGCCCGGTGATCAGGCCCACCGATACCGACCCGGCAGTGCCCAGCAGCACGGCGCTGGGTTTGCCGGCGACGACCTGGTTCACGACCTCATTGAGGTTTTTGCCATCGACGGCCAGCGCCACCGAGGCGGCGGACTTGGCGCCCTGGGCCTGCAGCGCGCGGTTGACGTCGAGGAGCACTTCCTTGCCATAGTCGTTGTCCAGGTAAACGACGGTCAGGTCTTTCATGCCCATGCTCACGAGGCGCTGCACCAGGCGCTGGGTTTCGTCGGTGAAGCTGGCGCGCACGTGGAACACATTGCGCATGCCGGGTTTGCGCAGCGAGGAAGCCCCCGAGCGCGGCCCGACGTAAGGCAGGTTGGACTCTTCAATCAGCGGCACGATGGCCGCGTTGTTGGGCGTGCCCACGCAGGACATCAGCGCAAATATGCTGCCGTCGCCGATCATCTTTTTGACGTTGTCGGCGCTGCGCTGCGGCACATAGCCGTCGTCCAGCATCTGGAACTGCAGCATGCGGCCGTTCACACCGCCCTTGGCGTTGATCTCGCCCATGGCGGCATCGACGCCCTGCTTGAGTTCGGCGCCCACGCCGGCGAGCGGGCCGGTGGTGGCGCCGGTGCTGCCGATGGTGATGGCCTTGGCGGTCAGGCCGTCCTGGGCATAGGCATTGCGGACAAAAACAGGGGCGGCGGCAAGGGCAGCCAGTTGAGGGGCGAGCGAAAGGAAGCGGCGGCGAAACATCGCGAATCTCCAGAAGGGGGGCGGCCGTGAAGCCGAAAGAACCAGGCCGTGCGGCCGTGGGGGGGTGAACAACTGGCTGCCGCCCGGCGCAAAACGCGCAGGCCGGCAGCGGAAGCACCGGAGTGTAACTGATACCCGGGTTAACCCTGATAAACCGTTCGATCATGAACGGTCCAGCTGGGCGGACCGCCGTCTTATTTCGCTGGGGAGCGCCCTGTCGCCTTGGCCAGGGCGGCCTTGGTGGCCCTGAGTTCGCGCTCCAGGTCGGCGCGCTCATCGATTTGCTGCTCCAGCACCTCGTTGACCTGGGCCAGATCTTCGGCGGATTCCTGGATGCGGGTTTCCAGTGCGTCGGTTTTTTCCAGCGCCTGGGCCACTTCGCCGGTTTGCACATCCGGCGGGATTTCCTGTTTGAGCACCGTGTTGATGACCATCAATTCGGCGGCCGATTGTTCCACCGTGTCTTTCACGGACTCGTTCTGGTCGAGCGCCCTCTTCAGTGGCGTGGGCACAGGGGACAGCGGCTGGGACATGTTGAGGTCCTTGACGAAGGAAGCAGGACCGTTGCCGACGATAAGTCTGTGCGAAAGCGAGGGCTTACCAACGGTGCACGGATTCGCAGATGATTCTACGCGCATGCGCCCGGCAGCGGGCCCCCAAAAACCTGCGGCGGTGCGGGATACCTTATCGGTCTTTTGCGGGCTTGGCCGTACGCGCTGGCGGCGGCGCGGAAGCGGGCGCCGCCGGACCCGGGCTGAAGATTTTCCCCAGTGTCGCCCCTATGCGGGCGCCTATGGCGGTGCCCACACCCGGCAGCACGGCCGTGCCCACCACGGCGCCCGCGACGGCGCTGTTAGGCACGGAAAATTTCACGTTGTCGAGCGGGCCCCTGACGGTGAGCGGGACGCCCACGATGCCGTCCACCAGGTCGACGGCGAACTCGGCTTCGATCTGGCGGTTGGCCACCTTGGCCTGGCCCGACGCGCTCAGCGAGCCGGATGTTGCCTTGAGGTTGGTATAGCTCACCACCATGCCCTGCGCCGTGTTCTGTGTGTCGAGCTGGCCGGTGACCGAATCGAGCGGCGTCTGGCCCGCGTGTTCCTTGCCGGCGGTGCGCACGGCCTTGTCCAGGTCAAAGCGCAGCAAGGTGGACTTGCCGATGGTGAAGGGCGTGCGCGTATGCAGCGAGCGCGCCAGCTCGGCCACCGTGTCGCCGTTGGCCGACAGCGTGGTCTCGCCCGAGGCTTTGCCGGCGACGACCGAGCGGCGGTTGAAGGCAGCCAGCATGCTTTCCACTTCAACTCCCTGGGGCCGTAACTCGCCTTCCAGGTGCATGCGACCGTTGGCGCGCAGCTCCAGCCGGATCTCGCCATCCGCGGTGCCCCCGCCCACATGGATGCGGGCCGCCCAGCGGTCCTCCTGGCCGTGGCGCGCCAGGGCCAGGTCGGTGGCGGGCTTGAAACCGGGCCGGCGCAGCTCGGCCTTGCGCGGGCGCCAGCCCGGGTCGAAGTCGACTTCGCCGTCATAGACCACCGGGATGCCGCGCCGTGAAATCCAGGTCACATCACGAAACACCAGACGCGCCAGCGGCAACTCATCGGCCCGCGCCTCGTCTTTCTCGCGCTCCCGGCCCAGGCCGTGCAGCGACAGCTGGGGCACCACGGCGCCCTCCACGTCCGCCCGATCCACCTTGATGCGGCGCTGCCATAGCGCGAACACGTCGGGATAGGCAGTGAGTTTTTTGACCACGATGGGCTGGGGCTGGTCGGTGGCGGTGTCTTCCATGACCACGGCCGGCGAAGGCAGCAGCCGCCAGTGCAGCGCCCCCACGCGCACCGGGATACCCAGCCGGGCTTGCAGCTCGACCGAGGCGCGGCGGGCCAATTCCTCGTCGGAAGGCAGCCAGTGGAGCAGCGCAAGCCAGGCCGCGCCCAGCAGCAACAGCAATGCGCCAAGGCCCAGCAGCCATTTGCGCGCGCGTGTCATCGAAGCATGTCCCTCATGCCCACCAGCATAGGCCGCGGCGGGTCGCCTGCCGGGGCGACAAGCGGCCCACCTGATGTAGGCCGTAGCCGCAGCAGGGCCTTCGCGGGCGGCCTACGGCGTCGCACCGCGCCTTGCACCTCACCCTGTGAAGGTGCTTGCGCGGCCCCGTTTAGACATTGAACAGGCTCTAAGGCTTATTCGGTAGCCGCGCGGGCCATGCGCTCGCTCTTCCAGTACACGTCGTCGCCGCCGTTCATGCGGTTGAGCACGCGCGACAGCACGAAAAGCAGGTCGCTCAGGCGGTTGAGGTACTGGCGCGGCGCATCCTTCAGGGGCTCGGCCGCGCCCAGGGCCACCACGGCGCGTTCGGCGCGGCGCGCCACGGTGCGGCACACATGGGCCAGCGAGGCGGCGCGCGAGCCGGCCGGCAGGATGAACTCGGCCAGGCGCGGCAGCGCCGCATTGTGTTCGGCCAGCGCCGCGTCGAGCAGCGCCACGGCCTCAGGCTTGAGCAGCTCAAAGCCGGGGATGGACAGCTCGCCGCCGAGGTTGAAGAGCTGGTGCTGCACCTCCACCAGCAGCTCGCGCACGCCGGGCGGCAGCTCCTCGCACAACAGCACGCCGATGTGCGAGTTCAGCTCGTCAATGTCGCCCATGGCATGAACGCGCAGGCTGTCCTTGGACACGCGCGTGTTGTCGCCCAGGCCGGTGGTGCCGTTGTCACCGGTGCGGGTTGCGATCTGTGAAAGTCTGTTGGCCATGGTGCAAGCGCGATAAAGCGCGGTGAGAGAAGTCAATGAAGCAAAGAGACTAAAACGGGCGTTACGCGCGGCAAGAAAATGTGTCGTCGTCCGCCCTCATGTGAGTGAGGCAACACCCTGAAAAACTGCTGGTCGCGAGGCGCCGGCCGGGTTGCAATGGCCGCTTGTCCACTCTTTGAAAGACTGATCGCATGACCATGCACACGGCGGCAACCTCCTCCGCAAAACATCCAAAACATTCTATTCCCGGCTTTGAGTTGCGCAGCGTGTTGCTGATAGCCGCCCTGGCCGCGGGCGCCGCCGGCGCCGCGCGGGCACAGACGGCACCCGCAAGCCCCAACAGCCCGCCCTCCCAGATGGAAGCCCCGGCGGCCGTTCCACAGAACCGCACCACCACCAAGGACGTCGAAGCGGCTTTCAGCCGCGCCGATGCCAACAAGGACGGCAAGCTGGACCGCCAGGAGGCCGAACACCTGCCGGCCGTGGCGCAGCGCTTTGACCAGATCGATACCAACCACGACTCCTTCATCTCGCTGGCCGAGCTGACCAAGGCCGCCATGGGGTCTTGACCAGTCCTGCCCCAATCTCCTGTCTCCCATCTCCGGGCCGCGCTGGCGGCAAATGGCGGAAACGACGTACACGTCGTAAACTGTGCCACCGACCCGGAGACACCATGAACGCCCCCCTTCCCCAACACCTGCTTCCCGAAATCCACCAGCGCGAGACGCCTGCCGCGCTGATCGACGCGCTGAAGGCCCGCTTCGCCGAGCGCTGCTCCACCGCCCTGGTGGTGCGCGAGCAGCACGGCCGCGACGAATCCTCCTTCGCCGCGCCGCCGCCTTCGGCCGTGGTGTTCGCGGAAAGCACGCAGGACGTGGCCGATGCGGTCAAGCTGGCCGGCGAGCACAACGTGCCTGTCATCCCGTTCGGCGTGGGCACCTCGCTCGAAGGCCACCTGCTGGCCGTGCAGGGCGGCATCAGCATTGACGTGAGCCGCATGAACAAGGTGCTGTCCATCAACGCCGAGGACCTGACCGTCACCGTCCAGCCGGGCGTGACGCGCAAGCAGCTCAATGAAGAAGTCAAAAGCACGGGCCTGTTCTTCCCGATAGACCCGGGTGCCGACGCGACCCTGGGCGGCATGAGCGCCACGCGCGCCAGCGGCACGAATGCCGTGCGCTACGGCACCATGCGCGAGAACGTGCTGGCGCTGGAAGTCGTCACCGCCGACGGCAGCGTCATACGCACCGGCACGCGCGCCAAGAAATCATCCGCCGGCTACGACCTCACCCGCCTCATGGTGGGCAGCGAAGGCACGCTGGGCGTGATCACCGAAGTCACCGTCAGGCTCTACCCGCTGCCCGAGGCGATCTCGGCCGCGGTGTGTTCCTTCCCCAGCATTGAAGCCGCCGTGCGCACCACGATCGAAGTGATACAGCTGGGCGTGCCGATCGCGCGCGTGGAGCTGATCGACCACAACACCGTGCGCATGGTGAACGCGCATTCCAAGCTCACCCTGCGCGAAGAGCCCATGCTGCTGATGGAATTCCACGGCACCCCCACCAGCGTGAAGGAACAGGCCGAGCTGGTGCAGGAACTCGCCAGCGGCCACGGCGGCAATGCCTTTGAATGGGCCAGCACGCCGGAAGAACGCACGCGCCTGTGGACGGCGCGGCACAACGCCTACTTCGCGGCCATCCAGTCACGGCCCGGTTGCCGCGCGATCTCCACCGACACCTGCGTGCCGATCTCGCGCCTGGCCGACTGCTTGCTCGAGTCGGTCGCCGAAGTCGACGCCAGCGGCATCCCCTACTTTCTCGTCGGCCACGTCGGCGACGGCAACTTCCACTTCGGCTACCTGATAGACCCGACGATTCCAAAGGAACGCGAAGTCGCCGAGGCGCTGAACCACAAGCTGGTGGCCCGCGCGCTGGCGCTGGAAGGCACCTGCACCGGCGAGCACGGCGTGGGCTTGCACAAGATGGATTTTCTGGTGACTGAAACCGGTGATGGTGCGGTGGAGATGATGCGCACCATCAAGCGGGCGCTGGATCCGAAGAACATCATGAATCCGGGGAAGATTTTTTCGCTTTCCTAACGTGGTGAGGGCCGGGTCTTGCTCCGGCCTTCGCGCTCTTCCCTCTCTTCCTCTGCTTCGTCTGTTTACTCTTCTGAGTTTTGCTGGCCGGGGCGAAACCCGGCCAGCAGAGTCAAGCAGAGGAAGGGGGGAGTGGAGTGAGAGAGGGGAGCCCCCTCAATCCTGCCCCTCCCCATTACTGGCCCGGCTACTCCGCCAGATAGCCCTCACCAACCACACACCGCCGGCCATGGCGCCGGTAAAACCCAGGAAGCCGAAGGCGGGCAGGCCGAACAGCGTGGGGCCGCCCTTGACGGTCATGACGATGGATGAGCCGATGATGAGCGCGGCGATTACCAGGGCCATGGCCAGGCGGTTGGCGGCGCGATCCAGCTGGTCGCCCACGCGTTTGAGGTGGGCCAGCTCTATCGCCACCTGCACTCGGCCGCGGCGCGCGTTGCGCAGCAGGCGCGACAGGTCGTTCGGCAGCTGGCCGGCCAGCGCCAGCGCGCGGCTCAGCGTCTGCCAGCTGCGGGTGGCCAGGGCCTTGGGCCGGTAGCGCGCGCGCACCACCTGCCGCAGCAACGGCGCAGCCTCGGTGGTCATGTGAAAGTCCGGGTCCAGCCCGCGGCCCATGCCTTCGAGCGAGATGAAGGCCTTGATCAGCAGCGCCAAGTCGGAGGGCAGGCCCAGGTGGTGCTCGCGCAGGATGGTCGTGACGTCGGACAGCATTTGCCCCAGGCTGAGCTGGGCCAGGGGCGTGCCGTGGTACTGGTCGACAAAGGATTCGATTTCGGCCTCGAGCTGAGACAGGTTGGCGCCATGTTCGTCGCCGGTCCAGTCGAGCAGCACGTCGGCCACCGCCTGCGGCTGGCGCTCGACCAGACCCAGCAGCAGTTGCAGCAGCTCTTCGCGCCGCCGCTCGGTCAGGCGCCCGACCATGCCGAAGTCGATGAAAGCGATGCGGTTGCCGGGCATGTAAAACACGTTGCCGGGGTGCGGGTCGGCGTGGAAGATGCCGTCCTCCACAATCATTTTCAGCACGGCGCGGGCACCGCGCCGTGCGAGTTCGCCGCGGTCGTAACCGGCCTCGGGTGTGAGCCTGGCCAGCGCGCTGCCGGACACGCCGTCGACCAGGTCCTGCACGTTGACGCGCGGGCCGGTGTAGGCCCAGTGCACGCGCGGGATCACGATGTAGGGCAGGGGCGCCATGTTGGCGGCGATGCGTTCGGCGTGGCGGCATTCGGCGGCCAGGTCGAGTTCGCGGCGCAGCGACTTGGCGAGTTCGCGCACCAGTTGCTTGAGGCGGTAGGGCTTGAGGACGGGCAGCTCGGCCTCGGCCAGCGCGGCCAGGCGGTCCATCAGGCGCAGGTCGGCTTCTATGATCTCGGTGATGCCGGGGCGGCGGATCTTGACGACGACCCGCGTGCCGTCATGGAGCTGCGCGGCATGCACCTGGGCGATGGAGGCGGCGGCCAGCGGCGTGGTGTCGAAGCAGGCAAAGACGGTTTCGGGCTCGCCGCCCAGGTCTTCGCGCAGCTGGGGGCGCAGCAGCGCCAGGGGCACGGGGGGCACCTGGCTGTGCAGCTTCTCGAATTCGGTGATCCATTCGGGGCCAAAAAGGTCGGCACGGCCGGCAAGCACCTGACCGAGCTTGACGAAGGTGGGGCCCAGCTCTTCCATGGCCATGCGCACCTGTTCGGGCGGGCCGATGCGGGCGAGGTCGGCCACATTGCTCCAATGCAGCGCATGGCCCGCGCGCTCCAGCATGTCAGCCAGGCCCAGCCGCCGCACACTGTCGCCAAAGCCGTGGCGGATCAGCACACCGGTGATTTCCGCCAGGCGCGCCATGTCGCGCGCGGCACCCAGGGTTTCGATGAACATCCGCGGATGATAGCCCCGGGCTTTCCGGCGGGACTTGGGATTTGTCAAACAGGATGCGGGTGACGGCCGGCGCGCCCCTCCGCCGGGCGCCGCGCCGGCTCTAGGCCGCCACCAGCCTCAAGGCGGTGATCTCAGAAGGCGCCCCAAACCGCTTGGGCGGCCCCCAATACCCCGTCCCCCGGCTGGTATAGACCCAGAGGTTCTGCAGCTTGTGCAGCCCCGCCGTGAACGGCTGCTGGAAGCGCACGAACAGGTTCCACGGGTAGAACTGCCCGCCGTGCGTATGGCCCGAGAGCTGCAAATCAAAGCCGGCCTTGGCGGCCGCAGGGGCGCTGCGGGGCTGGTGGGCCAGTAGCACGCGCACGGCGGCATTCATCGGCGCGCCCTGCAATGCCGCTTCGGGGTCGCTGCGGTGGGCCGGGTCGAAATGGCCGGCGCTGTAGTCGGTCACGCCGGCCAGCACCAAGGGCGTGCCGCCCTGGGCCGGCGCCGTACCGGACGGTGAAGGAATCACCACATGCTGGTTCATCAGCACCGTCAGGCCCAGGCGGCGCAGTTCGTCCACCCAGGCGTGGGCGCCCGAGTAGTACTCGTGGTTGCCGGTCACCACATAGGTGCCGTGGCGCGACTTCAAATCGGCCAGTGGTGCAACGTGGTCCGCGAGTTCGCTGACCTTGCCGTCCACCAGGTCGCCGGTGATGGCCACAACATCTGCGTCCAGCGTGTTGACCTTGTCGACGATGCGGCGCAAATACTGCCGCTTGATGGTCGGCCCCACGTGGATGTCGCTGAGCTGCGCGACGGTAAAGCCCTGCAGCGCCGGCGGCAGGTTCTTGATGGGCACGTCCACCTTCACCACGGCCGCGGTACGTCGCGCATTCAAAAAACCCAGCAAGGTCACGAGCACGCCCAGCAGGGGCACGGCTTCGGCGGAGGCGACGCGTAGCCAGGCCAGCGGCAGGCGGCCCGGCAGCGCCAGGTCGGCCAGCCACAGCAGCAGCAGGCCGGCGTCACGCGCCAATGTCAGCACCAGCATGGACGAGAACAAGCCCATGAACAGCAGGCCCACCCAGGTCAGCACATCGGCCAGCGGCTGTTTGACAATGCGGCCGGCCAGCAGGCCCATGGGCATCAGCAGCGCGGAGAGCACCAGGCCGATGACGAGCAGCCATTGGACGAGGGGAAGGGCCTCCAGCCCGGGGACGAGGCGTGCACCGATGTAAACATGGAGCAGCGCGGTTACAAGCGCCAGCGGCAGGAAGTTCATGAACAGGGTCCGGTAATAAGCCTCGCATATGGGTGCAGGCCGCATGCATTCAATGCCGCCGCGATTTTTTGCGCTGGCTGGCGGCGATGCACCAAGGCCGTGCGCAGGGCCTGCTGTCGTTTCACCCGCTCACAAGTGCGACAAAGCGTGCGCTGGAATCCACCGCCCGGCAGGCTACCCTCGGCCATCTTTTTTTCTTTGCCGTTTTTTGCCGCTCACCGGCCGGCCTTCCCCGACCATGCGCCTATGACTGTTGCCCTCCAGGCCACCACTCCCGCCACCTTTGAAATCAAGAGCGCCAACCTGCCCCTGGTGGCCCTGCTGCTCAAGTCCACCGACCTTGTCGCCCTGGCGCGCGAACTCGACGCCCGCTTTGGCGATATTCCCGATTTCTTCGACCAGGACGCGCTGATGATCGACCTCGCGCCGCTGCCGCAGGCGGCGGGCGAGATCGACTTCCCGGCCCTGATCAGCCTGCTGGGCAGCTACCAGCTGGTGCCTATCGCGGTGAAAGGCGGCAACCCCACGCAGATGGCGGCAGCGCTGCAGGCCGGGCTGTTGCCTGTGCCCGACGCGCACCTGGTGGCGCCACGGCCCACCGTATCCGCACCAACCGCACCGGCACCCCCGGCGGCCGCCGCATTTCCCACCGCACCCCCGGCGCCCATGGGCGCGCTGGTCGTCGACAAGCCCCTGCGCTCCGGCCAGCAGGTGTATGCGCGCGGCCGCGACCTGGTGGTGCTGTCCATGGTCAACCCCGGCGCCGAGGTCATTGCCGACGGCCACATCCATGTCTATGCGCCGCTGCGCGGCAAGGCCATGGCCGGTGCGCGCGGCAACACCGAGGCGCGCATCTTCTCGCTCGCGCTGGAGGCCCAGCTGCTGTCGATCGCCGGCGTCTACCGTACCAGCGAACACCCGCTGCCGGCCGGCATGGCCGGCAAGCCCACGCAGGTGCGGCTGGTGCCCGGTGACGAAGGCGACAAGCTCGTGATGAATGTGATGTCAGCATGAACAGGGTTTCCACGCTTTTCACTTCGCCTTTGACTTTCTCTTTTTATCCGTTCGCCCCGAGCCTGTCGAAGGGCCCTTCGACAGGCTCGGGGCGAACGGAGATGACACCGGGACTTCAAACCCCCAACCCGTCTCCGGGCCTGTCCCAACCCTGACCCCTCCCCGTTTCCAAGGAAATTCAAGCATGGCAAAAATCATTGTGGTCACCTCCGGCAAGGGTGGTGTGGGCAAAACCACCACCAGCGCCAGCTTTGCCACCGGCCTGGCGCTGCGCGGCCATAAAACCGCAGTCATCGACTTTGACGTGGGCCTGCGCAACCTGGACCTCATCATGGGCTGCGAACGCCGCGTGGTGTACGACCTCATCAACGTGATCCAGGGCGAAGCCACGCTGAACCAGGCCCTGATCAAGGACAAGCAATGCCACAACCTGTATGTGCTGGCCGCCTCGCAGACCCGCGACAAGGACGCGCTGACCAAAACCGGCGTTGAGAAAGTGCTCAAGAACCTCGGCGAAATGGACTTTGAGTACATCGTCTGCGACTCCCCCGCCGGCATAGAGACCGGCGCCCTGATGGCCATGCACTTCGCCGACGAAGCCCTGGTGGTGACAAACCCGGAAGTCTCATCGGTGCGTGACTCGGACCGCATCCTGGGAATACTGTCGAGCAAAACCCAGCGCGCAATTGCTGGCGGCGACCCGATCAAGGAACACCTGCTCATCACCCGCTACAACCCCGGCCGTGTCGACCAGGGCCAGATGCTTTCGCTCGAGGACATCCAGGATATTTTGCGGATCAAGCTCATAGGCGTCATTCCCGAATCCGAGTCGGTGCTGCAGGCCTCCAACCAGGGCGTGCCGGCCGTGCACATGAACGGCAGCGATGTCTCTGAAGCCTACAAGGACGTGGTCGACCGCTTTCTCGGCGACAAGGACAAGCCCATGCGGTTTATCGACGCGCAAAAGCTCGGGCTCTTCAAGCGCTGGTTCGGAGGGAAGTAAACGATGGCGTCCTTCCTGTCCTTCCTGCTCGGCGAAAAGAAAAAAACCGCGAGCGTCGCCAAGGAGCGGCTGCAGATCATCCTGGCGCATGAGCGTACCGGCCGGGGACATGAGCCCGACTACCTGCCGGCGCTGCAGCGCGACCTGATTGCCGTGATCGCGAAGTACGTGCGGATCAATCCCAACGACATCAAGTTGCAGCTGGAGCGGCAGGATAATTTGGATGTGTTGGAGGTGAAGATTGAGTTGCCGGAGAAGAAGTGAGGCCGGGTCTTGCGCCGGCCTGCGCGCTGGCCCCTCTCTCGCCCCGTCCTCTTTCTTACCTCTGTTTCTCTTCTGAATTCTGCTGGCCGGGGGTTGCCCGGCGGCAAGTAACTTTCTTTTGCTTCGCCAAAAGAAAGTCACCAAAGAAAAGGCGACCCGCAGTCTGGGTCCCTTCGCTTCGCTACGGGCAACCTGCGGTGCTCGAGCCAAGCGGGGTCTCGCTAAACTCGCTCCGTTTCACTGCGCTCAAACAACGCGATCCCTGATCCGCTTGTCTCTGCGCTCCTCGGCCCAGCCAGGACGGGGAAGTCCGCAATACCAAAAACCAAATACAAGAAAACCGAATACCAATACCGAGCCTCAATGCAAACAAGGACACGCCATGGCGTGTCCTTGTGGGTTTCGGTATTCGGGTTTGTCTTCGGCTGTCTGGTATTTGGCTGTTCGGTATTCCGGGTCCCCTTGTGGATGCGCCGAGGAGCGCAGGGCCAGACGGATCAGGGATCGCGTTGTTTGAGCGAAGCGCAGCGTAGCGAGTTTAGCGAGACCCCGTCTGGACCGAGCACCGCAGGTTGCCCGTAGCGAAGCGGAGGGACGCAGCAACCAGGGTCGCCTTTTCTTTTGCTTACTTTTCTTTTGGCGAAGCAAAAGAAAAGTGAGTTGCCGCCGGGCAACCTCCGGCCAGCAGAACGAAGAAGAGAGCACAGAAGAAACAGAGGTAGAGAGGGAACAGCGCGAAGGCCGGGCAAGACCCGGCCTCAGATTCGGGTTCACCTGGCGGCTAGATCGACAGCGCCTGCCCACCGGCGCGCCCAGGGCTCAGCACCTTGCCAACGTGCGCCTTGCGGCCACCAGCAAGACCACGCCCTTTCCGACGCCGCTGCACCACAACCTGCTGTTGCAGCAAGCGCCGCCTTGCCAGGCGCGCAGGATGGAAAACCTGCTCATAGTACGCAAGCCAGTGCTGTTCGCCCGCATCCAGCGCGGGTGCGCATTCGGGGTCAGCGCCAGGCCCGAAGCGCAGCGCGGCCAGGCCATCGCTGGCCGAGTCGGCCATGAAGTCCTGCGGCCCCAGGTAATCGGATTCGACGCTGCCCTCGGGCGTGAGGATGGCCCAGCGCATCAGGGAAAAGCGCTTGGCGAAAGACGGGGCCACGGCCTCGACGATATGGTGCTCGGGCTGGTAGCTGGCGACATGCAGCGGCCCGCCCTGGGGCCTGGCCCTGAAGGTGTCGTCCTGCACCGAGCGAAAGCGCAGCTGGGCTTTCATCTTGCGAATGTCTTCGCGCACCTCGTCGGCCATGCGGCGGGCTTGCTCCATGTCGGGGTCCTGCGGAGTGTGGCGCAGTTCGGGCTCGTGCACCAGGCGCCACAGCAGGCGGTAGAGCAGCTGGAAGCGTTGCGGGTCGCGGTGCATGACCACGGACTGGCACAGCGCGAGGAATTCGGACGGCACGCTGACGGCAGGGGCATCGCTGAAGGCCGGGCTGTGCGCGCTGCCGGCGGCTTGCGGACCTTGCAGCGGTGCATCGTCGCAGTGCCAGCTGAGCTGCCCGGGCAGGATGTTTTGCGCCAGCAGGCCGCGCGCGGCACGGCGAAACCCTTCGAAGTCGGCCTGGCCGCGCAGCGCGACGGGCAGCACGGCCTGGGGAAAGAGATCGGTCGTCAGCAGGTCATTCATCACGCCCATGCGGAAAATCCTTTCTGTTTGTGGCTCAGACTTCATGGTGCGGCGCTGGGTTCAAACGCCGCTGTAGGCAAAGAAGCCGAATTCCTGGGTGCGGGCGGCGCATCGCCAGGACAGACAAATCAAAACACTGTATCAATATACAGTACTTTGGGTTCATGAGCACAGTGCCTGACACCAAAACCCTTGTGCCTTGTGGTTTTGGCGCCTAAACCCGGCGGAAAGCGCCTGGATGCCGGCTTCGGGCGGCCTAGCGTGTTGCGGGCCGGGCGTTTCGCGGGGGTTGGGTTGCTTTGGCCGCCCTGGCGACCCGGGCCAGCTTGCGGGCATGGGCTTCCATCGCCGCGTAGACCGCCGTGGCGATACCCAGCGGCGCCAGGTAGTAGATGACGCGGTAGGCCACCAGGGCCGCGAGCAGTTCGGCCTGCGGCATGAGGTGCGACAGCAGGGCGACAAACACCGCCTCCAGCACGCCCAGGCCGGCCGGGATGTGGGTGATGACACCGGCCACGGCCGCCAGCAGCAGCACGCTGACGACGGCGGAAAACTCGATGCGGTGCTGCAGCAGGATGTACAGGATGCCCGACATGGTGAGCCAGTTGCCGGCACCCATGAGTAGCTGCAGCACGGCCAGCCGCGGCGACGGCAGCTCTATGGTGTGGCCGCGCAGCACGTAGTGGCGCCGGCGCGTGAAGGTGCAGGTGGCCAGGTAGGCCGCGGCCACGGCGAGCAGCGCAAGGCCGGCCAGCCGCAGGTGGCCGGCGTGGACGGGCCAGTCCACCGGCAGGGTCGGCGGGTGCAGGCTGAACACCAGGCCGGCCAGCAGCACATAGCCCATCCAGTTGGCCAGCATGCTGATGGACATGATGCGCGTGATGGCGCCGGGCCTGAGGCCCAGGCGCGAATACAGGCGAAAACGAAAGGCCACGCCGCCCACCAGCGATCCGAGGTTGAGGTTGAAAGCGTAGCTGGTGAAAGTCACCAGCATCACGGTGGAAGCGCGCAGCGCATGGCGCGTGTAATGCCGGCCCAGCAAGTCAAAGCAGCTGTACAGCGTGAAGCTGCACACGGCAAGGCCCACGGCGCCCCAAGCGGCGGTGAGAGGATAGTCTTCGAGCGAGGTGAGAACCTCGCTCCATTGGATGGTGCGCGCCTGTGACACCAGCAGCCAGCCCACCAGCAGGAAGAAAAGAGTGGTCGCGCCGCGCCTGAGCCAGGGCCACCAGGGCCGGCTGCGCAAGGCACCGCGTGTGGAGGGCTGGCTGGAGCTGGCCATCAGGCGCTCACACGGGTTTGGCCTGGCTCACCGGTTCGGGGTCGCGGCCGGTGGGCCCGGCGGGAGTGGGAAGGACGGCAGGCGTGATGCGGGGCGTGTGCGCGGGCAGCCAGCCGGCCCAGGCCGGGTAGCGGCGCAGCAGGTGAAAGACAAAGTAGCTGCGCACGGTGCGCCACCAGGTTGGCTCCACGAGGTTTTCGTGGGTCACCTGCTTGCAGCTGTTGCGAATCAGGGCATCGAGGCGCGCGCCCAGTTCCTGGTTGAACGCACGGTCGCGGATGACGACGTTGGCCTCCAGGTTCAGCGAGAGGCTGAGCGGGTCGAGGTTGCTGGAGCCCACGGTGGCCCACTCGTCGTCGATCACGGCCACCTTGCCGTGCAACGGCCGCTCACAATATTCGTAGATGTGCACACCCGCATCCAGCAGGTGGTGGTAGAGCATGCTGGCGGCGGTCTTGACGATGGCCATGTCAGGCTCGCCCTGCAGGATGAGCCGCACGTCCACGCCGCGCCGCGCCGCATGGCGCATCTCCCTGAGCAGCCGGTAGCCGGGAAAGAAGTAGGCGTTGGCGATCACGACGCGTTTGCGCGCCGTGCGTATGGCTGCGCGGTAGTGGCGCTCGATGTCGTTGGTGTGCTTGCGGTTGTCGCGCGTGACGAAGAGCGCGGAGGCCTCGCCTGCCGGGGCGGGAATGCTGTCGGCACGCCAGGCGCCGGCCAGCGAACGCGCGCGGGTGGAAAAGCGTTCACGCAGGCCTGCGGGCGGCTCGGCGCCGGCATTGCGTTGGCCGGCGGCCAGTGCGCGCCGCACAAAGCTGTGGATGTCGGCGACGATGGGGCCTTCGATCTCAACGGCGTAGTCCTGCTTGGCCAGCGGCCCGAAGTCGGCCAGGTGGTCGGCCGAATAGTTGATGCCGCCCACAAAAGCGCGCTCGCCGTCGACCACCACGATCTTGCGGTGCATGCGGCGAAACAGGTTGGTGCGCCAGCCCCAGAGCTTGGGGCCGGGGTCGAACACATGCACACGCACACCGGCGCGCGTGAGGGTGGAGATGAACTCAGGCGACAGGTCGGGCGATCCGTAGCCGTCGATGGTCACGTCGACCTGCACGCCGCGCCGCGCCGCCTGGTGCAGGGCCGCATGCAGCGCCTCGCCGACCTTGTCCTCAAACAGGATGAAGGTTTCCAGCACCACCTCGCGTTTGGCGGCGGCGATGCATTCAAACACGCGCGGAAAAAACTCCTCGCCGTTTTCCAGCAGGCGGAACTGGTTGCCGCTGACCCAACGACTCATGCAGCCCCCACGCTTTTCACTTCGTGTAATACGCTGCCCCCCGAGGGGGCTAATTTTCCTTGGGGCGGCCCGGCGGAAAATTGTGTGGTCAGCGTATCAACGTTGGTCGAGGAAATCACAGTTCAATCTCCGCCGCGAGCGGCGCATGGTCGGAGAGATGCGACCAGGGCCGCAAGGGCAGCACCACGGGTGCATGGCCTATGGCGTTGCGCACATAGATGCGGTCCAGGCGCAGCAGGGGCAGGCGCGCGGGAAAGGTCCTGGCGGCCTTGCCGTTGGCCTGCACAAAGACCTCATGCAGTTCCGCGCCCTTTTCAAGCCGTGCATGGGCGCGGTGGCGCCAGTCGTTGAAGTCGCCGGCAACGACCACGGGGGCATGCGCCGGGATGTCCTTGCGCACCAGGTCGCAAAGCATGTCCATCTGCTGCTCGCGGTGCGCTTCCATGAGGCCCAGGTGCACGCAGATGGCGTGCACGTTGACGCTGCGGCCGGGAATCTGCAGCTCGCAGTGCAGCAGGCCGCGGCGCTCGGGGCCGCTGATGGAAACGTCGCGGTTTTCAAAACGCACGATGGGAAATTTCGACAGCACCGCGTTGCCGTGGTGGCCGTTGGTGTAGACGGCGTTGCGGCCGTAGGCGAACTGCGGCCAGATGGTGTCGGCCAGGAACTCGTAGTGCGGCGTGTCGGGGTAGTTGTCGAACTTGTCGGCGTGCTTGGCATGGTTGCCCGTCACCTCCTGCAGGAACACCACGTCGGCGCCCACGCTGCGCACCGCCTCCCGCAGCTCGGGCAGGATGAACTTGCGGTTGAAGAAGGTAAAGCCCTTGTGGATGTTGACCGTGAGCACCTTGAAGGAAAACGAGGACTCCGGGCTCACCGCAGCCAGCGCGGTATGGGTGTCGGCCTCCACGGCCGCCATGTCGACCTGCGTGCCCGCCTTGGGCGGCGTGACGGGCACGGCGACGGACAGCGCGTCGGGGGCGCGGCGGCGGGAGGAATCGGGGGACGGTTTTTGCATAAGAAAACGGGAACGCGACGGCGAAGCCAACAACACAACCGAACAGAACACGGAACCGGGCAAGCGGCCATCCGCAGGTCATTGTGGCTCCGCGCGTCTTTTTCCAGATGTAGGACAGAAACTTATTTGTACACGAGCGCGGCGTGAACAGGTTCACGGAGAGAGCCGCAACCACACGCCGCGGGCGCAGTGTCCTACACGGCGCGGCGGGCCTCTCCGGCACATCCGCCCCGGCCTTGGCCCCTAAATTGAAACAGCCCCGTAAGCACAAACAGGGCATGTTGATTCACACGCCTTATGGGGCCAACCGAAGAGGAAATGACCATGAAGAAGTTTTCGATGACAGCCATTCCCGCAGCCGCGGCCGTGGTTTCCGCCTTGTTGTTGGGCGCGCAAGTCCAGGCCCAGACATCGGCCGACACCACCACGCCGCCCGGCTCGACCAAGCCGAAGGATCAGAATGCGGCGGCCCCTGCGGGCGGTACGGCCAAGACACCTGAAGCGCGCACAGCCGCCAAGGCGGACCGTGCCGCGGCCAAGGCCGCCAAGCGCGAAAAACGCGCGGCCAAACGCGCTCAGAACGCTGCCGCGCGTGATGCAGCTGCCACCTCTACCGGCGGCAAGCAAGGTCCCGACGTGGGCGGTACCAAATAAGGCCGGAAAGGAACCTGCCTTGGCGGGCGGCTCGGCCTTGAAACGCCGTCCATGCCCGCGAAGCGGTGAAGGCGGGCCACAGCGAATTTCGTTGCGGCCCTGCCGGGTGGGTTGCCTGTGGACGGGCCCATCGTTTTTTTGAAGGAGATTGAAATGTCCAAATTCCTGATCCGTTCGATTCCCGGCGCCGTGGCGCTGACCCTGGCAGCCACTCTGGCAGCCCCTGGTGCTTATGCACAAAGCCTGGGGGTGGGCTTGGGCGTGGGTGCCGGCGCGGGCGCCGGTGTGTCCAGCAGCAGAACCAGCGGCAGTGCCGGCGCCGGCCTGGGTGTGAACCTGGGCGTTAACGCCGGGCAGAACGCCAACATTGACGCCGCCACACGCGCAAACGCGACGGCCGCCGGCGGCGATAGCGGCGGCATGGCCGGGGGCAGTGTGGGTGCCGGCGTGGGTGCGGGCGCCAATGTCTCTGGCGCCGCCCAAGGCGCCGGCGCGCTGGGCTCCCAGGCCTCGGGCGCCGTGGACGGCACGGCGCGAGCCACCGGCCGGACCGCCGCCCGTACGGGCAATGCGGTGAAGAGCGGCGCCCGACGCACTTACAACGGCGTGAGCAACGGCCTGGGCAATGCCGCCGGCAGCCTCCAGGGTGGTGTGCAGGGCAGTGTCCAGGGTGGCGCGGGCGTCAGTGGTGGCGCCCACTAAATCCCGGTAGGGACTGAAGCCGAAGCCGGGCCGCGGGGCATGCCCCGCGGCCCGGCTTTTTGCCGTCGTTTTTTTGCCGGTGTTATTTGGGGCGGGGCTGCGGCAAGTCCTTGTCGGGGTGCGACAGGCGGCCCTCGCGCAGTGCCTTGACAGCGCCGGCCACCGCTTTCGCCACATTGCGCACCTCGGCCTGGACAGCCCCATCCGCATCCAGCGCGTCGTGGCTGGTGGCGTAAGGCTCGTAGTAGCCGATGTAGCGGTCCAGCCGCGCGATGCTGCCGGCGTCCAGCAAACCCATCCAGTCCAGCCAGTCACTGAGGCCGCGCCGCGTGCCCTCGATACCGGCGACGTCGCCGTGCACCACCAGGCCGTAGGCGCGCCCGGCCAGGTGCTTGGGATAGTCCCAGCCCTTCATCTCGAGCGCCTTGGCTTCCTCGGGCTTTTTGCCGTGGGTGCTGGTGGGGTCAGGGTTGCCGCCGTCGGCGCAGACCAGGCGGTCCATCATGAGCTTGAGCGGGCTGGGTGACTGGTACCAGTACACCGGCGTGAGCAGGATGACGCCATGCGCGGCCGTCCAGCGCTCATAGATCTCGGCCATCCAGTCGCTGGTCTGCCCGAGCGAATGGTTGGGGTAGCAGCTGCAGGGCCAATGGCACAGCGGCATGGCAGTGGAGACACAGCCCTTGCAGGGATGGATGTGCAGGTGGTAGCCGGACGTGAGCAGGCTCAGGTCCAGCACGTCGGTTTCGATACCTGCCCCTTGCAGCGTGGTCCTGGCTGTGTTCAGCAGGCGCCAGCTCTTGGAGATTTCGCCGGGACAGGTGCCGTCGTTGCGGGAGGAGCCGCAGACCAGCAGCACGCGGGATGGCGTGGCGGGATCCTTCCATCGGCTTTGCGCCTCTTGCAGGCGCGCGCGGGTTGCCAGCCATTCGGTCGACAGGTCGTAATCGGGGTCGGCAAAGCCCTCGCCGGCCTTGCGGGTGTGCGGGGCCTTGCGGCCCTCCTTGTAGGCATCCCAGGCCAGCGCTTCAATGCGGGCCAGGGCCGGGTCTTCGGCGCGAAAGGCCGGGTCCACAAAGGACTGCATGAAGCGCTCGTGGAAAGCTTCGCGCGAGAGAACGGGCGGCGCCTGGCCCTTTCGGACGACCGGGACTGAAGTCATCGGCCCAGTTTAGTGATGCTGCGCGGCGCAAAAGCGGGCATTCGATGCCGTCCTACGCGGGCTGGGGGCGGCGTCCGGCGGCTTTGGAGCGCGCACAAAAAAGCCCGCACCGGGCTGCGGTGCGGGCTTGAGAGGGTGACGCCAGAATCTGGCTTAACCTTTTGGTGCGGCAGGGCCGCCGTGTTCGCGGTGGCCGCCGCGCGGGCCGTGCTTTTTGTGCTCGGCATCAAAGGTTTTTTGCTGCTCGGGGCTCAGCACCGCATAGAAGGCCTTGGTGGCTTCACCGCGCTTGTCCATCGCCGCGTTCATCTCGGCCATGCGCTGGGTCCGCATTTCCTTCATCTTGTCGATGCGCTGCGGTGTGGTCAGCTTGTCGAACTCGGCGCGCTGCTCGGGCGTGGGGCGGGCGTGTGCGGGCGGCTGCATGGCGGCCGTGTACGTGGTCCACGCGCCCTCCTGGGCCGGGGTGATCTTGAGCTTGGCCTTGAGTTCGGCCTGGCGCTTGGCGATCATGGCCTGCATCTTGGCAGGGTCGTGGCGGCCCATGCGGCCTTCACGCGCGCCGGCGGCAGGCGGCGACCCGGCGGGCGGGGGAGGTGTTTGCGCCATGGCGCCGGCGCCCAGGGTGGCCAGCAAGCCGGCCAATGCGAGGCTGTGGAGGGAGGGCTTGAATGCGAATTTCATGGGGACTTCCTTTCAGGGGAGAAGATGCCTGAAATCCGCAGCCGTGACATACGGCTTTTGGCATCAGGTTGAAGGCAAGTGTGAATTCCGTCTGTTTCCCCGCCGTTGCCGGAAGGTAAAGATACACCCCTGTTGGGACTCACTTCGTGTAGTCCCCTCTCCCCTTGCAGGGGACGGCGCCTGCGGCCTGGCAAAGCCAGTTCCGCGGCCCCCGCTGGCTTTGGCGGCTTGTCGACCTGTGATTTGCCATGGCTGTCTTGCTTGCCTACAATGGCTCCAGCTTGTCGGGGTGCCAAGGATGTTCCACCAGGAATGCCAAGGCTGAGATCGCAGATGCGAGACCCGCTGAACCTGATCGGGGTCATCCCCGCGTAGGGAACAACGCAATGGCTCCGGTATTCCGCAGCGGCACCCCCAGACGCCGCCCACGGACCCTCCGGCTCCCCAGCAGGCACCCCACCTCCTGGAGAACCACATGGCCAAAACCCGACTCACCGTTGACACCCAAGACCTCACGGGCCGCATCACGCGCGCGCCGTTTCCCGGCTCGGCAAAGATTTACCTCGAGGGCTCGCGCCCCGACATCCGCGTGCCTTTTCGCGAGGTCACGCTGACCGACACGCTGGTGCACGAAGGCGCCGGTGAGCCGCGCCGTGAAGCCAACCCTCCCCTGCGCCTCTACGACGCCTCGGGTGTCTACACCGACCCGGCCGTGTCCATCGACGTCACGCGCGGCCTGTCGCCGCTGCGCGGCGCCTGGATCAATGAGCGCCAGGACACCGAAGCGCTGCCCGGCATCAGCAGCGCCTACGGCCGCCAGCGCCTGAATGACCCGGCCCTGGCCGCGCTGCGCATGGCGCATGCGCCGGTGCCGCGCCGCGCCAAGGCGGGCGCCAATGTGTCGCAGATGCATTACGCGCGCAAAGGCATCATCACACCCGAGATGGAATACATCGCGGTGCGCGAAAACCTGGTGCGCGCGCAGCTGGCCGAGCGGCTGGCCACCGAGCGCATGCCGAAGAAGGGGCACTCTTTCAACGCCGCGATTCCGCAGCAGATCACGGCCGAATTCGTGCGCGATGAAGTCGCGCGCGGCCGCGCGGTGATCCCGAACAACATCAACCATCCCGAGAGCGAACCGATGATCATCGGCCGCAACTTCCTGGTGAAGGTCAATGCCAACATCGGCAACTCGGCCGTTACCTCGAGCATCGAGGAGGAAGTCGACAAGCTGGTCTGGGCCATCCGCTGGGGCGCCGACACGGTGATGGACCTCTCGACCGGCGAGAACATCCACGAAACGCGCGAATGGATCCTGCGCAACTCGCCGGTGCCCATCGGCACGGTGCCGATTTACCAGGCGCTCGAAAAAGTCAACGGCAAGGCCGAGGACCTGAGCTGGGAAATCTTCCGCGACACGCTGATCGAGCAGGCCGAGCAGGGCGTGGACTACTTCACCATCCACGCCGGCGTGCGCCTGGCCTATGTGCCGCTCACGGCGAACCGCCTGACGGGCATCGTCTCGCGCGGTGGCTCCATCATGGCCAAGTGGTGCCTGGCGCACCACAAGGAAAGCTTTCTGTACGAGCGCTTCGACGAGATCTGCGAAATCATGAAGGCCTACGACGTCTGCTTCTCGCTGGGCGACGGCCTGCGGCCCGGCTCGATCGCCGACGCCAACGACGAAGCCCAGTTCGCCGAGCTGCACACGCTGGGTGAGCTCACCCAGGTCGCCTGGCGGCACGACGTGCAGGTGATGATTGAAGGCCCGGGCCATGTGCCGCTGCAGCTGGTGAAGGAAAACGTCGACAAGCAGCTGCAGGCCTGCTTCGAGGCGCCCTTCTACACCCTGGGCCCGCTGATCACCGACATCTCGCCCGGCTACGACCACATCTCCTCCGCCATGGGCGCGGCCAACATCGGCTGGTACGGCACGGCCATGCTGTGCTACGTGACGCCCAAGGAACACCTGGGCCTGCCGAACCGCGACGACGTGAAACAGGGCCTGATCGCCTACAAGATCGCCGCGCACGCGGGCGATCTGGCCAAGGGCTACCCGGGCGCGCAGATGTGGGACAACGCGGTGTCCAAGGCGCGCTTCGAGTTCCGCTGGGAAGACCAGTTCCGCCTGGCCATCGACCCCGACACGGCCATGGCCTACCACGATGAAACCCTGCCCAAGGAGAACGCCAAGGTCGCGCACTTCTGCTCGATGTGCGGGCCGAAGTTCTGCTCGATGAAGATCTCGCAGGAAGTGCGCGAGTTCGCGCGCGTGAACCCTGCGGCCACCACACTGGCCCCGGCGGCGGGCATGATCCCCATCAAGCAGGTCGCAAGCGGCTTTGAGGAAAAGGCCAAGGAATTCCGTGAAGGCGGTAGCGAGATTTATTCTTGAGACTTGATGAAAAAATCTCTTCTTCTTTATTCCCTCCCCCAGCGGGGACGGGAGTAATACGCCCATGAACAAACCCCACATCGGCATCGCGGGCGCGGGCCTGGCCGGCCGCACGCTGGCCTGGCGCCTGCTGCGCGCCGGTTGCCGCGTGAGCCTGTTCGACGCGCGGGCGCGGGGCGACCTGGCTACCGCGTCCATGACCGCGGCGGCCATGCTCTCGCCGCTGGCCGAGCTCGCGGTATCCGATGACACCGTGTTCGCGCTGGGGCAACGCTCCATGCAGCTGTGGCCGCAGTGGATCGCCGAGCTGGCCGCTGAAGGCTTGCCGGTGTATTTCCGGCAAGAAGGGACGCTGGTTGTCGCGCACGCGCCCGACCAGAGTTCGCTCGCGCATTTCACCGGCCTGCTGCAGCACAAGCTGCCCGAGGCCGCGCGCGCCCAGGTGCACATGCTGGATGCGGCCGCGCTGGCCCGGGCCGAACCGGCGCTGGCCGGCCGCTTTGCCAAGGGGCTGTTGCTGGACGGCGAAGGCCAGCTGGCCAACGACCAATGGATGGCCGCGCTGGCGGTGGAGATAGACCGGCTGGGCGGCCGCTGGCTGGAAGGCCAGGCGGTCGATGCGGTCGAAGACGGCCATATCGAATGCGGCGGGCAAAACTACAGCGTGGATATGGCGGTGGACGCGCGCGGCGTGGGCGCGAAAGGCGCGTGGCCGCAGCTGCGCGGTGTGCGCGGCGAGGTGCTGACCGTGGAAAGCGACGGCGTGAGCCTTCAGCGCCCGGTGCGCCTGATGCACCCACGCTACCAGCTGTATGTGGCGCCGCGCCCGAATCACCGCTTCGTGGTCGGCGCGACCGAGCTGGAATCGGAAGACACGGGCCCGGTGACCTTGCGTTCCACGCTGGAACTGGGCAGCGCACTGCACAGCCTGCACCCGGCTTTTGGCGAGGCGCGCGTAGTGCGCCTGGCCGCGGCCCTGCGCCCCGCGCTCGACGACCACCGGCCCACGGTGCAGCGGCGCGGCGGTGTGTGGCATATCAACGGCCTTTACCGCCACGGCTACCTGTGCGCGCCGGCGCTGGTCGAGGACCTGGTCCATCAACTATTGGGACAGCAGCATGAATGAGACGACAACGCTCAACATTTCGCTGAACGGCGAACGCATCACAACCGACGCGGCCAACCTGCAAGCCTTGTTGCTGGCACGTGGCTATCCGCTGCAGGGCGCATTCGCCTGCGCCGTCAACAACAGCTTTGTGCCGCGGCCGCAATGGCCGGATCGCGCCTTGAACAACGGCGACCGCATCGATATCGTCACGCCTATCACGGGAGGCTAGATATGGAACACCCCTGCCGGACGCTCACCTCGTGTAGCGCCTCCTCCCCTTGCAGGGGACAGCCGCCTGCGGCCTGGCAAAGCCAGTTCCGCGGCCGCTGCTGGCATCCAATACATCACCGGAGCCATTGATATGACTACATCTGCGTCATCTTCCATCGCCCACGGCGCCCCCTGGACCGTCGCGGGCGCCACCCTGTCCAGCCGTTTTTTCCTGGGCACCTCACATTACCCCTCGCCGCAGGTGCTGAGCGATGCGGTGCACGCCAGCGGCACCGAGGTGCTGACGGTAGGCCTGCGCCGCCTGCAGCCCGAGAGCGGGGGCGGCAACAGCTTCTGGCAGCGCGTGCAGGCCATGAACTGCCGCATCCTGCCCAACACGGCGGGCTGCCACAGCGCCGAAGAGGCCATCACGCTGGCGCAGATGGCGCGCGAGATTTTCGGCACACCCTGGATCAAGCTCGAAGTCATAGGCGACGACTACACGCTGCAGCCCGACACCGTGGCCACGCTGGAAGCCGCGACCACGCTGGTGAAGGAAGGCTTTGCCGTGTTCGCCTACACCACCGACGACCTGGTGATGGCGCAGCGCCTGCATGCGGCCGGCTGCGCGGCCGTGATGCCCTGGGCCGCGCCCATAGGCACGGGCCGCGGGCCGCTCAACCCCTATGCCCTTGAAACCATGCGCCGGCGTTTGCCCGATGCGGTGCTGGTGGTCGACGCCGGCCTGGGCCGGCCTTCGCATGCGGCGGCCGTGATGGAGCTGGGCTTTGACGCGGTGTTGCTGAACACCGCGGTGGCGCAGGCCGGCGACCCGGTGCGCATGGCGCGCGCCTTTGCCGACGGCGTGGCGGCGGGCCGCGCGGCCTACGAATCCACTCCCATGCCCGAGCGCGCGGCGGCGCAGGCTTCGACACCTACCGTTGGTGTGCCGTTCTGGCACGCGAGTTGAAGGCGTCTTCAAAAACCAGAATGACTTCCATGAATCCAAGCCCCTTCGCCCCTCTCACCGGCCCTATCGGCTTCTACCCCGTCGTGCCCGACGCCGCCTGGGTGCGGCGTTTGCTGGACTGGGGTGTGCGCACCATCCAGCTGCGCATCAAGGCGGCGGACCACGATGCTGACGAGATCGCATGGGAGGTACGCACCGCGATAGAGTTCGGCCGCCAGGTGCCGGGCGCGCAGGTCTTCATCAACGACCACTGGCAGCTGGCGCTGGAAGCCGGCGCTTACGGCGTGCACCTGGGCCAGGAAGACCTGGACACGGCCGACATCCAGGCCTTGCGCGCGGCAGGCCTACGGCTGGGCCTGAGCACGCACACGCCGGCCGAGCTGGCGCGGGCCAAAGCCGTGCAGCCTTCCTACCTCGCGATCGGCCCCATCTACCCGACCACGCTCAAGGTCATGCCTTATGAACCCGTGGGCCTGGAACGCCTCGCGCAATGGGCACAGGATGCCGCGCCCTATCCCGTGGTGGCCATAGGCGGCATTTCGCTGGCGCTGATGCCGGGCGTGCTGGCCTGCGGCGTGGACGGCGTGGCGGTGGTCAGCGCGGTGACACAGGCGGCCGATCCGCGCGAGGCCGCCCTGGCCGGTGTACGCCTGGCCGCCTCCTGAAGAAATAAAGCTCAAGGCGCAGCAGCCGGTGCCGGCCATGCCAGCTGCGCCACCTCTTCCGCAAGCCGGCTGCGCTGCCTGCGCGGCATGGGGCGCATCGCCATCAGCACCCACTGTGTGCGCGCCACGTTGATGTGGCCGGTCTCCGCCCAGCGCCGGGTTTCCAGCCCGGGGTTGTGCAGCATGGCGGCCAGCCAGGCGGCTTGTGTGGGGCTGAGTTCATGGGCGGGGCGGCCGAAATAGCGCCTTGATGCCGCCTCGGCACCGCAGATGCCCGGGCCCCAGGGCGCATGCGCCATGTAGAGCTGCAGGATGCGCGGCTTGCCCAGCGTGCGCTCCATCTCGACCGCATAAAGCAACTCGCGCAGCTTTCGCACCGAGCTGCGCTCGTCGCCGGTGACCAGCAGTTTGGCCAGCTGTTGCGACAGCGTGCTGCCGCCGCGCTCGATGCGGCCCTGCACGCCACCTCGCTGGTTACGGGCCAGCGCAGCGCTGAACTCGGCCGGGTCAAAGCCGCTGTGCTCAAAAAAGCGCTGGTCTTCGGCGGCCACCACGGCACGCGCCAGCCAGCTGCTGGTGGTGAGTCGGCTGGCGGTTTTACTGCAGCCCGAACGGGCCGTGGCAAAGGCTTCGGTACCCAGCCCGCTGACCTGCAGGCCCTCGACCTGCGGCACAAGACTCAAGCTTCCCTCGGGCAGGACCAGCGTGGCCTGGAGCGCGAAGCGGCCTTCAATGCGGGCGTGCGCGGTTTCGGGGATGGCCGCGCCGAACAAGGCGTAGCCGTCGGCCACGGGGGTCATGGGCAGCTGCAGGCTCAGCCGCAGCTGGTCGCGCGACAGCTCACCCTGCCACAGGGCGCGCACCTTGCCCGAAGACAGCTCGCCGTCGAGACGGCCGCCGCGCCGGCGCACCGTGAGCTGCACTTCCTCGAAAGTGAGGGGCTCGCTGCCAAGCCCCGGGGCCCGCAGCTTGCACGGCGCGCACCGCAAGGCCAGCACCTGGCTGTGGGACAGCCACACCATGTGGACCGGTCCGGCGCTGGTGGGCAGGGTCCGCCCCTGCAGCAGGGGCCCGGCCCACGGCGCGGTGGCCAGGCGGATCAGGGACGGCACACCGGCCTGCAGCCGCACCGGGCCCACGCGCAGCGGCACGGCCCACTCGCCGGGAAGCGGTGCGAGCGCCGCCTTTGCCGCGAAATAAAGCGCCAGCAGCATCAACGCCAACATGGCCGGCACGCCCAGCATGCCCAGAAGCACCCAGCGCCACAAGCCCAACCGCCGCGGCCTCATAGCGGCCTTGCCACGGTGACGGCCTGCCAGGGGCCTTGCGACTGGCCCAGCGCGGCGGCCCAGTACCAGGCCGAGGTGTCAGTGAAGCCCTGACCCTTCGCATCGACGATGCGCTCGCACACCCGCAGGCGCTGGCCGCTGCCGGCCTGCCCGCGCGTGGCCTCAAAGCAGCGCCAGAGCTGCCGCTGGCGGTCCAGTTCCAGCTGCTGGGCCGCGATGCGGTAGCCCAGGCCCTGGTAGCAATCGGCGGCCGGATGCAGCATGCGGGTCGGCTTGTCCACCCCGCGTTGCACCAGCACCTGCCAGCCTCCGGCGGCAATGGATTCGCCGGTGGCGCTTTCGGGCTGTGTTGTTTCAACACGCTGCGGCTCGATGGCAAAGCGCGCCAGGGTGCCGGGAAAATTCCGGGCAAAGCGCTGCTCGACCTCGCTCAGCGCAAGGGAGCGCAGCTGCGCCCCCTGCCACTGCGCGGGAAGCTCGCGGCCCTCGGATTGCCGCTGCTGCGGCATGACCGCCGGCCGCGAAAGAACGGCAAAGGCGTTCCACAGCATGCAGGCCGGCAGCAACAGGACCCACAGCGTCTTGTGCAGCACCCGGTTGACAAAGCTGTTCTCAAACATGGCGCATCCTTTCCGGGCGGCTCATCACCCAGGCAATGGCGCTGCACACCGCCGCCAGCACGAGCAGGCCCACACCCTCATGCGCCCAGCCGGGCAGATGCCGGCCCGAGGCCTCGGCCGCCACCAGGAGTGTGTTGCGCACAATGTTGCCGCCCAGCACCAGCACGCCGACGGCGGGCAGGCGGGTGAGAAAGGCGCGGTTGCCGCGCCCCAGGTAGAGCGTGACGGCGCAGGCGGTGAAGTAGCCGAACCAGGCCATCTGCACACCCGAGCACGGCGCGTCCACAATGATCAGGTGACCGTCCACGCGCAGGCTGGCGCCGCTGCGTTCAACCACATGGCCCGCCATCAGCAGCCAGCGGCTGGCTTCAGCGGTGATCACGCGCAGCGGAAAGCCGGCGTAGAACTGCAGCGAGGCCAGCAGCGGCAGCGCCAGCACCGACAGGCCGAACATGGGCGCGGCCGCCACGGCAGGCGGAAGGTAAGCCGCCAGGCCGGCCGCCATGGCCAGCAAGGCCAGCAGCGACACGGCCAGCGCCGGCAGCACGCCTTGTGCGGCGCTGGCCAGCACGGCGCCCGCAAGTGCCAGTGCGAGCCAGCCCAGGGGCGGCGCGGCGCGCAGCCTGTGGCGGTGCTGCCAGGCCAAGGCGCCCAATGCGGCCAGCGCCAGCAGGCCCAGCGGGTCGTCCGACCGGTCCAGCATGCGCCGGCCCATCCAGAGCCAGGTCGGCCAGAGGGCGGCGGCCAGCAGCGCCAGCCAGAGCCCGGCCGGCGCTGTGTCGACGCGTATGCCCCAGCGCACAAAGGCGGGCACGCCGAGCAGCCGGTGCAAGCGGAGTACGTGGGGCACGCGTGGAAAGCGAAGCAGATGGGCAAGTGCCATGGCGGTTCTCAAGCGGTGAAGCGCACGCTGTCCCGGCGGCTGTGATTGCGCCGCTGTTGCCGGCGCGCCAGCAAGGCCAGCACCGACAGCAGCACGATCACGGCGCCCCAGGTGGCGGGTTCGGGTGTGCCGGGCACTTCGGCGCCCACGGCCAGGTTGCTCACGCCTTGCGGCATCGGCGAGGGCTGGTTGACGGTGCTGGCGTCCTCGGGTTTTGTGTTGCGCACCACCTGGTCCACCGCCAGGAAGCTGGTGTACTGCGTCAACAGGTTGTAGCGCAAGCCGAGTTCGGTGATGCGCTCGCGCAGGGCGTCATTGCCTTCCAGCGACTCCTGGTCCGACAGGCCGGCGATGCGGTGGCGGGCCCACAGGTAGCGCAAGGCGGCCGTGTCCTGCCCTGCGGCGCCGGAGACGGGCACGGCATTGCGGTAAGGGCCGTCGGCGCCGCGGCCTTCGATGACCACCTGGCTGCCCGCATTCAACGTGCCGCGCCATTTGCCGAACACCACGACCGGGCGCTCGCCGAGCACGTCGGGCAGCTGCGCGGGTTCCACGTCGTAGGCATCCATGCCTTCGAAACGCGCCTTGACGCTGGTGAGCACGGGCGACTCGATCATCCGGCGAAAGCGTTTGGCTTCGCCCTGCGCCTCGGACGGCTGCGTGATGATGAAGGGCTCGCCCATGCCGGCGCGGGCCAGGCCTTCCATCAGGTGGCGGTTGACCGAGGAGCCTATGCCGAAGGAAAAGACGTTGGCTTGCGACAGGTTGCGGCGCACCAGCTCGAAGGCCTCACGCTCCACGCTGACGTAGCCGTCGGTGACCACCACCACGGTGCGCGAGACATCGGCGGCCTTGGGCTCGGCATAGACACGCTTGAGCGCGGGAATCAGCTCGGTGCTTCCGCCGCCGCCCATTTCGTTGATGGTGCGTATCGCCTGCTCGATATTGGCCTGGGTGGCCGGCACCGACTTGGGGCTGAGGAAACGGTTGCTGCCGGAAAACAGCAGCACGTTGAAGGTGTCGCTGGGGCGCAGGTTGCCGATCAGCTCGCGCAGCAGCACCTTGGCGGTTTCCAGCGGAAAGCCGTGCATGGAGCCCGAGATGTCGACCACGAAGATGTAGTCGCGCGGGCTGATGACCTGGGCGCTGACCTGCTTGGGCGGCTCGACCATGGCCAGGAAGAAGTTCTCGCCGCCGCCCTTGTCGCCCTGGTAAAGCATCACGCCCGACTCGATGCGCTCGCCGGCCAGCCGGTAGTCGAGGATGAAGTCGCGGTCGTTGCCGCCGCCCTTCTCTGCGCCGGCGCGCAGCGATACGGTGGCGTGGCGGTCGCCCTCCCCGTCCTTTTTCACGTCAACGGTGTGGGAGGTGGAGCGCACTTCTTTCAGGCCGATCGGCGTGGCGATGCGCACCTTGATGTCAAAGGCGGTGGCGGAAGCCTGGCCGGCGGGCAGATAGGGCTTGCTGATCCACTGGGCCTGGGCCTGTTCCGACTGCGGACTGTTGTAGCGCGGGCCAACCACGGTGGGAAAGACAAACTGGTAGTTGCCCGACTGGGGCACCAGCAGTTCGGTGTAGCGCAACTCGACCTTGACGTCGTCGCCGGGCAGGATGTTGGCGACATTCATCTGGAACACATTGGGCAGGTGCTGCTCCAGCAGCGCGGCGGTTTTGCCTTCCTTTTTGGCGCTGTCGTATTCAATACGGGCCTGCTGCTTTTCACGGATGTTGGCGGTGATCAAGCGGTCGGCCAGGCGCACATTCATGCCGTAGACGGCGGCGCGGGTCGAGCCCGGGAAGACGTAGCGCGCCTCGATGGCGCGCTGGCCTTCGTTTTTGTAGTGCTGGGTGACGGTGACGTCGGCGATGACGCCGGAGATCCGCACATCCACCTGGGTGGATTTGAGCGGCAGCTGATCCAGGCCGGGATCGTCGCTTTTGACGAAGAAGTAAGGGCTCTCGGTTTTTTGCCTGGGGGCCGTGCCGTCCCTGCCCTCTTGGGCATGGGCCGGATTTGCCGCGACGAGAGTGATGAAGCAGGCGGCCGCGACGGTGGCGGTGGCGGCCCACAGCCAGCGCGCCGCGGTGGTATGGGGTGACAGGGTTGGATCCATAAGAAATTCCTTGGCGGGCGTGCGACAGTGCACGGCGCCAAGCATCGGCGGCGCCCGGGAAGCCGGTTTGAAGCTTTCAGGAAGCCTGTGTGAAATCCGCGTGAAAAGCTTGGAAGGCTTGCAGGACTCCAGGGCCTCAAGCCCGCGCGGGCCGTGGCGGCCGCGCTTACAGCGCCACGCGCGGCAGCGACAGCGTGGCCAGCGCCCCGCCGCCCGGCGCATTGGCCAGCTCTATGCGGCCGTGGTGCAGCGAGGCAATCTCCCTGACGAAGGCCAGGCCCAGGCCGGTGCTCTTTTTGCGGGAGTGCGGCCGGGCCAGGGAGTAGAACTTTTCAAAGACCTTGTCCTGCGCGTATTCGGGAATGCCGGGTCCCTGGTCCCGCACCCGGATGTGCACCACGCGGGCATCAGCCCGCAGCGACAGGCCGACCTCGCCGCCCTGGGGCGAAAAGTCGACCGCGTTGTCGAGCAGGTTGCTGACGGCACGCCGCAGCAGGAAGGCATCGCCTTCCACCGCCGCGTCCACGGGCGCATCGACCGTGAGGCGGATGCCGCGCGACGCGGCGGCGTCCTGTGCGGCGCCGGCCAGCTCTTCCAGCAGCGGCCTGAGCGCCACGGTCGCCACGCTGTCCAGCGAACGGCGCGTTTCCAGCGCGGTGAGTTCCATCATGCGGTCCACCATTTCCTGGATGCGGCCGGCCTCGCGGGTGATGTTGGCCAGGAAGCGCTGGCGCTCGGCCTGCGGCATGCCGGGCTCCTGCAGCAGCTCGGCCGCGCCGCGAATCGCCGACAGCGGGCTTTTGACCTCATGCGTCAAAGTCTGCACATAGTCGGCCACGTAGTTGCGCCCGGCCAGGGCATCGCGCATCTCGTCGTAAGCCGCACCGATCACGCCGAGCGCACGCCGGCCCAGCCGGGGCAGGTTCAGCGAGCGCTGGGCCCGCACATAGCGCACATAGTCGGCAATCAGGCCGAAGGGCCGCACCAGCCAGACCGAAACAATGACCGCCAGCAGCAGCACCGCGAGCACCGACACCAGGCCGACGTAAAGCGTTTTTTCGCGCGCCGCGGTGACGAACTGGCCGAAGCTGGTCACCGGTTTCCCCACCGTGGCGACGCCGATGATTTCATTGTTCCAGCGGATGGGCGCGCCCACATACATCACCGAGCTGAGCGGGTCGTTCTCGACGTCGGGCGTGGTGCGAGCGCCGTATTCGCCGCGCAGCGTGTAACTCACGTCGCGCCACTGCGAATAGTCTGTCCCCGGCTGCTGGCCCAGCGAATCGAACAGGATGCGGCCCGTCCGGTCGGTGACATAGGCGCGCAATTCAACGCGGGTCTTGGTGACCGAATAGATCTGCGAGAGAAACTGCCGCGCGTAGAGCGACTTGAACAGCGGCTCCAGCCTGGCCGTGTCGATGGCGCCGGCGCGAACGTCCTGCTCAACCAGGCTGGCCAGCAGGTGGGAGGTTTCAACCAGCGACTCCTCGGCCGACTCGCGGTAGCGCGGGTCCAGCTCCGCCACCAGGCGGTAGAGCATGAAGGCGATGCCAACCGCATAGATCAGCAGGATGCCGATGAAAATGCGGTTTCTCTTCGTCACGGCGGTGGAAGCTCTTCACTCAGCGCATAACCCGAGCCGCGCGATGTGCGTATCGGCTCGGTATGCGGCGCCACAGCCTTGAGCTTGGCGCGCAGCATCTTGATGTGGGCATCCACGGTGCGGTCAAAGCTGCCGCTTCCGTCTTCCCAGACCTTGGCCAGCAGCTCGTCCCGTGTGTAGACCCGGCCGGGCTTGAGCACCAGCAGGCGCAGGATGCCGTACTCGTAGCGCGACAGCTCCAGGGTGCGGCCGTAGAAGCGGATCTGGCGGCGCTCTTCGTCGAGCAGGAACGGCGTCGCGGGCGCGGCAGGTCCCGCGGGCAGGGGGCCAGGGGGCTGCACACGCTCACTGCGGCGCAGGATGCCGCGCACCCTGGCCACCAGTTCACGCGGCGAGAAAGGCTTGGCAATGTAGTCGTCGGCGCCAAGCTCCAGGCCGACCACCCGGTCGATCTCGTCGCTGCGCGCCGTCAGGAACAGCATGGGAAGCTGGCCGCCACCGGGCAGGGCCTGAAGGCGTTTGAACAGCTCAAAGCCATTGAGGTCCGGCAGGCCCACGTCCAGGATGACCAGCGCCGGCGCCTCGGCGGCAAACTCCTGCAAGGCCTGCTGGGCGTTGCTGCACCACACCGGCGCAAACCCATCGGTGGCCAGCACATACTGGATCGTGTCGGCAATACCGGACTCGTCTTCGACCACAAGAATGCGCGGCTTGTTGAGCATGGGCGCTATGGTAGCGCCTGCGCCCGGAAAAAAGGGCCGCGCGGCGAACGCCGCGCGGCCCTTGGGGCGCCATTTGCCGGAGCGGCGTCAGGCCGACAGCACCGGATAGTCGGTATAGCCCTTTTCGCCGCCGCCGTAGAAGGTGTTCTTGTCGGGTGTGTTCAGCGGCGCCCTGGCGCGCAGGCGCTCCACCAGGTCGGGGTTGGCGATGTAGGGCTTGCCGAAGGCCACCAGGTCGGCACCGTCGGCCACGGCTTTTTCAGCCAGCGCCAAGTCATAGCCGTTGTTCACCATCCAGGCGCCCTTGCCGCCGGCCTTGCGGTAGGCCGCCTTGAGCGCCGGGTAGTCGAACGGCCGGTCATCAATTTCACGCGGGCCGCCCGTGGCGCCTTCGATGACGTGGACATAAGCCAGGTTCAGGCTGGCGAGCTGCTTGACCACGTATTCAAACAGGGCTTGCGGCTTGCTGTCATGCACGTCGTTGGCGGGCGTGACGGGCGACAGGCGTATGCCCGTGCGGCCGCCGCCGACCGCGTCCGCCACGGCGCGCGTGACCTCGAGCAGCAGGCGGGCGCGGTTTTCGATGCTGCCGCCGTAGTCATCGCGACGCTGGTTGCTGCCGTCTTTCAAAAACTGGTCCAGCAGGTAGCCGTTGGCACCGTGGATCTCCACGCCGTCAAAGCCGGCCGTCTCCACCGCATTGCGCGCCGCCGCCGCGAAGGTGTGCACGATGCCCGGGATTTCGTCCAGCTCCAGCGCGCGCGGCTCGGAGGTATCCACAAACGTCGGCACGCCGTTTTCGATCAACACCGTCTTGGTCTTGGCCGTGATGGCCGAAGGCGCGACCGGCTTCCCGCCCCCCGGCTGCAGCCTGTTGTGCGAGACACGGCCCACATGCCACAGCTGCACCACGATCTTGCCGCCCTTGTCATGCACGGCATGGGTGACTTTTTTCCAGCTGTCGAGCTGCTCGCTGCCGTACAGGCCTGGCACATCTGAATAACCCTGCCCCTGGTGGCTGATCGCCGTGGCCTCGGTGATCAGCAGCCCGGCACTGGCGCGCTGGGCGTAATAGGTGCGGGCCATGGCCGGCGGCACGGCATTGGGCGAACGGTTGCGCGTGAGCGGCGCCATGACGATGCGATTGGCAAGGACGAGGTCACCAGCTTTGTTGGTATCGAATAAGG